>Ga0326727_10017728_pt1 | contig 14691 bp, 12 predicted proteins | sample MB2enrmetagenome_FD_207643 | JGI IMG/M metagenome (GOLD analysis project Ga0326727, IMG submission 207643) | Lab enriched peat soil microbial communities from McLean, Ithaca, NY, United States - MB29MY | ecosystem: Environmental > Terrestrial > Soil > Wetlands > Peat | place: USA: New York... | reverse complement strand
AGTCATCCTGCCCGTCCCGTATTGGGTCAGCTTCAAAGACATCATCCAGTACGCCGGCGGCACCGTGGTTTTCCTCGAGACCAGCGAAGCGGAGAACTTCCGCATCACCGCCGACGCCATTGAAAAGGCGATCACGCCGCGCACCAAGGCCATCGTCCTGAATTCGCCATCGAACCCGGCTGGCTCGGTGGTCTCCGCCGTCGACCTCGAGCGCATCGTCCACCTGGCCCACGAGCGCGGCATCTTCCTGCTGCTGGATGAGTGCTATGTCTACCTCAATTACGCCGGCAAGCCGGTGTCGGGCGGCTCGTTTACCTGGGCGAAGGAGCACCTGGTGGTGCTGGGATCGCTGTCGAAGACGTATTCGATGACCGGCTGGCGGGCTGGCTACGCGCTGGCGGCCAAGCCGGTGGTGGCCAACCTGAGCAAGCTGCAGTCTCAGTCGACCTCAAATGCTGCAAGCATGGTGCAAAAGGCCGCGATCGCCGCTCTTTCCGGCTCGCAGGAATGCGTTTGCGACTTCCGCGCCGAGTTTATCGAGCTGCGCGACTACATGCTGGCGCGCCTTGCCGAGATTCCTGGCGTCACCTGCACCAAGCCGGAAGGCGCGTTCTACGTCTACCCCAACATCTCCTCCTATCTGGGAAGGGGCGGAATCCGCAGCGCCACCGAGCTGGCCACCCGCCTGCTCCACGAGGCGCACGTGGTCACGGTTCCCGGCGAGGCCTTCGGAACCAGCGAGCACATCCGCATCTCCTATCCGGTGACGAAGCAGAACATCGACGAGGGGACGCGGCGGATGCGGGAGTTCCTGACCCAGCTGAGTTAGGCCATTCCAGCAGCAGAACGATGAAGGGAGCCGGCCCCGGTTCGCAGGCTGAAGCCGCGCCCTTTCAACGCGAACGGCCACTCCGGCGCTCCGCCGAAACTCCGCCCGTCCCGAAAAGTAAAATCCGTCCCTGTGCAAACATGGCTCCCTTCGATTAGGATGTGTCTTCCATGTCGAAGCAAATCGATTTTCGCCCTGTGATTCTGGCTGGTGGCAGCGGCACCCGCTTTTGGCCCCGGTCCCGGCGCGCCCGCGCCAAGCAGGTACTGGCGCTCGACGGCGAGCGTTCCATGATCCAGCAGACCGTGGAGCGGCTCAAGCCGCTGGCCAAGCTGGAGAAGACCTGGGTCATCACCAACGAGTACCTGGCCCACGAGATCGCCGACCAGCTGACCGGCGTACCCGCTGCGCAGATCATCCAGGAGCCAGTGGCACGCAACACGGCCCCGGCCTGCGGGCTGGCGGCCTTCCTCATCGAGCGCCAGAATCCCGACGCGGTGCTGGGCATCTTTCCTTCCGATCACGTGATCGCCGACGAGCCGCGCTTCCTCAAGGCGCTACAAAAGGGCATCGCCGTCGCGACCACGGGCGACAACATGGTGGTGCTGGGCATTGAGCCCACCCGCGCCGAAACCGGCTACGGCTACATTGAGACCGGCGACTACACCCGCGACGATTCCGCCCTGCATGTGCGCCGCTTTATCGAGAAGCCCAACCAGAACCGGGCCGAGGATTTTGTGGCCGCCGGCAACTACTACTGGAATTCAGGCATGTTTCTGTGGTCGGCCCGCACACTGGCCAACGCCGTCCGCGAGCACATGCCGGAGACCGCCCCGCTGCTTGAAGGCATCGCCGCCGCCTTTGGCACGCCGGAGTTTGAGCAGGTGCTGCACGCGCTTTATCCCAAGTGCGAAAACATCTCGGTGGACTACGCCGTCCTCGAGCCGCGCTCGGCCAAAGGCGAGCATCTCTCCCACCTCTACTGCATCCCGGCGGAGTTCAGTTGGAACGACCTGGGCTCCTGGGCCTCGCTCTACGAGTACCAGCTTGAGACCCGCCTGCGCGGCGACGGCGATGGCAACGTAGCCGAAAGCGAGGGCCACCTGACCATCGATGCCGGCAACAACTACATCTACAGTCCCAAGAAGTTTGTGGCGCTTGTCGGCGTGGAAAACCTGGTGATCGTGGACACCGAGGACGCCCTGCTGATCGCGCACCGCGATCATTCGCAGGATGTGGGCAAGATCGTGAAGGAGCTGGGGCTGTCGGGGCGCACGGAGCTGATCTGAAGCGGCGCTAGTCCGCGCCGGAGCCGTTCGCGCTTGAGGGCAAATCCTCACCGGACGCTGGCCCGGTGAGCTCTTGTGATCGAAGAATCGCCGTATGAGTTGCGGCTGAGGTTAGGAACCCCCAGCATCCGAACAAGTAAAGGGAGTGCGGTAGGATCCGCAGCAGCAGGGTTTGCGCCTCAGCGGGTAGATCTGCCCGAATTCCCTCGGCAAACCACAGAACGGCGAGGAAAGCTCCGGAAATTCTGACACTCCAGCGCATCCAGGCCGGGCACCAGACGGTGTAGGCATGCAGAAACGCCTGATAGGAGCTGGAGTCTTCAGCGCGGTAGCTCACAACCCAGACGCTTGCGGCTGTGAATGCCAGCATCGCGCCACTCATCCAAAATAGCCAACTGGGCCAGTGCACCGCACCAGTGCTGATGCTTGTCCACAGCGCAATCGTGCTCAAGCCCAGACCAGTCAGCGCGAGGAGTTTGGAGAGGCCTGAAAGGACCAGATAGCGTCGCTTCAGCAGCGGCAGCTTCTCCATGCGAATCGCTTCGTCTAGGCTGGGCGGCGCAGCAGGCGTCAGGCCTTCGAGATCCTCATCCAGCAGCACGGAGTCCGTCCGGTCCCTGGGATTCACATGGACGACAACTTGACGATCCTTGAACTGCTCTGCCCAGTGCTGCGCGGACGCCTGCAGCGGAAACCGTCGCGTGTATTCGCCCATTTGCAGCTCGGCATCGCGAAAAAAGTAACTCAAGGTGGCCAGATAGCCGGTGGCCTCCGTTGAGTACTGGTCTTCGCGAATTTGCTCAATGACGCTTACGACCTCAATCTTTGCAGAAGTTACCGGCCAGTCGCGCTCATTGCCGCTCGTCATCCTCCGAAGCAGCGTTCGCCCACTCCTTGCAACAACCCCAATTACCAGCAACAGCAGGGGCAGGATGAGGACATCCAATCGCAAAAGCTGGCCGAGAATGTGAACAAGGTGTCGCAAAGAAACCCTCCGGAGAACACGCAGCAGGCGTTCTTCTGGAATCGCGAGAATTATCGCACGCCCGAACAGGTGCAAGCGGCTTCAGCACTGGTTCCGCGTCGCAATCCCATCATGAGCCGCAGCGCGCAGGAAATACTCGAAGAAGCACCCCAATTACCTCCCGGGGAATTCGATTGGCTGATAGGTGAAGTCCTCCAGGCAGGCGATGGCTCCAGCGACGCCGAGATTGAGGCTTCGTGGAAAACGGAAGCCGAGCGGCGCGTCGCCGATGGCAATGCCGGAGCCGCCGCGACCTATTCCTGGGAGGAAATTGAAGCGCCATTGCGTGCGCGGCTGGCCAGATGGCAGAGAAGCTCCTCTGCATCAGGTCCGAGGCTCAGGAGGAGGTCACTCCGGTCGGGTGCCCAGGGTCTCGCCCTTGAGACCTGGGAACCGATTTCGCGCTACAATCTTCCCATGAGCCCTAGCGCCCAGAGAATTCTCGAAGAAGCGCGTCAATTACCACCCGATGAGGTCGATTGGCTTGTCGAAAGCCTCCTGATCAAAGATAGGAGCCAGGCGGAGGCGCAGATTGAAGCTGCCTGGGACAGCGAGATCGAGCGCCGCCTGCACGAGATCGACTCCGGGACAGTGGAGATGATCCCGCTCGAGGATGTAATTGCCGAGATGGACGCCACAATTCGGGCCAGGCAGCGTGGATGAAGCCGGTACAGGTTCACCCAGAAGCCAAGGCCGAGATAAAGGGCGCATTCGAATGGTACTGGGAGCGGAGCGAGTCTTCCGCGATAGGCTTTGATGCGGAACTTCGAGATGCATTCAGCGTCCTGCGGAAATCTCCCGGTATTTGTGCGCCTTATCTGCGTGGGACGCGTCGGGCGATCTTGGACCATTATCCCTATTTCATAGTCTTTCGTGAACTTCCACGCAAAATTCAGATCATCGCAGTGGCCCATGCAAAACGCCGTCCCGGTTACTGGGCGAAACGTCTTTAGCCTCTCCGACTTCCGTTCGCCGCTCTGCGATCCTTTAACCTAGAATTCACGGAGAGCAACGGAACGAACATGCCTCATCCCCAGATCAAGTTTGGCACCGACGGCTGGCGCGGGCTGATTGCCGACGATTTCACCTTTGCCAACGTGCGTGTGGCTGCCGAAGCGGTGGCGGCCTACCTGCATTCCCGCAAAGGCACGGCAGAAGAGGATCCAGCCAAAGGCCTCTGCATCGCCTATGACACGCGATTTGAATCGAAGGCGTTTGCACGTGCCTGCGCCGAGGTGGCCGCGGCCACTGGCATTCCGGTGCTGCTGGCCAACGACATCACGCCCACCCCGGCGCTGAGCTTTGGCGTGCGCGAACGTGGCGCGGCCGGCGGCATCATGATTACTTCCTCGCACAATCCGGCGCAATGGAACGGCGTGAAGTACAAGGCCTGGTACGGCGGTTCCGGCAAACCTTCGATCATTGCCGCAATCGAATCGTATCTGGGCCAGCCCGTGGCGCGAACCACGCAGCCGGCCCCGATTCAGGAGGTCGATTTCCTGCCGTCGTATCTCAAGGCCATCGAGAGCTTCGCCGACCTGGACCTGATTGCGAAATCCGGCATGAAGTTCGCCATCGATTCGATGTACGGGTGCGGCCGGACGATCCTGTCAGACATCTTTACCCGTATCGGCGTTGCCCACGTGCAGATTCGCGGCAACGTCGATCCGCTCTTTCCCGGCATCAATCCCGAGCCGATCGAGCCTCACATCCGTGCGCTGGGCGAGGCGGCGGTGACACATGGTTGCGCTGCGGGCCTCTGTACCGACGGCGACGCCGACCGCATCGGCGCCACCGACGAACACGGCGAGTTTGTCGATCCCCATAAGATCTATTCCGTGCTGCTGAGCTGGGTGCTGCGGCGCAAGGGCTGGCCGGGCGCCGTGACCCGCGCCTTCAACACCACCAAGATGCTGGATCGCATCTGCGCCAAATATGGCCGTGAGCTGATCGAGCATGGCATCGGTTTCAAGTTTGTCTGCGACCTGATGCTGGAGCGGGAGATCGTCATGGGTGGCGAGGAGTCGGGCGGCATCGGCTTTCAGCGCCACCTGCCGGAACGCGACGGCCTGCTCAACGCCCTGCTGCTGGCCAACGTGATGGCCGAAGAAGGCAAAACGCTGGGCCAGTTGGTGGCGGATCTTCAGGCCGAATACGGCGAGCATCAATATGGCCGCATCGACCTGCACATCCCGGATGCGATCAAGAATGCGGCCATAGCGCGTGCCCGCGCGCTAGAGAAAGGCGACCCGGTTTTTGCCGGCATGCCGATCCTGCGCCAGGAGAACCTCGACGGCGTCAAATTCTTCCTCGCCAATCCCGAAGCCGCCACCAAACCGAACGCTGCGGAGACCTGGCTGCTGCTGCGTGCCAGCGGCACCGAGCCGCTGATGCGTATCTATACGGAATCCTGCTCAAAGGCTTCGGTGTCCCGTCTGCTCGAATCAGCGCGCCGCTTTGCGTTGGGCGGCTGATCTGTGCGGCCAGGGTGATCGAGATTCAGGCTGTCGTAACGGCAATGAACTAAAGGTGTTCCGAACGCCCCAAACCCGGAGTATGCTGACCTCATGCCCGCTCGTCTGGTGCGCTTCCCCTGGTTGCCAGCTCTCCTGTCGCTTGCCTTCGCCGCGGTCCTTGCGCAGGCGCAGCCGGTGCGCGAGCCCAGCCTGCTTCCTGCGGATACGCTCAGCCGGGCGGCAATTCCCCTCGACGGCCCCTGGAAGTTCCACCTTGGCGACGACCCTGCCTGGGCCGTTCCCTCGTGCGACGACTCCGCCTGGGAGCAACTCACCGCAGACCGCCCCTGGGGCCAGCAGGGATACGCCAGCTACGCCGGCTTCGCCTGGTACCGCCTCAACCTCACCATCGCGCCCGGCCAAAATGACCCGCCGCCCCTGGCCCTGCTCGTGCCCCATGTAGACAACGCGTACGAGATCTATTGGAACGGAGCTCTGGTGGGGCAAAACGGCAAGCTGCCGCCCTATCCGGTCTACTACCTGGCCTCCCAGCCGCCGCAGGTCTTTGGCCTGGGCCCAGCGCGCAGCGGCGTTCTCGCTTTTCGCGTCTGGAAGGCTCCGTTGCTCTCCGACGATACAGGTCAGGGAGGCGGATTCCTGGGACCGCCGATGGCCGGCTCACCCGACGCCATTGACCTCCGCATTACTGTGCTGGATTACCAATGGCTGCGCAGCCGGCAATTCTATTTCGCTCTCAATTCGCTGTATGCCCTGGTGGCCTTGCTGAGCCTGCTCGCCTGGCTGCGCGACCGCAGCCAATGGCCCCTCTTCTGGATGGCAGGATTCGCCCTGGCGCCCGTCATCTCGGTACTCTTCTATGGACTGCGGCTCCCCTGGCCGCTGGCCGTGGCCAACGGCCTCTGGCAGCCGTTGTCGTCACTCCGCGACATTTCGCTGTGGTTTCTGCTGGTCTGGCTCCTCGAGCTGCGCGACAATCCCGGCCTGGTCCGGCTCATCCGCGTCTGCGCCTGGGCTAACTTTATTTCCACCACGCTGGACGCAGTGCCGTCCTTGATCGACTGGATTCCAGGATGGACCCTGACCGCGCAGATCGCAGATGCCGTGTTCACGGGGGTCTATGTCCTGCTCGCGTCGCTGCCCGTGGCGCTGGTTGCCGTCGCCGTTTTACGGCGCAGGCGGCTCCATCCCTCCCGCTGGGTGGTAGCCATCTTCGCATTTCTTGCCGGCATGGTTCAGATTGCCGAAGGCGTAGCCCCGCAAGGCAGGCGCTTCACCCACTGGACGCTGGCAGACAAGATTGAAGCGCCGCTCTTTACCGTGAATGGCAATTCGGTCTCCATCTTTGCCATTACCGGCACGCTGCTGCTGGTCGCCATTGTCTACGCCGTTTACCGCAGCTCCGACGATGACCGGCGCCGCCAGAGCGCCATGGAGCAGGAGTTCCGGAGCGCCCGCGAGTTGCAGCAGGTGCTCATTCCGGAGACGCTGCCCGCTCTGCCCGGCTTCTCCGTCACCAGCGCCTATCTTCCCGCCCAGGAAGTTGGTGGCGACTTCTTCCAGATCATCCCCATGGACGGTACTGCGGAAGGCTCCACGCTGGTGGTGCTCGGCGACGTCAGCGGGAAGGGTCTCAAGGCGGCCATGGCGGTTTCCTTCATTGTGGGCGCTGTGCGCGCGCTGGCCAATCTCGTTCCCAGCCCGGCGCAACTGCTCACCGAGCTCAACCGGCGGCTCTGCGATCGCCTTCAGGGCGGTTTCGCCACTTGCCTGGTCCTGCGCGTGGGCGCCCAGGGCCAGTGCGTGGTTGCCAGCGCAGGCCATCCTGCGCCCTTCGTCAATGGCAGGGAGATCAACCTGCCAGGCGCGTTCCCGCTGGGCCTCATCCCCGAGGCGCTCTACGATGAGACCGCCTTTCAGCTCAAAGTAGGCCAGCACTGCGCGCTCTACACCGATGGCCTGCTCGAGGCGCGCAGCCCGGCAGGCGAATTGTTTGGTTACGAGCGGTTGTGGAAACTGCTTGCCGGACGTCCCAGCGCCGCCAAAGCGGCCGAGGCAGCCGTCCAGTTTGGCCAGGACGACGACATCACCGTCGTCACCCTCACCCGCACACCGGCCGTAGCCGAATCTCCCGCCCTGCAAGCGGCGCAACAAGCGGGTTGACCCGCGAGTCCCGAACGGGCGTGTTGATCCAGTGGTCAGTTATTGCGCAGAAGCCTCCCAGCCTTTCACCCGAAGGCAAAAGGATGAGGCACTGGGACCAAGGCCGCAGGAGGGCTCAGCGGATCGTGTCTTTAAGGACCGCTTCCTGCTCCTCAAACACATCGTGCGTCGCTTTCCTCACCTCTCCCGCGATCTCGGTCCATATGGGATTGATCTTCGCCGGGTTCCAGGTGCCATCCGCCAGGGCAGCTTCGTACTTTTTGTACTGCCTCATCCCCTTTTTGTACGAAGGGAGTTTCTTTACCAACTGGAAGGCGGACGCGATCACCACGCCTACATCGTCTTTCAGCTCTTTGGGCACCGACGCGTATACGTCCTCTTTGTGCTCCTCGATCCATTGGAAGGCGATCGGCATCACCACCTCGGCAACCCAGTGGTTATAGGCGTCGAGCGCCTCGATGCCCGCGATCCAGGAGGGGTGCATCTCCCAGTCGGGGTGAACGCCGCGCAGGCGAAACTTCGGGTACTGGCAAGGGATGTGTTGTGTCTCTTTCTTGATGATTCCCATGGCAAGGCTCCTTTTTGAGCGACTTGGGTCAGGTGGGACAGCGGGTTTCGGAGAGCCGGCTCCGGCGAATCGGGCCGGCAAGGGTGAAGCCAGGACCGCGAAGGTCCGGCTGAGGCAACTGGGTTTGGATGGACTGCCGGGCCTGGCTGGACGAGGAGGTTCAGCCCTCTGATCAAAATGCAGCAGGGAGCAGATTGTCAAGCCGCCAGCAGACCGGCGCCGACCAGAGCATTGACCGTCGATGTGACGTTGCTGGAATTGACAAAAACATTGCGATTACATAATAATAAGTTGCGGAAATGAACAACAACAGCCAAAAGGGTCCCGGCGAGAGCGGTCTCTACAACCGCATCGCCGTCTTGCGGGCCGAGCGCGGCATCAGCCGCCAGGACCTGGCCGACGCCATGGACGTGAACTACCAGACGATCGGCTTCCTGGAGCGCGGCGACTACAGCCCCAGCCTCAAGCTGGCCCTGGCGCTGGGCGAGTACTTCGGGCTGCCGGTGGAAGCCATCTTCTCGAAGCAGCCCTTCCGGCCGCTCAGCGAGCAGGTTTATGGAAGCGCCGGAGTGCGGCCCACGGTAAAGGAGACACAATGAAAACCGATTTCGTATTGCTTGGCGCTCACATCAGCTTCGCATCGCGGACGAGCCGCCGCTGGCTGGTGGTGCTCGTCTATGCAGGCTTTGCCTTGGCGGAGATCGCTTGGTTCTTTCAGAGACGCACCTTCACGCCGGTTGCGATGATCGTGGGCCTGCTTTCGCTGATGGCGCTCACCGCGCTGGCCGGAAGCGGCTACGAGGGCGGCGACGAGCGTGAGGAGCACCGGCGCGACCATGCCTACTACGTTGCCTATCGGCCCCTGGCCTGGGTGCTCGTGCTCGCACTCTTCGCGGCGGGAGTGCGCGGCCTCTACCCCTCATTCCCTCTCGTGAATCCCTTTGTTCGCGCGGTCTTCGACCAGCTTCCATACGCCGTTCTGGTGTCGGGAGGGATTCTTTACGCCACCCTGCCGCAAGCCATTCTGCTCTGGACCGAGCCCGATATGGAGGCGGAGGCTTAACGGCCCAGGGTTTAAACCCACTCCCCCTGGCGCATCAGGGGCTCTGCCAAGCCCGTCGATGCGATGCCGTCGATATCCAGCTTGTCCGATCCGATCATCCAGTCCACATGGATCAGGCTGTCATTCGCGCCCTTTGCCGCAAGCTCTTGCGGGGTCAGCTTGTCTCCCTCGCGCAGGCACGATGAGTATGCCTGACCCAGCGCAATGTGCGACGCGGCATTCTCGTCGAAGAGCGTGTTGAAGAACAGCATCCCGCTGGCTGCAATCGGCGATGAATGCGGCACGAGCGCCACCTCGCCCAAACGCCTGGCGCCGTCGTCCGTGTCAATCAGCCGCTGCAGGACCTCCTGGCCGCGGCTTGCGCGCGCCTCCACGATGCGGCCTTTCTCAAACCGCACCTGGATGCCTTCGATCATCGTCCCCTGATGCGAAAGCGGTTTGGTGGCGGTTACCGTACCATCGGCGCGGTCCTTGTGCGGCGTGGTGAAAACCTCTTCGGTCGGCATGTTCGGAATGCAATAGAGTCCGTTTCCGGCTGTAGTTCCGCCGCCCAGCCAAAGATGATCGTCGGCCAGGCCGAGCTCAAAATCGGTCCCGGGACCGCGGTACTTGAGGGCCGAGTAACGCTTCTCATTCAATCGCGCCGCGCGGCTGTGCAAGTCCGCATCGTGCGCCTTCCAGGTTGTCACGGGATCGTCGCCGTTGATGCGGGTGGTCTGAAAGATCGCGTACCACAGCTTTGCCAAAGCCGCATCGGGCGCGTCTTCCGGGAACGCGGCCGCGGCCCACGCCGGAGTCGCACTGGCCACGATGGTCCAGTTGATTGCGTGGCGTGTGATCAGCTCAAGGGCCGGCCGGTATGCCTGGGAGACCGCTCTGTTGGCCCGTCCTACCTTCTCGGGGTCTTCATTTGACAGCAGTGCGGGGTTTCCCCCGGCGATCGCCAGCCGTGCCGCGCCGCTTTTGAAGGCCTCGCCCATTCCGTCGTACAGCCACTTTGCCGCGTGGTCAAAGCTCGGGTCGGGAGCAAAGCGATAACGCATGAGCGCAGCTTCATCGTCGGTGTAGAGCGTTGTGACCAGCGAAGCGCCCGCGCGATAGGCCTGCTCGGTGATGCGGCGGGCAAGCGGCAGCGCATCCAGCGAGGCGGTCATTACCAGTTCCTGTCCTGCCTGCAGGCCGAGCCCGACCTGGATGGCGACTTGTGCCAGCAGGTCGAGCTTTTGTTCAAAGGTGCGCTCACCTGCGATTTCGGCGGTAATGCTCATGGGATTTCCCTCTTCTGATCTGTGCTCTATCCGATTACGGCGATTTTGGCTCGCTTGCCCAGGCGGACCACGAGGCGCGTGGGCAGCGCAGGCAGGGTCACCAGCGTGTTCACAACCACTTCACCATCCAGCTTGACGGCCCTTTCGGCAATCTTACGGTTGGCTTCGGCTCCGGACGCGGCGAGGCCCAGATGCACCAGGAGCTTGGGAAGGCGAATCTGCAGGGTGCCGGATGGTTCAGCCGGGCCGGCGACATCGGCAAACGCGACGGCTACCTCTTCCAGATCCTCCGCCGTCTCTTTTTGCTGAAACATCCGCGCCCAGTTCTCGCCCGCGCTCTCCGCCGCCGCCTCCCCGTGGAAGCCTGCGGTAATCGTTCGCGCCAGGCGCTTCTTGGCTTCCATGGGGTGCACCGTGCCCCCGGACACCGCCGCTTTCAGCGCTTCCACTTCGGAGAGACGCAGGTCGGTCAGGTAGACCCAGTACTTCCACATCAGCTCATCCGAAATCGACATCAGCTTGCCGTACATCTCCGCCGGGGGCTCGTTGATTCCAATCGCGTTGCCCAGCGACTTCGACATCTTCTGCACGCCGTCCAGCCCCTCCAGAATCGGGGTCATCAGCACGATCTGCGGCTTCTGGCCGTAGTGGCGCTGCAACTCGCGGCCGCACATCAGGTTGAACTTCTGATCGGTGCCGCCCAGTTCCACGTCGCATTCGAGCGCCACTGAGTCGTAGCCCTGCATCACCGGGTAAAGCAGCTCGTGCAGGCTGATGGGCTGCTCGGCCTGGAAGCGCTTGTGGAACTCGTCGCGCTCCAGCATCTGCGAGACAGTGAAGTGGGCGGTGAGGCGGATGGTGCCCTCATAGCCGAGCTTGCCCAGCCACTCCGAGTTGTACCGGACCTCGGTCGCGTGTTCGTCGAGGATGCGAAAGACCTGCTGCTTGTAGGTTTCTGCGTTGGCGTCGATCTGCTCTCGCGTCAGCGGCTTGCGCGTGACATTGCGGCCGGTGGGGTCGCCGATGAGGGACGTAAAGTCGCCCACCAGGAAGATGACCGTATGGCCCAGCTGCTGGAAGTGGCGCAGCTTGCGCATCAGCACGGTGTGGCCCAGGTGCAGGTCGGGCGCGGTAGGGTCGAATCCGGCCTTCACGCGCAGCGGGCGGCCGGTCTTGCGGCTGTCTTCCAGGCGCTCGCGCAGGTCGCTCACGCGGATAATCTCCGCCGCGCCCTTCTCGAGCAGGTCCATCTGTTCGTCTACGGGTAAAAACTCGCTCATGCTGGATTTCAGTATAGATTCGCAAGCCTGGGGGCGCGATTTGCCTATGCCCGCCCACCTGCGTTAGCGTGAGCCGTATGGCGGGTGTCGCATTGGCGCTGGAGGGCAAGGTCGCCCTCATCACAGGCGGTTCGCGGGGAATTGGCGCCGAAACCGTGCGCCTGTTTGCCGAGGCAGGGGCGCGTGTGGCTTTCAGCTTTCGCCGCGCGCGGGAGCAGGCGGAGGCGCTGGCTGCGGAGTGCGGAGGTCCGGACCATTGCGTGGCCATCAGGCAGGACCTGAGCAGCCCCGCGGACGGGCGTGCGCTGGTGGCTGCCTCCGTGGCGGCCTTTGGCCGGCTCGACGTGCTGGTGGCCAACCATGGCATCTGGGAATCAGCCGATGCGCCCATTGCGCGCATGGCCGATAGCCAGTGGCGGCGAACCCTGGCCGTCAATCTGGACTCGGTCTTCGGGCTGGTGCAGGCTGCCGTGGCGCAGATGGACTTGCAGGCGCGGCTCGCGCCCGCGTTCAACGATGCGGCCGGGCATATTGTGCTGATCAGCTCCACGGCCGGGCAGCGGGGCGAGGCCAACCACGCCGACTACGCCGTGACCAAAGGCGCGCTCATCAGTCTGACAAAGAGCCTGTCCAGTGAGCTGGCGCCGCGCGGCATTCGAGTCAACTGTGTGGCGCCGGGATGGGTGGTGACCGACATGTCCGCGGCCGCACTGGACCACCCCGAACTGGGGCCGAAGATTGCAGCCGGCATCCCAGTTGGCCGGCCGGCCAGCACGCGGGAGATTGCCGGGCCGGTACTTTTCCTATGTACGCCGCTGGCCGGGTTCATCTCGGGAGAGGTGCTCAACGTGAATGGCGGCGCGGTGCTGGCGGGATAAGAGGAGAGAGCAGGATGCGCAGAGTATTGGCGGTGGCGGTGGCGCTGTGGGTGCTGGCGGCGCCCGTGGCGCCGCAAACCCAGACGACAGACGAGGCCAGCGTAAAGAATGCGCAGCAGGCGCGCGAGGCGCTCCAACGCATGGTGCAGGCCCTGGGCGGCCAGGCCTGGCTCAACATGAAAAACCAGATGCGCCAGGGCCACCTCGCCGCCTTCTTTCATGGCAGGCCCAGCGGCGGCACCACCGACTTCTGGGAGTTTCACCAATGGCCCGACCACGACCGCTATGAGTACACCAAGCATCGCGATGTCCTGCAGTTTTATATCGGGCGCACTGGCTCGGAGGTCACTTACAGAGGCAAGGGGGCGCTGCCCCAGGAGCAGGTTGACGATTTCCTGCGCCGCCGCGACCACTCCATCGAAACGGTGATCAAGACCTGGCTCCCCGATCCCAAAACCATTCTGGTCTATGAGGGGAAGCACATGGCGGAGCGACATCTGGCCGAGCAGGTCACGCTGATCTCGGCGAGCAACGAGTCGGTGACGATTCTGATGGACGTGCAGACCCACCTGCCGCTGCGGCGCAGCTTCGAGTGGCGTGACCCCCTCTACAAGGACAAGAACCTCGACGCCGAGGAATACGACGACTACCACATGATGGACGGGTTTCCCACCCCGCTCAACGTCACCCGCTTCAAGAACGACGACATGGTCCGCCAGCAGTTTATTGACAAGGCGAGTTATAACCAGCAACTGGCGCCTGACTTCTGGGACGTTGACGCAGCCGAGCACCGCATCAAGAAGTAGCGGCCGGCCAGTCTTGCAGACCCTCTGGGGCACTCTCCCGCTCCCGGTGCCGGAAGGGGCCCTGGCGCCTTCACAGGCGCAATCTACACAGGTTACCAAAGGCGTAAGGTGGCGACCGAAGCGTCAGCGGCTCTGCCACCGTAGCCACGAAGGTTACTTATTAGTTACTTGCAGAAGACATGGAGGTGAACAGTTCTTCTGACTTAGAAAAAACAAATTGTTCATAAAAACCAGATTCCTGCGGCTGAGATGTTCGCTTTGGTTAAAACCTTACAACTAAAATGGGGTTGCTCTCCATGGTGCGCTGGATCACAATTTAGAAAGTAGGGTCGCGGTCAGTTCCGAATCACTACATTGATGTTGCATTCTAGTTACGTTTGAGAGTATTACTTCTAGAGCCGCACTGCGGCAAAAGAAAGCGGCGGTTCGGGCCCTGCCTGAGGTTGGCGTGCAGGCAAGCGGCAAACACGAATCAGGCACGACTGATTGCAGCGAAGCCCTACCTGCGGGAAAGAGACCTGGTGATCCAGTGAAGCCCACTGTCGACGACGCTTTCCGGCAGCAGGTGCTGACCTTCGGCCAGCGCTACGACACGCATACCGGCCTCTTGAACTATGTAACCTTCCAGGAAGAGCTGATCGCGCTGCTGCGGGAGGGTCCTCCCGGCCAAGAGATCGCGCTGGTATGGATCGAGCTTCTGAACCTGCGCAGGGAGTTTTCGCTTCGTGGATGGTCGGCGTCGGAGGCGATGGTGCGGCGGGTAGCTGAGATACTCCGCTCCGCGGTGGGCGCCGGTGGCCTGCTGGCGAGGTTCAGCGGACGCTGCTTTGTGGTCGCCATTCCGGTTGCCGGCGAGCGGCGCGGAGAAAGCCGGCGCATTCACACCCTGATGGATGCACTTTCGCTGCTGAGGCGGCACGATTCCGAGCAGAATCCCGAGCTTGCCGCTGGGGTGGCTTTTTACCCATCCGACACCGAATCTGCCGAAGATCTGGTGCGCTTCGCCAGCCTGGCGGCCACACACGCCAACTACGTGCACAGTCCCCTTG
>Ga0326727_10017727_pt1 | contig 14691 bp, 11 predicted proteins | sample MB2enrmetagenome_FD_207643 | JGI IMG/M metagenome (GOLD analysis project Ga0326727, IMG submission 207643) | Lab enriched peat soil microbial communities from McLean, Ithaca, NY, United States - MB29MY | ecosystem: Environmental > Terrestrial > Soil > Wetlands > Peat | place: USA: New York... | reverse complement strand
ACTTCCTCAAACGCGGCTTTTTCAACCTGGGCTGTCTCGACGCCACTACGCGGGCTCAGTGAAATGACGAACAACCCTGGATCCAGATTCGTCTGCGCAAAGGCGCCTGCATCAATCGCGAGTTGGTCCCGATCCACCAGCCGTCTGTACAGTCGCGAACTTTGTCCTTGGGCCAGCAGGGCCCGAAGAACCTCGATTGTTGGGAACGAACTATCGTGCGCCGCGGGGATATGGTACGCGATCATCTCGACAGGTAGCTGAGCGGGCTTATGCACAATTGCCCGCCGCTCTCCGGTTTGCCTGGGTTCGATGGTACGGACCGGTGGGGGCGGGTCATGCCTCGGGATCGGCTCCATGTACTTCTTCGCGAGCTTCAGAACATCGTCCGTTTTCACGTCACCCACGGCCACCATCACGCAGTTGTTGGGGGCGTACCCCATGGCGAAATGCTGCTTCAGGTCGTCCATGGTCCACGCCTCAATGTCGGATGGCCAACCCACCACCGGCCAGTGATAAGGATGCGCCTCGTAAGCCGCCGCCTGGAGTTGTTCCTGCATCAGGCCGCGGTTGCTGTTATCCACGCTGGTCCGCCGCTCGGAATAAACCACTCCGCGTTCCGACTTGATGATTTTGGGGTCGAAAGCCAAATGTTGAATGCGGTCCGATTCCATATCCATCATGAGTTCCAGGGAATTGCTGGGGAACCAATCCGTGTACACCGTCATGTCTTCGCTGGTGTAAGCGTTGTTGCTGCCGCCCACCCGGTCCATCTGCTGATCGAACTGCTTGGGGCCGTACTTCTGCGCCCCATTGAACATCATGTGTTCGAAAAAGTGCGACAAGCCTGTCGCGCCCGGCCGCTCGTTGCGGGAGCCTACCTTGAAGAAGAAATAAAGTGCGACACTCGGGATATTGTGATCCTCTTCCACTAACACCTTCATGCCGTTATCCAGCGTATTAGCGGTGATGTGGAGTTCTTGACCTGATGCAATTCCATTCCCCAACAGCAGGGGCAGCAACGCTCCGAAAGCTAAAACTCGCATGGGGAAAAGGTACCATGCTGGCCGGACTGTGCGCCGCGTCGCTGCTTGCGATTTCCAGCACTCCCTATCGCGAGGCGCTGCCGGGCTACCGGTTTTCCTTCCCGCGCGACCACTTCGAGCATCCCGATTTCAAAACCGAGTGGTGGTATTACACAGGCAACGTCTGGTCCAAAACGGGTCGCCGATTTGGCTTTGAATTGGTATTTTTTCGCGTTGGCGAGCGCGCCCGCGGGGTGAATCCGTCGGCGTGGCGCGTGGATGACATCTACCTGGCTAATGCCGCTCTCACCGACATCGACGGCCGCCATTTTTCATACTCCGAGCGGCTCAACCGCGCCGGTCCCGGGATCGCCGGAGCTAGTTTTGCCGAGCGGCGTATCTGGAATGGGAACTGGGCTGCGCGCTGGAATGGGGAACGCCAGGACATCACCGCTGTCGCTCCCGGGTTTTCATTTCACCTCGCGTGCTCACCCGCGAAACCTCTGGTGATTCAGGGCGAGAACGGAGTGAGCCAGAAGGCTGAAGGCGCGGGCCATGCTTCCCACTACGTCTCGTTCCCGCTGCTGGCGGTAACAGGTACGGTGCGGGCCGCGGATCATGACTTTGACGTTTCCGGCCAGGCCTGGATGGATCACGAATGGTTCACCCACGAACTGCAGCCAGGGCAGATCGGGTGGGATTGGTTCAGCGTCCAACTCGAAAACAATACCGAGCTGATGCTCTTCGATCTTCGCAGGCAAGACGGAACAACGGATCCGAACTCTTCAGGCACTTTCATCGATGCCGGCGGATATCCGCGCCATCTGACATCCGGGGAATTCACTTTGAAGCCGCTGGAGTGGTGGATCAGCCCCAGGACGCATGCACGCTACCCCATTCGCTGGGCAGTCTCCATCCCTGCCCTGCATCTTGAACTCGAGACCACGGCGAAGTTGGCGGACCAGGAACTCGACGCCTCGCGCGGAGCCAAGTACTGGGAAGGCGCGGTGGACTATTCCGGCTCCGCCCGCGGCGTCGGATATCTGGAGATGACCGGGTATGACCGCCCGGTCAAGTTGGACTAGCCAATGCGGGGAGTCCCGGGGCCGTGTTCGAAATTCAACCGCTCCTTCTCCACCACGTAAGGCCGCTTCTGCACATGCGTGAAAATTGCCCCCACATATTCGCCAATGATGCCCAATGAAATCAACTGCACTGACGAGAAAAGGGACAGCCCGATTACCAGCGGCGCGATTCCCACTGAGAAGTTATTCCAGAACAGCAGCTTGTAGATGAAGTACCCGAAACCCGTGAGCATCGAGAGTCCCGCACACACGAAGCCCGTGAACACAACGATCCGCAAAGGCACCTTGGAGAGTGACGTGATGCCCAGCATTCCGACATCATAGAGCGAGTAGAAATTGTTCTTCGTAAGGCCCCGCAATCGCCGGGGCTGCCGGAAATAGATCTCGGCGTAGGGCAGCCCAATGTCGGCAATCAGACCGCGGAAGTAGGGATACGGGTCGTCGATTTTCTTGATGATGTCGATCACGCGCCGGTCGAAAAGGCCATAGCCTGTGAAGTTCTCAAAGGTCTTGATGGAGGATAGATAGTTGACGAATTGATAGTATTTGGTGCGAATCCAATACATCAGCTTGTTTTCGTCGCTCACGTTCTTGATGCAGAGCACGATGGGAAAACCTTCTTCCCACTTGGCGACCAGATCGGCAATCATCTCCGGCGGGTCCTGCAAATCCGCCACGATGCCGATCACCGCATCTCCGGTGGTTTGATAAATCGCGTGCATCGGCGAACGGATGTGGCCGAAGTTGCGCGCATTGACGATTACCTTGATGTTGCTGTCGCGCGCGGCGATCTCTTTCAGCACCTTGACGGTGGCATCCTCGGAAGCGTTGTCGATAAAGATGTGCTCGTAGCGATAGCGGCCGATCTGCGCCATCACGTTTCGCACGCGCGTGTACAGTTCTTCGACATTCTCCTCCTCGTTGTAGCAAGGGGTAATGATGCTGATCGTCTTGTCAAGCATACGCTTTTGCAGTGTACCCGATTATCGGCAAAAGTACATGCGGACAAACCTATTCTCAAATGCCGGGGTGGTTTTCCAGACCCAGCTCTCCCGATTGCGCCACGCCGCGTCAGTGTCCTTTGCGATGAAAACGTCCACGGGAAGGGCATGGCACGCGGCTTCAAGAGTCTCGGATGCGCCGCCGGCGAACAACGCGTCCAGACGCTTCAGAATTGGAGTGCAGTCCTCCGGGTCGCCTCCAAACGTGGTCAGGCATCCTTTACCTCCCGCCATGGTCTGCCGTTGGCCGTAGAGGCCATAGAAGTTGTCCTGAAACACTTCCGGGTTCTGCTGGATGATCGCTTGCTTTGCGGTCCGGTCTCGCAGCCACTGGTATGCCGCGCGATTCGCGGTGGTCCGCTCTCCAAGCCGCTCATCGGCGGACAGCCAGAAGATCTTGGGAACCACGCCAGCGTCGGAAAGCACCGGGTACAAGCGAAGGATGGCAAGGTCATAGGCGACTCCCAGTGCTCCCAGAAAAATAAACAAGCCCAATAAACTCTTGGCTCGCGACTGAAATTGGTTCAGATTAGGGAACAGATCCGCCGCCCAAAGCAGCAGGACAAACTGACAGATCAGGAACCCTCTCCATCCCAGGTCGTTATTCGCGATCACCCCGGAGCGAACGAAGGTGCAAATGAACAGGCTCGTCCCCGCCATGATCAGCCCGGCGAGTTCCGGTTGGCTGAGTGAGTTTCGGCTCTTCCAGAATCTCTTGCACACCAGGTAGCCCACCACGAAGAAGACCCCCAGTTCCAATAGATAATTCAGCGGCAATAATAGTGCGTCCCCCGCCACCAACTGCCATGGACGATCCAGATGAATGATCCGCAGGAACAACTCGCCCAGTTCGAAAGACCGCATCGTCAACTGCAGGAATGAACCGCCGCTCCCTTTGCTGCCCGCCAGCGAACGCAGGAAAGGGATCACGCAGGCCGTGGCGACAACCCCGGACAGAACAAAGGTCGCCGATGCCGGAAATTGCCGCCTTGCAGCCAGGGTCACAGTCCAAATGGCCAGGAAAACGGCGAATACCAGCGGAATGTAGATCCCTGCCCCAACTGCGGATGCGAATGCCAGTCCCGCCATCGCCCCGCTTGTCAGGCGGTAACGAACCATCGCGTCCTCCGGTATATCCCAAAGAATCAGGAACCCCGTCAGGCAGGCGACCAGTGCACAGATATAGTGCGGCTCCCACAACATGGTGTAAAGCCAGCCATCCACCTGGTTGTTCCACCATTCCACCGACGGGGACATGCCGGAAACAATGCCGGCGCGCTGCAGCAGAATCATCAGCATGGCGGGCAGAATATCGAGGCCCGTCACGCCCAGTAAACACAGCCCAATGAAACTGCGACGGTAGAGATTCAGACGGCCCTGCGGGCTGAATACACGGAGATACAACGGCGCCAGAGCCATCAGCGCGATGCCGCTCCAAAGCGTTCCGGCGATGAAGGTCTGTTGGGAATTCACGGCAACTCCGCGGAGGCGCGGCAACGCCGATAGAATCATCCAGAAGTAGTGATAGCGAAGTGCCACGGGGTGCCCGGGGAAGAAAAAGGGGCTTCGCGCCGGCAGGCCAAATGTGCGAATTGCGTCAATGATGGGGATGCGGATCGCGTAGTCGAACGTGATGATTGAGAAATAGGTGCGCCCGTGATATTGCAAATCGATCAGAGAAAAAAGACCGATGGCGAGCCATACCGCAAATAGAGCAATAAACGGCAGCAGCTTCCTTGGAACCATTCGGGGTGAGCGCCATAGATCTCGGCCGATTAACAAAATCGAAACGACGCTGACACCGCAGTAGACCGTAAAAAGAGCGCCCAGTGGCATCCAGCGGCCAACCGTGAAGCTGACTATAGGCCCAATCGCGAGCGCCAGGGGAGCGCTGACAGCCAATCGAAACGATAGCGAGCGGGCCCGAAACCGCAGCACATTCGTTCCGCAGCCTAACGCGTAGCCAGGTAGGAATGCGACCAGCGAGAACAGACAGAAACCTGCCAGAACTGCCAGGAGATCCGAAATCATGATGAAGGGGGCGTTCCCACATCTTTACATGGAACGGATTCGCTAAACTGATGTGAGTCCACCATCAGGAGAAAGATTTGCATTCAGCCATCCTGGCTCTGGAAGATGGAACCGTCTTCGAGGGCAAGGCCTTCGGTGTGCCTGCCGAACGCGCAGGTGAAGTCGTGTTCAATACCGCTCTTACCGGCTATCAGGAGATCTTTACCGATCCCTCGTACGCCGGTCAAATCATCGTTCTTACTAACCCCCAAATTGGTAACTATGGCACCGCCGAGGGAGATAACGAAGCGAAGCATCCGTACATCGAAGGGTTGGTGGTCCGTGAGTTCTCTGAGGTCACCAGCAACTGGCGTTCCGACCTTGGCGCGGAAGGTTTTCTGGACCGTCACCAGATTCCCATCGCATCGGAGATGGATACACGCGCCATTGTCCGCCACCTCCGGTCTCGCGGAGCCATGCGGGGCGTTCTCTCTACTGTTTCCACCGACGCGCGGGCACTCATAGAAAAGGCCCGGTTGTCTCCATCCATGGCAGGCCTGGACCTTGCGACGCGAGTCAGCACGGAACGATTTTATGAGTGGTCCGAACCGGTTGGCCCTGTCTCCGGATCGGAGCATATTTCGAATGCGACGCCTCAGTTTCAGGTGGTCGCGTACGACTACGGAATTAAACAAAACATCCTGCGCCGCCTGGTTACCGCGGGCTGCCGCGTCACCGTAGTCCCCGCGCTTACCAGCGCGGACGATGTTCTCGCGTTGAAGCCGGACGGCGTCTTTCTGTCGAACGGCCCCGGCGATCCGGAACCGCTTGCTTCTCAAATCGATAACATCCGGCGGCTGATTGGGAAAGCCCCCATCTTCGGAATTTGCCTGGGCCATCAGGTACTCGCCCTGGCTCTGGGCGCGAAGACTTACAAACTCAAGTTCGGGCATCGCGGCGCGAATCATCCCGTGCTGAATTACCAAACCGGCAAAGTGGAAATCACTTCGCAAAACCATGGCTTCGCGGTTGACCCGGATTCATTGAATTCGAATGAAGTGGACCTCACCCACATTAACCTGAACGATCAGACTCTGGAAGGCTTCCGGCATCGCAACCACCCCGTCTTCTGCGTGCAATATCATCCCGAAGGCGCGCCCGGCCCTCACGATTCGCACTATCTCTTTGGTGAATTCATCGATCTGATGAAGGGGGCGCAGTAATTGCCGCGCCGCAACGACCTTCACCGCATCCTCATCATCGGGTCTGGCCCTATCGTCATCGGCCAGGCCTGCGAGTTCGATTACTCCGGCACCCAGGCCGCCAAAGCTTTGAAGGCCGACGGCTACGAAGTCATCCTGGTGAACTCCAACCCGGCCACCATCATGACCGATCCGGAACTCGCCCACAAGACCTACGTCGAGCCGTTGAGCCGCGCGTATCTCGAAGAGATCATCAAGCGCGAACGCCCCGATGCGCTTCTATCCACCGTGGGCGGTCAGACTGGCCTAAATCTCTCCGTGGATCTTGCTGAGTCCGGAATTCTGGATCGCTACGGCGTGGAGCTGATCGGCGCCAAAATCGACGCCATCAAGAAGGCGGAAGATCGTCTGCTGTTCAAAGACGCCATGCGCTCCATTGGTCTGGAAACGCCTACTTCGCAACTGGTCAACAACGTCGAGGACGGCCTCGATTTCGCCAACCGCTCGGGCTATCCCGTCATCCTGCGCGCCAGTTTTACGCTGGGCGGAACCGGCGGAGGCATCGCCTACAATCGCGAAGATCTGATCTCGATTCTGGAGCGTGGTCTTGATCTATCGCCTGTTCATGAAGTGCTCATTGAAGAGAGCGCCCTCGGTTGGAAGGAGTACGAGCTTGAGGTAATGCGCGACCTCGCCGGCAACGCCATCATCGTCTGCTCCATTGAAAACTTCGACCCCATGGGCGTACACACGGGCGATTCCATCACCGTCGCGCCCGCGCAGACGCTTACGGATCGTGAGTATCAGATGATGCGCGACGCCGCCCTGCGATGCTTGCGTGAGATCGGCGTCGAAACCGGCGGTTCCAATGTGCAGTTCGCCATCAATCCCAAGAACGGCCGCATGGTGATCATTGAGATGAATCCACGCGTGTCGCGATCCTCCGCGCTGGCATCCAAGGCAACGGGCTTCCCTATCGCCAAGATAGCCGCCAAGCTGGCTGTTGGCTACCGTCTGGATGAGATCCGGAATGACATCACCAAAGTCACCCCCGCCTCGTTCGAGCCTACTATCGATTACGTGGTTGCCAAGATCCCAAAATGGCAGTTCGAGAAATTCCCCGGCGCCGATCCCACCCTGGGAACGCAAATGAAGTCGGTGGGAGAAGTGATGGCGATCGGCCGCACTTTCAAAGAAGCGTTGCTGAAAGCCATCCGCAGTCTCGAGACCGGTAAGGCTTTTGGAGCCGAAAAATTGGACCCGGCGATGATTCCGCGCAAGCTGATCACTCCCACGCCCGATCGCCTGCCTTACATCCGGTTCGCTCTGGAGACCGGAATGTCGGTCGAAGAAATTCACGAGATGACTTCGATTGACCCGTGGTTCCTGGAGCAACTCCGCCAGGTGACGGCGCTCGAAAAGAACCTTGGATCGAAATCGCTGGACACCGCTACCAAACCGGATCTACTGGCAGCCAAACGCGCCGGTATCTCCGACACGCAACTCTCGAAACTGCTGGGTGCGAGCGAGCTAGCCGTGCGCGACAAGCGCAAAGCCTTGGGGGTTCGAGCCGTTTTCAGCCGCGTCGATACTTGCGCGGCGGAATTCGAAAGCTTCACTCCCTATCTTTACTCCTGCTATGAATCCGCCGATGAAGCCGCGCCGGGAACAGGACGCAAGGTGATGATCCTCGGCAGCGGTCCGAACCGCATCGGGCAAGGCATCGAATTCGATTATTGCTGCTGCCACGCTTCATTCGCGCTCCAGGACCGCGGCATTGAGTCGATCATGGTGAACTGCAACCCCGAGACGGTTTCAACCGACTACGACACCAGCGATCGCCTCTACTTTGAGCCGCTTACGCTGGAGCACGTTCTCAACATCTGCGATGTCGAAAAGCCCGATGGCCTGATCGTCCAATTCGGCGGCCAGACGCCGCTGAATCTGGCGCTGCCATTGCAGAAGCTGGGAATCCCGATTATTGGAACGGACCCGCGCGATATCGATCTCGCCGAAGATCGCAAGCTGTTCGGCAAACTCCTGGACGATCTTAAGATTCCCTCGCCGCCCAACGGCACGGCCACCAGCATTGAAGAGGCCTGCGACGTTGCGCGGCGCATCGGCTATCCCATCCTGGTTCGCCCCAGTTACGTGCTCGGCGGCCGCGCCATGGTCATCGCCTACGACGAAACCACTCTACGCCGCTATATGCAGGAAGCGGTTGAGTTCTCCCAGGAGCGTCCGGTCCTCATCGATAGGTTTCTGGAAGACGCCACCGAAGTTGACGTGGACTGCCTGAGCGACGGAGACGACGTGTTAATCGCCGGCATCATGGAGCACATCGAAGAAGCGGGAGTGCACTCGGGCGATAGCTCTTGCGTGCTGCCGCCACACTCTCTGCCTGCTGCCGAAATCGCAACAATCGAGGATTATTCCGTCCGCCTGGCCAAGGCTTTGAGGGTGGTTGGTCTGATGAATGCCCAGTATGCCATCAAAGACGGCGTGGTCTACGTGCTGGAAGTTAACCCGCGGGCTTCCCGCACGGTTCCCTACGTGAGCAAGGCGACGGGCGTGCCGCTACCCAAGATAGCTGTGGGCTTGATGCTGGGTGAAAAGCTGAAAGATTTACTGCCCGGCAAGACGCGGCTCACCGTGCCGCAGAGTTTCGTCAAATCCCCGGTATTTCCGTTCAATAAGTTTCCAGGTGTTGACCCGGCGCTTGGCCCCGAAATGCGGTCGACCGGCGAAGTGATGGGCGTGGGCATGCACTTCGGGGAAGCCTTCGCGAAAGCCCAGCTCGGCGCAGGTACGCCGCTGCCGGATGGCGGCACGGTGTTTATCAGTGTCAACGACCGCCACAAATCGGATGCCGTGGAAGTGGCTCGCAAGCTGCATGAGCTGGGCTTTCACCTTGTGGCGACGCGCGGCACCAGCGCGGCCATTCGACAGGCGAATGTTCCCTGCAAAACCGTGTTCAAGGTAAATGAAGGGCGGCCCAATGCGGCGGACTTGCTCAAGGCCGGCGCCGTGCAACTAGTGATTTATACGGCGGCGGGCGCGCTGTCGTTTAGCGATGAGCGCGCCATCCGCAGAGGCGCGGTTCAATATCGGGTTCCCTGCATCACCACCCTGAGTGGAGCGCGCGCCGCCGCCGAGGCCATCGCCTCAAGAAGGCGCGATCCCATTCGCGTCTGGAGCTTACAGGAGATACATTCACCGGACTAAAGTGGTATCTACGTCGTAAGGCCCTTCCTGTTTCCGGAAAAATATTCTCGATGATGCGGTTTGCCTAATATTTCAAGCCCTTTGCCGGTATAGAAAGCGCGACTTTCACGAAATCATTTGAACCGCAACGGTCAAGGAGCCTGATGTACAGGCGCAAAAAAACTTCAGTTCCAGTTTCGGCGGCTTAGGCAACGAAAGGTTCCTCTTCGCATTTATCTTCCTGCGGCTCGGGAGTCGGTATCCACGATCGACGATAGGTACTGCAGCGACTCTTCGAGACACCGCTGAATGGCGATGCGGAGCAGTTCGCACTCCCCGGGAGAATCATCGTCCCGGCTCGACCATCTTGCCAAAGTCCGCGCCGCGAGATCCCGAAAAAGTCTTCTGTACAGGTCGGTATTGGCGCTAATGACGTCATGATCTGTCTGCCGAAGCGTGAGGCCATAGCCATGTTGAATCCCTCTTTTGTAGCCCTCAAAGCACGAAATACGACCAATGATGTATAGGTTCTTGGTCCCCAGTTCCGACGCCGCCCACTCAATATGTTCGAGCGCGATCCTTTCATCACTGCGAAGGAATTCCAGCAATGTCTTCGTGCGCTGAATAGCGTGCCGAATGCCAATGTGTCGCACGTGGTTTCGACTTGCGGGACTAATGATGCATCTGACGGTGCATCCACTTCTGGCGAGAGACAAAAGCAGATCGCGCTCTTCCAAAAGCAGTTCTCGGTATACCTCTCTTTCGCTCTCTTCGACGATGTCGATCCGCGACTCTTCCCGACCGATCGCAAACGTCGAGAGAAACGCGCTCGTCCAAATGGTTTCATCTGCCACGCCGGGACTCCTTAGCAGCAGCCTTAGATCATCATTGATTAGTTTCGTTCGCTCAACTGGGGAATGGATGATCTGCGGCGATGCGTCGGAGATGTATATCTTTGTTTTAGCCTCGCGGATATCTGCGCGGGTCCGATTTACGTCAATGCTGGGCGTCCATCCGATCTTCGCGTGATGGCACAACGTTTGAATTATTAGGCTGGGAAAGTTTTCGTCCTCGAGTTGCAAGGCCTGCAACTCACTGAATGGATATGGAAGCTGATGCAAGCGCTGCCCTGAATGGCAGACAGGAACGATCTTTAGTCCATTAATCCATGCGCAGCCTGTCTCGAAGTTAATCCAAGGCCGCGAAAGCGAAGCACGGCTGCAGATCACTATGACCAGATCGGCCTCCCTCAGTGCCGCCTCTATGCTGTTCAACCACCGATTACCCGGTGTAAGATCCCGGACATCGCTACTAACAAAAACAGAGACGCCCGGAAGCGTTTGTTCAATAAATCGCTTCAATAGAACCGCTATTGGAGCCTCTCCATTTATATGGCTGACGAAAATCCGCACAACCGTGTATTTTAGCGAAAAGGCGCGGTCATTGATGGCAAGCATTGGCTCCGCGAGGGTTTGATTCACGGGACGGCGTCGGTGGCCTACAGTCTCTCTGAGCTTGAGAGTCTGGGCTAGCGATTCGCCAGCACGGCAACTGCGCCGGAATCGACGATCTTTTCATCAACCGTAAACATCGTCAGCTTCAAAACACGCGCCGTCGCCACCATCAGCTGATCGATCGGGTCACCGTGCGGCAGCGCGAAGTGTGAGGTTTCGAGCGAGATTTCGTTCGTCACTGGAGCTTCCATCAGCTTGAATTCTCTCTGGAGTTCCGGAAACCACCAGCGCGGATCTCCATGGCCCAATCGGCCGCGCTTAGTCAGGTTGAGGATTTCATAAACGCTGAGTGGGGAGAACCATAACTCCGTGCGGGGGTCTTCCAATCTGCGCGCGGCCGCTTTGCCGATCTTACCCGGCTCCGATGCCGCCCAAATCAGAATGTGCGTGTCCAGAAGAAGCTTCAAAGCTTCAGTCCTTCAGCATGTCCCAATCGGAGGACTCAAACGCCGGCGCCATGATATCGCCCAGAATCTCGATCTTCCCCTGAAACATACCCAACCTCCGCTTGGTCAGCTTAGCCTCCGGCTGCACCGGAATGATCTCAACGATAGGCTTGCCGTAACGGGTCACCTGCACGGTCATTTTGGTCATTTCAACTCGGGTCAAAACTGATAGTGATGTGGCCTTGAACTTTGTCGCTGAAATCTTTTCCATCCTTGCCCATCTCCACCAAGCCCATTATAGCCCATAAATCTTGTCCCAACATATTTTTCTTCCACAAAAAGCGAAGGGCGCGAATCTTTTACGATCCGCGCCCCAACGCGCTGCCAGTATTCGGCTCTATTCTCTGAACTTCTTTGTCCCCTTCGAATCGGGGTACTTCCAGTCTACTACGCCACCTTCTCCGCAATCGATTTAGCCTGCAGGAACAGCAGCAGATAATCCGGCCCGCCCGCCTTCGAATCCGTCCCCGACATATTGAACCCGCCAAAGGGATGCGCCCCCACCATAGCCCCTGTGCACTTGCGGTTCACATATAAATTACCCACGAAAAACTTCTCCCGCGCCTCTTCAACGTGCTTCGGATTGGTCGAATAAATTGCGCCCGTCAACCCGTATTGCGAGTCATTGGCCATCTGCAGGGCGTGGCCGAAATCGCGCGCCTTGCTCACCGCCAGCACCGGCCCAAAAATCTCTTCCTGGAAAATTCGCGCCTTTGCATCGATGTCCGCAATCACCGTCGGTCCCAGAAAATATCCGTCGCCATCGGACGAACTGCCATCCACCAACACGCGCCCCTCGGACTTCCCTACCTCTATATAAGCCCGTATACTCTTCCGGGCGCCATCGCTGATCACCGGGCCCATATAATATTTCGGATCATCCGTCGGCCCCACGGAAAGCTGCTCCGTGCGCGCTTTCAGCTTGTCCAGAAATTCATCGTAAACACGCTCGTGCACAATGGCTCGTGAACATGCGGAACACTTCTGCCCCTGATATCCGAAGGCCGAAAACAATACGCCCTCCACGGCTTTATCCAGTTCGCATTCACCATCCACCACGATGGCATCCTTGCCGCCCATCTCGGCAACCACGCGCTTAATCCACAACTGCCCCGGCTGATGCTTGGCTGCCAGTTCGTTGATGCGCAGGCCCACATCGCGCGACCCGGTGAACGAAATAAATCGCGTCTTGGGATGTTCCACCAGTAGATCGCCGATGGCCGCGCCGCTGCCCGGCATGTAGCAGAAGCTTTCTGCCGGGAAGCCGGCTTCCAGCAGGAGCTCAACAAACTTCGCGCCCACAATCGGAGTTTCGCTCGAAGGTTTGATGATCACCGTATTCCCGGTCACCAACGCCGCCACAGTCATGCCGGCCAGAATCGCCAGTGCGAAGTTCCACGGCGGAATCACGATCCCCACGCCCAGTGGAAGATAGCGCATCTCATCACGTTCTCCCGGCATCTGCACCACGCCTGGAGGGTTCGCAAAACGCACCATCTCGCGCGCATAATACTCACAGAAATCGATTGCTTCCGCCGTTTCAGCTTCCGCTTCGGGCCAGGTCTTGCCGGCCTCGAAACAAAGCCACGCGTCGAACTCCAGCTTTCGCTCTCGCAGGATAGAAGCGGCCTTCAGCAGCATCTCCACTCGCTTCATCGCGGGCGTCGCCGCCCAGGTGGGATGGTAATGATAAACCTTCTCAATCCCTTTCAGCGCAATCTCGCGGGAGGCCTTGGAATGCTTGCCCACCACCTCCGAAGGCTTTGAAGGATTCAGCGAAACCAGCTTGTCCCCGGTTGCGATCCGTTCGCCGGAGATCAGCAGATCATAGTCTTTGCCGAACTCGGCGCGCACCTTGGCCAGCGCGGCTTCCATGCGCTTCCGGTTCTCCGGAAGCGAAAAATCCGTGTAAGGCTCGTTGCGAAACTCAGGAAGCTTGTTCATCGATTGTAAACCGTCCTTTATTATCCTTGCCGATGCGCGCAAACGCGATATGCGGGTCGTGCGCGAAACCACACCACCATCCCTCACGAGCGGCTTGTTCCAGCAGCCGGGTCTTATTCTCGATGGTGGTCAGGGGAAAGAGATCAAATGCCGCTACCCATGTTGGATGCACGTGCGTGGCCGTAGGAATCAAGTCCGACCAAAAGCAGAATGTGTCGCCTTTCGACCTTGCCAGCACAATGCACATATCGCGGTTATGCCCAGGTGTCACAACCATTTCCACACCGGGCGCCACCGTCGTGTCGCCATCCAGCAAAGTCATCTGTCCGCCGGCAATCAAAGGTTCGTAATTGACATCCCGGTAGCTCACTGCATCGCGGAGAAGACGTTCCTGCGCATGTTCCCATTCGCCGCGCTGCGCAAAGTAACGCGCGTTGGAAAAGGCCGGAGCCGCTCCATTCGGTCCATCCACGGTGTTACCCCCGCAGTGATCCCAATGCAGATGCGAATTCACCACGATATCAACGTTCTCTGGCTCCACGGGGACAAGGCCGGAACCCTGGGGCAGCCTCATCCGTTCGCGCGACTTCGCGTCGTGCCGCTCGCCTCCGCCGGTCTCGATGAGGATGCGCAAACCGCCGCCCTCAATCAGATAACAGTTGAATGCCGCGGGAACCCGGTTCTGCTCATCGGCTGGCAGCAACGGGTTCCAAAGCGTCTTCGGAACCACTCCAAAGAACGCCCCGCCGTCCCACCAATACACTCCCGCGCGCACCAGCGTCACGCGCAGGGTCCCGATCTCGATCAACTTGCCTTAGCCGCGAACCAGTTGGCGGCCGCGCTCGAACAACTCCGCCGCCTCATCCGCGATTTTTCGCCCGCGTTCGTAGAGATCCTTGCTCTTTTCCATCAGATCGCGGCTGGTTTCCTCTAGCGCCTCCACGCTCTGGTCAGCCTTCTTGCCGATCAGCTTGCGTGTATCCTGGCCCGACTTCGGCGCAAACAGAAGAGCAATAGCAGCGCCCAGAACCGCGCCTGCCGCGAACCACCCATAACTACTGTTGCCGTTGTCTTCCATGAACTTTTCCTCAGTCGATATTGTCTCATGCGTTATCCTCAGGGCATGCCATCTCCGGAAAGCGCCGCTGAGGACGCTCCCCAGCCAGACCCCTCGCACGAACTCGACATGGTCCCGGTTTTTTCTGAAAGCGGAGCTATGGCGGAAATGGAAGCAACGGCAATCCAAGGTGTCCTCGAAGCCAA
>Ga0326727_10017726_pt1 | contig 14693 bp, 15 predicted proteins | sample MB2enrmetagenome_FD_207643 | JGI IMG/M metagenome (GOLD analysis project Ga0326727, IMG submission 207643) | Lab enriched peat soil microbial communities from McLean, Ithaca, NY, United States - MB29MY | ecosystem: Environmental > Terrestrial > Soil > Wetlands > Peat | place: USA: New York... | reverse complement strand
CCCCAACTTTTCCAAGATGGGCAAGCAGGAACTCGCCGCCCTCCGCCGCGAGGGTGAGAAGCTCCGCCGCAATCTCGAGGGCATCCGTGACATGGATAAGCTGCCCGATGCCATCATCATTATCGACACTACTCGCGAGGCCATTGCCGTTGCCGAGTCCGTGCGGCTCCATATTCCCACCGTCGCCATCGTCGATACCAATGCCGACCCTAGCCTCGTCAATTACCCGATCGCCGGCAATGACGACGCCATCCGCGCCATCCGCATCCTTCTTCAGAAGCTCGTGACCGCCATTGCCGCCGGCGGCGGCGAGTCCTCGCGCCGCGAAGAAGTCGAGATGGCCGGCGTCAGCGCCTAGCACGCTCCAGGATAAGTCGTCCCGCGACCGTGGGACCAATTCCTTCGATTTTCGGTTTTCGAGCTTCGAATTTATTTCCCTTTCCGTCCCTTCTCAAAATCAACCCACCTCTTTGTCCCATGAGTGAAGTCAACCCACAACTCGTCAAGACCCTCCGCGAAAAAACCAACGCCGGCATGATGGATTGCAAGCGCGCCCTGGCTGAGGCCAATGGCGATCTTGATAAAGCCGAGACCATCCTCCGCACAAAAGGCATTGCCAGCGCCGCCAAGAAAGCCAGCCGCGCCACCAAGGAAGGCATCGTCGCCTCCTACATCCATCTCCAGGGCAAGGTCGGCGTCCTCGTCGAAGTCAACTGCGAGACCGATTTCGTCGCCAAGAACGAGAACTTCCGCGAATTCGTGAAGGACATCACCCTTCACATTGCCGCCGCCTATCCCCAGTACGTCACCCGCGATCAGATTCCCCCCGCCGTCCTCGAGCACGAGAAGGAAATCTATCGCGCCCAGGTCAAGGGCAAGCCCGCGAACATCACCGAGAAGATCGTCGAGGGGAAACTCGAGAAATTCTACTCGACCGTTTGCCTCCTCGATCAGGCATTCATCAAGAATCCCGACGTCACCGTCCGCGATCTCCTCAACAGCAAGATCGCCGAGCTCGGCGAAAACATGATCATTCGCCGCTTCACACGGTACATGGTCGGCGAGGAAATCGAGACCGTTCCCGCTCCCTCCGCGGAGCCGGCGGAAGTGGCCGTCACCGCGTAAGCGGCTTCAGCTCCAAGAGCCCCATGGAAGTCCGGCAGACCAACGTCCTCGGCGGTCCGCTTGAGTGCTGCTGCATGCGGCCGAAGACTGGCTTTTACCGCGACGGCTATTGCCGCACCGGTCCCGGCGACGTCGGCCTTCACACCGTCTGCGTCGAGATCACCGACGAGTTCCTCGCGTTCTCCCGCTCCCGCGGCAACGACCTGAGCACCCCCGTGCCCGAGTATGGCTTCCCCGGCCTCGTCGCCGGCAACCGCTGGTGCCTTTGCGTCACCCGCTGGATGGAAGCCCTTGAGGCCGACATGGCTCCCCGTGTTTACCTCGGCGCCACCCACATCTCCGTCCTCGAGTTCGTCGACTTTGATGACCTGAAGGCTCACTCCCTCGATCCCCGGGAATAGCCTTTTGCTACAGCTTCTCCGGCTCTGCCAGCAGCGCCGCGATCCGTGCCAGCATCCGTCCCGCGCCGCCGCCGTCCAGCACGCGGTGATCAAAGCTCAGCGTCATGTTCGCTTCCATCACCGGTACGAATTTCTCCGCTTTTGCATCCCAGTTCGGCTGGATTCGTCCCGCGCCCAGGCCCAGCACCAGCGTCTGCTCTGGCAGCGGGATCGGCGTCGCCCACGTCAGCCCGAACGTCCCGAAATTCGTCACCGTTGCGATCGACCCCCCCGTCGCGCTCGGCGGCAGTCGCCGTTGCCGCGCCAGTTCCACCAGGTCGTTGTATTTTGGCGTCAATTCCGCCAGCGGCATCTTGTCCACGGCCCGCATCACCGGCACCAGCACGCCGTCCTCCGCCTCCACGGCGAAGCCGACGTCGATGGCTGCCGGATGTACGATCCGGTTACCCACCAATCTCCCAGCCGGCGCGGAATTTTCCGCCAGCGCAATCGCCAGAGCTCGCAGCGCGTAAAGCGCGGGCCCCGGCTTGAGTGTTTGCGCCTTCCGGTGCACCAGGAGCGCGTCCAGGTTCACCGGCAGGGCTACCGTCGCCAGCGGCCTTGTCCAGCTTCGCCGCATCGCGTCCGCCACCGCCACGCGCATCGTCGATGCCGGGCTCACCTGGCTCTTCTCGATCTGCGAAATGAATTTCTCGAAATCCTCGATCGTCACGCGTCCCGCCGCGCCGCTCCCCGCGACACCCGCGAGGTCCACCGCATGCAGTCCCAGGTCGCTCATCCGCGCTCGCATCCGTGGCGACATATAGCTCGCGCCCGCCGCGTGCGCCGGCACCGGTAATCCCCGCACCGTCGGTTTCACCGTATCCTTCTTCGATGCCGCCGGTTCGTCGTGATTCTCGTCGGGCGCCGGGATCTCGGCAGAAATGTTCACCACTTGCGATGGCGTCGGCGCGTCCAATCCCACTCGCGCTGCTTCCTCCTGCGTCACCTCCAGGTATCCCAGCACCGCTCCCACCGCGTAGCTTTGCTGCAGCTCCGCCGTCCACGTCTGCAACGTGCCGCGGCATGGGCTCGCCACGGTCATCACTGCCTTGTTCGTTTCCACTTCCAGCACGTCCTGATCTGCATCCACCGTCTCCCCCGGTTTTACCACAATGCTGACTATCGTCGCCTCGGCAATCGACTCGCCGAGTTGGGGCATGATGATCGGAATTCTTGGCATGGTGTTAGGGAGAAAATTTGAAATTCAGATTTCTCATTTTATGACCGCTTTCTTTGTCTAGCGTCGCAAAAGGTCCTTTACCGCCCGCGCGATCGTTCGCGCCGTCGGTCGATGCGTCCCCCAGAGGTTCGGATGAAATGGCACCGGCGTTTCCTTCGCATTCAGCCGCATCGGCGCCGCATCGAGCAAATTAAACCCGTCCGTCGCGACTCGCGCGACCACCTCGGCCGTCACGCCGCCCCAGGGCCACGCTTCGCCCACCGCCAGCAACCGCCCCGTGCGTGCCACGGAGGCCAGCACCGTATCGGTGTCGAGCGGCTTGATGGATCGCAGGTCCACCACTTCGATTTCGATCTGCTCCTGCGCCAGCTCTTCGGCCATTGCCAGCGCCTCGTGCACCATCGCGCTGTAAGTCACCACAGTCGCATCCCGTCCCTGGCGCGCGATTCGTGCCTTCCCTGTCGGCATCGCCTCGGTCGGCAGCGCCTCCGCCTTCAGGTGGTAGTAGAGGTACTTGTGCTCGCAAAAAATCACCGGGTCGTCGATCTCCACCGCTTCCAGCAGCATGCTGTATGCGTCCTCCACCGTCGCGGGCGTCATCACAATCAGTCCCGGGTAGGTCGCATAGAGCGCTTCCATGCTCTGACTGTGAAATGGCCCGCTTCCCGGCGTCCCTCCAGAGGGTAACCGCACAACGATTGGACAATTCACCTGCGTCCGCCAGAACAGCGTCGCCGCGTTGTTGACGATCTGGTTGAAACCCACGATCGAAAAATCCGCGTACTGCATTTCGATGATCGGGCGCATTCCCTCGATCGCCGCTCCGATCGCGCTCCCCACAATCGCATCCTCGCTGATCGGTGCATCCGTCACCCGCCCAGGAAACTCTTTGGCAAGGTTCTTCGTCGCCTTGAATGCGCCGCCGAACGCTCCTACGTCCTGCCCGTAAATATAAACGCGCGGGTCTTCCGCCAGGGCTCGGGCCTGCGCTTCGCGAATCGCTTCCAGGTAGGTAATGCTCATTCCCGGTCGGTCAAATTGTGCTGCCGTCGTACGCGTCCCCGAGCCGCCGCGTTGATATCGCCCACCATTCCTCTGAGTCCGGGTCCGGCGCCGGTTCGTGCTGCACGGTTGCCACCACCTCGTCCACCTGTTGCACCGTGGCTGCCCGCCACCGCTCCAGTTCCGCTGCCGTCGCGAGCCCTTCGGACAGGATGAACTCTTCCGTAACCTTCATGCAATCCGTCCCCATTTTTGAGCGTTTGAGCGTTTCCGCCACGTAACTCCCGTCGTCGTGCTCCCCGTGCCCGCTCAGGCGTAAAACCGAAGTCACCACCAGTTGCGGCCCGTGACCCGCACGGGCCCGTTCCGCCGCCCCGCCGATCACATTCAGGCACGCCGCAAGGTCGTTCCCATATTCCAGCGCGTACCCTTCGATCCCGTATCCCACCGCCCGCTCCACCAGATTCTCGCACGCAAATTGCCGCGCAGCCGGCGTCGAGTACGCATATTGATTATTTGTCACCACCACCACCAGCGGCAGCTTCTCAACCGCCGCCTGGTTGAGCGCCTCGTGAAACGCCCCCGTCGAGGTCGCCCCTTCTCCCGCCGATACCGCCCCTATTGCCCCGCTTTCCCCCTTTGCACGCCGCGCCATCAATGCTCCCGACACTACCGAAATCATCGCTCCCAGGTGGCTGATCATCGCCATATATCCATCATGCGGCCTTCCCCGGTGCACATTGCCGTCCCTGCCTCGCATCGGTCCCAGCCGCGATCCCAGATACGTCCGCGTCGCATCCAGCAGGCTCTCGCCAAATGCCAGTCGCCCCGCCTGGTCGCGGATTAGCGGTGCATAGATATCCCCCTTCTTTAGCGCCATCGCCGTCGCTACCGAGACTGCCTCCTGGCCTCGGCCCACGAACACCCCGCCGTAAATCTTTCCCGACCGGTAAAGACTGGCGTATTTCTCCTCGGAAATGCGGGCCAGCAGCATCCAGCGGTACGCCTTCAGGTATTCTTCGCGAATCATCGGGTCGGCTCCGGGCGCATTCGCGTCGAGCCTTTCGGATCCCGGTCGGGAAACGGTTTGCAACACGGCGCCGAGTCTATCCGCCAAAATTACGCCCGTGCAACCGTTTCTTCACCCTCCCCTGCGCGCCTCGTCGTACAGCGATTCCAGCAGCCGCGTCTGCGCGTTCAATTCCCATTCCGTCGCCACCGCTCGCGCCGCGTTCCAACTCAGCACCCCGTATTCCTCGGGATCGGCCGCCAGTTTCAGCATTCGCTCCGCCAACTCCTCGTGTGCGTTTTCCGCCACCAGGATGCCCGTCATCCCGTCTTTCACCGCTTCCGGGATGCCCCCGTGCCGCGTCGCGGCCACCGGCAGCCCCGATGCCATTGCCTCGAGAATCGTATTGGGCACCCCTTCGCGATCCCCGTCCGGTCCCGTCACGCTTGGGTGCAGGAACAGGTGCGACTGGTAATAAAGCTCCCGCAACCGCGTTTGCGACACGAACCCCTGGAACGACACCCGCGACTCGATGCACAGCTCTTCCGCCAGCTTTTGCAATTCCTGCGCCAGCGGCCCCTCTCCCGCGATCGTCAGCTTCGCCCCACGGTATTGCCGGTAGAATATTGCAAACGCCCGCAAGGTCGTCTCCAGCCCCTTCTTCGGGATGAGCCGCGACGCCTGAAATAGCCGCCATTGCCCGTCCTCAGGGACATAGCGTTGCGAAAACGGAAACCGGTCCAACGGGATTCCCGTCCGGTGCATCCGGATCTTTGCCGGCAGGCAACCCAGCTCCGCCAGGTTCTCCGCGATTGCCCGCGACCGCGCCAGGATCAGCGTCGCGCGCCCAAACATCTCCCGTAGCGGCTGCAAGTGCGCCGCCTTTTCCACGTCCACTCCCGCGTCCGCCCCATGAAACGACACGATCACCGGCAGGTGTGCCCGCCTCAGGTACGGCAGTAGATGCACCCCGATGTGCCCGAAATAGATATGCAGCACCTCCGCCTCCGATTCCTTCAGCAGAAAATCCATCTTTCGCGCCTCCCCGCGCGAAATGAACAACGGCCCTCGCAGCACCGTCTTCTGCCAGAACCGCCGGAACTCCCGCGTCCACGGCCTCTCGATCGTTGCCACCGGCTCGAAGGGGAATCGCGCCGCGTTCTCCCGCTTTTGCGTCAGCACCAGCGGCTGATACGCCCGCAGCGCCGTGATCTGCCGGTACACGTGCAGCATCTCCGGTTTTAGAAAAGTGGCGCAATATTGTGCCGCGACCGGTTTGCCTGTTACATTCACGCATCAGCAGGTTTCTGCAAACCCTGTCGGCAAAGCAATCCCGAAACCGCGTCCGCCCTTAGAACGCGATTGAAAACAGTCGCAGCCCTATCGGAAAGCTCCGCGACCTGTCCCGCGGCCGCAATCCCTGGTCTTGATCGCGCGCGGTCACAAACTCCCGTCCGTCCCCATACCTCCCGGGTGCGACCGGATTGAACATCTGCGCAGGATTTCCCAGCCGTACCCCCCGTTGCAGCCCGCCTTCCGTCTGTGCCGGAGCATTCACCGGCGGCAGAGCGTTGCGCCGGACCATCGGCGCGCTGATGTTATTCCCTTGGGCCAGCGCGGCGGAGCCCGCCAAAACCGCGCTCGCTGCAAAAATGATGAGCTTTTTCATGGTGTTCCATCCCCGCTTATTACTTCGAAAATCACCTTCCATGCGACCGTGTCGGGCGCTGCCCTAGATTATTCATCGGTCCCCTCCCGCGAAATGATTGAAGACTCAGCCCCGTGCCCTATTCTTTGCCCGCTTTTATGGAGAGGGAACTAGTCATCCTGAACAAGATGGGCCTGCACGCCCGTCCTGCGGCGGAATTCGTCCGCACCTCGCGCAGGTTCAAGTCCACCGTCATGATCAAGAAAGACGGCGAAGAGTACTCCGCCGAGAGCATTCTCGACGTCCTGAGCGCGAATCTCGACTGCGGCTCGCGCATGATACTCAGCGCCGATGGTTCCGACGCCGATGCGGCCCTCGATGCCCTCGCCGCCCTTCTCATCCAATTCCGCGACCAGGATCAGGAATAGCCGGGGATCGCCCTACACCGTGATCGTTTCGCCGATCTTCGGTGCCCGCCCGTGGTGGAGTCCTCTTTCCGCCAGCAACGCCAGAAACACCGCCGGGTCCTGCTTGATAACGTCAAACGTATTGTAGTGCATCGGCAGCACCATGCCCGCCTTCAGCATCTCGGCCGCTGCCGCCGCATCCTCCGGCCCCATCGTGAAATTGTCCCCGATTGGCAACATCGCCACGTCTATCTTGTTTCGCTCCCCGAGCAATTGCATCTCCACAGTCAGCGCTGTATCCCCCGCGTGGTAGACCGTCTTCCCCTCCAGTTCGATCAGCATCCCCGCCGGCACTCCCAGGTATATAAACCCTCCCGCGCTCCCTTCGGGCGCCGGATATCCGGAGGAGTGAAACGCGATCGTCAGCTTCACCCGCCCGAATGGAAACTTAAACGCGCCTCCGAGTCCCATTCCGTGCGCCTTCGCTCCCTGCTGCGACAACCAGGTCGCCACTTCGTACGAGCTGATGATCGTCGCGTCGTTCCGCTTCGCGATATCCACCGCGTCTCCGACATGGTCCGCATGCCCATGCGTCACCAGCACGTAGTCGCACGCGATATCCGCCGCCTTCACCGGCGCCAACGGATTGCCGGTGAGAAACGGATCGATGATCAGCCGATGCGAGGCTGTCTCCAGTAGAAAACACGAGTGGCTCAGGTAAGTGATTTTCACGATTTGAATGATATTTGTTCGGAAACCAAATTCGATCTAAACGTTCCCGCCACGCTTGTTTAACGCCCATTTCCCCCTCTTCAAATCCAGAATTACGAATTTCGAGTTCCGAATTTCCCCTTTTTCCCCTTTGATTGCCTCATGTCCAGCCACCTCGGCCACCTCTTCCGTATCTCCACCTGGGGCGAATCCCACGGCCCCGGCGTCGGCGTGGTCATCGATGGTTGCCCCCCTCTCATCCCCCTCGCGGAGGCCGACATCCAGCGCGACCTCGACCGCCGCCGCCCCGGTCAGAGCGATATCGTCACCCCGCGCAAGGAAGAGGACCGCTGCCAGATTCTCTCCGGCGTCTTCGAAGGCAGGACCACCGGTACCCCCATCTCCATCCTCGTCTGGAACAAGGACGCCCGTCCCGAGGCCTACACCGAGATGGAGACCGCCTACCGCCCCTCCCACGCCGACTACACCTACGACGCCAAGTACGGCGTCCGCGACCATCGCGGCGGCGGACGCGCTTCCGCCCGCGAGACCATCGGCCGCGTCGCCGCTGCTGCTGTTGCAAAGCAAGTCCTCGCCCGCCTCGCCCCCGGCCTCGAAATCGTCGCATACGTAAAAACCATCCGCGATCTCACCGCCGATATTGACCCCGCCTCCGTCACCCAGGCTGCCGTCGAGTCAAACGCCGTCCGCTGCCCCGATCCTGCCGCCGCCGAGCGCATGATCGCTTTGATCAAGGACGTCCGCGCCCAGGGCGACTCCGTCGGCGGCACCATTGAGTGCGTCGCCCGCAACGTCCCTCCCGGCCTCGGCGAGCCCGTATTCGACCGCCTTGAGGCAGATCTCGCCAAGGCCATGCTTAGCCTCCCTGCAACCAAGGGTTTCGAGATCGGCAGCGGTTTCGCCGGTACCCTCCTCACCGGCTCCCAGCACAATGACCCCTTCGAAATGCGCGAGGGCGCCGTTCACACCGCCACCAACCGCTCCGGCGGCGTCCAGGGCGGCATCTCAAACGGCGAGCCCATCTTCTTCCGCGTCGCCTTCAAGCCCACCGCCACCATCGCAAAACCCCAGCAGACCGTCACTCGCGAGCATCAGCCCATCGAGCTCGCCGCCCGCGGCCGCCACGATCCCTGTGTCCTCCCGCGCGCCGTCCCCATGGTCGAAGCCATGACCGCCCTCGTTCTCTGCGACCACGCCCTCCGCCAGGCCGCCATTCGCGCGAGCGCCCCACAGACCTGACCTTTCTTCAAAACAATCACGCGTCCGCCCTCCCGGCCTGAAGCGTATTTGCCAGCATGGGACAATCCATCCTCGTCACCGGCGCGAATCGCGGCATCGGCCACGCCCTCACCGGGCAACTCCTCGATGCTGGCCATCGCGTATTTGCTACCGCCCGCACCCCGGCAAAAGCCGCCGCCCTTGCAGATCTCCGCAAGCGCCACAAAGACCTGCTCCATCTGGTGGAGCTCGACGTCACCTCCGATCAATCCGCAACTAAATTCTGCATCTCCCCCTTTCCGCGGTCCGCGCCCGCGTCGCTCTCTCCAATCAGCAAATCAGACTTCAGCACTCAGCAATTTGGTCAATACCCTTCGTCCGGCAATAACTTCGTCGTTGGATATTGCATCATCGGCGCCCCCGCCTTGAATACCCCGCGCTCCAGCAGGATCGGCCGGATCGTCAGCGTTCCTCCCGCAATGTCCACCGCCATCCGCCCGCTGAACGGCAGAAAGCTCCCCGTATTGATCACCATCCGCGGCCCGCGCCGCCAGCATCCGGAAAAGTGCGTGTGCCCGATCAGGATAAACCGCGCCCGCGGCCGGAAGACGCGCGCCAGCGCCACCGCGCGCGCCGGCGTGATCGCCCAGCACCGGAATACCTGAAATGGGCGCCACGGCGGCCAGCATTCCCGCAGCACCGTCCGGAAGATCGAAAGCCGGTCCCGCCGCATTCTTGGCCGGTGCAGCTCGATGGAAAGCGCCGCCCGTTTGCTCGCCTTCAGCCGTTTCTCAAAGTCGAGGAACGCGTCCTCCTCCATGTCCGCCAGTTCCCGCGTATGCGCCTTCCCGATGATGCCCGCGTCGCTGCTCCATGGCGAAAGCTGGTGAAAAAGCAGGTCCCCATGCGTCACCAGCACTGCCCCGTCCGCCAGGTCCGCGTGGCTCAATTCTGAGAGCATCGGGTCGTGATTCCCGTTGATGAACACCGGCCGCGCCCCGTTCGCCTCGCACACCTCCTTCACCCGCAGCGAGTTGCGCATCCCGATCCGCCGGCCGCGCAGGTACCGCAATTCGACCGTGTCCCCGTTGAAAATCACCGTCTTCGCTTCCCGGAACATCGGCGCGAGCTGCTCCGGGTGTTCGATGATGCTGGCCGGATGACCGTAGTGCAGATCGGATAAAATCCGGATAGGTTCTTCAAATTGAGGCGGTTCAATCATCGGTCACGGCGCGCGTCAAAGATATCGTCGATCCTGCCACATTGAAGGATGAACGCCTCCGGAACCAATGATTAAATCCGGACTCCGTCCCTCGGAAAGCCCCCGGGGCGCTTCCGGCAACGTAGTCCCACTTGAACAAGTGTTCTTTTGCACGAAAATTGCTCTCAAGCAAGCATGAGAGGGTCACATTCAAGGCTCTTCGATCGGCTACGATTCGGAATTTCTTTTACAGGCATTCTCCTGTTCCTGGCCGGTCTCTACTGGCTCTGGAGCCTCCGCGACATCTGGCCGCGCTCCACCGCCGATCCCGTCCCGCACCACGTCCTCGAGTCCATCGCCGTCATCATTGTCGGCCTCTACCTCGCCAATAAAGGACGGTAAGAGTTCCGAACCCCACCGCCGGCTCGTTGTCCACCTCTCCCCAATAAGGAGCCGGGCCGATGCTGAGAATTATTCGTCTGCATCTCGTCCGCGATGAGGCATTGGCCGTTTGAAAATCCCGCGTAATCAACCCCACTCCTAAAACCCGCCCGAGTGGATGGCCTGCCAAAAACTCGCGTCCCCCATCCCCAGCGCCCAAATCGATACCCCATTCAACCCGCGGGCGCCCACCAACAACACCTTCTGCCCGATGCTCTGCGCGTTCTCATACCACACCACATGGTTATGACCGTTTAGCGTGTAACTGAACCATGGCGAAGAACTCGCCGCGTCCCACTGCGCCGCCGCTCCCGTCTTGGTCAGCAGCGCCGCCGCCGCGATCCATGTGATCGACGTATTATTCTTCGGCTTCGTCAGGTCCCAATCGTAACCATAGGCCGGAATCCCCATGCTGATCTTCGCCGCCGGCGCCACTGATGTGGCGTAATTCACGCACGCCGTTACCCAATCCAACCCCGCCACCGGTCCCGGTTTGCCCCACGTCCCGTTCTCGTCGTAAGTCATTAGTTGCAGCACATCGACGATTTTCCCCAGCGCCTTCAGGTCAAACGCGCCCGACCAATCGTCGCCCGGATCATCCTTCAACTCCGCCGGCACCGACACCATCACCTGGTAGCCCGCCGTATGCATTTGCTCCGCCACCGTCGCGATGAACTTCGTAAATGCCGCCCGTTCCCTGTGCGGAATTGCCTCAAAGTCGATGTTGATCCCCGTGTACTTTCCCGCCGCGAGCACGTTGAGCATGTCGGCGATCAGCCGCTTTGTCGCCGCTGCGGACCGGATCACCGCCTGCCCTATCTCCGGGCTAAAATCCGTCCGTCCGTAATTCGACACCGTCGCAAACGTCTTCATCCCCTGCTGCTGCGCAAATTCCACGTCGCCCATCACTGTCGTTCCCGTCACCACCCCTCTCGAACCCGCAGTATAAGTATCCGACGCCAGTTCGTTAAATGACTGATACTCTGTCCGCAGAGCCCCCGACGACACCCCGCCATCATCCTGGTAGTACACCAGCACCTCCGCCCCCCGTCCACCTGCCATCCCTAAGTACCAGACCGCCAGGATTACCGGGAAAAGTGACACCTTCCCGCAAGAGCCTCGCAGCATAAATCCGGTTATCATGAGAGCGAGCGGTCGCGGCAAGGTTCATCACCATTCCGCGCAAGATCGGAATCGTATCTCCTGCTCAGTCTCGAGTCAAAATGGTTTGACCCTCTACTAACCCGTCATCACGAATCCGCCCGAATCCCAGGATCTCTACTGGTTCCCCTGCTGGTCTTTCTTCTCCTCTGCCTTCGGCTTGTGCATCTTCTTTTGCGCGTTCGCCTGCTGGCCTTTCACATTGGACTCATTGCCCTTGGTCCGGTTGAACGTCCGTTTGTCCTCCGCCCGATTATTCTCACTCCGGTCATTCACATGCGTGTCATTGATCTCCGTGTTATTGACCGTCCGCTCATTGACATTGGTGCGGTTGATATTCACGTCGTTCACATCCCGGTTATAGCCATCATGGTGGTGCCCGTAATACGGGTTCTCGCCCTCGACGTAAATCGTGCCATTCCAGTAATAACCAGGACGCGGGTCCGGGCCCGGACCATAGTCCACGTAGCCCGGCCCTCCGGGTCCGGCGCATGCGGAAACGAAGACAGCCACAAGGGGAACAAGAAGCAGGGAGAAAGATTTCATAATGATTACATCCGCTAAAACGAAGGTGCCCAGCCACTCGGCCCTGTTCCCAGGGCCTTTATAATGTCAAACACAGGTTAATCGGGATTTTCAATCCGCTTTCTCTCCCCGGGATCTGCCTGAAACCACGTCACTTTTTTCGCAGCATTACCGAAACCAATGGATATGGACAAACGCTCTCGCCATTCGCCGTCCCGCGGGATATTTTTCCTCTCAGAGTTGCCAATCCAGGTTACTGCTGCGAAATTCCCCTCCGAAAGATCCAGCCGTAATCGATACATGGCGAAGCATTTGCGCCCGTAGCTCAGCCGGATAGAGCAGCGGATTTCTAATCCGCCGGTCGTGGGTTCGAATCCCGCCGGGCGCGCTTTCTCTCTTCGCGCGTGGTGCCCTATGTGGGTGTAGTTGCGACGACCTCGTGAATAAAGAGGTTTCCCGTTGACCCGACTTGCAGCTTCGGATCGGTCAGACTCGTGTCATTCCCGGGACCGGGAGTGAGCTGGTAGACTTGGTTCGATACCGTGACGGAGCCGACTTCCTGGGACGCGAAGGCGTAATGATCGGAAGGCGTTGCATCGCCGCTCGCTTCACCCGTAATGACGATCTTCGCAATCTCCGAGAAGATCGCGGAGGTGTTGTTGGTGCTGGCGTCCGTGTAGTACCCATCCGCCCCGGCCACAACGCCTACGGCCAGGTTGCTCGCAGTCCAGTTCCCGCCGACTTCCAGCGTATTGATGCGGATGCTGCCACTGGTCGGATTCGAGTCAGGAGCCTCGGCTCCGGGAGTGGTGCCCGCGAGAATGTTCGCATTGGTCACGTTGTCGTACACCCGCAGCAGGTTCACCGCGTTCGCCCCGGGAGTGACACCGTCGCCGGATATGACAATGTTAGCCGGAGCCGCGGTCGTGCCTTGGACGCTGCCAAAGATGCGCAGACGATTAATGGCCGTTGCCATCAGCGATCCCTCCGCGGTGCCTCCGGATTCGATGGATCCCGCGATTTTCACCACGTCCGCGTGCAGCGTTAATGCAAGTGGCGTCTCGACATTGCCGTTGATATCCAGCGTGCCCAGCAGCCCGTTGGTCGCGCCGGTGATTTGAACTCCAGGCTGATCCGTCCCCGCCGTACTGTAGATATTCCCTGCAATGCTGATGGAGCCAATATTCTTTGTGCTCAGGATGCTCGCCGTCTGCGTGCCCGAGCCGGCGTTCAAATCGCCGAGCACGGATACCGTCGCGATCGACGTCCCCGCCGAGATGCTGCCCGACACTATCCCGCTCCCGCCGATCATGGAGCCTCCCACCGAAACCGTGAAGATGGCCCCCTGGTCGCACAGGATGGAGCCCGAGTAGTTGCCCTCCCCGCTCTCAGTCCCGCCGCCGGTCATCGTTCCGCCGACCGTCACTGTATTGATGCGTTTGCCCAGCGAGTGGATGGACCCGGAGTATGCCCCGGCGCCGCCGGTCATGTCGTGAAGAACGGTCGCGCTGTCAAAATCCCCTCCCACGGTGATCGACCCGCTGTTTGTCCCGGCGCCACCCGTCAGCGAACCTTTGACCAGGAAGCTGACTCCCCGCTTCGCGTAGATTGCTCCGGAGTTAGGCCCGCTCCCCCCGATGATGCTCCCACCGATATTGCTATATACCGGGTTGATCTCCTGGATGTATCCGCTGTCGATCCCATTCCCGCCGATGACCGAGCCATGCACCTTCAGGTCCCCGCCATAAGTCATCGCCGGATTCCCGACGCCTCCCGTGACCGGCGCGGGAATCGAGGGAGCAACTCCCGGCATGTTATTCACAAAGAGAACGGAGCCGCTGTAATCGCCCCCGCCGCCCTGGACGTCGCCAAGAACGGTCACGTGATCCGTTACCGGCGAAAAGACGGTGCCGGAGTAATTACCCTCACCGCCGGTGATCGAGCCGTTGACCGTCAGTTCAAGAATCGAGCGATCTGTGACGATTTCTCCCGTATTCGCCGCGCTACCGCCGACGAGATCCCCGCCAATCGTCAAATACCTGATGCCTCCCGTCGCCGAGATTTCCCCGGACCCGGCGGTCGCCCCGCCGATTACCGAGCCCCCGATGTCCATGATGCCGATGTATGAAAAGTGCGGACTTGCCGGGGAGGGGTTTGCCGCAAGGATCGTCGCCCCATCAAAGTTCCCAAAGATATCCCAATTCCGCGCGCCGCCGACGATGTTGCTCACGAGGCTGGAATTTGCAAGGGAACCCTGCGTCGTAAGACCGAGCTGACCCATGGAGAGCACGTCGATCTTCTCCACCGCCGCCGTTTTCGGATGGGTATCGCCCGCGTCGATCCGCCCCAGGTCTCCGTGCACGCGCACGCCGTACACATCGATGCCGGTCGCGTTGATGTAGCCGACGTTCACGGTATTGCTGCCGCCGTTTACGCCCGGATGTTCGTAGATGTTAACCGTCGTTCCTGCAAATAGCCCTTTGTTGGTCGCGTAAGAAAGGTCCAGCATTTCCAACTGCGTGCCCTGACCCGACGACCCAGTTATGAAGATCGACCCCTCGTTGGTCTTCGTGAACGCGCCTTTCGTTATCGACACGTAAA
>Ga0326727_10017725_pt1 | contig 14693 bp, 21 predicted proteins | sample MB2enrmetagenome_FD_207643 | JGI IMG/M metagenome (GOLD analysis project Ga0326727, IMG submission 207643) | Lab enriched peat soil microbial communities from McLean, Ithaca, NY, United States - MB29MY | ecosystem: Environmental > Terrestrial > Soil > Wetlands > Peat | place: USA: New York... | reverse complement strand
GTTCTCCCCCGATGTTTCTAAGGTATTTGATTCCCTCACTTTTGTCAAGAAGAAAATGAGGAAATCTTGTGGACACGGGAGTCAAGTACGTAAATCCCAAATGTTGGACTGGATTCAGAGGTGGGATTTGCCATGACCCGCGGCTTCATCGACGGCGAGTATCAGGACGGGGAGCTGCGCGGCATCAACTTTCTGGTTGGCCGGCGTGGCTATGGGAAAACCACTGAGATGAACCGTCTTCTCTCGCAGTGCACGGGGGGAATCCTTTTTTTCGATGCGCTCTCTAAGCATGGCGGCATGTTCGCCGGGTACGTCATGTTTTCAGAGCCGGGGCGGCTCGAAGAATATTTGAGAGTGAACCGCGGCAGGCGTTTTCACATCATGTATCAGCCGCGCGGCGGGAACCTCGACGAACACTTCGCGGCCGTCTGTAAAATCGTGGTCGCTTTCGGGTGGATGATCTTCGGTGTAGACGAGCTGGACAAACTGTGCGGCATGCGCTTCGGCGAGAGCCGCATGCCGCAGGCGTTCTATGACATCGTGAACTATGGCCGTCACCACCGGGTGAGCGTAATTGCAACCGCGCGACGTCCGCAGGGCGTTCCTACTGGTTTCAGAGATGAATCGGAGCTGCGCGTCTTTGGCCTCAAGCCAGGCAAGGCGCTCGAAGCCATCCGCACGGAGATAGGCGACGAAGCGGCTAGTCAGGTTGCTCAGCTCCCCAAGTACCAGTACCTGCATTTCGTCGAAGACGAAGAGCCTGTTCTCTGCCAATACCCTCTCTAGTGTTCGAAAAGTTTACTCTCGCTCATACAGAAAACGAATTTTCTTGACAGGCGGCGGATTTTGTGAGCCGGGGTGTGGTTTAATGGGATCGGTGTTCATATTAGGACGGGATGCCAGCCTACGGAACGTGGGTATGGTATCCCGGTTTTTTCAACACCTGGAGGAAGCATATGAAATGGTTGCACACTGCCCTGATCGCCGCGGTCGTTTTCGTGGTCATGTACTGGATCACGAATAAATACTCGACCCCCTGGTCGTAGCGGGCTGCTATTCCCTTCCCTGCGGCCTTACGCCTAGAGGCTTTGCGCGCTGAAACCTCCCAACAGCTCGAAGTAGAAATCGGGCGGAGGAAGCATCAATGGCATTCGAAGATCGATACAACCGCGCGCAGTTTCCCGTTACGCTCGGCGCTCCTGTCGTTTTCAAGCTCAACAAGGGCGACAAAGTTCTTTCCGGCAAGATCATCGTCACCGGTATTCTGACCATTACCGGCGACGGCGCGCCCGGAACCAAGATCGGTGACAATGCGCTGGTCAACTTGGTCCGTCGCGTCCTGGTGGTGGGCAACAAGGCCGGTGGCTCCCGTTACTACAACGGCGCCCTGGTGAACTGCTCGGCTCAGTCTCTTTTGCGCTTTGCCATGTCGCAGCGCAGCGGTAAGTACCTCGACGATCTTTTCGGCCAGACGCTCGGTGACGGCGCCGCCGGCGTCTATCAGGTCTACCTTGAGATCCCGATTTACTTTGCTACCAAGCAATCGCTCGGGGGCTATTCGACCGCGCTGAACATGGATCCCGTCGACAGCCAGGGCAATCGCGTTTATTCCTCGGTTCAAATCCGAGTGGACTTCGCGCAGTTGCTGACCGAGCTGTTCGCGGGCAGCGCCAACGCCATGGCCTTCGCCGGCATGTGCGAGTGGCGTGATGATCGGCTTGCTATTCAGACCGACACCACTCCGCTGGTGCAGGAAGATCACGAGCTGTTCATCCAGAACGCGAACTGGCGGCTGGTCGACGATGCGATGCCCGCCGATGGCAATTTCCTGCAATGGCTGATCATGGCTCAGCAGGGAACGCCGGGCTGGCAGCTTAGCGATAACCTGATCAATGAGATCAGGGCGCAGGGCTCGACGCTGAACCTCAAAGAGTACTGGCAGGACACGCGGGCCGAGATGATCGACAGCGGTTTCTTTGATCCGTCTCAGACCCTCACCGGCCTCTTCTTCTTCGACTGGACTCACGGCCTGTTGGCCAACAGCAATCCGGCTGTTGGTCTTCAGCATGAGTTCTCCGTCAACAATCCTTCGGGCGCCGGCGAAGATCGTCTGCGCATTTATACCCGGCGCGCCTATCCGCTCGCTTAACCGTGGGCAAATATGCGCTGGCTCTTTCTTGTCGCCGTCGTCGTCTTGCTCTGGCTCTTGCTCTCCAGCAGTCAGGGCGACGGCGGCGGCGACTCAACGCCTGGTCCTGGTCCCAGCGGCGAACCTGACGATGCCGGATCTGACGCGGCCAACTACGGAACGGCCGGCGACGTCGCTCAGGCATGGGCCAGGATCGAAGGCTTTTTCCAGCCCGGCACTCCGGCACAGCGTTACAACGATCCGGTTAACTTACACGGAGAGTGGCCGGGCGTTGTCGGGCATTCTCCTTCGGGAATTGCAATTTTCGACAGCATCGCGGATGGATGGAACGCGGCCGCTGCCTATATTCGCCAGCAAGCCGCGGCGCATCCCGGATGGAGTTTCCTGAACTTTTTCGGCAAGGTGCTCGGCAACTTGCAGGGGCAACCGGTGAACAACGAACAGGGCAACTCGACAGCCGAAGCGCAATATGTAGCCGGGCAGCTCGGCGTCGATCCCAACACTTTTTTGTCGCAGTACGTGGGGTGAATCATGCGCAGGACGAATGCTCCTTTACCGTTGGCCCAGACCGAACCAGGTCCCCCCACTAACCTGACGTTCCAGCTTGTCTTCCCCGGTCCCATCGGCGCAACCGGTCTGGAAATCGCGACAATCGAGGTCGACCACACCGGGCCGGCAACGCCCTCGCTCCTTTTCGTCACCTTCACCACGGCGCCCCCGGCGATTGTTCCCGGGCAGACCTACACTTTTCAGGGCGTGACCCATTATGCCGCCCTGAATGGCAACACCTACGCGCCGGTGAACGTGGTTGGCGATACAGTGACCTTCCTGCTTGGAGACGGAGTGGCCGCATACGGGCCGACAGCTGACACCGGCAGCGTTGCCGCGCCCCAGCCCACACTTACTCATGGGCCGGGCTTCCAGGTCCCGCCTGGCTGCACTGTGACGCTTGAGCCGGTGAACGGCTCGCGGCTGAACACGGCAACCTGCTATGTGGCCGCGTATTCGAGCGCCCTGGGGACCAACGCCGCGCGGCCGATCGTGCAGGGGACGGGCGATGTCGTAGTGTCCTGGCCGGTGGGGAACCTGGCCGAGATTTTTGCAAGTGGAGTGCCCGGAGACGGCCTGCTCATCAAGGTGCAGGGTCCGGGCATTCAGTAAAGATTTTTTGTTCAAGGGGGAAACATCGATGTCGATCAAGAGCGAACTGAAACGGCTTCTCGATCTTGGACCGCGGCGGCGGCGCCGTGGGGGATCAAAGAAGAAGAAGGCGAAAAGCAACCGGCGCACGTCTCCGCGCAATAAGAACGGGTGGAGGAAGCCCTAGTGAGTGCCGTCGATACCGGTCAGTTTGACGCGGTTTCGCGGTGAAGTATCGGGCGGCTCTCCACGGCGAAGATCATAGATCACGATGGCATCGTTGACGTCTAGATCGGTGCAAGTGACCTTGGTTATAAATTCCGCGTGGCAAGTTCCCATTTTGACGGTTACTGGCTGATCGGATTCGACAACGACGGAAACGAAAACAGTGTTGCTGATGCTGATTTCTTGGCCGGCGAGGGCTAGAAAAATGAAGTCGCGAAAAAGTCTTCCGTTTGGTTTCAGAACTGCGTATCTGATTGGCGGAGGCTGAAACGATTGAGGCGCTGGCTCACCCTGATCTTGACTCAAGCAAAGGATGGGAGCAGCCAGTAATAGGAGCAAGGGTTTGCAGTTTTTCATGGGCGGCATTTTATCACGGTGAAGATTTGAAATTCTCGACTATCTTCGATGCAGTCGTAACCCTTGGGGTTGTAGCGACCGTGGTTTTTATCATTTTGTGGCTCATCGGCGAGGCGCGGAATGATTCTTCCGGGTCAAGCGCAGGCGGAGTGCAGGGCGTGACTGCGAGCGTGCTGCAGAGTATCGGTGACCTTGCCTTCAAGTTCTGGACGGGCGTCGTAAGTGGAGTCGATCACCTTGTTGGGAACGCGGCGGGCTTCTCCGATCGGGAAATTGACGAGGCGGAAGCTACGCCTCTCGGCCAGATAAAAGCGAATCTCCGAGCGTTTTTTGGCATGTCTCAATTGCCCGGCACGGCAGCAGAGCCAACCGAAGCCAACGCGCAATATTGGCTCGCAAATCCGAATGGCGTTCCGGATGACGAGGCCACTCAGAACCTCTTGAACTACATCAACGCCAATGGGGGTGGTCAATGAATCTGGGAACGCTTTTGAAGTGGGGCGCGATACTGCTGGTTGTTTATATCGCCTGGCAGTGGGTCTCGAACAACCTGCTGGCGGCCAATCAGTCCATCCCCGATACGCAGTGGGCGCCTCCGCTCTACCGGCCTTATTGGGGCGCCGGGCCATGGGCTGATATGTGGCAGCCGAACTATTTGAACATCGGGCGGGGACCCCGGCGCGGACGCGGGCGCGGCCCTTGGCGCGGACCCCGGCCTTACTAGGGAGTGACCATGACGGCGAACACGAAAAGCACGATCTGGACAATAGCCCTGGTGGGCGTCTTCCTGTTCCTGGTCTGGAAGCTATGGCCGGCGCTGAATGCCGCATTGCAGGGCGGCGGTGGCAGCTCGGGCGGCGCGGTGGGCGGCATCGGCGGCTATGACGAAGAGGAAGAGCCCTACCTCTACTATCTGCCGCAACAGAACCCGTTGCGGTCCCTTCTAAGCGGCATCGGGAATTTATTCAGCGGCGGCGGCAACTCGGGAAGCTCGGGCGGCGTGGGATCGAATGCCCTTTCGTCCTCCTACGCGGCTTCGCAGGCTCCGCTCGATTTTCTCAATCAGTTCATAGATGACAGCGAGTACACGCCGGCCAATGGGCCGAACCTTTACACCGATCTGAGCAACGCCGAGATCGGCAGCGACCAAATTTCCGATTACGCCGTGCAGGAATTCGGGCCGGGCAACGACGCGGGCTGGTCGCAGGGGTACACGCCGGACGATTCGGGCGGCGGTGGAGACGATAGCGGGGACTAATGGCCAGCGATAGCACAAGCCGGGCGGTGTGGACCATCGCGGTGTTCGCCGCGGTGGCGTTTCTGTTCGTCAAGCTCTTCCCTGCTATAGCAACCGCGCTCAAGGGATCGGGCTCGGGCAGCGGCGGGCCGGTGGGGTCTCTCAGCGGCGGATATGCCCGGCCGGATCTGCAGGCGTCGCAGCCGGGCGGTAGCGGCGGTGGCGGCAAGCCGAGCGCGGCCGGCGCGCTTCCTCCCGGCGCCGGGCAGGGCCAGAACCAGAACCAGAATCCTTTTAGCGCTCTTTCGAACTGGGTGCAGGGCGTTCTCACTCAGGGCTGGGCCAATGCCGAAAGCATCGCGACGCCGGACATGTCGATCATTCCTTTCACCGGCCTCGAGGTTTCGGCTCCGCTGCAAACGACCGAGAATCTCGACAACTTGCCCAGCTATGATCCCGGCGATCCCAACGCGCCCTATGTGGATGAGAGCGATCTTGGCGACGATCAGACCGGCAACAATTACGGCGGTCTCGGCGCGGGTGATGACACGGGCGGCGTCGACAATGGCAGTCCTTACATGGGCGGGGACCCTTACGGGGGCGGTGGCGATCTTTATTATGGCCCGGACCAAGGTGATCCAAACGGCGGGCTTGGCGACAACGGAGACGCCGGGGGCGGTGACAGTGGCGATTCCGTCGAAGACAGCGGCGGCGGCCAGGACGAATCGGACTAGGTTTCACGGCGCAACGGCGCCGCGGAGGATGCGATGGAAGGCATGACGAAGACGGTTTTGCAGGTGGTTTTCCTGCTCGCTTTTATCTGGGTGCTCGCGTGGGCTACCGGCTCGGCTGTGAGCGTGAGCGCGCCAGGCGTCTACGGGCGCATTGGCAAAGGCAAAGGCCGGCGCGGGCGGCGCCCTCTTAAATACTGGCAGGTATCGAGCGGCCTCTCCGGCGTCGATATCGAGAGCACGTACCAGGCGAACCCGGCCGGACGGCCTTACAGCGTTTTCTAGGAGCGCGTGTGAACGTCGACGCGATAGCGATCATCGTCACCGTGCTTCTTAGCGGCGCGGGCTGGGGCGGCTTGCTGATCTGGAAGCTCAGCGCTGCGACCGCGCGCATTTCCGAGTTCTCGGCGCGGCTCGACGGATTCGGCGCTCGCCTGGAGGTAGTCGAAAGCGAGCAGACCGAACTGGTGAGCCGTGTCGCATGGGTTGAGGGGCACGTTGGAAGATGATCGCGTTACTCACCTTTACTCACTTAGCCGCGCTGGGGCTCGGCGCTCTGGCGGCGTTGCTGTTCACTGAACCGAAGTCAACCAAAGGAGTCACGAAAATGGCATTTCTTCAGGTAGTCGAAAAGATCGGCGAGGGCATCGTCAAGGTGTTCGAGTATCCGGTTACAGAGGGCGGGAAAATCATTGCCCTCATCAAGACGGCTCAGGTGGATGGACCGAAGGCGGCGGGTCTGATTGACGGGCTGCTCGCGGCCGCCGAGCCGCTCGGCGCCGATGCGGCGGTCGAGCTGGCGGCCGATGGCACGAACATCGGCGAATATGTGAAAGGGCTCAAGGACGGCGAAGCGCTGGTCGCTTACGTCAAGAGTACTTTCATGCCCGGCATCAAGGGCATCATCGCGGATGCCAAACAGGATTTCGGAGTCACTAAGAATCCCGTGCCGGTAACTGCGGCCGGGCCGGCTCCGGCTGCTCCGGCTCCGGCAGTCGGAGCCGCAGACTCGGCGCCGGGCCTCCACAAAGTCGTTCCGGCCTAACCGGCTGGGGCACGAGATGCCAAAGAGGGCGGCGCTTACACAGGCCGCCCGCCCCACGTTCGAAGGAGCAAATCCGATGCGACGCAAGATATTTTTCTCGCTTACGGCTGCGGGCTTTGCGCTCGCGTTGATCTTCATTCTTTGTCCGCTGGCTCGCTGCCAGGTGGACAGCATGATTTATCTGAAGCAGTTTGCCGGCCGTGCCAACACTGTAGGCGGCTTAGTCGCGCTCGCCATGCCGAGCTGCCCCGGACGGCCTGGATCTTCGGTAGTGCCGTGTATTCTCGTAGCCGATCCGTCGCTTGCAGCCTGGTCGACCGGCACAATTCCGACTCTCTGCACTAGCTGTTATTTGTGGGACTGGCGGAACGGACCGCCTGGGGGAGCAAGCGGCGGGGTTACTCAAATCGTTCCGGGTACGAACATCACGGTCTCCCCCTCGGGCGGAACTGGAGCAGTAACCGTGAACGCGGCTGGCGGTGGATCGAGCCCCATCCCTGCCAATGCTCGATTCGTTTTCGTAGGTGACTCGCGCCTGGACGATGACCTCGGAGTGCTGAGCAACGCGCGCAGCATTTCTACTTGGTCGACCACTTCGGGAATCACCACTGTGAACGCGGCCACTGCATATGCTCCGGGCGAGTGGGTGAGCATGAGAAACGCGAACGGCTGGCCGACGCCTCCCACGCGGGTTGCGTTAGGCACGGGTTACACTCTTTTTCAAGTGCTTTCCGTCACCTTCAGTTCGTTCACGATCAATACATCGAGCATCGCGGCGGGGGCATGCGCTTCCTCTTGTGGAACGGTGACGAGCGCCGCGAACTTTCTTCCGTTCCAAACGGTGCTGAGCGCGGGATTCCCATCCAGTGCTTTAAACAACGTCTATGTCTATGTTCCCAATCCTGCCAACATCCAGACTCTCGTGGTGAGCACGGCCATCACGACACAGTTGAGTGCGCTTGAGCCGAGCGCAACGGGGGTCCCCGCGTACCTGACGATAGTTGGGGGCAACAACGATCTGGAGGGAAGCTGCATCTCGGCTACGACTCTGGAGGGTGCTTACAGCGGCCTTTTCTCATGGGCGGCGGACGGCTACAAGGTCGTCTCGACCACACTCATGCCGGTAAGCGCATCGCAGCAGGGCGCCGGATGTAACTTCTATTCTCAGGCTGCCTTGTTCAACCAATGGCTCGCTGATCATCGGGAAGTGCCGAACGGATCGAACGCGGCCGGGGGATGGAACATCTTTTCCGATCTCGGAACAGAGCTGGCGGACGGGAAAAACACTGACCTGGTCGCGACCAATGGAGGCTTCGGGCCTGGCGGCGTTTCTCTCGCCGCATCGCGGCTTGGAGCGGACATCTTCGTCGGATCGGGATTGCCGCTTCCGAAATCGAATTGTTTTTTTGGCGTTCCGGCCGGCAGCTCGTTCAGCACGGGCCTCGGGCACACTGGAGCCGTCAACGCGAGCTGGAATGGCTTTGTGTGCCAGCCATCGGCCGATGGCTACGCAGCTTACACCTGGGCCGACAGTAACGGGCAGCCGATCTTCTCGGTCGACACTCAATCGCCCGCCACCAACACGTTTGGCTACTCCACTCAGTTCGTTCCCACTAGCCATGGGGTTGGAAACGCCACTCTCGGTTATCCTGGCGCCCAATTTGCTCCGCTCGGTTACCACGGCTATTGGAGCATTCCGGGCACCACCTTTGTGCCAATGACCGGGAACAGCTATCTCTGGATGAATTTCCTTTACGACACGTGGGGCGGGGATGGGATCAGCGCCTACAACACGAGCTATGACAACGGCAAATTCGGCTGGATCACCAATGGCTTTGGCGGGAAGCTCACCAACGGATTCATTCTCACTCAGTACGGGGGTGACTACGATAATCTGCACACTGATGGCAGCGGCCAGGTGTGCGTGGGAGTGCTTGGCGATCAGGGCAGCGGATTCGCAAGCTCGAATCAATGCCCGGACTGGAAAACCGGACTGGCCTTCGAAGTGGGGCCAGGCGGAAATTTCGCGGTCGATTTCAATGGCAATGCAACCGCGGTTAGTTTGAGCGGCCCTGACACGGCGCCAAGTGGGACGTGCTCGGTTGACGGACAGTGGGAATTTTCAAAGGACGGGCATGCCACGGTCTGCGTGGCCGGGACCTGGACGACGAAGATATGAACTTCGCAGCACTTTTCAAGGCCAAGCGCGGCAATGTCGGACCAGAGCAGCTCGCGGAGCTGCTCCGCTTGGCCGGGCTCGACGCCAAGTTCGAGCCGGTCCCCTTCTCCGGCCGAGCTGCTGCCTTTCAGCGCGCGGCGGCGCTCGCGGCTGCTCCGGCTTCCGATGTTCTTGCCATCACCGGCACTGACAAGAACGGCGGCCGGCTTGAGGCTCTCATTGTGCTTTCGAAAAAAACCCTTGACACGCCGCGGGAGCGGCGCTAACATGATTCCGTCTTCGATCCTTGGTCTCTCCGGTTCCCGTCGCACTGCCAGATGCGGCAACTTAACGGGAATATCTGTTATCGGACCTTCCGGTGCAGAGCGGAGCGAACCAAGATCGAAGAGCTGAGGGTTGCCGATGCTCTTGTTCGTGGTTGCGTTTCAGATTAAGTTCCCGTGGATGGATGAACCGGACCCGCTCCTGGGTTCGAGTCTACCCCGGTTCAAATCGGAAGACTGGAACGCAAGGAATGTGGCCCGGCGCGTAAAGAGCGCCCTGGCCTACCTCGACAGGCAATCCCACAAATTTTCTCATGACCGTTGGAGTGCTGAGCGCTGGCATTACCTGGATGGACGCCGGCTGCTCTACGATACCTTTTTCGGCTCGGCGGTCGAGCGCGGGCCGCAGCTCGTGCCCGCGCTGCCCTTTGCCTCCCCCACTCCCTTGACTCGGGTTTTCGATCCTGGCCTTGATCTGCTGCGCTCCTGGACGCGCCGGCGTCTGGTTGATGAGCTGCTCCGCGCCGATCCCCGCCTCGACGACCGCGAACTGCTGATGAGGCTCACCACCAACAAACTGGCTGCCATGCTCGATTCAGCGTGGAGAGAAACCGCGCTCGGACCGAAGAGGCGCGCATGATTTTTAGCTTGAGCCGGCTTAGGCGGCTGGCCAAGGGGCGAGAGGGGCGGGCGCTGTTGGCGGCAACCTTCCGGCGCCTGCCCTGATCGTGAAGGAAAATGGCTAACCTATGCGCCAATCCGGCATGCAGGCTGCCAGTTTCAGGGCATCGCGTTTTGTGTTCGAAGGACTGGAATGCGTTGCCTGAAGATGTTCGACGGAGGATACAGAGCGAATTTGAAACCCGGCTGTTGAGGTACAGAAACATCGAAGCGGCGCGCGTGATCGCCCGCGAACACTACAAAAAATGAAAGGCTTTTATGGACACCGGAACGAACGGAGCTTCAATTCAATCGTGCGATGTGGTGGCCTCGCTGCTCTTTCGCATCGCGACGGCCGTTTTTGAGGGCATGAGACGCTGCCAGGCCGAGCCGGAGAGCAGGCAGACCGGCTGGGGCGTGTGGCTCAGCGTCCGGAAACTGGCCGGCAACGTGGCTCAGGAGCGCACGTTTCCTCCGTCCGGGCTCACTCTCAAAGAATTTGCGACGCTCCTGGAGGCTGCGCACCTGTACGCGGCTACCGGCGCATGCCGCTACGGCGCGCAGCAGACAAATGGGCGCGCCCGGCATCATGGGCTGTGTGAGTGCCCCACGGCCGCGCTTTGCCGCACGGTGATAGCCCTGATTTTCACGCCGGGCAGCGCGGAGTTGCTCAATTCGGTGGTGAATGAAGGAGGCCGCGGACAATCGCCAGAGAAGTGCGCGGAGCTGCAAGTAAATCTGCCGGTAGGGTCCTCCACCGGCAAGGATGCCGATTCCAGCTCGAGCTGCAGCACCGGCAAAGATGCCGATGTCGGCCGGCGCCCAACGGCGGAAATGGCTGTGCCGGATCTCGCCAATCAGAGCGATCGTGCAGCGGCGGAAATGGAGGTGCTGCAGTGATCGTCCCTCCCCGTGCATGTTTCAGTTGCGGCAAAGAGCAGCCGCGCCGGCCGGATCGGCAGAAGGAAACCGGCCCGCGTGTGATCGCGATCAGCGTTTACCTCTACTGGCAATCCCTGCCGAAGCGGCGCCCGGTCGTAGCCAAGCGAATCCTTGTATGCGAGGACTGTCTCGCCAAAGCCGGTTCCGGGCCGGCCTCCCCTGAAGCTAAAAAGCTGGGCGCATTACTCACGGGCACAGTCGCAAGCTGCTATAGCATCCACGGAGGCGAGCTATGACCCTTCAAGAGCGCTATGCCCCCTCTCGCCCCTATCGCCGGGGGACCCAGCGCCGGCGAGCCCTCCAGGGCGAGCGCAAGGACGGCGCTGGGGGCCGCGCGCTCGCCGGCAGGCGAGCCCATTCACTTGATACTGACAATCTACTAGCAACATCTGTTCGAAGCTGGTTGCAAGATCAAGAAACGGAATGGGATCGGCAAGAAAGCAGGGAGCGGCTCTGGCGGCGGTTGAAGGATACGATTTACGGGATCTGGCAGGATAAGCTCACTGTTCTGAAGGCTCACCCCAAAGATGCCGCCGATTTGTTCTGGTGGGACGCCTATGAGGCGGAGCGCGAGGCGATCAGGGAAGATCGAAATCCCGCCTACAACGAATGGCTAGGCAAATATATAGCGAAACATGGGCTTCCGTCTTGTCGCGAGGGGTATCTTCAGTGTCTTTACCTCTCGCACTGGAAGCGCAAGCATAAACCGTCTGGCCTGGCTCGCGATGTTCTCAGGTGGGAAGCGCAATACTTTCAGCTTTTAAACTGCCAGAGCGAATATATCGCCTATCGTGCCAATTGTTGCGCCAGCCGCACCGAGGCTGTTGCTGTTCCTATCGGTTGCAACCATCGGCTCTGCCCGCTTTGTAACTGGCATCGCAGCCAGAATTCGCAGCGTACCGTCCGCAAGCTCTATGACCGTGTCGAGTGGCCGGCATTTATCACGTTGACCGTTCCCAATGTGAAGCGGATTTCGAAGCGCACTTTCGAGCATCTCCGGAAGCGCACCAAGCAATTTTTCGCTCAGCACGATTACATGTTTCAGGGCGGCGTCTACGCTATCGAGAGCACCTATAACCGTCGCGAAAAAAGCTGGCATGTTCATGTCCATGCGCTTGTGAGTTCGAATTTTAGATTGCCGGAAAAAGATCAGCGGATTGAATTCGCCGGCCGGAACATGCCGGTTTTCACCTATCTGAAGCTGGCTCTCGAATACGACTGGTCTAGGCTCTGGTGCAAGGATTTCGGTAAGCGCTGGTATTTTGTTCCCCGCAAGCTGGCCCGTTATTCCGACGACAGCCGGCAAAGAAAAGAAGTGCTCAGATTTTCGCGCTCCTGCCTTAATGAGCGCGCCGGCTTTGAAGAGTGGGTTCGGAGCTGTCACCGGAATTCGATTCGGGAGTATGTCGCGGGCGCCTGGAAGGTGCGTACAGATCTTTCAGAGTCTGAGCTGAAGGTTCGAACCGACTGGAATCTTCAGAACCGTCGCAACCTCTGGATCAAGCGCGTGGATGATCGAGACCGCGCTGTGAAAGAAGTCCTGAAATACATCACAAAAAGCGCTGACTTTATCGACGATCCAGCGGCGGTGATCGCTTTTTACGATGCGAGCCGGGGCGCGCGGCTGATTCAGACGTTCGGATCGTGGTACGGCGTCGATTTCGCGGTCGAGTTCGATACTACGCATCCGCAGGATTGGAGCAAGCTCGAATGCGCTTGCGGCATGAATCACTGGGAGCGCATCGGGTGTGTGCAGCGCAAAGACGTTTACATGCAGGCGGGCGGCCGTTGGCGATTGCGACGGCTGTTATTCGATGACAGCCGGTGGACCTTTGGCCGGCCCAGAATTCGGGCTTTGGAACGGCCCGAAGAAAGAAACGGTGAGCAAATATGGACACCATAGGCGGCGTTCAATTCGACGAACGCAAAGGGCCGAAGTTTATTCAATTCGGCAAAGAGGGCGAGGATGTCGGCGGCGTCTTGCTCGCCATCAACAAGGTGAAGATCGGCGGGAAACCGGCCGTGCGGTTTGTGCTGGAAGAGGGCGATATTACCGAGGGCAAGTTCAGCGCTTCCGGCGAGCGGCTTGCTTTTCTCGGCACGGCTGATCTGATTGACAAGATCAGGACGAGGGACCGGGGGCATTACGTCCTGGTCCGGTTTGAAGGGGTCAATCCGAACGTGGAAAAGAATGGCAACATGATGAAGATGTTCAAGGTCATGGTAAGCCGCGAATCGTTCAGAGCAATTCAGCAGGCTTCAGGTGATGAGGTGCTCGAAATCACCGACGAAGACATTCCTTTCTAGGACTGGCGCGGCCGTGCTCAGGGACACGGCCGCAAGCTCAACCGGAGGCAACATGGAAAAGCCGAATTGTCCGCACTGCTCCGAACCGTTGCAGCGGTGGTGGGTTGTGAAAAAGAAATACGGCCTTCGGGCCGGTTACTGCTCGAAGTGCAAAAGGATGGTGCAGCTTGGCAACGAAAAAAGCGGCAAAGAGGGGGCGCGGACGCCCACGGAAAAACAGCAACCAGAAACCGTCCTTGCAAAGCGGGCCGGTAAAACCCATCGCGGCGCCGGGCGTGAAGCCGTTGCCCGAGCCAATCCCAATCGACGGCATGAGCGACGACCCATTCCAGCTAAGCCAACAGTTCAACAACCTGCCAAGCGATCAGGGTTCATCGCTGGGCTCCGGAGCTTCCTCGACCTCTGAGCCGCAGCCAGGTGAACCGCTGAGTGCTGAGAGCGAGCGCATCTTGGGGGATTTGCCTGATCGCATTGGCGACGGGGAGCCTGCCGTTCGAGTCGATATAAACGATACAGATGAACCATCTCCCGAAGGTTTCGCTGCAACGCCGGGCACTGTCGCTATCGTTGTGAAGGAAAAGTATGTGCGTTTGGCTTTCGAGGCGGCGTACAAAGCTCTGGCTAAGTTCTTCGACTCCGAACATTGGTTGCTCGACAGTGACGAAGCCCGCGCTTTGGCTGAGCCCTCATCGCTTTTGCTCGCGCGACTTCTTCCACTTTGGTTCACACGCTGGGCTGAATCGACGCCTGGCGCGTTGGATTTATTATTCGCGATGGCGATTATCAACGGGCCGAGAATTGCCGAGCAAGTCGAGCTTTCGCGGGAACGGCGTGGGCGGCCGCGCCCGCAGAGGGATAACCCCACAAAGAGCAACACCGATGCACCCGCCGCGGTTTCGGAAATGCGGGGACCGCGGCGGGCTGACGGGCGTCCCATGGTGGGCGCCATCGACACGGCTGAAGAAACGGAGGGGTAATGCACACCTATAACCGCGCGAATGGCAACTGGAGCCATAATGGCGAGCTTCTGGGCACAGGTTACAGCGGCAACGGGCCGGGTCTGAATAACCCGGCCATGTCCGACGTTCACGACGTGGGGCCGATTCCGGCCGGAACCTGGTTTATCTCTCACCCGTTTGTCGACCCGGGGAAAGGGCCAATTGTCATGCGGCTTACTCCAGTCGACGGAACCGAGACGTTTGGCCGCGGTGGGTTTTTGATCCACGGTGACAATGCAGCCATGGATCACACTGCCTCCGAGGGCTGTATCATCCTTCCGCACGACGTGCGCCAGGCGATCGCGCTCAGCGTGGACGATGAGCTGCAGGTGATCTGATGGAGACCACACTGCTAAACATTTGGGATTTACGTACTTGACTCCCGTTTTGTTGATTCGTCGGGAGTTACCTTCTTTGTGGATTTCTTCCGCTTGCGCGGTGGCTTTTGTCTCTCAGGTGG
>Ga0326727_10017723_pt1 | contig 14693 bp, 9 predicted proteins | sample MB2enrmetagenome_FD_207643 | JGI IMG/M metagenome (GOLD analysis project Ga0326727, IMG submission 207643) | Lab enriched peat soil microbial communities from McLean, Ithaca, NY, United States - MB29MY | ecosystem: Environmental > Terrestrial > Soil > Wetlands > Peat | place: USA: New York... | reverse complement strand
ACCGTCTGGCTGGCGGGCGGCCCTTCGATCTTCGGCGCGGAGCCGGGCACAATCACCAGCGGCAGAGGCTGGCTTTGCGCGTTGCCATAAGCATTGGTCACGAACAACTGGTAGCTGCCCGCGTTGGTGGCTTGCGCGTTGGTGATGGTGAGAACCGAATTGGTCGCATCCGTCAGCGCGTTGGTCGTGCCATCCCCGGGTTCAAAATCCCATTGCAACCACAGCGGCGACGCCCCCTCGACGAAGGCGGTGAAGGTCACCGTGCCGCCCAGCGCCGCCGGGCCGCTGGTCGTGGCACCGCTGACGACCGGTGGCAGCGTGACCGTCAATGGCAGAACCGGACTGCTGGCGTTGCCGGAGGCGTTGGTGATGAACAACTGATAGCTGCCCGAATCGTTGGTTTGGGTGCTGGGAATGGTATAGGTTGAATTGGTCGCTCCCTCGATGGCCCCGCCATTAAAATCCCATTGAAAAGTCATCGGCGGCTGCCCGGTCGTATAAACCGAAAATGTGGCCGGCGCGCCTTCTGTCACCGACGTGGACGCGCTCCATCCGCTTACGGCTGGTGTCAGCGCCACCTGGAGCACCGCCACCGCGCTGGTGGACGATCCGAAGTCGTTCGCCACCACCACCTGGTAGCTGCCCGCGTTGGTCGTCTGCACATTGGGAACGGAAAGGAACTGATTGGTCGCGCCGGCGATGGCCGCGCCATCAAACGACCATTGGTAAAGAATGACCGGATCGCCAGTGGCCGAGACGAAGAAATTGGCCGCGCCGCCTACGCCCGCGGTCTGGCCGCTCGGCGGAAAGCTGATCTGAGCCGGGTCGCCGGCCCGGGCCGGCACAACCAACACAAAAATGACAATACCCAGAACGAGCGATTTCACCCGCTCGAACAATTCAAATAAAATTCGCATAATCAAAACACAACCTTCCCTATTAGCAGCTATCATGCCTATCCCGGCTTTTCGCATAATTGATAACTCTTGCCGGTGACTACCTCCGGTCAACATGGGAAGTGTCTTTTCCCGCCGGAAATGGTATCAATCCGGCGAACATGAAGATTTCCGCGGTCATTCCGGCCTTCAACGAAGCCAAGCTCCTCGGCGCGACCTTGCGCAGCATCCAGGCGGCGGGCGCGGCCTTCGGCGAGCGGGGCTGGACGATGGAAATCGTCGTGTGCGACAACAATTCAACTGACGCCACCGCGGAACTGGCCCGCGCCGCCGGGGCGCGGGTGGTCTTCGAGCCGGTCAATCAAATCGCGCGCGCCCGCAACACCGGCGCGGCGGCGGCGGATGGAGACTGGCTGATTTTTGTGGACGCCGATTCGCAGCCGACCCGGGAGCTTTTCGCCGACGTGGCCGCGGCCATCGAGTCGGGCCGCTGCCTGGCTGGCGGCAGCACCGTGTGCATGGATCGCCGCAGCCGGGCGGGCGACGCCGGCACCGGCCTCTGGAACTTCATCAGCCGCACCATGAAATGGGCGGCCGGCTCCTTCATTTTCTGCCAGGCCGACGCCTTTCGCCAAGCGGGCAAATTCAACCTCGAATTATTCGCCTCCGAGGAAATTGACCTGAGCCGGCGGCTGAAAAAACTGGCGCGCCGGGAGGGAAAAAAGGTGATCATCCTCCATCACCATCCGCTGCTGACCTCCGCGCGCAAACTCTCGCTCTATAGCAGGCGCGAATACCTGCGTTTTTTGACAAAGGTGATTTTTCATCCGCGAAAAACCACCGCCAGCCGCGAGACCTGCCACCCGTGGTACGATGGAAGAAGGTAGGGGAAATTCAGAATGCAGAATGAAGAATGCAGAATGAAAAGTCCCGCGTCCGAGGCACCGTTGGTTTCTGCCTAATTGGATTAAATGGGTCGTGAAATCGCGACCGTCAATACGCCCAGTCATTCTGCATTTTGCATTCTTCATTCTGCATTTATCACTTCCACCGAGCAGGGCGCGAGGATGGCGGTGCTCATGCCGTGGATGATCTTTTTGTCGGCGGGGCAAATCGTGGCCAGCACGCCGCCCAGGTTCGCCCGCGCCGCGTCGCCGTCGCCGTGGACAAAATAGTATGGACAGAGCCGCGCGCGGCCCGGCATGGCCACCAGCGCATCCTCTTCAAAATCAAACCAGTGCGACTCCACCAGGCGCGGCTTGAGATACCGTTGCAAAACAAAGGGCGAGCGCGGGAATGACCGGAGCGCTTCGTCCACGGCGGCGCTCCAATCCGCGGTGGAAAGATCGCCGCCCAGATGAACGCCGCGCGCCCCCCAGGCCTTTTCGGAATAGCCGGAGATTTTCAGCAGCAATTCGCGGTCGCGCTGGGAAAGGGACTTGAGCTGGCTCCAATCTGTCAATCCTAATTCAGGGAACGCGCCCTGCGGCGGCAGCGGCGCCGGGTCCACCATCCAGGTATAAGGGAAGAGTCGCTGTAGGCGGTCCAAAAAACCTTCACCCAGTTCCTGCCGCCAAAAGCCGCGCAGGTTGCGGTTCCAGAGCAGCGCGAACAGCATCTTCTCCTCAAAGAGTGGCCGGGGCGGCGGCGTGAGACGGATTTTCTTGGCCAGCGCCATGTCAATTATGTTCTTGGCGGAAGGCACGTTTGCCAGGTCGAACAGTTCAAAAAAGCGATAGACCGCGTCCCCCTCCGCAAAATTCGCAAAGCCGGCGTCGCGGACCTGGAACTTTTCCCCCAGTTGCGACGCCAGCCAGTTCATTTCCGGCCGGTAGGTTTGCGCCTCCTCGGAGATCACAACGTGAACGCATTTTGCGCCGCCAAAAATTCCCGCGAAACCGCGCGTCATCCCGTCGGCTCCGCCAATGACGGCGGGCGCGGCCAGCGCCGGGTCGGAATAAGTTTGGTTGAGCCATGCGGTCAGGCCGATGCCGCCGGGGACACTGTCCAGTTCGGTGATGCAGGGGCCGGATTCGCTGAGGATGATGTCCGGGCGGATGACGCGGGGAACTTCGTTTTTCAGAGCGGCGGCGCGCTGGATTTCCAAAAGTTCGGCCGGCTTGCCCTGGTCCAGCCATCGCGCAACCCACCCCGGCTGTTTCCCGGCCAGGCTCTGGCGATAGAGCAAATTGACGGCGCGATTGAATTGGAGCAACACGCGGCCCAGGCTTTCCAGCGACGCCGCCAGTTCGCGGCCCAGCGGAAAGGGTGCCGGGCTGACGCGCCACTCCTGCCCGGCAAACAAGCCGTCGGCGGGCAAACGCGCGCGTATGAACCGGGCGCGGTCGTTCGGGGAAACCGGCGAATTGCCCTGCCGAACCGTTGGGTTTGTATTTTGCACGGAGTCTGTTGCGCGACAAGGCGACGGTGAAATCAGGTTCGAATCTGCCCGTTGCCGATGCCGATCCACTTGTAGCTGGTCAATTCCTCCAGGCCCATCGGGCCGCGCGCGCCGATCTTGTCGGTGCTGATGCCGATTTCCGCGCCCATGCCGAATTCCCCGCCATCGGTAAATCGTGTCGAGGCGTTCCAATACACCGCCGCCGAATCCACTTCGGCCAAAAACCGCCGCGCATGTCCCTCGTCGCGCGTCACGATGGTGTCCGAATGCGCCGAGCCGTACTGGTTGATGTGGGCGATGGCCTCCGCCACGCCGTCCACCACTCTTAGATTGACAACGTAATCGTTGTATTCCGTGTAAAAATCCTGGTCGGTCGCCGGGCGGATGGCGCGGGCCGGATGCGGCAGGCTGGATTTCAGGATTTGGCGGGCGCAATCGTCGGCCCGCATTTCGACTTTTTTCGCGTCAAAACGCGCACCGATGGCGGGCAGGAACCGCGCCGCCACCGTGGCATCCACCAGCAGCGTTTCCATCGCGTTGCACACGGCGGGCCGCTGGCATTTGGCGTTAAAGGCGATTTCCCCGGCCATGAGCAAATCCGCCTCAGAGTCAACATAAACGTGGCAGACGCCCTTGTAATGCTTGATCACCGGCACCTTCGAGCAGTCCGCCACCGCGCGAATCAGCCGCTCGCCGCCGCGCGGCATGCACAAATCCACATACTGTGTCAGCGCCAGCAACTCCCTCACCGCGCCGTGATCCGCCGTGCCCACCACCTGGATGGCGTGCGCGGGATAGGACGGCAGCGCCCGCTCCGCCGCCCGGGTGAGGACTTCCGCGATGGCCAGATTGGAGTGTATCGCCTCCTTGCCGCCGCGCAAAATCACGGCGTTGCCCGACTTGAAACACAGCCCCGCCGCGTCGGCGGTCACGTTCGGGCGCGATTCATAAATAATCACCACCACGCCAATGGGCGTGGAAATCTTCTGCAGGCGCAAACCGTTCGGGCGGGTGCGGTCCTCGAGAATCCGGCCGACCGGGTCGGGCAGGGCGGCGACCTGGCGCAGCCCTTCGGCCATCCCGGCGAGCCGTTTATCGTCAAGACGAAGCCGGTCCAGTATGGCGCTGGAAAGGCCCATTTTCGCGGCGGCCACCATGTCGCCCGCGTTGGCCTCCAGCAAGCCCGGTCGGTTCTGATCCAGCGCGTCGGCCATGGCCGTCAGACAGGCGTTCTTCTGGCCGGTGGACAATTGCGCCAGCCCGCGGGAAGCCGTTTTGGCCTGCCGGGCCAATTGCGTCATCACATCCGTCAAACTCATGCCGACACCTTAATGGAAAACGACATTGCTCTCAATCATCCTTTTTGCTGGCTGTCGTGCCAGCGCATGGCTTCCTGCAAAAGTTCAGTGGCGCTGGCGAGGTTGAGCTTTTCCTTGATGCGCGCACAAAAGGCCTGAACGGTCCGGAAACTGATGCGCATTTCGTTGGCGATCTGCCGGGTGGCCCAGCCGCGCCCCAACAATTCGAATACTTCCAGTTCACGGTCGCTGAGTATTTCCACCGGAGACACCGTCGCCGGCGGTTTGCCTTCCACGTACTTTTTGGCCAGGGCAACGGCAATTTTCTCGCTGATGTAGAGTTCCCCTTTGAGTACACTGCGAATGGCTTGAAGGACATTCCCGGTCGCCTCCCGTTTCATCGTGTAACCGCGCGCGCCGGCGCGCAGTGCGCGTTCGCCGTAAATCAATTCGTCATGGACGGACAGCACTGTCACCACCACCTCGGGACAGACGGCTTTGATGCCTTTTATCAACTCGATGCCGGAACCCCCCTCCATGGAAATGTCCACGACGGCAGCGTGGGGTTTGGCTGCGGAAATGAGATGGAGACCTTCCGAGGCGCTGCCCGCCTCGCCGCAGACCATGAGGTCGGATTGCTGGTTGATCAAAGCGGCCAGCCATTCCCTCACCAGCGGATGGTCATCCACAATAAAGACCCTTTTCTTCCCGCTGTCCGCATCTGTCGTCATTTTTGAGCCGTTCCAGGTGCCTTCTCGGCGAGATCAGCCCGGTTCCACCATCCTCCGCCCAGGGCCTCAAAGAGCGCCGCCGTGTCGGCATAGCGGTTGGCTTGGGCCTGGGCGGTGGCGATCACGGCTTGGTCGTAGGTTTCCTCGGTGCCAAGGAGCGTGAGGAGGTTTGCATAGCCGGTTTGGTACTGCCTCGTGGTCAAGTCGAAAGCGTGCTTGGCGGTGTGTTCGGACGCGGCCGCGGCCTTGAGCGCATCGGCATCGGATTGCAGCGCATGAAGGGTATCCGCCACGTTCTGATACGCGCTGATGACCGTGCTCCGGTACTCTGCCGCCGCCTGGATCAGCGCCTGGTTGGCCGCGCGCTGCCGGTGCAACAGCGTAAAACCCTGGAAAATGGGCTGGGAAATGTCTCCGGCCAGGCTCCAACCGCCGCTGCCATAGTTGAACAATTGCGAGAAAGTCGTGGCGGTCGCTGACAAGCCGCCGGTGATGCTGACCAGCGGCAGCCGGTTGGCAATGGCCACGCCCACTTGCGCGTTGGCCGAACGCATCTGCTCCTCGGCGGCGCGCACATCCGGGCGTTGCCGGATGATCGTTGACGGCAGGCTGAACGGAAGGTCTTTGGGCAAATGCAGCGAGGAGAGTCGGAACGTTTCCTCCACATCCTCGCCGGGCAGATTGTCCACCAAAGCACGGATCAGGTCGCGCGTTTGTTCCAACTGCTTTTGCAGCGGGGGCAGCAATTGTTGGGCTTGCTCCAAGGCGGCCTCCTGGCCGTCCACGTCCAGATCCGACGCATAACCTAATTTGCGTTGACTGCGCAGGATGTCCAGCGCCTTGGTATTGGCAGCGATGATCTTTTCCGTCGCGTCAATTTGGGACCGCGTTGAGGCCTCCTGGATGCCTGTTGCAACGACCGTCGAGGCCAGCGTGATATAGGCTGCGTCCAAGGCGAAACGCTGCATCTCTTTTTGCGCTTCCAGGGACTCCACCGTGCGGCGGTTGAGGCCGAAGATATCGGGAGTGTAACCGACCATGAGCGAGGCGACGTGCATGGTCCAGGTGATTTCGGAGGTGTAGGGCGGGTTGGGACTTTGCAGGGGCAAAATGGAGGTGCCGTTGCCCTGATAGCCGGGAGAACTGGTGTTGGCCACGTTGCCCGCAATTTGCTGGCGCGTCACATTGTAGTCCGCGTCCAGCGTGGGATAGTAGGCGCCCTGCTGGGCATAGACAAATTCCTGCGCCTGACGCACCGCCGCCCAGGCGGCGGTGATGGAGTAGTTCTTGCGAAGGGCATCCTCCACCAGCGTATTGAGCTGGGGACAATCGAAGGATTTCCACCACTCGAAAGGGATGTCCTTGCCCGAAACAAACCGCTGGGCTTCTCCGCCGGCGGTGTTGGTCGTGCTGCTCGTCTCCGCGGGAAACGGACTTGGCGCATATCCGTCGGCCTTCGGCGCGTCGGGTTTTTGGAAGTTCGGCCCCACCCATGGGAGGTGCGCGCAACTGGTCAGAAGCGCCGCCACCGCGAGTGCGGTCAAACATATTGCGAGCGGCTTTGGAGATGGAGTCATATTGTCCGATCACTTAAGGGTTGAGCCTGGGGTTGGCGCTGAGGCGCACCGCCGGAGCATTTTTTGGGGTGACGCCCAACGATGCGCCGACGAGGGCCGCAGTGACGCCCCGGTTGCGAACACCGACTGGCGCTGTCGCGGGGGTTGCGGCGCAGAAGGGCGCCCTGGCGGCCGGCACTGGAGGATTTCCTGTTTTATTGACAAGCGGACCGCCCCTCGCCGGTCGAGCCTTTCCGGCGGGGGCGGCCGTTTTCCACGCGGATTGAGGAGGCTTGTTCAACGGGGTGGTTTTAGTCTGAAGGCCAATTGGGCCGGCCTGGCTGCCTTTGGCGGAGGCGTGGCCGTCGGCCTTGAGGTCGGGAGCTTTTCGATTGGTCGCATCTGTTTTTCCGGCCGCCGGCTTGCTATGCGCCGGGCCGGTCAATTGATCGTCTTTGGGTTGGGAAGGTTTTGCGTCCGTCGGTTCTATTTTTTCGGAGGCTGGTTTGCCGGGCGCCGAATCGGCCGGATGAACGCTGATCTTATGCTCCTCTTGGGGAACCGGCCTGGCTGGTTCGTCCGCATAACCCAACCCCGGCGTCAATGAGGCAAAGGCAATTAATGTGAAAAGGAGGCGCGACTTGTTCATATTGATCCTAGAGAGTGAAATCCGCCTTTGGTTCGCGTGTCTCATCATGGCCCAGAAACACCATTCTCAGCGCCGGCACAACGACGAGCAACAGAATGGGGCCGATCAACATGCCGCCCACGACCGCGGTGGCGAGCGGACGCTGCACTTGACTGCCGATGCCGTGGGACATGGCGGCAGGCAGCAGGCCGATGCAGGCGGAGAGACCCGTCATCAGCAGAGGCCGCATCCGGGTGATGGAGGCACGATACATCGCCTCCATCGGCTTCAACCCGCGCAGCTTGGCCTGGTTGTAAAAGGTGATCATGAGAATGCCGTCCATGACGGATACGCCAAAGAGCGAGACAAAGCCTATGGCGGCGGAGATGCTGAAAGGCTGTCCGGTGACGTACAGCGCCAGCACGCCGCCGGCGATGGCGAAGGGGATGCCCGCCAGCGTCAGAAGGGTGTCCCGCAACGAATTGAACAGGCAATAGAGCAGGAAGAGGATGAGCGCCAAGCTGATCGGCACGACAATCTCCAGGCGTTCCTTGGCCAGTTGAAGGTCTTCAAACTCGCCGGCCCAAATCATGCGGTAGCCGGACGGAAGCGGGACATTTTTCTTGATGCGCGCCTGCGCCTCGGCCACGGCGCCGCCCAGGTCGCGCCCGCGCACGCTGAACTTGACCGGGATGAAGCGTCTCATGGTTTCGTGGTAGATCCAGGAACCGCCGGTGGCCAGACTGACCTCCGCCAGCTCGCCTAAAGGGATGTAAGCATTGGCTCCGCTGGCGCTCGCATAGCCCACCTTGATGTCGCGGATCTTCTCGATGTTGTCCCGGTATTCGGGGGCGTAGCGCACGACCAGGTTCCACTCCCGGTCTCCCTCCAGCACCTGGGTTGCCACCGTTCCGCCCAGCGCCGCCTGGATCACCGTGTTGATGTCGCCGGTGTTCAGGCCGTAGCGCGCCGCCTTCTCCCGGTCTATCTTGATATTCAGGTTGGGCTGCCCAAAAACGGGAAAGATACCCAGATCGCAAATGCCCTTGACTTGACTCATCTGGTCCTGAACTTCATGCGCCAGCTTCTCCAACTTTTCAAGATTGGGACCGAGGATTTTGCACGAATTGGCCGATTTGATCCCCGAGATAGCCTCCTCGATGTTGTCCTGGATATATTGAGAAAAGTTGAAGACGACGCCGGGCAGTTCCTTCTTGAAATCCGCTTCGAGCTGCCTGGTCAGTTCCGCCTTGGTCAAGCCTTTGGTCCATTGGTCCAACGGCTTCAAGGGCGCGAAAAGTTCGACATTGGAGAACGGCGAAGCGTCGGTCCCATTGTCCGGCCGCCCGTGCTGGGAGGTCACGGTAGTGACTTCCGGATGTTTCAGGAGGATCAGGCGCATTTTCCTCGTCGCCTCCTCACCGTCCTTCAGAGAAAGGGTGGTCGGCATTGAGGCGCGAATCCAATAATTGTTCTCTTCCAGGGCCGGGAGAAACTCGCTCCCCAACTGCTGCGAGAGGAAGGCCGCCCCGGCAAGAAAGACAAGGCCGACCACGACCATGAGGCCGCGGTGGCCCAGCGAGAAACGCAGCGTAGGATCATAGACACGGTGCAAGAGGCGGACGATAATGGTTTCGGTTTCCTTCAAGTGCTCAGGAAGCAAGAAGTGGGAAAGGGCGGGCGTGACAGTGAAGGTGGCGATCAAGGCCCCCGCCAGGGCGAATCCATAAGTCCGCGCCATGGGGCCGAAAATCTGACCCTCAACCCCCTGCATGGTGAACAGCGGCACGAAAGCGGCCCCCGTGATGAGTACCGAAAAGAAGACCGCCTTGTCCACCTGCAACGCGCTGACCAGAATCAGGCGCAGGCGATCGGTCCAGGGATGCGCCGCGCCGGGCAAAGCGTGCGAACTTGCGGTCGGGTCCGGGCCATGAAAGCCATCGGCCAGGCGCGCCAGCAGGCCCCGCCTCTCTTCCCTGGGCCTTTGGAAATTGCGGAAGATGTTCTCCATCAGGATCACCGCCGAATCCACGATGATGCCGAAATCCACGGCGCCGATGGACAGCAGGTTGGCGCTTTCATGGTTTATGACCAGCAGGATGATGGCAAAGAACAAGGCGAACGGGATGTTGATTCCCACGACGATCGCGCTACGCAGGTTCCCCAGAAAAAGCCATTGGATCAGGAACACCAGCACAATGCCCATGATGAGGTTGTGCAAAACGGTGTGGGTCGTCAAGTCAATGAGGTAGCCGCGATCATAAAAGGGAACCACCTTGACGCCCGGCGGCAGGGTTCCGTCGCTGTTCATGGCGGCGACTTCGGCCTTGACCTTGGGCAGCATTTCCGAAGTCTGCTTGGTGCGGGTTATCACCACGATGGACCCAACCACGTCATCGTCGGTGTCCAGGCCGAAAATGCCGAGCCTCGGGGTATAGCCCATTTTCACGGTCGCCACATCTTTGACCAGCACGGGAATGTTGTTGGATGTACTGAGGACAATGTTTTCGATGTCACTCAGCTTGTAGCCCTGGGTCAGATCCTCGTTGCCGCCGTCATCAATCAAACCAAGGCCCCGGATGTTGATGGACTGCTGGCCCATGACGATTTCGCGCCCGCCCACGTTGACGTTGGCGTTGCCCACGGCGGTCAGGATTTGCGGGATGGTGACGTTGAAGGCCTCCAGTTTCAAAGGGTCCACCTGTATATCGAATTCCTTGGTCGTGCCGCCCCAACTGTTGATGTTAATGATGCCGTTGATGGTCGAAAGCCGGCGCAAGACGATCCAATCCTGAATGGTGCGGAGATCCGTCAGCGAATAACGCTTTGGACCCTGCACCGTGTAGCGATAAATCTCGCCGCTCCCGCTGTTCTGGTTGACAGACGGTATCTGGCCGCCCGGCAGGGTGACATTCTGTTCCAGCGCCAGAGTCGCCTGGGCGTAGGCGAAGTCATAGTCCACCGCCCAATCGAACACGACCCGGATAAATGCCAGCCCGTAGAAGGAAGTGGAGCGGATGACTTTAACTTTTGGCGTCGCGTAGAGGCCAATTTCCATGGGGATGGTGTAGTAACGCTCAATTTCCTCGGCCGAGAGGCCCGGCCCCTCGGCGGTGATTTCCAGGATGACCGGCGTCGGGTTGGGATAGGACTCGATGTTGATCACATGGAAGGCGAACAGGCCCGCCGCCGCGAAACCGAGCAAGGCGAACAAAACAATCGCGCGGCGGCTCAGACAGGCTGCTATGATGGACTTAAGCATGATCGGTTTTTGGTGAGTCAGTCATCGGCTCGTTCGATTAGTCCGAGGGCGGGGCGTAGAGGATGTTGCTGAGGAAAATCGCCCCTTCGGTGACAACCAGCTCTCCGGGCTGCAAACCTTCGAGAACCTGATACTGCCCGTCTCTTTCCAGGCCGATCTTGACCCGTCGCTGGGCAAAGACGCGGCGATCCACCGTGACCCAGGCCTCAAAGGTGCCGTCGCTATTTCGATCCACGCCGGTCGTCGGGATGGAGATAGAATCAATCGGGTCGCCGACTGTAATCGTGAAGGCGGCGACCATTCCGGGACGCAACTGGCCTTTGGGATCGGGAATCTCGCATATTGCCGTAAGCCGGTGGACGTTCGGATCCACCGTGGTGCCCAGCCTCAAGATCTTGCCTTCGAATACGTTGGTAGGATACGCCTTTACCTTGGCGGAGACCGCCTGCGCCACTTGGAACAGAGGGCTGTCGCTTTCGGTGACATTGACCAGCAGCCACTTGTTGGAGATGACGGCCACTGTGTAGGGCGCCGGGACGCTGCCGGGCTGCACCAGGAGGCCCGGCTGCGCGAATCGCGCAGTGATCCGGCCGCTCACCGGGCTGGGCACGACCAGCGCGGGGTCAGCCTTGCGGCTGGTTTCAATCTGCGTGATTTCGGCGTCGGTTTTGCCGAAGAGGCGAACCGCATCGCGGGCCGTTCTATAGGCGCCTTCGGCGGTGTTGGCATCGGAGGTCGCCTGTTCCAACTCGCGTTGGGCGACCCCGTTGGTTTTGTACAGATCCGTGGCGCGCACCAGTTCATTGCTGTAGAGAATGTTGGCCGCCACCGCCGCAATCAGAGTGTTTTCGGCGTTCAACAAGTCCGGGCTGTCTATGGTATAGAGCGCCTGTCCCTTTTGCACATCATCACCGAGGTTGGCGAAGGCATTGATGATTTTCCCCTGGTAAGCCGAGAAAACCTGAACAGACAGATCTTCGTCGTAATCAATGCTGCCGACGGCCGCTCTCTCCATGGGGAATGAATGGGTTCCCACCGTTCCGATTTTGATCGCATTTAACTGGCCCGCCTCCAAAGTCACGGTCGCCGGGGACGCGTTGGAAGTGGGAACCGGCCCCGGCGGCGCGGCTGGTTTCGCCGCCTGGCGGCACCCGCATTCCAGAAGGACGGCTGCGAAAACAACCACTGTTGCCGCGACAATCACTGTGGCGGCGCTCTTGTTCAGTTGACTGGATTTCTTCATGGCAAATCAATCGGCCGGCCGGCACTGACTTGTTCGCCCTGCGGCCAAATTCATTGGCGCCATTGTGCCCGGCGTAAGGTGGGATGTATGTAGTGCCCCGCCTAAATGTTCTGTAAGTTGACATCGTACACCGGCTCCAGACCCGGAATTCATCCCGACGCCGGGAGTCAGGTCATGCAAAAGCTCAATCTTGAAACGAAGAAGGTTGGATTAAGATTAGGATTAAGAGGGGAACCCAAAAATGTGAAAGGTGTCCTGACTAGGCGGGAGGCGCCTTGGTTTGGCGGACGAGTTCGAAATTGCAGAGACGCACCTCGGGTTTGCCGAATGTGTCAAGCACAAGGTTGCGCTCGGAATCAAAGGAGACCAGGAGATGGTCCGGCTTGAGATTGAGGTCCTCCAGCCCGCAGAGCGCCAGCTTCTTGGCCTTGGATTCCAGCAGCCCGGCCATCATCTGGCGGGTGATGAAGTTCTGGGCGGCGGCACGCTTGGCGTTGACCGAGGAGTAAAAACGGCCGTCGTTTGCCGCCAAAAGTTGATCGGGGCCGTTCCAAAAGCCCCAGATTGTGATGTAATCGCAATCGTGGCGGACGGCCGGTTCGCCGTCGGGAGTGCGCAGGTGGGCCAGCGCCGCGCCCCGCCGTTCGTCCATGATTTTGCGTCCCGGATCCCGCTTGCTGCCGGTCATGTAGATGGCGCGGGGATAAATGGTTCGCACGCCGCTGCGGGCCAGTTGCAAGGCGAAGGCGAATTCTTCAAAGGGGCAGTTGAAGCCGTATTCGCGCGCCAGCTTTTGGTCCGCCCCCGGATAGGACAACCAGGGCAGGTCGCCCATTCGCGACACCTTCCAGACCAGGTTGATGTCATCCTTGGTGCGGGTCCGGAAAACCTGGTTGCGGGAAGAGAGCTTCTTGGCGGGCGTGCGCCGCCAGCGTTCCGGGAGAAAATAGTTGAACAGATCCGGGTCCTTGCCCACGACCCAGAGGAGGCCGCCGGTGCTTTCGGCGCGGCCAAAAACATAATCCACTCCGAGCAGGTTGGTGGCGCGCAGATGGGCGGGCATGGGGCCGGCGGCATGGGCCTCGAAGCGGCGCGCCATGTGCGTGAGGTAGGTCTGGCGGTTGGAAGCGCGGACCGCCTGCTCGTGTTCGGGGGTGCGCTCCAGCAATTCGTAATCCACCAGGGCGTAAGTGAACTGGCCGTGCCGGTCGCGCAAGAGAGGTTTGTCGCGGCCATGCCGGACGATGATATGGGCCGGCTTCATGTCAATCACCCGGTAACCCTTGAGCAACAACTCGTGCGTGCTCAGGCTGGTCGCGGCGGCGAGAAACTCGGCGCGCGCCCGCTCCGGGAAGAGCAGTCGGGCGGCCATCTCCACGACGTTGTAGCCCTTGATCCAGCCGTAGAGCACGACGTACTGCCGGAGAATATCAATCTCCACCTCGGAATGCCGCATCAGCTTGGCGCGGAGCGTGGATTCCGAACGGCCGGTTTCCCAGAGCTGCAGCCGCTCGCTTGGCACATAAATCGCCAGCGGCTGCTGGGTGTGGATGCGAATTCCCGGCGGGCCGAGTTCGCCCTTGCGCAATTCCATGAGCAGGGAAAATTCCTCGAACGGGCTGTTGAACTCGGCGTGGATGAAGCGGTTGATGGTCAGCGTATCCAGCGGCACCGATTCGCCCACGCGCGACCATTTCACCACCAGGTTCAACGTCCGGCCGTTGATGCGCCGGGTGGGGACCTTGTAAATGGTGCTGGTCCCTTCCAACCGCTCCCGGTTGGCTTCAAACCACTCGCGCGCGTACCAGTTTTCCGGCAGGAGATTCTGCCAGAACGGCAGGCCAAATTGAGTCAAATATAGATCCCCGCCGTCCTCCGTCTTCATCCGCAGATACTTCACCCCCATGACCGAGAGCGCATGGCCGCGCGGCCGCGCCCTGGGCGGCGTGGCCGCCGTTGCGCCATCCGGCGGCGCGTCAGGCGCGAAAGAGTCGGACTCCGCTTTCATGGTCTTGGCCTTTGATTCTCTCCTCCCCTGGAGGCCGGTCGGGCCGAAAAATGGTGGCAGGACCCGGAATTGAACCGGGGACACAAGGATTTTCAGTCCTCTGCTCTACCAACTGAGCTATCCTGCCAACCGTTCCGCGTCCGGCCCCCCACGGCTTGCGCGGGCATGATGTCGCACCAGCGCGGCGCACGCGGGCCGCTCCGCCCTTGTCCACGCCTGAAACCAACTTTAACCAACGCCCTGCCCCGGCGCAAGCGCAGAAAGGGGAAAAGTTGCAGCCCCCCCCAATCTTCAGCGACTTCTTGTTTCATTTTCGGCAAATTTTTTTTTAATTTTTTTTTACCTTCATTCACCTTCATTCACCTTCATTGACCTTTATTCACCTTCACTGGAACGGCTCCAAAAGGGGAGTTTGGCGGGGTTTTTGGGAGCAGGCGCCGGGTTGGCGGGGGGATATGGATGGGACGTATAGGACAAATAGGACGTAAAGGACCGAGCACACGCGGCCCTGGGACTGTTCCCCGTGCCGCCCGCTCCGGCATCCGCGCCGGCTTGATCTCCCGGGCGGCACTGATATGAGTTTTGCTGGCTCACGTAGCTTACGTGACCATAGTTTCTAGTTTTTGTCAACCGGCTTTTTTGAAAAATGATAAATGCCAAATGATAAAAA
>Ga0326727_10017721_pt1 | contig 14697 bp, 5 predicted proteins | sample MB2enrmetagenome_FD_207643 | JGI IMG/M metagenome (GOLD analysis project Ga0326727, IMG submission 207643) | Lab enriched peat soil microbial communities from McLean, Ithaca, NY, United States - MB29MY | ecosystem: Environmental > Terrestrial > Soil > Wetlands > Peat | place: USA: New York... | reverse complement strand
GAGGGGTGAAATTTTCTTACTCCCTGCAAAATCTTTCCGCACTTCTAACTCCGCCTCTGTCAACGCATTCAGCGCCTCCGACACTACCTTCCCCGCCGGACCCGGTCTGTTATCGGCGAATTAGGGGAAATGTCCCCTTCTTGTGTTTTGCTCTTCTCGTCCTTTGTCTCTCGTTGTTCTTGTCTTTTGTTCTCTTTTGGGCCTTTGTTGTAGTGGAATCGCGATCTCTTTCCACCTCAGCTCTTGCCCTCGGCAGTGAATCTCCATCCTCCCGTCCTCCCACTTGCACACCCTTACCTTGCTCTTCGCCGGCGCGTGGTGTTGGCTCTGCCGCTCCACTTGATAGAATCTGACGGGCCCGCCCCTGACCAGCAGCGGGCGTCTCTGGGGTCTCAGACTCCGCCGGGTTGCCACCTTCGCTCCTGCCCACTTGGTCGCCGCGGCGACAGCTTGTGCTGCTACCAGTAAAACTGACTCTCTACGTGTCAACTTGCGATTTCGGGTTGAAGGCCTCGCTTTTGACAAAGACCGTAGTCCAACACTTCGTTCTGTGGAGCGACCCGTGGACGAGGAAGGCCCACGGCACGAAAGGGCAATCACGCTGTTACCCCTTACTCAGCTCCCCAATCGCGTCAGTGGTTGGGCCACGAGAAGCTCATTGACGCAAAGTGACTACCGCTACCGCCAGCCCTCTCAGATGGACTGTGTCACCCATCAAGCGGACTGAAGCCGGAGGTTGATAGCCCGTGGTTTGGTCTACGTAATCCTCCGTCGCGCCGGCGCTCCCGGGAATCAGCACCTCGAAAGGCCGGTCGCGCTTGTTGACCAGAAGAATCTTGCGCTTGCCGTCGGTCCCGATAAAACCTTGAGCATAGACATAAGGAAGGCTGGCGCTCGTCTCAGCCAGCCTGTCGCCGGGACCGAAGTTATCGTGGAGGACCTTCAGAACCCAATACCGCGCATTCGGTTGCCCGGTATTCCAGTCGAGCATTGTGACGCTTGGAAAAAAGGTGGGCAGTTGCGCCAGAGCGGATTCTCCAACTCCCTCGATACCTCGTTTGGCGAGCTCGGAGTATAGGTAGGCATACAGCCCCCCGCAGAGGTTCCAGTAAGAGTTTGGAATCGGCTTGGTTACGTGTCCCGGCTTGTCTTGGTCGAGGTCGTCAGCAGAAATCGAGCCAACTTCGTCGATGGTCGTCTGCGTCTCGCGTGACAGCCGTGCGCGGATGTTCTGGATGTACTCAACCACTTCCAGGAAATGGTCGGCCTGGTCCCAATAGGTGTATTGCATGACATCCGGCGTCTGATCGGGCGTAGGCCCGGCATAGAAATGGTAAGAGATCATGTCAATAGGAATGCCGGGCTTGTGATTCTTTTGATTCAAGAAGTATTCGAAATACTCCTTGGACGTGCCGCCCAATGCCAACCCCACGAATTTTATCCGGGGATCAACGCGCCCGATGGCCTCGACAATCGCATCATAGACGCGGGTGTATACTTGGGGCGTCATCTGATGCTCGCCGTTGATCTCGTTAAGGACTTCCCAGTAGTCGATCTTGTAGTGGTGGCCTGACTCGTGTCGCTTGCCATACTCGTCCGTGAAGCTGCCCTTCGCGTACCAGCTAACCAGTCGTGCAAAGTAGTTTGCCACTTCCCTCAGGCTCGGGTCGCGAAGCTCCGTACCCTGCTCGTAATTCCACGTCACCTGACCCGGATCAGCCGGGTACACGACCGGCTTCTCTGCCTTAAACATCCACTGCGGAATGGTGCTGAAGTTCCAAATGGTCGAGTGTCCCTCGGTGGCCAGCGCAAAGTCTTCGGCGAACGGGTCGATGAGGGAGAAATCCCAGGAGGTCTTGCCGTCCTTGGGAGGCTCAAGCTCAGCCACCCCCAGCTTAGGGTAGGGTAGCCAAGGCACATAGCGGATGTAATCGCATCGGAGGTCCTGTAGAGCACGGAAGACCCTGTCATGAATCGGGGAGCTCCGACTCATCAAGGGGCTCACCACCACCTGCAGGGTAGGGGTGGCCCGAGAAACGGCGAGGACTTTTTGCCAATTGACTCCGACTTTGGCTGGGGCGGGGGCACCCGACGCTGCATCTGACTTAGACGATTCGCGATATCTACAGCCCGCGGCAGACCACAGACCAAACAAGACTAATAAGAGAAACGACCGCAGGAACAGTTGGATGCGCATGAAGTGCCACCTCCGATGGTCTTGGTTGTTGCCGTTCGAGCTCGCCGCTCATTCCACCACCACGAAGCGTTTGATTCCCACAAGCTTCTCACCTTTCAGCTCCACCTCGTAGCGTCCGGGTGGAGTGTCGGTGGGGACCACTAGGGTCGCCTTGCCGGGCACCGTCACCGGGAGGTCGGGCACGTTGCCAGGAGCAAACGCCAGGCTGCGGCACGAAAGCGTGGCCTGCACCTTGCCCTTCCCCTTCGAGGGAGTCAATAGCACCAGCTCCAAGTTCGCTGATTCCCCCGCGTGCAGTGTCCGCACCGCGTTAAAGCTTCCGATTGCCGGCCCTTCCGGCTTGCGGAGCACCACCATGAACCAATTGGTGCTTTCGATGGGCAAAATCCAGTCCTCCCCTTCTTTGCTGGCTTTCAGCGGGGCCACGGTGGCCTTCTCGATGTCATAAAGATAAGCACCTTCGACGGGTCCTTTCACTCCTTTCACGCGCACGGTAAAAGGTCGCCGCTGGCTCGAGACGACGACGTTGTCCGGGAATAGGAACGGGTCCTTTGCGGAGCTGGGGGCACGCGCCCCCACCACCACCGAATATTCGGGGCCATAGAACAAGCGGCAAGTGACATCGGGGAGTGAAGCCTGCGGGTCCTCCTCCGCGACCCCACCCCAGACCAGTGTTCCGCCCACCCCCTGGCGCATCGAGCGCCAATTCTCATCCGCGGTTTGGCCCTCGGTGCTGGTCGGGTATCCGTTGTTCCCGCCGGGAAGGCCGGCCAGCGAGGCAAACACCGGCCCACTCGATCCAAAGGGAAACAACCGATAGCCCGGGAGGCCAAGGCGCATGGAGGGGATGTCCCGGGAATAACTCTGAAGCAGGGCGCCGTGAAACCACTGGGAGTAAAAATCGATCCCCGCCTCGGTGGTGAGCACGCACTCCGGATTCACCGCCCTCACGGCACGACTCACCTTGTCCAGCAGTTGCTGGATCCATTGGTTGTAGCCAAAAGGCGTACTATGGTGATGGGCCGGGTTGTAGCAAGAGAGGAAATAGAACCCGAGGGAGTCCAGCCGCAGTCCGTCAGCCCCTGTCTCACGCACCAAGCGTGCGGCCACTTCCGCGAGATGATCCTGCCACTCCACAGCCCCTGGGCACATGTGATAGAAACCTTGTCCGGTGTAATTCCCGGTGATAGTCCCATCCTTGTGCATCACTGCCCAACGCTGCGCCTTGCCCGATTTGGCCAGCTCGCTGGTCTCATGGACGATGTACCCTTCGATGTAGAAGGTGAAGCGGAAACCCATGCGGTGAACGGCCGCAACGCCTTCCTTGAGCGCCGCAGCCCCGCCCAGGTCGCTGCGCAGGACGTTGTCCCCATCCGTATGGATGTTGTGGAGCGCCGAACCCTGCGTGAAGAAGGCATATTCATGCACGTCCACGGGCCGTTCGCGATAGATCTCGGGAAGCTGCGCGAAGCTGTCCAGATAGTGTACCCAGCCGCCGCCCTGGTCGCCGCCAGGTCGCAAGCCGCCTTTTTTGGCAAACCACTGCCCCACCCAGCCGTCTACTCCCTTCACCCAGGGCGGGGGCTCAGCCATCCTGAAGGTATGGCCAAACCAAGCGCTGTAGGCCTGTGCCACCGGCCTCCAATCGCCGTTGCCGAGCATGAGCTGCGTCCGGGGAGCCTTCCAGGTTTGTCCAGGGGCGAGCGTCTCGGCAGGGAAATAGACCACCTGGATTCGCGGCTTGGGGAAATGGAACCATTTGTTGCGAATCTCCCCATCCTGGACGATCAACCCGAAGTATTCGCCTACCTTGCGGTCGAACAGGGCGTGCCACTGCATCTGCTGCTCTCCGCCGTTGCCGTAAATCCCTCCCCCACCCGACCAAGCCGGGATAACGGCGCCGCCCTCGCGCAGAGCCGTTTGAAGGTTGCTGTTCGCCTCCTGACCCAGGCGGAAGCCAGCGATGTCCGGGAAAGCGCTCATCAGCTCCGTGACCACCGGACTGACGTTGGTGATTTTCAAATCCCAATCGGATGTATTGCCTTCATCAGGAAGCCAGACTTCCAGGTCCACTTGCCAGTGACCTGTGGTGTCCTTGTATGTCAGATCGAGCGCCAGACCCGTTGCCGTACGGCGGAAGGAGTGGCTCAGCAGTTGACACTTCGAGGGATCAATGGTCAGGCCGGAGATTTCGGCCGGATCCACGGGCGCATCGTAGTCTTTGCCAGCAACGTCGAAATCTCCCCGGAAGTCCGAGAAGATTCTGAACGGGCCGCCGTCCTTGGCTCGGTCCTTTAGATATTCATCAGCCCGCGCCACATTCCGTAGACTCACGAGTTCCCCCGTCTGGGCATCGAAAGCAATCCGCACCGCTTCGTTTTCCAGGCCAACCTCGGACGTAGTGAGGATGGGGTTGGTCGCGGCCTCCAAAACGCCCGCAGAAAAAACCAGCATCAACCCCAATAAGGATAAGGCCCGGGCGGTGGAACTGGCCTTTCCGACCGCTAAGGGCATTTGAATCCGTCCAGTGGAATCATCCATCTCTTTCTCCTTCATTCCATCTTCAACTGCATTCTCGACCCTCAACTCAATTCCTTTTCGTACCCGGATACCTCTCTCCGCACCCATGTCGTGCTGTCCAGCCGAGAGAGTCATGTTTCGTCTTCTTGTCGCCGCACATGTTCCCAGCGAGCGGTCAATCACCATGTCGGATCCACTCCTCGTTGAAGTGAACGTGTTTGATGGTCTGCACGTTGTAGCTGTACGTAGCCTGAAGCGTTCCGTCTCTGGCCTGGATCATCGAGGGGTAGTCGAACCGCCCTCCGGGGCGGCTCTCAAGGTGCCGGGTCCATTTCCAACTGACTCCGTCGTCACTGGAAATCGAGACGGCCAGCCGGTCGCGGCTGTTCTCGCGGTCGTTATAAATGATGGCCAAGAGGCCGTCTCGGAGGACAACCGCCTCCACGCCGCTGCACGGGTTGGCCAGCCTCGTGGCCACGACCTCGGACCAAGTCAGTCCTCCGTCTAATGATTCGCTTCGCTTGATTCGCCGATCGGTGCCCTCGTCGCGGAAGAACGCCACCAATTTACCGCTTGCCAGTCTCACGACGGAAGGTTGGCTGACATCGCCCCCGGGCACGGGATTGCTGAAGGTCCAGGTTTCACCGCCGTCACTCGACAAGGCCATAGCCGCCACATTGAAATTCTCATTGGCAAGGGGAATCAGGACAGCTCCTTGCGGCAACGCCAAAGGGTGGGCCCGCGGCATCCAGCCGAGGCGTCTCGCAAAGGGATCCTTCAGACGTTCTCCAACATCCTTGACCGCAGGTCCTTTCGCCGATCTGAGAACTGACTCCGCAAAGTTCTTGGGACGCACAATCAGCACGCTTTCTCGGTCCCACCTCGGCGGCCCTGGCCTCTGATAGTCCGACGAAACCTTGTACCAGAGCAGGCTGCTACCCCAAGCTCGTTCGGCAACCGCGAGCATAGTGGCGTGGATCAGCCACAGGCGATTCTTCCCATCGATGACCATTGCGGGGTTGTTATCGGAGACCCCGAAGGTGTCGGACATGACGAAGGGTTCGTCCCACGCGGTCTGATTACGCTGACGACGCGCACCGCCGATTCGCACATCATCGCTTCTGTCTGCCTCTAGGAGATACTCGTAGGAGGGGAGTCTCGGGCCATTCTCATACCAGGCGACGAGCAAGCCGCCGTCCGGACATTCGACAATCGATGAGGCATGGACATGTCCTCGGCTTCGTACCGCCGCGTCAAATATGAAATCCTCTTCATACAGCGCCTGGCCGTAAACACAAGGCAAGACCGAGACAAACAAGCCCGCGACGATGCAAGCCATCTTCATCGCGCCACCCCGCAAAAAGTGATGAATCCTTCCCATCACGCCCCATCCACAATGAATTCCCAAGACCTGACCTCCGCGAACACAATCACTTTCCATCGGTTTGCCCCCTACACCGGCCGCATCTCGGATGGAACTGCCGGATCCGGCTTTAAGATGAAGTACAACTCCGGCCTCCGCCGGTTCGCTGGGCCTCAAGGGTCAAGCGTCAAGCAGGCGCATCAGTGTTTCGGCTTGTGGATTCCGTAATCAGCCTCTATCTGCAAAACCTCACCGGGCCCTAGAGCGCGCTTGACCGACCAGAGCTCCATCGTCACCCTGCTCTTTGCCTCATCGCTCCATTCTGCGAAACATCGTGAGACTTGATCCTTGGGGAAACTATTGACCAAATCCACACCACTCCCAGCACCCGAGACCCTCCACTCCCCGTCGGGCAACTCCGCGCCCTCGTAGACCTTGGAACCTATGGCCTTTTGACCTGGCTGGATCAGTCTTTGCTCCACGGTTCCTCCGCCCTGCTGGCGAAAGGAGAGGGCGACCCGGTCCATGCTTTTCGGATCAACGGTCCATCCAGAGTGGACCATGACATCGAGGGTAGAAGTGCCGGCATTCTCGAAAGTGGTTTCAGTGTGCAGGACGGGGCCATCTTTCTCGAGTCGCATCACGCGCCGCGCCTTCAGTCCATTAACAAAAGTGCCGGTGAGCAGCAGCTCCGTCCGTCCCGTTTGTGACTCGAGTTCCCAACTTACCTCGTAGGACTCGACGTGATAGTCGGGGGAGACAAACAGGCGTATGCCTCCGCTGTCATATCCCTCCGGGTACGACTGCTCGCCGGGATGGGGATGACCCAACACGTCCTCGCCGGTTCCTTTATCGATCATTTGAATGGCCCAGCCGTTCAGTTCCGGCACAACCACAACTCGCAACTTTGCATTCTCCAATGTCGCCACACGATAGGGTTTTATGTGCTCACTGAATTCTTCTTCGTATTTAGCTAGCGTGGTCCCTGCGTGAAGTTCTGTGATGCCGAATGAGCGGATGTCATTCATGAAACTCCGGAAGCTCTCTTTCAACTGCTCGATGTTTGCCGGTGCATACGATCCCTCTCGCACCTGGAAGGCTTTTGAGTGCATCAGTCTCACATAATCGATGGAGAGTCGCGCCTTGTGGACCCTCCTCCTCGTGGCATCATCATCGGCCGCCGTTTCGGCTTCACGGAAAAGCTTCATGGACTGCGCAAGAAGGTCGTCGGAAAGATAAGGTGCTACAGGATCTGTGCCAATCCACATGTGGTGTCCTTTTCCCTGGGGCGCCAGCCTCACCTGCCGGTGAAGCAAGTCGAAGTACGTCCGCATGGGGCGCGCTGCCTTGCCATAGTATGCAGCCATGAATTCGTTGATGATCCCGTTCACGTCAACGTTCGTATTCCACAGCAAACGCGCCATCACGTAGCACCGCAGTTCGGCGTTTTCTCCACCACCAGTTGCGGAAGCGTTGCCCTCGAGGAATATGCCCACCACTCCGTGCTTCTGATACATGGGAATGTCGGCTGCAAGTTCATCGAAGTTCGGAAAGGGAATCAGGTAGTGAATGAAGTTTGTCACGTAGTGCCATATATAGAGCTGGTTCGTGATCTGCGACCATTCCCTGAGGTGTTTGATAAAATACGCGTCGTTTTTGCAGCGTTCATAGGGGTGAGCCTCGCAGGCATCGATGGGGCAAATGCGGATCCGAACGTTGGGGAGCGGACGGACTTTCAGCGGAGGAGCCTCCGAGTACGAGTAGGCCAATGTATCGATCAGCTTTTCGGGATGCTTCTTCGCCACTTCCGCAGCGACGGCGTTAACGAAGCGCAGGATCGGGCCCGAGTGAGCGCCGCCTTCTTCCTGCTCGATGCGCCTGCAATTGTCGCACTCGCACCATCCCTCACAGTCATTTTGCGAAACCGAGTAAATGCTCGCCTCGGGATGCTGCTCGATCCATTCCAGGACGGTCTCAATCGCCAGCCGCCGTACATCGGGATTTGTTAGACAGAGCTGTGCGTCCTGGCCTCTCCGTTTGCCGTCCACCAAGGCGTAGTATTCGGGATGATCCTTGAAGTATTTGTCAGGGGGGAGTATCCGGTTAAAGGTGTGAACGAAGGGATAGTACCCGACCTTGCCGCCGGTTGACTGGTCGAGGTTCGTTGACGACCCATTCGTCTTGTTGCGGGCCGCCCAGTCCTTATCAAAAGCTTCCGTAAAGTATGGCTCGCGATACTCGAAGGCGGGCTTCTGGGATTCATCCAAAGGCTCCACGGTCAGAGTCGGGTTTTTCGGGATGACACTCAGATCGCGCGCAAACCACCGGCATCCCAGCTTCTCCAAAAACGTGTAGACGCCGTACATGGCCCCACGCTGCCGGCCTCCCATGATCACGACGTGGCTCCCTTCCGTTCTCAATACAAAGCCCTCAGACCCGAGTCGCTCGAACGGAATCCTCAATCCAAGCTTCTGAATCAGGTTGCTGTTTCCGACAAGTACCAAATCGCCTTCCGGTTTCTCTGCATCGGTGATAATCGGCAGGCGAGCCCCCGACATTTCCTCGACGAATTTCTGCAGCTCTTCGGCGCCCCGCCTCTCCGAGGGCGAGGCCGATTCCGAAACGCAAATGGAGTAGGTGGATTTTCCCTGCCTCACAAGCGTGAGAGGTTTTCTTGCACCGTTCATTGGAGCTGATAGAGCACCGACCCGACCTGTAGCCAATCCCACGCTGCTCAAGACAGCAGACTTCAGAAACTGTCTCCTACTCTTATCATTGTGGTCAGGATACCCCATGACCGTGAACCTCTGGTTTTCTAAGGTGTGGATTCAACAACTCATCACTACAGCCAAGGTCCAAATAGAGGTAAGAAGCCCCGGAGGCGGACGCGCACTTAGCAGGGACCTCTTACCTGACTTGCTTAAGCTCCGTCGCTGCCTTGAAACTGCTGAAGAATCCGCCGCGCCGTGGGGATCACTTCCTGGGGAGTCGGCTGAAACTCAACCAACGGAAAACCCTGCTCGACCCACTTTCGCTCGATCTGCTCGCATTGCTTTGCCACCGCTACTTCGCCTGGCTGATAGTGCGTGGTGCGCTGCCAGTTCCGCAGTTGCCGCCGCAGCCCCTCGATATAGACCTCCACCCTCGGCCGGTAATAGCCTCGCACCATTTCGTAAGTGTCACGACAGGCATAATCAAGCAGGTCCTCATACCCACCCAGTAAGGTCAGAATATCTCGCACCCGCCGATCGATGTCGGGAGGCGCCCCCGGTAGCGACCGCGCACTCCGAATCGATGGGGTCAACCAGTAATGGTCATCATGGCTGAGAAGCTCCTCTATCGCGCCCAGAAGCTGCCCGAGCGATGCCGCTTTCTGATTAAAGGCCTGCTCATCAAGCCTCTGCAGAGCCCCCACTGTGGCCATCACCTGCGCGTTAAACACCTGCCCCAGGTAGGCTCGCGTGATGTCGTTCAAGTCGTGAAGGTACAGGGGACTTTCCTTCGCCGCTTCGCTTGCTTCCAGGGCATATTCGACAGCGCGCCTCAGGTGCGGAATCAAAGGCCTGCCTCCGCAGACCTTGGCGTCAAACTCCGCTTCGAAACGATGCCAGTAAAGGGGCTTTGAGAATGAATCGCTGCTATACACGCTGGCGAGCAGTTCAACGAGCGCTCTCCGCATCGGCTCAGCCCCTCGGACCCCGTACCGGGCTACCGCATACTCACGAGTAAAAGAACGAAGGTCAACCTCCGAAGGATTCCATCCGAGTTTACAGGCAAGCTCGAAGTAGAAATGATTGAAACCGCTGACCTCGTTGACGAGGGCAAACCCCACGCACTTCCGGGCTTGAGCATCTTCGGAAACGGTCTTCAATTGTTTCTCCAGCATTGCCATATCCCCATGCAGGTGGGTTTCGCCGCCAAAAGAATTCAGTACCCCAAAAAGCCACGGCACCCCCCAAAAGTAGCCCTTTTCCTTGTACAGGGGCTGCTCCTCGGCCCAGAAATCGAGCACACGAATGCGGTCTACAGGCAGTTGTTGGATGCACTCCCGAACACGGTCTGGCGGCCACTCCTTCCCCAGGAACGTCCAGCCTTGCAGAATACCGATCCCCTTGGGATCGACGTTTCCGATGATCTCAAGATTCACTCGCGGCAGGCCGAGGACAAATTCCTGTTTGGCCTGCTCAGACCCCTTCATTTGCGTTTCACTTAGGTCGGCCAAACAGTAGAGGTGATCGGTGCCGTACTGGGAATTATATTCTTCGAGGAAGGCTCGACACACCTCGCGGTACATCGGGCTGGTAGGCGGTATAAAGAAGCTGCTCGCACCACTCCACTCGCCTTCGAGGATGGGGACGTTAGGATATCGGCTCGAGAATCCCGCCGGTGCGCTTGCATCGACGGGGGGAGCGACAATGCGCAGGCCGCGGGAGCGCGCGTATTTTACGATCCTATGATCTAATTCCACCCTGCTCTCCTGCCAGGCATCTGGCTCCCCTGGAATCTTGATCCCAAACTTGGCCCACACTGTTTTCCAAACGGCATTCACCCCCGGACTCCAGCTCATGAAAAAAGTATTCAGCCGCTTCTTCACCATCCAGTCGATGTACCGCTGCCACTCCTCCCAGTGCCACCAAGGGGTGGAATAGGTCCACACACACCCGTTCCCGTAAAGCCGTTCAGCGAATCGCGGATGGGTAGCGATGGTAATTCCCTCCGCCGGAATTGAGGATGTCGCGGGCACATGGTCACCATCCCAAAAGAACCCCATGCCGCACGCCTTCTCCAGATAGTGATAGACGGCATAGAGGGTGGCAATTCCGTTTCCCCCCAGAAACACCACAACTTGGCTCCCCCCGGCGCTCAGCGAGCTGACCAAATAAGCTTCTTCATGCCTCCGCGCCGGGTCTTCCAATTCCTTGCCCCTCAGCAGTTCACTCGTCCTCGATGTGCGGCCCACCAGAAACAACACTCGACCGCCCGGATGCACTGGCGACTTGGCCTCATCTACCAACTCCGGAAGTTTGCCGGTCATCCGCTGAATGAACTGAGCGAGTTCGCTGGCCGCCGCTTCCTCCGGCGCAATGGCCGAGTTATACACAATCAGAACCTGCTCGGCTCGTACCCCTCCCCCTCGGGTCGGCAAAGGGGCAGGACTCGTTTGCCCACCAGGAGCGGTCTTGGCTGATTGAGCAAGCAGCGAAGCCACCACACCCTGCAACAGGTTCCTTCTATTCATCAGAGAATACCTCCGTGATTTGGCATCAGACCTCCGGCTCAAGGCGGGAACGCGCAAGCCCAAACTTGAAGGATATCCCGTGGACCGCGGACGAACATAGAGCGATTTCGAAACAGCAGGGGATTCCTTCAGGAGTTAACGGCACACTCGTGCAGCAGCAATCGCTGCCCAGCGGCTTCGCATCTTGCCGCTCGACCTCCTCTCCAGGCAAGCACCGTAGCTGGCCGGGTGGGCTATCGTCGTTCGGCCGAGTGGGCCCCGTTGCAGAAGGTCACAATTATCCGCCCAAGGTTACCAAGCGATCATCCTGCCAGCACCACGCGCTTGGCGTGCGCCAAGCGCGTGGTTGCTGGGGCCATATTCCAGGCTAGAATTTGAACTCAAGGGAAAACTTCATATTGCGCGGAAGGTTCCCCTGACTCCAGGCTTGGCCATACGTGCTGGACACCGGGTCGGTGTCAGGTGTACCCACCATGAACCTATTGAAAGCATTCCATGCTTCCCAACGGAATTGGAGACTGGCCCTCTCGTTCAACTTCGTGTTCTTGATCAACGCCATGTCCCAATTGCTGACATGGTCATAGCGGAAGCCCGGGATGTACCAGGGGCAGGTCCTCGGCGTAAGCTCCGGCATGGGCGTGAACGCAGCCGTGTTGAACCAATTCAGGTAACTTCGGCCCGATGTGAGCTTTGGGCTGATCCCTGTCCATACGTTTCCATCGCCGTTATCTCTGATCAGCGCCGGCTCCCCACTTTGGAAGATCTGATTGACGCTGTACTCCCAGCCTCCCACCACCTTGCCCAGTGGCCCGCCGTGCGAGACGAATCTCTGGGAAGGTCCGAAAGGAAGCAGGTAAACGAAGCCCACCGTCAATTTCTCTGGAACATCGTACTCCCCTACACTCTTCGTTGGACCTGGGTCGCTGGGGTTGACGTATTGCCACCGATCCAGCTCCTTCGAAAAGGTGTAAGCGCTGAGCAAGGTCAATCCCTGCGACATGCGTCTCGTGACGGTAATCTGCAAGGAGTGGTAGTAGGATCTCCCCCCAGTGTCGAACCGGGAGATCACCGAGCCGAATTCCGGATAGTTGCTAAGGAGCTGGCCCATTTCAACCGTCGGCCCGCTAATTGCTGTGCCGCTGGGAACCCCCGCCAAGCCATAGAAGGGGTTGGGAACTTCCGTAAAGAGCTGGGATCCCAAACTTGTGAGCAACTGGGGCGAGACATAATTCAACTCCAGCTTATGGTCGCTAATTCCTGTGCTGGGAAAACTCCAGGGAGGTTCACCCTCAGCCTCACCTACGTAGGGGAGGTGGAAACTCGCTGAGCCCACGTAATTGATTTCCGCTGTGGTCGTTGGGGTAAGTTCGCGCTGGAAACCCAAGCTCCAGCGACTGTAAGCATAGGCTTGGCCGTTTTGGTTAGGGCAATTTATATCCCCTCCAATATCTGAAAGCAGGCCCAAGCTGTTGCCCGTAGGTGTGATAAAGCCCCCGGGTATCGGGTTGTTGAACCTAACGGCGGGGTTGGGAGTGACGCCGTCGAGAGAAGAAAGGATCGGCTGGTAAATCTGATACCCGTCATTTCTGTTGAGCCCCCCATACCACAGATTCTTATACATTCCGAAGCCGGCACGCAGCACCGTCTTATTCGTCAAGCGATAAGCAAGCCCTATGCGCGGGCTGAAATCATTATACCTTGTTCTTGTCCATCGTCTGTTTTGGGGGGTGGCGTAAATCAAGCCCCCGAGTACCTTAAACTGGTCGGGGGGCAGGATGGAGAACATCATCGAATCTTCCGCCGCATAGTTGGCTTGCGCTTGGGCCTCGAGAGGATTGGGGGTGTTGAAAGCCCAGCCATTCACCTGATCGTTGTGTCGCTCCTCGGAAGACTGAAACACGTCCCACCGCAGACCCGCGTTGATAGTGAGCTTCGGGGTGACTCGAATGTCGTCCTGGACGTACAGACCATAGGTGCCTGAACTGGGAGTGGTACCATACGGACCCCCAACGCTGTCGCCGTTGGACGGGGTGTCCAGACCTAGCATGAACGCGGCGGCACCGTATCCGATGTTCGCTCCGCTTGTTACCGGGTTTGGACCTTGGGTGTAAAGGCGATCGAAGCTGAAACCAACATCGGCACCATAGTTTCCGTTATTGAAGTGGCTGAGAGTTTGTTGGTATCCCCATTTCAAGCTGTGCCGCCCCTGCATGTGGCGGAAATTGACATTTAAGCTCGCATCGTCCCCATGGACCCAATAGGGAACATAGTTGCCGAACCCTGAAAGCCCAGAAATACTCATATAGGGCAAATAACTAACCGCGCTCGCGAAATTCTGCGCAAAACCGATACCGGCCAAATCGTAAGTCTCATCCCCAAAGTCATTGAAGTGCCGGGCATAGCCCGCGGACACTTCCATGACGGTCGTGGGGTTGAACGTGTGGGTCCAGCCAGCGACCGGGTTATCCGACCCATAATCCATCCAGCGACCCTCTCCCATATTGAGAGTGTGGACCGGTTCCGCCAAAAACTTCTCGTGGGAGAAGCGCGTGTACAGGCGATCGTTGGCGCCGAGATTCCAGTCAACCCTGGCGTTGTAGAAGTTGGTTGGGATGTCCCTACCATACCCTATATGGTAGTTATTAGCGTTGGTATATTGCATGCCGGGCTGATTCGGCTCGGGCAGACGCGAATAAAGCGTCTTGGCCGTCGCATTAATCAGGGAAGGTGGAATCACATTGCCAGGGAACGGGTCGCGAATGTAGTTCCCCGGGTTGCTCGGATCGAGACGCGTCGTGAAGGGATTGTAGATCTGGATCAGATTGCCGTTGGCGGCGAGGGTCTGGGAAAAATCTCCCGCCCGCTGAGCGTCGGTGGGCAAACTGTAAGTAGCGGTACCACTGGTAGGCATTCGAACACCTTCGTAGTTGCCGAAGAAGAAGAGGTTCTTGCCGGTGTAAACATGAGGGATATAAATCGGACCGCCAATAGATCCGCCAAATTGATTGTAGTGGATCGTATTCTTGGGGTAGCCGTAGTAGTTGTTAAAGAAAGAGTTGGCGTCGAAATCCTTGTTCTCGTCGTACTCAAACGCGTTGCCGTGGAGTTTGCTAGTGCCGCCCTTGGTGACCATAACGAGAGCCATACCGCCATTCTGCTGTTGCGCGTCATAGCTCGCGGCAAGGACCGAAATCTCCTCAAGCTGATCAGTGTTGGGACAGAAGTTGATCTCTTCAACGCGATTGTTCGCGGCATTGTCCAGCGTAAAGCTATTGCCATAAGGATCGCCGCCATTGGCCACGGCGGTGCTCACCAAAGCCTCCCCCATACCCAGGGGGGAGTTGGAGCCAGCAGTGTAGGAGCTCTGGTCGCCACCCT
>Ga0326727_10017720_pt1 | contig 14698 bp, 6 predicted proteins | sample MB2enrmetagenome_FD_207643 | JGI IMG/M metagenome (GOLD analysis project Ga0326727, IMG submission 207643) | Lab enriched peat soil microbial communities from McLean, Ithaca, NY, United States - MB29MY | ecosystem: Environmental > Terrestrial > Soil > Wetlands > Peat | place: USA: New York... | reverse complement strand
AGCGTTATTACCGGGATATTTATCCCGATACATGGGTTGGAACAGATGCTCTTGGCAGAACAATGCCAGATTATCCTGAAGTGGGTCCAATCAAAAAAGGTCATCGCCGGGTAGTGGGAATTTTCTATATTACTTGGCACCAAGATGGGTTATATAATTTAAAGAGTCCATATAATGCTGATGTAACAAAGATTCTTTCTAAAGACCCAAATGCTCGGTTAGACGGCAATAATCCCGCGTGGGATCCATATGGTTCATATCATTGGGGAGAGCCTGAAATGGGCTATTTTTTAAGTAAGGATAAGTATGTTATTCGTCATGATATGTCGATGCTTGCTGATGCCGGAGTAGATGTAGTTATAATGGATGTTACCAATGCAGTAGAATACTGGAGTGAATGGGAAGTTATTTTTGCAGAAATGGAAAAAATGAAAGCTGAGGGAAATAAAGTTCCGAAGTTTTGTTTCTGGGCCTTCAATGGCCCGGTAATTACCGTTGTACAGAATTTATATGATAAACTTTATAAGGAAAAAAAATATAAAGATCTATGGTTTTATTGGGATGGGAAGCCACTTTTGCTTTATAATGGAACACCTAATATTGATGCTAATGGTCAAGGTGTACAAAATCCCAACCCGCATTATGATGCTGAAGCTAAAACAGATATAAATAATCCTTATTACAATAATCCTGAATACACAGAAAAATTTTATAAAGATTATACCAATGAGGTCAAAAACTTCTTTACGCGTAGAACTATGTGGTGGGGATATTATAAATGGGGAGATAAGCGCTTCGTTGGTACTGAAGACGACTGGAGCTTTGGTTATGATTTAGGAGATGAAAAGGTCAAGACGATGAATTCGGATGATTTAGCTTCAATGCATAAAGGAAAAAGGGAAGAATCAGCAGTTACTCCCGGACAGCATCCGGCTAGTTTAGTAGGAAAGTCCTGGAGTAGAGCAAATGGTGAACCAAAATTAAATGAGTATGATCTCCCTCGTCCAACCTATGTGCCATGGTTAGGAAAAGTAGTTGAACATCCTGAGGGATATGGCATTTATTTTCAAGAGAGATGGAACGAAGCAATAAAAGCTGACCCTCAGTTTATGTATATAAACGATTGGAATGAGTGGACAGCAGGAAAGTATAGCCCAAATCCTGATAATAAGGAGCAAACTACTCAATTCATGCGCCGGGATAATAATTACTTTTTTGTTGATCAATACAATGCTGAATTCAATCGCAGTATTGAGCCGATGAAAGGCGGATACACGGATAATTACTACATGCAGATGGCAGAAAATATAAGACGTTACAAAGGAGTTCGTTCTATACCAGTATCCAAAGGATTCTCTAAAATAAATATAAATGGAAATTTTGATGACTGGAATAAGGTAAAAGTAGAATATCGAGATACCAAAGGTGATACCTTTCATAGAGATTATAATGGATATGGTGGTCTTCATTATATAGATACATTAGGACGAAATGATATCATAACAAGCAAAGTGGCAGTTGATAATGAAAATATATATTTTTATGTGGAGACAAATGAAGCTCTTACTCCTTCTACGGGGAACAATTGGATGCTATTATTTATAGATGCCGATAAAAATTCTAATACCGGTTGGTACGGGTATGATTTTTTAATCAACAAAAAAATACAGAACAATAATACTACTACGCTTATGCGTTATGATTCTATTCAACATGATTGGGTAGAATTGGCAAACTTAAATTATCGTTATGTGGGGAATAAACTGGTCATTGTTGTACCTCGCAACCTTATTGGGTTAACCAAAGATACTTTCATCTTTGATTTTAAATGGGCGGATAATCCGGTTGATTTAAATGATCCGATTTCACTATGTAATGCCGGAGACACTGCTCCGAACAGACGTTTTAATTACCGTTTTATCTGGGAGAAGTGATTTTTATTGCTATTCTTATTCAATGTGAAAATATTGAATAATTAATCATGAAAATGGCACACCAACAGCATAAAAATGAAAAAGAATATTTATTTATTTGTTCTAATTATAATTAGCCAGTCTGTTATTTGTTTTGGCGGTCAAAAGGGGTCGATATTGCCGGTTAATTTGAAATGCGAATATCTCACAAATCCAATAAATGTAGATATTGTGAACCCGAACTTAAGTTGGAAATTACAAGCAAAAAATGTAAGCATGAGAAATTTAAACCAATCTTCTTATCGGATACTAGTTGCATCCAATAAAGGATTTCTTCAAAAAGATATCGGTGATTTATGGGATAGCGGAATTATTAAATCATCGAATTCGACTCATGTCATATATGAAGGTAAGCAATTACATTCACAAGAGAGATGTTTTTGGAAAGTGCAGGTATTCGATCAAAATAATGAAGCATCAAGTTATTCATCGACGGCAGAATGGAAGATGGCTTTGCTGAACAAAACAGACTGGGCAGGATCAGAATGGATCGGGTTGAAAAAAGAGAAAAGAGACTCTTCTTTAAGTTTTCGTCCTTTTCAGACTTCCGAAATGAAAGAACCCGCTTTGGAATCAACGCATACCTCCCCCTTGTTAAGAAAAGAATTCAAAGTTTCAAAGCAGATAAAGAATGCTACAGCCTACATTGCAGGTTTAGGGTATTATGAACTTTATTTAAATGGAAGGAAAATAGGAGATCATGTTTTAGATCCGGGCCAGACCAACTATGATGTTTTTTCTCTTTATGTAACTTATGATATTACCAAAGAGCTAAAGAACGGTGAAAATGCAATTGGTGTAATGCTTGGAAACGGGTTTTACGGGCAGAACATTGCTTTTGCAAATTGGCTTGAATACGGGAAACCACGTCTGAGATGTAAAATCTGGATTAAGTATAATGATGGTTCGGAAGATACCCTAGTTACAGATCAGAGTTGGAAAGCTTCTACTGGACCTGTCGTATACGATAACGTGTATGCCGGTGAAAGCTATGATGCAAGAAAAGAAATGACAGGCTGGGATAAGATTGGTTATGATGATTCTTCATGGCAGAATGCGGAGAAAGTAGATGCTCCTAACGACAGCCTTTGTTCACAAATGCTTCCGCCAATAAAAAAGATTAAGGTTATCAAACCAATTCATATATTCCAGGCAAAAGACGGAAATTGGATAGTGAACCTTGGTCAAAATATTGCCGGTTGGGTAAAGATTAAAATAAAAGAAAAACGCGGAGCTCAAATAACGATGAGATTTGCGGAAAATTTGAAACCTGATGGGAATGAATTAGATTATTTATCGCTTGGACAATTTGCTACCGGCGTTCTTCCAACGAATATCTATGTATGCAAAGGTAGCGGTTGGGAAGAGTGGGAACCAAGGTTTACGTATGCTGGATTCCAATATATTGAAATCTCCGGTCTTTCAGGTAAGCCAACAAAAAAAACCGTTCAAGGAGTTGTTGTACATACCTCTGTTAAAAGAATAGGACATTTCTTATCGTCAAATCCTGTGTTGAATAAAATTTACAATGTCTCTTTATGGACTATTGTCGATAATTTACACAGCATTCCGACAGATTGTCCTGATAGAGAAAGATGTGGTTGGTTGGGTGATGCTCATACTACTGCCATAACGGATTTATGCAATTTCGATATGTACAGATTTTATGTAAAATATTTGAATGACATCAGAAGCCAGTTAGGAAGGGGAGGTGAAACGTATAAAAAAGAACCGGCAACTCCTGGAATACCAACAAACATTGCACCAGGAAGACGCATTTGTGAAGAAGCGAGAGTTGATTGGGGTGCAACCATTGTACTTCTCCCGTATTACTTATATCAATACGATGGAGATATTCGTCCATTTAAAGAATTGTATCCACATATGAAAGACTTTATAAAGTACACCGGGAGATATGCAACTTCGGACGGAATAATTCAAAACGGATATGGTGATTGGTGTCCTCCTGGTGGAAACGATGATATGGAATGCCAACCTGAACTTTCATCAACAGCTTTATTTTATAGAATGCTGGACATTCTTAGCCGGGTTGCCCCAAAATTTAATGATAATGATTATTCGAAATGGTGTATGGAGAAAAAAGACTCTGTGAAAAATAATTTCAATAGAGTCTATTTTAAACCAATTTCCGGAACAACATATTGGGGTTATGGAAGTCAAACAGCAGATGTAATGGCGTACAGTTTTGGAATGGTACCAGAAGATAGACTGAAATCCTTTGCTGAAGGTCTTATTTATGATATAGACCATTTACATAAAGGTCATATTACTACTGGAATTCATGGGCAACGATATATTTATTCCGTTTTGTGTGATTTGGGTTATTCCAAAGTCGCATATAAATTAATAATGGAACCCACGTTTCCAAGTTTAGCATATACAATATCCTGTGGTTTTACAACTTGGCCGGAAACACCTATGAAATATAAAAACCAGGACGTTAAGAGAGACGACTCCTTTAATCATCCAATGCAATCAGGATTTGCTGCTTTCTTCCACGAAGGTATGCAACCGGATTTAGATAATCCTGGTTTTAAACATTTTGAATTAAAACCATACTTTACGCGTGAACTTAATTGGATAAAATCAGATTTTGATTCCTATTATGGTAAAATAAAAAGCGAATGGAAAATAAAAGACGGCGATTTTATTTGGGATCTTGAAATTCCAGTTAATACTGCCGCTACAGTTTACATTCCTGCAATTGATAAACAAAATATTTTTGAGGGGGGAATTAATATTAAAAATAAACCATGGATTAAACACATAAAATCAGAGAAGGACTATTCAATCTTAGAATTGGGCTCTGGTTATTATCACTTCCTATCTCAAATTAATTCTGAAAAAAAATAGAATTCGTCTAATTTTTAACTGTGAAAAAGAAATTTAATGATCAAGAATAGTCATAACCATTAGTATTTGCCAATTAGTGTAATGATCAAAAACAGCCTTTTCTTTTTCTGGTTAGAGTTTACTTGTTTATTGCTTGTTGTTCAAAAGAAAATTTGATTGTAATATGTTTAATAACAAGATGATATCACAAATATAATATATAATTATTTTACCTAAAACCAAAGAGAAGAATGAAAACAAAATTTATTTATGTTCTGCTATTAATGTCTGTAATCCTATTTACAGGATTTTCTTCCAAAAACGATATTGGAAATCTGCATCCAAAATATTTGCGATGTGAAAATTTAATCGACCCACTTGGTATCGATGTTATAACTCCGCGATTAAGCTGGTATTCCGAATCTCTACAAAGAGCACAGAGACAAACTGCTTACAGAATATTAGTTGCAAGCTCAATTGAAAAATTAAATTTGAATAAAGGAGATTTGTGGGACTCTAAAAAGATTTCTTCCGATCAAAGTATAAATATAATTTATAATGGCAAGAAATTAACCTCCGGTGAACAATGTTTCTGGAAAGTTAAAGTATGGGATAATAAAGGAAACGAATCAGAATGGGGTAACCCTGCAAAGTGGAGTATGGGGTTATTAAGTAATATGGATTGGGGAGACGCAACCTGGATAGGTCTTAACAAAGCAATCGGTAGTGATGAACCTGATTCGGAGCTCACAAAATTATCTGCGCGTATGTTGAGTAAACAATTCGTGGCAAATAAAAAAATTAAACGTGCTACTGCATATATCTGTGGGTTAGGTCAGTTTGAATTATATGTCAACGGACAGAAAACCGGAGATCAAGTTCTTGCACCTTCATTATCTGAATATCCAAAGAGATCCCTTTATATGACATTTGATGTAACCAAAGAATTGATAGAAGGGAAAAATGCAATCGGCGTAATTCTCGGCAACGGACGTTTTTTTGCAATGCGTCATACTATACCAACCGGAATGAAGACATATGGGTTTCCCCAAATGATTTTTAAATTGAATATTGAATATACGGATAATACAACGCAAAGCATTATAAGTGACACAACATGGAAAATTACTGCCGATGGACCCATTACTGCCAATAATGAATATGATGGTGAAGTCTATGATGCAGAAAAAGAGATACCCGGTTGGAATAAATCAGGCTTTGATGCTTCCAAATGGATTAGAGCGGAAAAAGTAACTAATCCGTCGGCAAAATTATCTGCTCAGATGATAGAACCTATTAAGATAATGCAAACATTGAATCCAAAATCAGTAAAAGAAATCAGACAGGGTGTTTATGTATATGATATGGGCCAAAATATGGTAGGATGGGTATCATTAAAAGTTTTGGCAAAAAGAGGTACCAAAATCCAAATAAGATTTGCAGAAACATTAAAATCTGATGGAGACATATATACCACAAATCTTCGTTCGGCAACACAAACAGATACTTATATAACTAAAGGCGGAGGGCTTGAACAATGGGAACCGCGTTTTGCTTATCACGGATTCAGGTATGTTGAATTGACTGGGTATCCTGGTAAACCTGATTTAAATACCATTAGAGGGAAGGTAATCTATGATGATATAAAAAACACAGGCAGTTTTAGCTGTTCAAATGTTATTATAAATAAAATTTACAATGCTGCATACTGGGGAATACGAGGGAACTACCGCAGCATACCAACAGATTGTCCTCAACGCGATGAACGTCAGGGCTGGTTGGGTGATCGTTCAATGAACTCATATGGGGAGAGTTTTATTTTTGATAACGACAAGCTTTACTCAAAATGGATGACTGATATTTCAGATGCTCAAAAAGCAAGTGGAAGTCTTCCTGATGTAGCTCCTGCTTACTGGACTATTGAGTCTGATAACATGACTTGGCCATCTTCGCTTATCATAATTCCTGATCACCTCTACAGTCAATTCGGAAATCTTAAAGTAATTGCAGACAATTATGATGCGATGAAAAAATGGCTTTTTTATATGCGTGATACTTACATGAAAAATTATCTTCTTCCAAAAGATCAATACGGTGATTGGTGCATGCCGCCTGAAAATCTGGAAGTAATTCATTCCAGTGACCCAAAGAGAATTACTCCCGGTGATTTTATTGGTTCTGCATATTTCTATTATTGTTTGAATTTAATGGGAAAATATGCCCATCTTCTTAATAAGAATGAAGACACAAACGAATTTTCAACGTTAGCAGATAAAGTGAAAGAAGCTATTAATAACACTTATCTGCAAAAGGACAGCCTTTATTATGCAAATAATACTGTCACTGCGAATGCGCTTGCATTGTCTTTTGGCTTACCCTCGAAAGAAATAAGAAGTAGAGTATTCGACAACCTCGTTAATGTTATAACCCATGTTTATAACAATCACACAAGTACAGGATTAATAGGTGGACAATGGATTATGCGTACTCTTACAGATAATGGCAGACATGATTTGGCTCTTAAAATTGCAGAAAATACAACTTACCCAAGTTGGGGTTATATGATTGAAAATGGTGCAACAACTATCTGGGAGTTGTGGAATGGAAACACAGCCGCCCCTGATATGAATTCTGGTAATCATGTAATGCTTCTTGGTGATCTAATGGTTTGGTATTATGAAGACCTTGCAGGGATTAAATCCAATCCCGCTAACCCTGCATTCAAAAATATTATCATGAAGCCCTATCCTGTAGGTAATTTGAAATTTGTAAAGGCAAATTATTTATCAACTTATGGTCCAATTAAGAGTGAATGGCATTTGAATAGTGCTCAATTTAATTGGGATATAAGCATTCCCGCCAATACTACCGCCACCATTTATATTCCTGCTGAAAAAGAAGGCGATGTAACTGAAAGCGGAAAACAAGCTTCAAAAACAGAAGGTGTGAAATTTGTGAAAATTGAAGATGGAAGAGCTGTTTATGAGATCGGTTCCGGCAGCTATCATTTTGTTGCAAAGAATGAGAAATAAAAATGATGAAGTTGTCTTGACTTTTTGTTTTTAGAAAAAATTCCACTGAATTTCATGTTTTTTCAGCCTAATTTGATATCATTTCCAGAAGAAAACGGACACAAAAGGATGATTTTACTATTAGGAAATGGCTTCTATGAGTTCAAAAATATCAAAAATAGCTATCACCGAAAAAATTATGACGCCTTCGGTATAATAATTACCCAAACCATAAAAATGTTTGGGTAATTATAAATTATAATAAACATTAAAAGAAAAATAATGAATGGAATAAGAAGTCTTTGTGTTATGGTATTGATTTTATTGATTCTCCCTGTTGCGGCAGGGTACAAAAAAATGCAATCGGAAATCAACACAATTCAATCTGATGCAAAAGGTTCCAGAATTGTAGCTGTTAAAGAAGTGAAATCTTATTCTGATAATAGACCTTCCGCGAAATATCGTTTGGAAGCTGTTGATCAGGGAGTTATTTATCAACACGGAGAGGGACCTGATAGTTGCGATTATTTAGGAGCCCGTGATATTTGGGTTTGGAAGTACCGTAACACATATTATATGCATTATGATGGAGCCGGACCAAAAGGTTGGCTTACATGTTTGGCAATAAGCAAAGATTTGGTAAACTGGTCAGCAAAGGGTCAGATCTTGCAGTTTGGCAAACCAAATAATGATGATTGTGCTTCAGCTTCCTACGGAACGGTATTTTTTGACGGTATAAAGTGGTATATGTTCTATCTTGGTACCCCTCACACTACACCTGCCCCTGATTATATCCCGGGATTCCCATATCAGACTATGGAAGCAGAAGGTATTTCACCTATAGGTCCATGGATTAAACATTACAATATAATTCCTTTTAGACCAAATCCTGATACTTATTACTCCGCAACAGCCAGCCCTGGTTATATTGTTAAGCACAATAATCAATATCTTATGTTTTTTTCGGCTTCTACAGGTTTTCCAAAGATTTCACGTACCATAAGTATTGCACGTACTGAAAATCTTGGAAGTCAATGGAAAATAGACCCAATCCCGATTGTGCCACCAAAAGAACAAGTGGAGAATTCTTCGTTATACTTTGAGAAAGCAAACAATACATACTTTCTCTTTACCAACCATGTTGGATTAGGTGATGGAATAGAATATACAGATGCCATCTGGGTCTATTGGAGTAAAGATATCAACAAATGGAATTCGAACAACAAAGCAGTAGTATTAGATTCGCACAATTGTAAATGGTCCAGATACATCATTGGGTTGCCCTCTGTAGTTCAGGTGGGTAATCGACTTGCCATATTTTATGATGGTAATGGAGCATTGAAATTTCCTCCTGGCTATAAAAGTCACATGAATCGTGATATTGGTTTAGCGTGGCTGAATTTGCCATTAATTCCACCTGAAAAATAAAATATTTGATATTTATAGAAAGTTCATTTTTGTACATGAAATATCCATGATAGGAAAAGTACACAAAATAGTCAGGGACAAAGATAAAAAAGAATATGGACACGAAATTTATTTTTAGTTTTTTATTAATCACTTCATTGATAAATTTAAAAGTATATTGTCAGACTGTTGGTGCTTCTTCCCCTGTCAATGAACCATATCCATATATTGATTCAAATAATTTTTCCGGTAGTGTTGTGCCGAAATCGTCCGATCCATTGATTAAATATAGATGGAGTGATCCAAAATCAGCAGATGGATTGGAATTATATACTCTAAAACCTGTTAAAGTAACAGCGGATAATCCATCATCGTTTTCCAATCTAAATTCTTTAACATCAGATAGTCCAAGCATAACCGTGACAGGAACTGGCTCGATTATGTTTGATTTTGGCGTTGAGAGTGCTGCGTGGTTGGAATTCGATTCTCCGGATCTTGCTGACTCAGTCGAGATGAGTATCAGCGAATACAATGAGCCCGCAGTTGTTAACACAGGGGCACAAAACCCTGTAAAGACGTTGGTACCGGTAAAATATGGCAACACTTATCGCCTTGAATTGAATAAAGAATTGTACGAAGGTGTACGCTTTGGCTGGATTCATATTGGAAAATTCTCAAGACCCTGGCATATTACAGGTATTAGATTAGTATGTCAAACTAAACCAACTAATTATAACGGCAGTTTCTCATGTAGTGATTCGTTATTAACTCGTATTTGGTATACAGGGGCCTATACTGTAAAACTGAATCTTGAAAAAGATAATTTTGGTGCTATTCTAATGGAACGAAGCGACCGAATTTCGTGGACAGGTGACGCTTACCCCTCTCAAGCTGCCTCAATGGTTGCATTTGGTAATTATGGTTTTGTAAAAAAGAATTTAGAAAATACTTCTAAACATGATAATGGAATTGCAAGTTACTCACTTTATTGGGTATTAAGCCTTATTGACTATTTTAACTATACAGGAGATACTGCAACACTTGGTAATTATATAGTTAATGCATGTGCCAAGCTTGATACTGCTTATTGTCATTATGGCACTAATTCTAAGCTTGGTTTCTACGGATGGGACGAGCGGTTAGGAGCTGGGTTTGAAAATCCTGATTGTGCAGAAGCTGAAAACGCATATAAAATGCTTTCAATAAGAACATGGCATGAATTTTCAGAAGCTATGAAAGAGTATGGATGCTCTGATCTTTATAAAAAATATAAAAAATATGCTGACAGTAAAATCAAAGAATTGCAACAAAACAACACCTGGTATGACTCTTTTGGCCTTCATGCAGAAGCTGATGCAATAAATGCTGGGTTTACGACACCAAAAGAACAAAAGAAATTTTATACGAAAGAGTTTTCAGATCGTGTAAATAGAATTTCATATTCACCGTTTAATGAATATTTTATTATACAAGCTATGGCTGCCATGAATAGATTTGATGATGCCATTAGCGTTATTAAAGATGATTGGGGCGGTCAGATGAAATATGGTGGTACAACTTTTTTTGAGGTCTATATGCCTTCATGGAACAAGGTACTTGGTAAAAACGATGCACCAATCAATGGACAAAATGGATATACAAGCCTTTGTCATCCGTGGAGTGCAGGAATTACAAAATGGCTTACCGAGGAAACACTCGGAATTAAACCTGTGGGCTCAGGTTTTTCGACTTATAGTATTTTGCCTCATCTTGGAAGAAATTTAACTAATGTTGCCGGAAAGGTTTTAACTCCACATGGATATATTAGTGTAAATTTTAATGTAACCACTGGGCTTTGCAACATTATTGCACCAATGGGAACGCTAGGAATAGTAGGTATTCCAAAAGTAGAAAAGGGCATCGAGAGTATTCATGTAAATGGAAGACTTGCGTGGAAAGATCATAAATATAGTAAGATAATAAACATGGCAAAGGCTTATGAGGATAACGAGTTTGTATATTTTTACGGTGTACAACCCGGGAAATATGATTTTTTTGTTTCATATAGTGGAACTACCCCAACTTATAAAGAACTTCCATGGAAATACTCCGCTACATTTGTGAAAGAAGATTCCGTAACCAAAGGAAACTGGGGTGGAGTTTACGGTGCCGATGGTTATATATTATGCAATTACGTTGATTCAATAAACGATCTTAGAAAATTACCGTCTTATGTAACTTCGGTAATTTACAATAAAAATGTCAACTCTCAATGGACTGAAAAAACAATGGACAAAAGAGCGCTGGCTTCAAGTGCTCAAAATTATTTTCCCAGGAATGCTGGTTGTATTCATACAAACGACTGTATCGCATGCGATCAAACAATGACTGTTGATGTTAATATTAAAGGTAAAAGAACCTATCAAGTCGCCCTTTACTTTGTCGATTGGGACAATAAAAGAAAAAGAACGGCAGTGGAAATGTTTGATTTACAAACTAAAAAATTAATAGTTCCGGTAAAAATTATTCGAGACTATGTTGGTGGAAAATATCTTGTTTTTAGATATGATAAATCCGTTCGGTTTAGAATTTATCAGGTTCGTGGAGTAAATGCTACTCTGAGCGGAATTTTCTTTAATTGAAAAATGAATGGTTCTTCGATTTTTTGTCGACAATCGTATAAATAGTTATATTATCAGGTCTTTAAACTAATATGAGAAAATTATTAATTTTTTTTCTATACATCATAATCTTCTTTCTATTTCCGGCGTTAACAAATGCCTCAGAAAATTCTACGCCAAAGTATATGTGGTATCGAGATATACCAAATGAAGATAAGGATTATTATGTAGCTTTCCGTGGTCAATTGAATATTACTTCTGAAAGTGATTGTGAGATTCAACTCTTAGGTGCTTCATGGTTTGTAGGATGGTTCGATGGTAAGTATTTCTGCGAAGGACCGGCGCGTTTTCCTGCAGATTATCCTGAATATCAAACATACAAAATTCATCTTTCTAAAGGTCATCATACGCTTGCAATACAGATCAGATTGGCGAGGTTACGCGGATGCTTGATAACCCGGAACCATTTCTCTATTGTACTATTAAGAATGGAGAAAACGGGATTCCAATCCCAGTTACTTGGAAATGCACTCGGCTAGAAGGTTATGAATCTCAAATTAAGAGGATGAATCCTCAACTTGGTTACATTGAATGGTGCGATACACGTCAATTGCCCAGAGATTGGGAGAAAGTTGATTTTGATGATTCTAAGTGGTCTGCCCCAGTTATTGTTCCAAGAAAGCTTGGTAAATTGGCACCGCTTTCTACAGAGAACACGAATTCGATTGTACATTCTTTAAAATTAATAGCTTCCGGTCAATTTGTAAATATGTTTGGTTATGATAAGGACGATCCTGCAGTACGTTTTTTCCTTTGCAATCTTACATCTTGTAAAACAGAATCTGATGGTGTATGGAGACGGTACGATGCTGGACTTGTGCGTTTAATGCGTCCAAGGTTTGTGTTGGACTTACCCGAGGGGGCTGTTGTTGAGTTTGCCTATAGTGAAGAATTAAGCGAAGGTAGAGTTCGTCCATGGATTACGCTTTCGGCAGGTGAATCATGTAATATGGACCATTACATAGCACGAGGCGGAGAACAGGAATTTTTTCCATTAACTCCGAAAGGTGGCCGTTTTTTGGAAATTCATATTTATGCTCCACCTGAAAAAGTACATTTTATAAAAGAGGAAATAGTTGAACGTACTTATTTTGGAGAAGCTGAAGGGTCTTTTCAAACCGATGATGCATTATTAAATAAAATCTGGTCTGTTGGTGTCAATACGCTCCGGGCTTGTAGTGAAGATGCTCTTATAGATAATCCCACTAGAGAACGAGGTGAATGGACCGGTGATGTTGTTTCGGTTGGATTAAACATTGCTGATGTTTCATATTCTGATCTACGATTGTTAAGGCGGGGTCTTGTTCAATCTGCTGAATGTGCCCGCTCAGATGGATTAGTAGCCGGTCTCTCTCCCGGCGGAACAGCTTATCTTTCAACTTATGCCGCTCAGTGGGTTACAGCATGCATTCATTATTGGGAGTTAACCGGTGATCTGAATTTATTAGATAAACTATTCCCTTACGCCGAAAAAAATATTAAAGCTTTTGAAAATGAAACGACTAATGAAGGTGTTAAAGATTCTTTGGGATGGGCATTTGTAGATTGGGGTTATGTTAGAAACCAGGGTTCATCTGATATGGGAGTTAATCTCTATTATTTAACTGCTCTTCGTGATATGATTATTTGGACTGATGCAATTGGTAAAAGGGAGCTTAGTGATCATTACCAAAAATTAGCCAACGATATGTCGGCAATTATTGATAAATATTACATTTCTGAATTTCAAAATGACAGTGATGCCTGGAAGCGTATAGGTTATCATCGAGCAGTACTTGGATTGAAATTGGGATTCTTTGAGGGTGCTCGAGTTAAAGAGTGCATAGAATATATCAAAGATCATATGCTAAGATGCTTTCCTAACGATACTATGGCACCGCGTCTAAGCGATCCGGAGGTTAATAATGCAAGGTTAATTACCCCATACTTTGGACATTATGCAATGCCGGTATTAATTGAACATGGAGAAATGAATTTTGTGCTTGACCAATATCGCAAAGCCTGGGGCTGGATGTTGGGAGACGATAGGACGACATGGCTTGAAGTATTTAATACACGATGGAGCCATTGCCATCAATGGTCAGGTTGTCCTACCTGGCAAATGTCTAGTTATTTACTTGGATTACAGTCCCATTTTGATTTTGGCGATCGGCATTTCTTATTTGTATTAAATCCCGGCTCTCTTAAAAGTGCGCAAGGAACGATACCGATACATGTAGATTCGGGGTTTATGAAAGTAAAATGGTTGCGTAAGTCGGATGGATTACATTATCATTTGGAGACATCCGTACCAATCTTTTTGCATTTTGATGAGAAACGATATGGACAAAAATCTAAAATTGTGTATATAGAAAGAGAATTTGATACAGTATTCAAAAACTTATAACCTTTTTATTTAAAAAAAATGAATTCTAAAAAAATTAGAATCGGATTATTCTCCATTGGTCTTAATACGTATTGGGATCAGTTTCCTGGACTTTTAGATAGACTTGAAGCTTATCGGAAAAATATTATGAAACGGATAAGCAGGGATGATGTAGACGTAATTGATGTTCAGATGGTGGACACCATGGATAAAGCGCATTTGGCTGGCGATCTATTTAATAGGGAAGACGTCTCACTGATCTTTCTTTATGTATCCACTTATGCTCTTTCATCTACTGTATTGCCGGTAGTTCAAAAAGCAAAAGTTCCGGTGATTATTTTAAATCTTCAGCCAGTATCGGCTATTGATTATGCAGCATTCAACAAACTTGGTGACCGTGGAAAGATGACCGGTGAATGGCTTGCGCAT
>Ga0326727_10017719_pt1 | contig 14698 bp, 14 predicted proteins | sample MB2enrmetagenome_FD_207643 | JGI IMG/M metagenome (GOLD analysis project Ga0326727, IMG submission 207643) | Lab enriched peat soil microbial communities from McLean, Ithaca, NY, United States - MB29MY | ecosystem: Environmental > Terrestrial > Soil > Wetlands > Peat | place: USA: New York... | reverse complement strand
TGTGCACATCACATCCGATAAAATGCTGCATGGCTTCGGCTCCTTTCTCGGCTTGCCTTGGTCGTGGACAACCCAAGTCTACCGAACTGGAGCCGATGCCGTTATCTAATCAGAGTGATTTTTCTCGGAGAAAAATAACTCTGCGCTACGCCGCTACGCCGCTGTCTGGGCACGATGGACAGATGGGTCAATGGCCCGAGGGTTCGATGATTCAATGACCCGATGAAACCAATGAATCAATCTTTAGGGATTTCCTGGAGCTCGGTGGGTTGCTGGCAGCAGACGCAGTTGCCGGGTTCGAGGGCGACGATGTTGCACGTGGCGCAGAAATAGCGCACGCGGAAGAGCTTGCCGTTGTGAATCGTGTAGAGCCACTGGACCTCGAAGGTGCCGTCCGGCTTCGCGGTTCCTTCCAGGCGCACTTCGCGGCCCTCCAGGCGCTTGTCCTGCATGGTATGGAAAAGATAGGGAGTGTTGGCCGAAAGCGCCTGCTCACGGCCGTTGATTTTCAGTAGAGGACAGTCTCCGCGCGTGGTCTCCAGCGTGCCTTGCAAAACGGCCAGAGGCTTGGCCTGCCCGCCCCAAAGACTTGTGGAGAGAAGGGAAGCCAGCGCTGCCGCGAGCACCCAGATTGCGGCTCGCGCAGGAGACAGCTTCTTCCCGGCCGAAATTTCTTGCCCGTGAATTGCTACTACTGATTTCATTTTTGCGCTCAGGCTCGCCCGAGGGGCGAATTCAAGATTCAAAATTCAAGATTCAAGATGTCCGGCCAACCGGCCTGATTCAAGAATCAAGATGCCGCGCCCGGGGGCGAATTCAGAATTCGAGATTCCGGATTCCGAATTCCGAATTCGAAATGCCTTGCCCTACGGGCGAATTCAGAATTCAAAATTCAAGATGCCGCGCCCCGAGGGCGAATTCAGGATTCAAAATTCAAGATTCAAAAAGTCTGGTCACGCGCCCCAATCCAAAATCTAAAATCCAAAATGCCTCTACACACGCCCCATTCGCAAATCACCAATCACCAATCACCAATCCCAATTACAAATCACAAATGCCGCAATCACCAATCACCAATCGAAAAACGCAGATTGGAAATCACCAATCGCCTTTGCTTCCATCGCGAATCGGGAATCACAATTAACCGCGCGGCCCACACTCCCCCGCATCGGATATCGGCGGTGCCTGGCGGGAAGGTGAATAAATCTTCCGACCTCGAATACCAGCAATCGCCGAACACCGATTGCAAATGCAGTAATCGCCAATCACCAATCGCAAATGCCGCAATCACCAATCACCAATCGCCAATGCTTCCATCCCGAATCGAGAATCACAATCAACCGCGCGGCCCACACTCCCCCACATCGGATATCGGCTGTGCCGGGCGGGAAGGTGAATAAATCTTCCGACCTCGAATATCAGCAATCGCCGAACACCGATTGCAAATGCAGTAATCGCCAATCACCAATCGCAAATGCCGCAATCACCAATCACCAATCACAAATCGAAAATCTCAAATTGGAAATCACCAATCGCCAATGCTTCCATCGCGAATCAAGAATCGCAATTAACCGCGCCGCCCACACTCCCCCGCATCGGATATCGGCGGCGCCTGGCGGGAAGGTGAATAAATCTTCCGACCTCGAATATCAGAAATCACCAATCGCAAATCGCAAATCTCAAATTGGAAATCACAAATTGCCAATGCTTCCATCGCGAATCGAGAATCACAATTAACCGCGCGGCCCACACTCCCCCACATCGGATATCGGTGGTGCCTGGCGGGAAGGTGAATAAATCTTCCGACCTCGAATATCAGCAATCGCCAATCACCAATCGCAACTGCCCAATCGGCAATCGACAATCGACAATCGGCAATCTCCAACGCCCCAATCACCAATGCCTTGCCTCGTTCAGGTGAGGAATTTCAAATTTCAAATTTGAGATTTGAGATCCCCCCCTACCCCTGCCAATGCCCCACCACTGTGAACGCCAGGGGCAGGTCACCGCCGCTCTTGTGTCCCTTCAATTGCAGATTCCAATTGCCCGAACCGTCTTTGGCGATGGAGGGAAAACTGTCGCCGCTCGCCGCCGCGCCCACCAGGAATCCGGGATGGGGCGTGCCGGAAGACTGTCGACTCAACTTCACGATGTCGTCGAAGGACAGAACTTTGTCGGGGTCGGTGTCGGCGGAGACGGGCCCCAGAACGAAGGCGTCGCGCGAAGGATTCACGCCCATGTGGTTTCCGTCCTGAGGGATGAGAGCGTAGCGCAGCGTGTAAAATCCGGCCTTGATGGTCTGGCTGCGAAAATCCGCGGCGTCTTTGGGGAAGTGCAGAACGCCGAGGAAAGCTCCCTCGGGCAACGCTCCAAAGAGAACGTCCGAGGAGGTGTTGGGGCTGGCGCTGGTGGGGAGAGTCTTGCGCAACCAGACTTCGCAAAGCGCGCCCTGATCGCTTGAAACGCGCACGCCCGCCGAATCGAGCGTGCTCAGGATCGGGGCGGGAACGTCCGCCGGGGCGGCGCCAATCGCTTCAGCTTTGTAAGTGCCCTGGGCGAAGGCGCTCGCCAGCGCGCCGAATAGAACGGCCAGGACCAACCCGAGTACGCGGTGCATTTTCATTGACAAGTCCTCCATACCGATTAAAAGGTAACCCCAATGATTGGATGTCAGAGACACGAAACGGGAAACTCCTGGGCAGAAGTTTCCCGTTTTGTAAGGCTTAGGGTGCAGTAGGCTAGAAACTGCCGACAAAGGCGCTGCGCTTGTCCACGTTCTTCCAGACTTCGCCCAAACCCTGTCCGGAGAACGAGCTGTCGAGGGTGAAGGCGGGCATGGAGTGGGTGAGGGCCACCAGCGGCGGGTAATAGACTGACTCGTTGCCGCACAGGTGGTCGCCCGAGCAGAGGCTGCGGGTCTCGATTCGGGCAAAATTACCGGCAACGAGGGTGGCCGCGCCGTGAAGTTCACCATGTTCCACCGTCATTTGGATGGGCGCCGTCTCAACCCGCACGACGTGGTCCAGCAGATCGCCCGCCATCGACGCCGCAAACGCCGCGAGCGCCGTCCGCTGCTGGGTCGTGGCGCGGGAATCGACAATTAGTACCGAGCGCGCCGGGTAAGGGTCGTGGTAAGGATCGCCCAGCGTGGCGTTGGCTCTGACCACCGCTACCACGCTAAGTCCGCTCAGGGAAACGCCTTCCCATTCGCCTTCGCGAACTTTCCAGGCCAGAATGGCTTCCTGGCCGGTCAAGCTCACTTCCGACATCGCGAAGCAGGGGCCGGTAAAAACGTCCGCGCTGCGAGCCTCGATGTAATCACCCTTCAGAGCCGCGCGCCCAGGAACTGCGCAAGCCAAAAGCAGAAACAGATAAGTTCCAAGAGATAAAATGATTTTTCTCATACCGCTAACCTCCACGGAGCACATTTTCCTCTAACGCCCCATGGACATTTTATCCCATTGCGCCCCGGGTTTCAACCCGGCCGAAACTCCCTGGCAAGCTCCGGAACCCTGTGGACGTTTGCCGGGACATGATTTCGCATCAAAGTGGCGGTGTAAAGTCGCCTCTACATCATGGCGATGTAAAATCGCCGCTACATCAAACCGCCCCACGCCCCTAACTGTTTTCAGGAGTCGCGGTTATTTGCGGAATAACCACAATCCTCCCCCAGGAAGCCGCCGCCAAAATCCAATTTTCGCTAAAGAGCCTCAAAGCAAACGCGCTCCGAGTTGCAAGCCTCCGGCGTAACGACCTGGCCATCCGGGCCCACCACCTTCTGCGTGTGCACGCACCAACAGATGCTGGTGCCGGAGCGCGGAACCGTGGGGTCAGGTTCCGCCTCAATGAACATCCACTTGGAGCGGATCAGGCGGCACTGCGCCTGGGGCTGAGCATCCGAAGACATCTGAGGAGCAGGTTCAGTGATCATCAGGCCTCTCCTTTCGCGGCGCGCAGAATGGCGCGTTTCACGGCCACGCGGGCCAGTTGAACTTTGTAAGCGTTCCGGGAGAGCGGCGTCGCTTTGCTGAGCGCAGCCTTGCCCGCCTCCCAAGCCGCATCTTCATCAATCGATTTTCCCTTCAGCGCTTCTTCCGCTTCCGGCGCGGGCCAGGGCACAGGCGCGACGTGTCCCAGCACGACGCGGGCGCTCTGCACGCTGCCGCCGCTGAGCTTCAGGACGACGGCCGCAGCAGCGAGTGGCCAGTCCAAAGCTTCTTTCTGCCGAACCTCGTAGACCGCCATCTTCGCGTCGCCCGCGGGCGGCACCAGAATTTCGCTGACGATTTCGCCCGCGTGCAGCGCGTGCTCGCTTTCACTTTCGCTCTTGGGCGTTACAAAAAACTCCTGCACGGAAATCTCGCGCGCGCCTTGCGGACCCTGAAGTTTCACCTTGGCGTCCAAAGCGATCAGGATGGGCGCCAGGCTGGACGGGCTCACGAAATAAGCCGGCCCGGAATTCCCCAGGATGGCGTGGTAGCGATTGTCGCCGTCGGGCACCAGGGGTTTGCCGTTGTACACCGCCAGCAATCCAAATCCCGCGCGATAGTACCAGCAGCGCGGGCGCTGGCAGAGGTCACCGCCCACGGTGCCCGTGCTGCGGACTTGCGGGCTGCTGACGCCCTCCGCCGCCTGCACCAGAGCGGGATAGTTGCCGCGGACCTCGGCGTTATCCATCAGCTCTTCCAAGGTCACGGACGCGCCCAGTCGCAGCCCCGACCCCGGATGGAAGGAAATTCCCTTGAGCTCACTGAGGTGTTGCAAGCTCACCAGGCGTTTGGGATTCGAGACGCCATCCTTCATCAAGCTGATGAGGTCCGTGCCGCCGGCCAGCGCCAGGGCGTCGCCCTCCGCGCCGGTAAGCAACTTGACGGCTTCATGGGTTGACTTCGGCCGAGCATATTCAAAGGCTTCCATCAGGCAACCCCTCCTTTCGCGAGTGCGGCCAGAACTTTATCCGGAGTCAGGGGGAGCGTGGGCACCCGCACCCCGATGGCGTTGGCCACGGCATTAGAAATGGCGGCGCCGGGGGAAACCACCGGAGGCTCGCCCAGGCCAATGGTGCCGCGTTCGTCGTAGCCAGGGCCGGTCATCATGTGGACCACCAGTTCCCCGATGTCCCCGATGCCGGCCAGCTTGTAAAACTCCATGTTGTTATTCAGCATGCGCCCGGTGATCTGGTCCATGATTTTTTCTTCGAAGAGCGAGTAAGTAATGCCCATGATCAAGGCGCCGTAACACGTGCTCTCCGCGGTTTTCATGTCGATGATGAGGCCGCAGTCCTGTGCGGCCACCATCCTGTTGATCTTGATCAGGCCCGTTTCCGTATCCACGGAGACGTCGGCGATCTGCACGCCGCCCACGCCGCTATCCCCCAGCTTGCACTTGCTGGCATCGGGATTCTTGCCCATGGCCTGAATGGTTTTCACCTGGAGCTTGGCGCAGGCTTCCTTCCAGGTCATTTTCTTTGAGGCATCGTCTTTGGCCTGGATGTTTCCCCCCACGGCCACCAACTGGTCCGCCGGAACGCCCAGACTGGGGGCGACGACGGCAAGAAGTTGGTCCAGAGCATCGACGGAGGCGCGGCGAGTGGTTGCCGAAACGGCGCCCACCGTGGTGCTGCCGCCCGAAGCTCCATCCGGAGGGAATTTGCTATCCCCGATGTTGACCGTGATGGCTTCGACAGGCAGCCCGAAGGTCTCCGCCGCCACGACGGCAATTACCGTCCGCGTGCCCGTGCCCAGGTCCTGGGTTCCGGTGGTGGCTTCCACGGAGCCGTCCGGGTGGATGCTGACCATGCACATGCCGTTGTGGCCGCGTCCGCCCCAGGTGTGCATGCTCACGCCCATACCACGCTTGATGTGGCCCGGAGTTTTGTCTCCGCGGGGGTGCCAGTTCTTTTTCCAATCGGCCAGCTCAGCGGCAATCTGCAATTCTTCCTTGTAGACTTTCCCGCGTCCGGCCGCCGCCAGGTCCGCGTTCTTGGAGAAAAACTCGATGGGGTCCATCTCCAGCTTGGCGGCCAAATCTTCCAGCGCGCACATGGTCAGCACCGCGGCTTGAGGATGATTCGGCGCACGCCAGGCGCGGGCTGGTCCGGTGTTGGTGCTGATAGAGGTGTGCTGCGTAGAGCTGTTGGGGATCTCCAGCACATAAGGGAGGGGCGGCATTCCCGTGCCGGCGGGACCACCCGTGCCCCAGGATTGGGATTCCCAGGCCACCAGTGTGCCATCTTTCTTCGCCGCCACCTTGACTTGGGCATAGCTGGAAGGCCGCGCCCCGGCGGCTTCCAGTTCCATATTGCGATCGAGCATCAGCTTGACGGGCTTCCCGGCGGTCTTCGCCAACTGCGCCACGTGGATGCCCCATTCGTCGGGACCGAACTTGCTGCCGAATCCTCCGCCCACGTAATTGCAGATGGTCTCGATGTTCTTGTCCGCAACGTCGACTTTTTGCTCGCGCAGGCCCTGCCCGATTTGGCCGGGGAGGCCGGGAACATTTTGCGTGGAGGAGTAAGTGAGCAGTTTTTCACCCGTCCACTCCGCCACGTTTCCATGGGCTTCCAGGCAGCAATGGGTGATGGCCGCAATGCCGTAATAGCCCTCGGAAATAACCACGTCGGGATCGCTGAACGCCTTGGCGGGGTCGCCGGCAGTTTTGGCCCCCGCTTTCTTGGCGTAGCTGCCGGCTTGTTCCAGGTTTTCTTCCAAAACCAGGTGGGGAAGTTCCTCGAATTCCACCTTGATTTTGCGCAGGGCATCCTCGGCGATCTCTTCGCTCTCTGCGGCGAGGGCGATAATCTCATCGCCCACCCAGTTGGTTTCCTTCCCCACGCCCAGAATCACCTGCACGGCTTTCACCCCGGGCAGTTTTTCCGCCTCGGAAGTGTCAATGGCGGTGATCTTCGCGTGGGCATAAGGCGAGCGATAGATTTTGCCGATCAGGAGCCCGGGCGGGTTCATGTCGTAAGTGTATTTGGCGCTGCCGCTCGATTTCGCGGGCCCATCAATGCGCTTGATGCGCTTGCCGATCAGGCTGCGTTCGCCGGCCGCCGGCCAATCATATTTGCACTTATCCATTGGCGCGCCCTCCCTTCAGAGTTTTGGCTGCTTCCAGAACGGCTTCGCGAACCCCTGCGTAGGTGCCGCAACGACAGAGGTTGCCGCCCAGGCCGTGCTCCACATCTTTCATGGTGGGGTTGGGATGCTTGTCCAGGAAAGCCTTGCAGGCCACCACGAAGCCGGGGGTGCAGAATCCACACTGTTGGGCATCGTGCTCGACAAACGCTGCCATCACCGGGTGGAGATTATCCGCCGTCCCCAATGCTTCGATGGTCTCGATGCGGTGGCCCTCCGCCTCAATGGCCAGCACATTGCACGCGTACACCGGGTGTCCGTCCATGATCACGGTGCAGGCGCCACAGACTCCGCGGTCGCATACTTTCTTGGCGCCGGTCAGGTCCAAGTGATTGCGCAAAGCGTCCAGCAGGGTCACGCGCGGCTCAACCTTCAAGCTGTGCGCTTTACCATTGACCTGGAGACTAATCGGTATGGCGCCCGGCCCCAGCACTCCGGGTGAATGTTCCGGCGCCGCGGCCACCGCCTCCGGCGCGGCCAGCAGACCGGTGGATACCGCCATGCTGGCGCCCTTTAAGAAGTCGCGTCGCGAAAACCCATCCGCGGGGTGTTTCCCCTTCTTCTTTCGCATATTGGGCTCCTCTGTTGGTTCGGCAATAAGAGCGTGTCCTGCCCCGATGCACCGGGGCGCTACGCCTATTCTCCTGAATTAATCCTGAACCCGAAGCTGCAATTATATCATTGGAACGTGGCTTTGTGGACAAGGGGGAGTGCGACTTTTTGGGGGCGAATTTAGTGGGCGAAGAGGAAAGGAACCTGAACCATCACAAGCGTCTAGTAGGGGCTTGCTGGCCTTTGCAGAATTCGCCATAATCAGAGCGGCGGCCCGGTCTGCCCAGCGGTTGGTGGCCAGGGGCGGGTCTCTCGTGGATTCCCCCTGTTCAACGGGCTGACTGCGACCCGCTTTATCTGGGTCGGTCAGGAGATCCGCGTTGCTCACTGGATGAGAGGCAGCATGGCGCCAAAATGAAGCAAAGACTTTACATGGAAACGACCATACCGAGCTATCTTACCTCGAGGCCCAGTCGGGATTTGATCATTGCCGGCCACCAGCAGGTCACCAAAGATTGGTGGGACAAGCGAAGAGGCGCATTCGAGATTTACATCTCGCAGTTCGTGATCGATGAGGCCAGCGCAGGAGACCCTGGCGCAGCGCGGGAGAGGATTCTAATCGTACGGGACTTTGCGATGCTCGATATTACACCCGAAGTTGGGCATCTCGCGTCGGCGATCCTGGCTTCGGGCATCCTCCCTCGGAAAGCTGCGACTGACGCGGCGCACATCGCGATTGCTGCTGTGCATGGCATGGATTTCCTGTTAACGTGGAATTGTGTCCATATCGCCAATGCCGTCGTCGCCAAAGACATCGCGAAAATCTGTCGGCGGTACGATTGGGAGCCCCCCGTAATTTGTACGCCCGAAGGACTGTTTTAGGAGATTTTCCATGACCGATGACTATATTGTGGATGAGGTGCGGCGCCTTCGCGAGGAACAAGCCGCCAAGTATAGCTTTGACGTGAAAGCAATTCTCGCCGCCGCAAAAAAGCGACAGCGCCATTCGAGGCGAAAAGTTGTTTCGCTCGTCCAGAAAAAGACGTTGAGTCCCGTGCAGCCGCATGCATCTGCGTGACCCCGCGTGCGGATCAGTTGACGTCCCCCTCCACACCCCCTGCATCTTCATGAGCATGGAGACATTGATTGCTCACAGAACCGCGGAGTAGCGCGCTGCATGCACAAATCCGCGGCGCTTGATCTGCAATGTCCGGTCTCACCGCCGCGCGGTGGTCATCAGGATGCCGTACGGTTCCACCTGGAGGGTGTTTCCGCCGGGAAGACGCACCTGCGCCTCATGGTCAGTAAAGTTCAAAATGGCCAGCTTGTCGCCCTCAAGCACACTCCAATACACCTCCTGGGGTTTGTCGATCTGAAGGGCCCGATGCACCTCGGGCCGCAGATTTGCCAGGCCGCGCAGTTGTTCGCGTATAAAGTCGATGTAATCATTGGGAGGCTCCACCTCACCCAGGAAGAAGATCGCCCGACCCTTCCCCGTATCGCCTCTCTGCCAACCTTGGGCCACGGATGAGTCACCTTCCACGGATTGCGGCAGGCCGCGCTTGTGAGGGGCCAGAATCACCGTTCCACCCGCTTTCACCCAGGCGTCAATGCGTTCGAGCACTGGCTTTTCGGTGACGGACCCCCAAAGGAATACGAGGACCTTGTAACGGTCCAAGGCGCCGTCCCGAATCATCTGCTCGCTGGCGAAATCAAAGTCGACAGCCGACCGCAAGGGCTGGACACGCGCAAAATATGACGAGGCATAAAGGTAACGAAGCACTTCGTCGCCCAGGTAGATCGAAGTGTCGGGATAAAATGCCGCCACGTCGATGGTGGGTTTGGCGCGCTGGTCGATCAGGGGAGCGTACCGCCGCCAGGCGTCTGCCGCCTGATCATTGAAAAACAGATTGCCGAAGTAATAGAAAAGGTGATCGCCGCCGTTGGTAATCAAGTTGTAGATTCGCGCCACGACCCCGCGCGAACTGTTATATCCGCCCGGTTCGTAGCCAAGCTGTGCGCCATAGAAACGCGCGGCCGAGGATGCCATGCGCGTTTGGGCAATGTTCAGAGCGAAATTATCACTCTCATTGGTCAGCCGGATTCCGCCGTGGACCTGGGCCATGCTCTTCGCCTGCGCGGTGAAGTCGGTGCCAATCTGCAGCGCCCCCCAGCCTCCGGAAGACTGAAAGATGGAAGCATTGGGCATGGAGGCGCGTGCCCACTCCGCCCACTTTCCGCACCAGTCGCTCATGGAGCTCATGTACCAGTTGGCAAAGTCCAATTGCTTGCGCGGCATCAGGGCAGTGCGCGGAAGGAAAGTCTGGATCTGGCGGAAGGAGGTGAAGTGCTCATCCCAAGCCTGGTTCAGAGCGTCAATGGTTTGGTATTTGGCCTCCAGCCATTGCTGGAACGCCGGACTGGCGTAGGGGTCCGCCGCCCAATATCCGATGTGGGTGTGGTCCCCTCCTTGATGATATTCAAACTCTCCCGCCGCCGGATATTGCGCTTCGCCATAGTTCCCGCTCGGACCCAGGCGCAACCCCAGCAGGGCCTTGCCGCCGGCGTAGTGCTTTCCAAATTCATTTAGGAATTGCTGCACGTGGGCGTCCTGGTAGTGGCAGAAAATCGATTGCACATGGTACGCAAGGTGATGTTCCAGGCACTCGAAGGGGACGTCCTCCGGGGAATTGCGAAACCAGTCCGGCAAGGCGTAATCGGAACCCACGATCAGCAGCGGAAACCACTGCAGGCCGTACTTCTGCGCTTCGTTCACGATCGGGTCGTAGTGGCTCCAGTCGAAGACGCCGGGCTGGCGCTCCACGTAGTTCCATTGCACGTAGCTCTCAATGGCGTTGAATCCCAGAGCGCGAACCAGGGGGCCCAGATTGCGCACCGCGGCCACCCCTTCCGCCTCCTGACCCAGGGGAGTGTCCGTGGCGAGGTTGATGTCCCGCTGAAAAGGCCGCGCAAACTGGACGGCCGGCTTTACCTCCGGGATGGCCTCAATGGCTGGCTCCGCGTCTTGCAGGGAGAGGGCGTGCAGATACTCGAGCCCATAGATGTGAAGGTCAAAGCCTGCTTTGGAATCGGGGCCGCCCGGAGCGGGCGAGGCCGGCGCATCCAGACGGAACACGGCGCGACGCAGGCGTCCGGTGTTGAGCCTTGCCACACCCCACTGGTGAGACCAGGGAATGGGCCGGGCCAGCGCATCAATGAAGCGCCAATCCATTTCCCCGCCGGGGATGGCGGAAATCATGCCATAACCCTCGTCGACGTATTCCACCACCAGCCAGAAAGGGGAGTTCACTTGTCCGGTAACATGACCCACGAACTCCGCGCGACGGTAATAATCGTGGTTGGGCGCAAGGGCTCCCACAGTGATCCCGCCACGGGTGCTGACCGTCCATTTGAAATCGGTCCCCGTAACTAGAGTTATTCCCTGGGACTTCGCCGGCTTGCCGGCTTCCCAGCGCGCGATTTCCGCGGCCCACAACGAGGGTCCAATCGAAAGAATTGCTAGAACCGCACATCCTCTAAAAAGACGCATAGGTATCTCCGAACATCGCATATTAATAAGTTGAGTTTTGACATCAGGTGAACATCACCATGGATTTCTGTGGAACAAACCATAATACCGGTATGTGATAAGGCTACGGTAAAATGCCTCCCTCGCGCTCAATGATGCGTTTAACATCACGCTTGCCATGCAGAATCCGGATGACGCGGATGGTGTCCTCGTCGACGAGATAATAAATCCGTATAGCCTCAAATCCCGCCACCGCCCACGTGCGAAGAGTCTGAAGCTGCGGGTTGCTGGAACGATAACGCGGACCCACCAGGGGATGCTGCTGCAAGAATTGAATAGTTTGGCGGACAGCCGTTCGGAAGCGAACGGCCACGTCGGGAAGATTCAGGGTAACGAGGTAATAGCGAAATTGGCGTACCACATCGTCGCTGGCGGCTTGCCGATAGGTTTCCTTCACGAACGCGAGCCCGTTTTATGCTCGGCAAGCAGGGCGTTCGTTTGGGCGTTCACCGAACCCCAAAACTCATCTTCCCCAAGTTCCTTCGATGCCAGGCCTTCCGCCAGCAGAGCGTCCAGTTCTTCCGGCGTCCCCGCAAAACCCGGCACGGTGCGCTGTTCAACAGCGGCCAAGGCTGCATCCACGACTTCCTCAGCCGACGCGTAGGAGCCCCGGCTCATGACGTCGTGAACCCGCCGCTCTTGTTCTGGAGTGAGCTGAATTGCCATGCTGTCCCGCCTCTCGTTTTCGTCACCTTTAGGATACGGGAAAATCCCCGGGAGGGCAACGGCGCTGTACAGTTCGTCCGCTCATCTAACACTTCATCCAACACTTCTGGCAAGTAGGACGCTGATGAACTATACTGCGCGTCCTTTAGGTATTGGGAGCGGATGGCCGATCGCCCCACGGTTCGCCCTATGTGGAAAGACATCCCGGCGGCTTTATTGGAAAAACTTCGGCGCGGTGGGTGGACGCGCGCCCGCCTGAGTGGCCTCCTTTTTCCCAGCGCGCGCTACCTCTTTGAGACGGAGGTGCATGCCTACGCCTTTTCGATCGCGGCCAACGCCTACCTTTCCCTTTTCCCCTTCACCCTGATTTTGCTGGCGATTTGCCGGCGCTGGCTGCACTGGCAGAAAGCCTACGAGATGGTGCTGCAGCTTCTGCGCGTGCACCTTCCCAGCGGGTCGGATTTCGTGGTTTACAATTTGATGGTGGTGGTGCAAGGGCGTCCACGATTGCAGTTGCTTTCCGTGCTCATGCTCTTTTTCACCAGTTCGGGAGTGTTTCTGCCGCTGGAAATCGCCCTCAACAAGGTGTGGGGATTCCAGCGCAATCGCAATTTTCTGAAAAATCAGGGCGTGTCTTTTACCCTCGCCCTGGTTTCAGGGGTGCTTGCCCTGTTTTTTATTCTTGCCCTTACGCCCGTGCAATCAGGCATCACTCTCTCGATCGGCCGGATCCCTTCCAAAAGCTTCCTCACCGTGGTGTCGCGCCTCGTCCTGGAAGTCGCCTCCGTGCCTTTCCTGGCATCCATCTATTTCATGATTTACTATATCTTGCCCAACGGGAAAGTACCCGTGCGCCGGGTTTTCCCCGCCGCCATCGCCACGGGAATTTTAACGGAGGTGGGGAAGCTCATCTATTTCCTGACACTTCCCATGTTTCGTTTTCGGGAGGTTTACGGGCCCTTTGCGTTATCCGCGACTTTGCTTTTCTGGGCGTATGCGGGCGCCCTGATTCTCCTTTTTGGCGCACACCTCTCTGCGCATATGTTTGTTTCGAGTGAAGCCCCAACCGTTGCGCGGGCGGAGAGTGAGAAACTCGAAGTGAGGAGCAGGAGTTAGAAGCTAGAACTTAGAAGGTGGGATTCAGAAGCTAGAAGGCATGAGCCAAGGCTGAGAAGTGAGATGGGAAATTCTTATTTCCAGCTCCTGACTTCTGACTTCAAGCTCTCAGGTTGACATCCATGGTAAACCGCCAGCAGATCCAGGAAATCCCGGGCGCATTGCGCATGACTTTGGAGAAGGCCCATGCCGAGTATGGGGCGGTGGTGCGCAAAGTCCGGTGGGGAGATGGGCCGGTTAATATCTGCGGGACAGGAGATTGCGCCGCTTTGGCCCGGGCGGCGGGCATTCCGTTTGAGATGTTCCTCGGCTGGCCCGTGGTCGTGCACCCGGTGGAGGTTTTCCAAAACTACGGTCTCTCTCTTCTGCAAATGCGGTCAGTGCTGATGATGATTTCCGCCGCGGGGGAATGGCCGGAAGCCCAGGAACTTGCCCGCAATACACTCGAGCACGGGGGCACGACGCTGGCATTGACCAATGCTCCTGGCAGCCCGCTGGTGAAATTGGCGGACCATGTCTTCGCCGTCCGGGCCGAGGGTGATACACAGACGCCCGCGGTGACGGTCTGCATGCATGCCGCACTCAATTACCTGGCTTTCGAAGCCCTGCGGGTGCTGAAGAAGCACAAGCCATGGTGGGACGTGCTGGCCAAGGACTTTGATCAACTACCCGAAAAGCTCGAGTGGGTGTTCACACAGCTTACGCCGGTGGTCCGCGCGGTGGCGGCAGAGGTGGCGCGTCTTCCCCGGCTGAGCATCGTGGGAGGAGGCTTTTACCACTATCCCGCTTGGCAGGCGGCGCGGCGATTGCGATCCCTGCCCGGCCTTCAGGTGTCGAGTGTGGAGGTGTCGGAATTCTTGAATGAACATGCCCACTTCGCCCGGCGAGGCAACGTGGTTCTGTTTCTTTCCGGGTCGCAATCGAAAATGAAGAAACTCGTCCACCGTGGCGCCGCCCAGACGCGGATGAACGGCGCGCGGGTGCTCTCCCTGACGGACAGTAACGACCAGGAACTGGTTGCGGGTTCGGACCTGGGAATCCTGGTTCCCTCGTTATTCGAAATGCCGGCGAGCACCCTCACCCTGTTTATGCTCGAATGGCTGGCCATGGAAGTCCTGTACGCAGCGAAGCCGTAAGCGAAAGTCAAAAACCAAAGGGCAAACGCAAAAGTGCACAAGGAGTCACCGCTGAGTTGGGGAGTGTTTCAGGATGTGAGAATCGGAATTTGGGAGCTATCTTTATCGGAAAGCACAATTCAGGCATCTTAATCGATTTAGTAAAGCGTTAAGAAATTATGGTAATACGGTTGACAGGGGGTTCTGGTTCTGTTCTAATTGGGCTATGGACGTTGGAAAAAGATTAAGACAATTACGTGAAGTTAAAGGTCTCTCGCAAGGCGACATCGAACGACGGTCCGGTCTCTTGCGCTCGTACATCTCCCGCGTGGAAGGCGGATACACCGCGCCCTCGCTCACAACTCTGGAAAAATTTGCCAAAGCATTGGAAATTGAACCTTACCAATTGCTCTTCCAGGGTGAGGGCAAGCCCTCCGCACCCAAGGTTCCCGATCAGGTGAATCTGGGCAAGCCGGTCAAGAGGCTGATCAAGTCTTTTGAGACCATGTCGAGCACGAACCGCA
>Ga0326727_10017718_pt1 | contig 14698 bp, 15 predicted proteins | sample MB2enrmetagenome_FD_207643 | JGI IMG/M metagenome (GOLD analysis project Ga0326727, IMG submission 207643) | Lab enriched peat soil microbial communities from McLean, Ithaca, NY, United States - MB29MY | ecosystem: Environmental > Terrestrial > Soil > Wetlands > Peat | place: USA: New York... | reverse complement strand
CGATGGCGATGGCCGCTGGATCAACCTGCGAGACGAAGTTTAAGTTGAAGGCAGGAGCGACTGTGCCGAAACCGAGGTTCCAGACCGGAGCCGCGGTCGTGCCCGCGTTCAACTGGAAGAGCGCCGAGTTTTGCAGGTCGCCCGAGGCATCGGTAAAGACCGGCAGGTACCCAGCAGTGTCGTTGGAAGTGACGGCGGCGGCAGCAGCGGCCCGGTTGGCCGCCGAGTTTACGGCAGCGGTGTTGACGTAGGCGGCGGGTGCTGTAGAGGATGCGGTCGCGGTGACGGCGTCCGCGCGCAGAAAAGCCGATGCGGGCAGGCCGCCGAGAGTTTCCGAGTCTGAGGCTTTGAGCGCGTAAGGGACGCTGACCAGCAACACGCGCGCCTGTTCGGGCTGGCCTTCGGGCTGCACCCCAAGCCAGCGTGCTTCGCCGTTGCTGAACAGATCCAGAGGGATTCCCGTGGCGCTGCGCGCGCCGAGCAGTGAGTTGTAGTGACCACTCCCATCGACCGTGATGTTCTGGACTTCCTGCCAAAGCGGCGCGCCCCCGGTTTGATCCTTGTAGAGCGCGAAGATCACGCCAATAGTTCCGGCGGGAGCGCCCGAGATGGTTCCGCTGAACTTGACCAGTTGCGGAACGGCAGTGTTGTCTTCGGCATAGGCGCAGCCGAGCAAGAGCACGACACAGAAGAAAACTGTGGATAGACCGCGTAGATGGCAATGGAGCAAGCGTCCTATCGTATGTTGTCCAGACATGTACCCCTCCTGAGTTAATTTCTTCCCGTGGAAACTGAACTCAACGAAGCGTGCGGGAAATTGCAACCTTGCATGATGTCGCATTCGTAGGAATATGCCGCAGCGAATGAAGTGAGCAGATATTAGAATTTGAGAATCTGCCTGTCAAGCAAATAGCCTCCCGCGAGGAACATCCGCGTGGAGCGGAAACGCTCAACAGGAACAACCAATGCACGAATACGTAACCGGAAATGACTGCACCCTCATTATGACGGCGCGGATGAAGGCTTCTGTTGTTGCTGCGGACCATTGACATTCGAAGAAAGTGTGAACCGGGTTACCGGGCGTTCCGTAACTCGATCTGCCCGATCATGGTTCGCACCTCGATCAAGGAACCGCCGCCGTGAATGGCTCCTTCTGCGGTAATGCTGTGGGGTCCGTACTCGGCAGCGCCATTGGTGATCTTCAGATCCGGAAAGTCACTGAAAATGCGGTGTGCCGGACTCGCTCCGGTCACGGCGTGTATGTTGCAAGGAACTGTCGCCGCAAAGTACACCACGATGTCGCCCATCGAGGTCACCAACTCGGAATTCCGCATTGAGTTCCGGTCTCCGATGAACTCGGCGGTAATCTGCCCCATGCCGGTGTGTGCTTCGGCACCCTGCGCCAGCTTCCAGAGTTCGATGTTGCCTAGGGCAGTGCTGGCCATCACCGTTCCGTGAGCCACGCCAATGCGGATGTTGCCGCCACCGCTCTCAGCGGTAACCGCTCCGCCTATTTCGCCCAGAATGATGTTGCCACCCGCCGTGCGTGCGAGCAGGGCGCCCATCGAGCGCACGACTTCAATGTTTCCGCCGCCCGATTGCACCCGCCCCCTGGCAATGGCCTTCAGCCAGATGTTTCCGCCCAGGGAAGAAATCTCCAGATCGCCCACCGAGGCTTCAATCCGAATATCGCCGCCACCGGTGCGAATGAAGGAGTCGCCCAAGCGGTGATTCACCGTCACCGAACCGCCCATGGTGATGGCGCGCAACAATTCCGCGTCGTCAAGCTCAATGTCGCCGCCATGGGTCTGGAGCTCGAGGTGGTTCACCTTGCCTTGAATCGTGATCTTGCCGGACAGGGTATCGACGTGCACGGTTTCCGCGCCCGTGGGCAGCTGAACAATCAGCTCAGCGCGAACGGCCAGATCAACCGGACCTACGGTTTGAACCAGGATCTCGCCGCTCTTGTGGCCCACGCCGAGGTGGAAGTTGGCAAACTGCTTGCGTGCATCCTTTTCCAGTAGCTCCTGCGAACGCAAGCGCAGCACGTAGCTGCCGGACCGGGCGCCGGTCACCACCCGCACCGAACCCACAAAGCGCGTCACCTGAAGCAACTTTTCGCTAGCCAGAGCGCCGGTGCTCACCTGCATCCAACCGTGGCCATCGCGCTCCACGTGCTGCTGGCGATCCGCGGCCAGTGCCGGGAGCATCAGCCCGAGGAGCAGTAGCAGGCAACCCGCCTGCGTTCGCCATCTTTTGCTGATCATCACTGGCCGAGTGCCTCGTCTCTCATGGTTTGACCTGGCATACTGCCGCGATTCGCCGTCGATGTTGACCGCGTCATTCATCTACTCGACGTTCGTCGCCTGCGCGAGAATGCGCGAGGATTCCTGACGGATGAACTCGTTGGGATCTTCTCTGGCCAGTTGGGTCAAGGCCTGCCGGACACTGGTGTCGTCGCGCACCGCCTCCAGCGCTTTGAGCGCGCCGGCGCGAACCCCGGGATTGTTGTCATTCAGCAGCGACTCCAGCATGGCGTTGCGCACCCGGATATCCTGTTTCACCATCGGCGTGAGCGCTTCCTCGGCCTTGAGCCTCACCCCGGGATTGCTGTCTGAGCGCAGCGAGTACACTAGGCTCTCGCGCACCGCTGGATCGTCGGGCTTCTGCCGCAGCAGGTCCACGGAATCCATGCGCAGCCCCGAATTTGCGGTGCTGCGCGAAGCCATGACCAGAAGCGCCTGAATCTGCGGATCGTTCAGCGAACCCTGCAGGGTCTCCGGCAGCGCCCGCTCGTAATCAATGCGCACCCGGTTGCTGCCCGCCTCCTGCGTGATGTTGCGGATGCCTGCAATGGAGGCTTCCTGCTGCTGCTCGACCGAAAGTGCGCCGCCGTGCAGCACCGCGCTCATGCGGTACATGGTGCCCAGGCCGCCGCCGAACCCCACCACAAAGATCACCGCGGCCAGGGCGGGCGAGAAACGCAGCTGCCGCAGGAGCGCCATCGGGTCCAACGCCCAGCGCCAGCCTGGCCGCTGCTTTGCGCTGTCCAGCGACCTGAAGAGCTGCATGCGCGCCGATGCCAGCAGATTCGGCGTAACCTCCAATTGCGGCAGCCCGCTCATCTCACGGTGGAACGCGCGCATCGCCTGTAACTCGGCGGCACACTCGGAACAACGCCCGGCATGCCCCTCCAGCTCGTGACGCGCGTCATCGGCCAGCTCGTTGTAGAGATACAGCGCGATGTTTTCCCGCACCCAGTCGCAATTCATAACAGCGTTCCTCACTTCAAGTCCGCCAAGGCCGCCCTCAGCTTCTGCGTTGCCCGGAAGAGCGTGTTCTTTGCCGTTTCTTCCGTTGTGTTCAGAGCCTCGCCGATGGTGCGCAGCTTCAATCCCTGGTAATGCTTCATCTCAAAAACCATGCGCTCGCGCGGAGTCAACTTGGCCAATGCGCGGGTAATACGATGGCCCAGTTCGCGCCGCATCAGATCCTGCTCTGGGCTGGCCCCGGCGCGCAGGTCGGGAAATTGTTCCAGGAGATCGAACTCTTCCCCCTCGGAGGTGACCCGCCGCGAAGAATCTTCCTTGCGAACCTGCTGCCGCCGCAGATGATCCATGCACAGGTTGGAAACGATCCGGTACACCCACGTATAAAAAGAACACTCGAAGCGAAAGCTCCCCAGGTTGCGGTACACCTTCAAAAAGGCTTCCTGGTAAATATCCTGGGCCTGCTGCTCGGAGCCGGTCAGGTGCAAGGCCAGCCGCAACACCGCTTGATCGTACTGCCGCACCAGCTCTTCAAACGCAACTTGATCTCCCTGCTGCGCGGCGCGGATCAGTTCGGCGTCATTTACCCGGCTCGGGCCTTGCCCCGGCATACTTTCCTTTAGGGGAAACTTTTGCTTCGCCCGTAGCCGATGCGCCGCGAACCCTGCCCGTCGAAGGCGGAGCGGGTTGTACACAAGGTTGGACGGTACAAAGCTCAGTCCGTTAGCAATCTATTTTGTAATCCTAAACGCAGAGAGGCCAGCGCTCTCCGGCGCCGGCCTCCAGCAGCACTCTGAGCCCGCCGCTTACGCGGACGGTTCTTCGCTATCCTGCTTGGTGACAGCAACTTTGATCTGCACCGTAACTTCTTTGTGAAGCTTGATCGGCACGCTGAACTCACCCAGCAACTTCAGCGGCTGCTCCAGTTCGATCTTGCGGCGATCGATGTTAAAGCCGCGCCCTTCCAGCTCATGCGCAATGTCGGCGGAGGTAACCGAGCCGAACAACGTATCGTGTTCCCCGGCCTTGCGAGTAAAGTGCAGGCTCACGCCCTCGAACTGCTTGGCCAGCAGCTCTGCATCACCCTTTTCCTTAACCAGCTTGCGTACCGAAGACGCCTTCATCTGCTCGATTACGGACTTGTTCGCCTTGGTGGCTTCCACGGCGAGCTTCTTCGGCAACAGGTAGTTGCGGCCGTAGCCTTCCGCCACACTCACCACCTCGCCACGCGCGCCCAGCTTGGCCACATCTTCTTTCAGAATGACTTCCATGACTCAATCCCTCTCTAATTTCAGCGCTGCGCCCGATGCCCCGCAACCATGCGGCGGCAACTCAGTTTAGCGGCCGGACGCAAACGGCAGCAGAGCAATGTTGCGCGCCTGCTTGATAGCCTCGGTAACGCGGCGCTGATGGGGCGTGCAAACCCCCGTCAGGCGGCGAGGAATGATCTTGCCGCTCTCGGCCACAAAGCCGGAGAGCAGACGTACGTCCTTGTAATTAATGCTGTCGATCTTCTCGGTGCAGAACTTGCAGACTTTCTTGCGCCGGAAGAATTTGCGGCCACCGTCGCGACCGCTGCCGCCGGGACGGCCGCCTTGGCGCGGTCCCGAGGAACGGGGACCGGAGGGACGCGCGCCGCCCTCGGGTGCCGCTGCTTCGGATCTCTCCGGAGCTGCCTGTTTGGTGCTCTCGTCTGCCATAACTCTCCTTGTTGGCGCCCAAGGCGCCGAATCTTTGACCATTGTTTGGCGCACTGCTCACTTGCGCTACCCGCCCGCAGGCGAGCCGCCTGCCTAGACCGTCGTCGGAGGAACTTCCGCCGGGGCTTCGTCAGAAGCGGGTGCCGGCTCCACTGCCTGCGCCGCCAGGACTGCCGCGTTTTCAGCCGCCTGGGCTGCCACGGTTGCAGCGTTTTCAGCCGCCTGGGCTGCCACGGTTGCAGCATTTTCAACCGCCTGGGCTGCCACGGTTGCAGCATTTTCAACCGCCTGGGCTGCCGCTGCGGCTGCGGCCTGGCCCTGCACTCCCTGGCCCTTGACCTTGGCATCGCGCAGCTTCTTGACCTTTGCCAGACGCTTCTCCTCCTCGTCGGTGCGAACGGTAATGAACTTAATCACCAATTCCTGCACGCGCAGGCGGCGCTCCAGTTCCTTGAGCACCGAGCCCGGACCCTCCACGAAGGCCAGAATGTAGATCCCATCCTGAAACTTCTTGACTGTGTAAGCCAGGCGGCGCTTGCCCATGCGCTCAAAGCCGGTCACCTTGCCACCGGTGGCGGCAACGTTGGTCTCCATCGTCTGGAGAAGGCGATCCACATCCTCCTCGGGCGTATCCGGGCGAAGGATGAACATCACTTCATATTTACGATCCATCTGTTCTCTCCTGGGCTGCGCTGGCGCTTGCCCTCAATCCTTACTCCGCTTGTCCGGCCTCGTTCACTTTCTGATTGAACCGGTTCATCGCGGCTGACGCTCCCAGCGTCAAAATCATTCGAACCGCTTCACTGCTCGCCTCCAGAGCCTCATCGGCCAGGGGCAGCTGCACGTTGCGCATCGGCGAAAGCAGGTACTCCTTGCCGTGCGTCAGCTTGTACTCGGGCGCTACCCCAAGGCGAACCCGCAAGAACTCCTGGGAGCCGCCCAGGCAGGCGATGATCGACTTCATTCCGTTGTGTCCACCCGCGCTTCCGCGCTCGCGAACCCTTATGGAGCCGAAGGGGAGTGCCAACTCGTCGTACAACACGATCAGGTCTTTGGCTGGATCCGCCTGGTAATGCTCCAGCAACTCCCTGACAGACTCGCCGCTGCGGTTCATGAAGGTTTCCGGCTTGGCCAGCAGCACCGGCTGCCCTGCCACGACCGCCCTCGCCGTGACTGCCCGGCAGTGGCGGTTTGCAACCTTCACCCCGCTCTGCCCGGCGATGCGATCGATCGCCAGAAATCCCATGTTGTGCGGTGTGAACTGGTACTCGATGCCCGGATTTCCGAGCCCGACAATCAGTTTCACCGTGCCGCCTCTCCCATCGCCGGGGGCCCACGCGGCTAAGCCGGCTGAGCCCAGCACGGCCGCTATTTCTTCTTTACGTCCTTGGTTTCGGGTTCGGCTTCCACCTTGCCCTTCTTGATGACTTCAGGCTCGGCAACAACGGCGGCAACTGCCTCTTCCACTGGCGTCTCCACCACTTCTTCCTTCACGAAGGTAATGTGCACAACCAGTGCATCCGGATCATTCAAGTATTTCACCGAAGCGGTCTGCGGCAAATCGGCAACGCGAATTGCATCGCCCACGGCGAGATCGGTTACGTCCACCGAAATGTGGCTGGGAATGTCCGACGGCAGGCACTCAATCTGGATCTCACGCAACACCAGATCCAGCAGGCCACCCTCTTCTTTTGTGCCCTTGGCTTCGCCCTGGATGCGCACCGGAACTGAGAGACGCATCTTCTGATCCATCGCGACACGTTTCAGGTCGACGTGCAGCAGGCTTCCCTTCAGCGGTTCATACTGCCAGTCCACCACCATTGCCTTGGACTGCTCGCCCTCGACATTGATGTCGAAGATGGTATTGTGACCCGTGGCCGAGCGCAGAATCTTCAGAATCTGCTTCGGATCCACGGCGATTGCGCGCGGATCTTTCTTGGCGCCGTACAGCACCGCCGGAATCATTCCGGTGGTGCGCAGACGGCGCGCGGCATTCTTATCGGAAGCTTCACGCTGCTTTGCTTCCACTGTGTTCGTTGTAATTGCGGTTGCCATCAGTCCGTTCCTTCTACGTCGGGGTCCCGGCTCGCACCATGCGCGCTGGGGCTTAGCTAAACAGCTTGCTCACCGAGGTCTCCTCGTGGATCGATTGGATCGCACGCGCGATGAGACCGGCGATCGAAAGCACCTTGATCTTCGGTTCCTTCTGTCCCGCCTCGCTCAGCGGAATTGTGTTGGTAACGATCAACTCTCTCAGGTTCGACTTGGAAATCCGCTCCAGCGCCTGCCCGGAAAGGACGGCGTGAGTCGCACAGGCATAGACCGAAACCGCGCCATTATCGAGCAGCGCCTGGGCGGTCTTTACCAGCGTTCCCGCCGTGTCCACAATGTCGTCAAGGATCAGGCAGGTGCGCCCGCGCACATCGCCGATCACGTGCATCACTTCGGTCACGTTGATCTCGGTGCGCCGCTTGTCCACAATTGCCATCGGCGCATCCATCTTCTTGGCAAAGAAGCGGGCACGCTCCACGCCGCCGGCATCGGGGGAAACCACCGTAAGGTTTGCCAGGTTCTGCTTACGGAAGTGATCCACCAGCACGGGCGACGCGAACAGGTGATCCACCGGAATGTTGAAAAAGCCCTGAATCTGCGGCGCGTGCAGGTCCACCACCAGGGCGCGATTGGCGCCCGCCGTGGTCAGAATGTCGGCCACCAGTTTGGAACTGATGGGAACCCGTGGTTTGTCCTTGCGGTCCTGCCGGGCATAACCGAAATACGGAATCACCACCGTGATGCGCCGCGCCGAGGCGCGCTTGAGCGCGTCGATGATCAGCAGCAACTGCACCAGGTTGTGCGAGACCGGGTCGCACGTAGGCTGGATGATGAAGACATCGGCGCCGCGCACATTTTCCAGAATCTGCACGTAGATCTCACCGTCGGAGAACTGGGTCAGAAACGTCTGCCCCAGAGGCAAGCCAAGAAAATCACAAACCTCTTTTGCGAGTGCGGGATTCGCGGTTCCGCAGAAGATTCGCAACTTATCTTCGCGGCGAGTTGGCACCGGCTTCTTGTCACCCTTGGGCAGTTCGGCGGCCTTGGCGGGCGGCACAACTCCCACTTCAGGCGCAGCCTGCGCGACCTCGACTCCTGTGGCCAGTACGCTCGGTTTGACTATCGTGTCCATCGCTATCTCCGCTATCGGGACTGGTTGATCCCGCTTGATTCGCGTGAAACTTCAGGTTGCCAGTGCCATCGCTGACGGCACGACTAGCCTGAGCCGGTACTACCTGCGTCATTCCCTGACCTGGGATACTGGCTGGGCGGCCAGGATTCGAACCTGGACGAAGTGCTCCAAAGGCACTTGACCTACCATTAGTCTACCGCCCAGTGGGGCAAGATTCGCCAAAGCGCTAGCTCACGAACATCTGCGCACGATACTGACGGCGCGACAGCGTTTCGGTGACGGTGGTTGCCATTCCTTCGGCGCTCATCCGTCTGGCTGCCTGCATTGCACGCTCGCGGCTACGGAACAGACCGTAGATCGTAGAGCCTGATCCAGACAGCGAGGCAAAATCAGCGCCTTCGCGCTCGAGTCTTCGCTTCACGTCACGCAGTTCGGGATATTGAGGAAACACGACTCTTTCGAAATCGTTTTCTATCCCGGCTCGGACGAGGTCGAGAAGCGGAGTCTCGGCCCGGTCCCCGTTACCTTCGACGGGAACACCGGATACATCCAGGTAGCTCAACCACTCAAACGCGGAACGGCTGAACTTAGATAGTGTAACGGAGGCGTGGACCTCAGTCAAACGGCGCACCTTGGCCGCGCTCGCCATCAGCTCATCCCAGTCGCGAAAAGCCTGCGCCGTGGAGACCGCAAGCGGGGGCGTGACCAGCACGCAGGCGATGGCAGGAAGCTCCGCAAGGGCATAGACCTGCTCGCCGCGCCCGACGCCAAGCACGGTTCCACCCAGCAAAAACAAGGGTAAATCGGAACCCACCTCGGCGGCAATGCGGAGCCGTTCCGCGGCGGCCAGCGGCGCTTGCAGTTCACGTTCAAGAGCAAACAGGGCGGCGACTGCATTGGACGAACCGGCGCCGAGTCCGCCCTGCACGGGAAGATTCTTTTCGATGGTGATCACCAGCCTGACGCGCTGCTTCGAGTGGCGCAACAGGCGCGCGGCGACGCGATGGCAGGTGTTGGTTTCATCGCACGGAACCAGCGGATTGGCGCAGCGGATCTCGATGCCGTCGCCGGGCGCGGCTTCGACGCGGATCACGTCGTGAGCGGCGACCGTCTGGTAAATCGTCTCCAGCGCGTGGAAACCATCGGGCCGCGCGGGACCGATTGCTAAACCGAGATTGATTTTCGCAAACGATCGAACCGTAACGGCCATGCATAGAATTCTACTCGCCTCGGCGGAAAGCGCGGAATGCTTGCCGCATGGGCATGAACACAGGGTCAAACGGCATTCTGGAACAAAATCAGGTCCAGGGCGGCCAGAGCGGGCGTTACCGCCGGGAGGAGCAACGATTGGCGGAATAGATAATAGTTTGGAGACGTGATTTTACCGATGAGTCAATCGTTGCGCAAGGTTGCAAAGGATTGACTTTCTGATTAGCCTTGCGCGCCGCAGGATTATCGCATGGGTACATGGCATGGGTACATGATTTAACGGGCGGCGAAATTTGCCCGGCGAAGGCTGCAAAAAGATTTCGCACCCCGCTGCTAACGATTGCCATTCGGGCACGTCTAACTGGCATATACGAAACCTCCTTTGCTTCGCATCGAGACGTGGATTTATCCGCGTCTCTCTTTTTTGCGCGCGAGCCGCTCCGCCCGGCCTGGCACGCTGCACTCGACGGCAGCAGCTTTGCCCGGGCGCTGAAGGCCGGACAAAAAGCATGGCGGGATCGGCACGCGGCGGAGTGCGCGGGGCAGGGGCTTCGTCTATGATTGGGAGACCGGAGGAGATACGCTGGCGCCCGGCGGGTACGCAGCGATGGCTGCCGCTCCGGCCGCTGGCGCATGGCGGCGATGGCTGCCGGTGCGGCCGTTGGCGCGGGAAAGCGCGGAAAGAGAGTGGCGATGGGTGTGCGTTTTGCTGTGGTGCTGGCTGGGCTGATGGTTCCGGCGATACTGTGGGCGGGAGACACGAGCGCGCTGCGGCCTCCGAAGGGAGCACAGGTAGCGCTGATTGCCTTTGAGGATCTGCAATGCCCGGATTGCGCCGACTCCGAAGCACTGCTTGAGGAGGCATCGGCGAAGTATGGGATCCCGCTGGTGCGGCGGGACTTTCCGCTGCCGATGCACAACTGGAGCTTTGAAGCTCACGTGCTGGCGCGCTACTTTGATACGCAGACCGATACGCAGACCGGCACGAACGCCGATCCAAAGGCCGGGGCGAACGCGCTGCCTTTAGGCGAGGGGTTCCGGCGCTGGGTGTACGCCAACCAGAGTTCGATCAACAAAGGCAACCTGCGCGGCATGGCCGAACGGTTTGCCGACCAGCACCATCTGGAGCTGCCGGCGAACTACGATCCCAAGGGCGAGCTGAAGAAACTTGTGCTCGCCGATTTCGCGCTGGGGCAACAGGTGGGCGTGCTGCACACTCCCACGGTGTACGTGGTGAGCGTGAGCCAGCGCGGGGCGCCGTTTGTGGAGGGCGTGGAGCGGGACAAACTGTTTACCATGATTGAGCAGATGCAGGCGGCCGGAAAGAAGTAAGGCAGCGGCGGAGAACTAAAGATCGAGGGGAATGGCAACGATGAAGACGAAGATGGTTGCGGTGATGGCGGTGGTGGCGATGATGGCTTCAGCGGCGTGGGCCGGCGATACGAGTTCGCTGCATCCTCCGGCGGGGAGCAGGATCGCGCTGGTGGTCTTTGAGGACCTGGAGTGTCCGGCGTGCGCCAAGGCCGATCCTCTGCTGACGCAGGCGGTGCGCAATTACGGGCTGCCGCTGGTGCGACACGATTTTGTCATTCCGAACCACGCCTGGAGCATGGAAGCTCACATCATGGCGCGGTATTTCGATACCCAGTCGCCAAAGTTGGGCGAAGAGTTCCGGCAATATATCTTTGCCAACCAGACGGCGATCTACAAGACGAACCTGCGGCAGTGGGCGGACAAGTTTGCCGCGGCGCACCGCACGGCGCTGCCGGCCTTTTACGATCCGACGGGTTCACTGCGCGCCAAGGTGGAAGCCGACACGCTGCTTGGCAGAGCCACGGGCGTACACCAGACGCCGACGATCTACGTGGTGAGCACATCTCCGCAAACCCCTTTTGTGGAAGTGACGGAACAGGGAAAATTGTTTGAGACCATTGAGCAGGTGAAGGCGGCGCTGGGCCCGGCTCCAGCGTCGAAATCGAAGAAAAAGTAAGAAGCGGCTGAGATTGCGGAGGGGTAGGAGATACAGAACCCATCCGATGAGAGGCGCGGCTCCGGCTGCGCCGTTTTCATTGGCGCGGGAGCGGGGCGGGAATCGATTGCGGGTTGAAAGGCCTGGAGCGGCGCGGGATATTTGAGCTGCGCTGGGGTCCTTCGCTTCGCTCAGGATGACACTCTAAGACAAAAAACAACGGCAAGAGCAAGGTCAACGGCGAGAGCAAGGTCAACGGAAAAGCAAGATCAACGGCAAAAGCAAGGTCAACGGCAAGAGCGAGGTCAACGGCGAGAGCAGGGTCAACGGAAAAGCAAGATCAACGGCAAGAGCAAGGTCAACAATCCCACGCTCGCCAAAGCCGGGCGGATGTGGGGCCCCAGGGCAACTACTTGCGCTTGGCGCGTTTGGCTTTGACGGTGGCGGGAGGGATGAAATGCTGCCAGCCCTGCGGCTCAAGCTCGGTGATGTAGCCGTTATCGTGCTCGATGGAGATTTCGTCGCCCTCGGTAATGTAGCCAATGAGAGAGAGCGGCAGGCCCTTGAATTCGGCGGGGATGCGGCGTCCGGGTGGGGCGGTGAACAGGAGCTGGTACTCGTCGCCGCCGTGGAGGGCGTGACGCAATTCGACCTCGTGGCGGTTGAGCGAGCCGATGGGAATGGCGTTCTCCTGCAGGATGGCGCCGACGGCGGAGGCCCGGCAGAGACGGGTGAGATCCATGGACAGACCGTCGCTGATATCGATCATGGCCGAGGGAATCTTTTTTTCGCCGAGGAAACGGGCGAGCGCGAGCTGGGCCTTGGGATAGAAGTGGGCGGGGTAGGAGGAGGCGCGGAAACGGCGCTCAGGCAAGGCGTACATCTGCTCGAGCAATGCGTAGGAAGCGCCCAGCTCTCCACTGACGTAGATGCGATCGCCAGGCTGGGCGGTGCTGCGCAGGATGGCACGGCCTTCGGCGACGGTGCCGACCACGGTGATATCGGCAAAGACACCGGCGGGGGATTCGGAAAGATCGCCTCCGGCGAGGGTGACTCCGGCGTTTTTCGCGGTGTTCAGGAGGCCGTCAAAGAACTGGTCGGCCCAGCGCTGGGGCAGATCGGCGGGCAGGGCGAGGGAGAGAAACGCGGCGCAGGGCTCGCCGCCCATGGCAGCGATGTCGGAGAGTCCGCGGATGAGGCAACGGTGACCGATGGAATCGGCTGGATGCCACTGGCGGCGGAAGTGGACACCTTCGAGCGAAAAATCAGTGGTGACCAGGGTCTGGACGCCGGGGAGGATGGAGAGGACGGCACAATCGTCTCCAATGGAGCGGAGAACGCGGGCCGAGGCAAGGCGCCGGAGAGCGGGGTGTGCCGCCTCGGCGGCGTGGGCGATGCGTTCGACAAGACGATTTTCCTGAATAGGCATGACCGGACAGAGTACTCGAAATAGGGGGGCGAGCGAAAGCGGCGGGCAACAGGAAAACAGATGGGAAGGTTCGGAGACGTTTGAATTGACGGCGTTGGCGATTGGTCGCAGCGGCGAAATTGGCGCCGCAGCAAGCGTGCAGACTGAGATCGCAGAACAGAAATCGTAGTACAGAATTCGTTGAACAGAATTCGTTGAACAACGGCCGCGGCAGACACCTTGGGCGGGCGGGGTGCGCCAACGCCGGGACCGGGTTAGAGCTGCGCGGCCTCAGCGGCCTCAAAGGCGGCGGACTCGGCGATCTGGGCGGTGAGTTCGTCGACTTTGCGCTCGAGGACGTGGCGGATGGAGAGGATTCCGATGAGGCGGCCATCATCTTCGACGACGGGGAGGTGGCGCTTCTGATGGTTGATCATGACGGCGGTGGCCTCGGCAATGGAAGTGGAACGGGTGGCCAGCAGGACCGGGGTGGTCATGACTTCGGTGATGGGAATGTTGTGGGGGTCGCGGCCGGAGAGAGCAACCCGGGTCATGACGTCGCGCTCGGTGAAGAAGCCGGCGACGATGCCGTGTTCATCGACGACAGCGGCGGCGCCCATGCGGCGGTGGATCATGGCTTCGATGGCGTCAGCGGCGCTGGCGGAAAGGGAAACGGCGGCGGGGTTGGCGGCGCAATAATTGAGAATGCTCATATCAGTCACGTAGATGGAAATGTCCTCGGTGCAAGAAAGAGTACCTCGAAAGCGGCAGCGGCGCGTGGAAAAAATTGGGTGCGGGCAGAAATATCCATTGCAATGCAGTTCCAGGGGCAAATTCCGAAATGGAAATAGGTGGCACGGAGGATGGCACGGCCGGGCTAAGTATTCCCCTGCCGGGCAACTTGCGCCATGGTGATGCGGAGGTACTTGTGAGGATTGACGGGCACGTTCTGGATGCGGACCTCGTAGTGCAGGTGGGGCGATGTGACGCGGCCGGTTGTGCCTACGTATCCGATGACCTGGCCGCGATGGACGCGCTGGCCCGGGGTGATGGCGAATCCGGAGAGATGGCCGTAACGGGTGGCCAAGCCATGACCGTGATCGACGTTGATGAGGCGTCCGTAGCCGCTCATGAATTCGGCGAAGGTGACTACGCCATCGGCAGCGGCGTGGACCGGGGTTCCGTAGGGAACCGAAATATCGATGCCGCTGTGAAACGCGCCTTCTCCGTTGAAGGGATCGACGCGCTCACCGAAGGAGCTGGTGAGACGTCCTTCGACGGGCCAGAGAGATGGCGCGTCAGAGGCGCGGGTCCAATCCGAGAGCGAGGCGAGACGGTGAGTTGAGTCCTGCAGGCCGGCGGCGGCAGCCCCGGTGAGAGCCGAACCGCGCAGGGCGTAGAGGGTGTCAAGCGACGCCTGGTACTGGCCGGGCTGGACATCGTCATTGGTGGGCAGCAGGCGGGCATTGGTCTTGAGACCGTAGATGGCCGAAACTTCGCCGGCGATGGAGCCGAGCGAGGCGACCTGGACATCCTTCTCTTTGGAAACCTGCTCGAGCTGCGAGTAGTTGCGCTTGATCTGGTGGTTTTCGGCGCGGAGTTCGTTGAAGCGCTCCACCTTCCACAACATGCGGGCATAAGAGCCAGCCATGCCGGTGACGGTGAACATGCCGATGAGAGCTCCGGCGAGGAAAACATAAAGGTAATGAACGGGGATGGGAATTTTGCGGAGCTGCCCCTCTGCGTCTCGCGCAACAAAAAGGATGTACCAGCGTTTCCGCAACGGTTCCTCCCGGAGCTATCAAGATGGGGTCCTGGGACGGACGAAGAATCAGCAAGAAGGGATTATCAATGCCCCGCAGAGGCATCCAATTGCCTTCCCTTGCCCATCTGATTCTGTTGGACCAATCCAAAGCCTAACAACCGTGAGGCGGAGGCGTCAATGAAAAGCGGGCGCAA
>Ga0326727_10017715_pt1 | contig 14701 bp, 7 predicted proteins | sample MB2enrmetagenome_FD_207643 | JGI IMG/M metagenome (GOLD analysis project Ga0326727, IMG submission 207643) | Lab enriched peat soil microbial communities from McLean, Ithaca, NY, United States - MB29MY | ecosystem: Environmental > Terrestrial > Soil > Wetlands > Peat | place: USA: New York... | reverse complement strand
CGCCGCCATCCGGGAATACCTCGAACACAACAACCAAGAACCTAGGCCGTTCGTTTGGAAGGCAAGCGCGAAACACATACTGGAAAAAGTGGCTCGTTGTAAAGCTATCTACGAGACACTACACTAGTGGCAGGAACCCAAATTCTCCCGCCTTAAGGTTTGTCAGGTGCATCACGTATGTTTGCTCTGATACTTTCTTGAAATCGAAAGGCAGAAGGTCCCGCCGCGGTCCGCCGGTCTTGTGAAAAACCCCGCCTGTCATGGTCCGGAACTCGCGACCGTCCTCCTTCACGTGCAAGCGTATCAACTGGTACTCGGTGATGTAGGTCCGCTCGGGCAGACGAAACAGGAATTCTATGTCACTCCCTACGCGGGCGCGACTGTGCTGTCCGTAGACGTACCCGTTGACGTCTTCTTTGACCACACCCTGGCTCGCGACGTGTTTGAGCACTCCCCCCGTCTTCCAGTAGGCAATCTCCGGCAGAACCTCATTCCACTTATCGCCCTGCTTCCAGAAAACGCCCAACCCTATGGGCGATTCAGGCGCCGGCGTTCCCTTCTCCAGCATTGCAGCTATGATTCTATCTGAAACTCCCGCTTTCCTCAGGCTGCTAATCTCCTCCGTACCCAATGAATACTTGCCCGGTTGAGTCTGAACAATACTAGCGATCGTATCTTCACTCAATCCCGACTTTACTAACTTGATGACGGAATCATTATTGAGGGTTTCTTGGGCGAACAATGTGGTGAGAATTAGCACGGAGAACAGAAACAGGAAAGAAATCTGGCGCACGCTTCCTCCTCCGAACTTAATCTGGCTGGCGACCAGCCGACGATCCCTCCAACTTGCCGGTTTCCCAACAATTCTGTTGGCTCACGTCTCCCACTAATCTGCCACTTGAAGCTGGCGGCGTCAATCTCCGTTCGAGCAGATTGAATGAAACCCTATACCACGCGGCGGGTGGCGCACACACTGTTCTTCTGACCGCGGAGGACACGGAGGCGCAAATAAGGCGAGGAGAAATCTTCGCGGCGCGAAACGAACGAGACCCAAGGCGTAGCGCAGACCCCCGGTTTTGGGGTCTGCGGTTCTTCCTCAGATGGACGCTCCCGAATCCGAGGGCAACCCCCTGTCGTTGAGAATTGTAGTTTTTCCGTAAGAAGAGCCGCAGACCTCAAAGGCGGAGGTCTGCGCTACGCCCGCTCGTCACTCTTCACTCGTCACTGAGCGGATATAGGTGCTTCAGCGATTTTCTGCGACCCACAAAAGGACAAACGAAGCCCGCGCTGCGTCGTGAAAGATGGTCTGGTGAGCCACGCGGAAACTCGAGTCCTTTTCCGGTACGTTTCCGGTATTAGTGTTACGTGAGAAGCGTGGGAAATTGCTGCTGGAAATCTCGAGTCGCAGTTGATGGCCTTTCAAGAATAGGTTGGATGTGCTGCCTGCGTCCACGACGAAACCGTAGACCTTACCCGGCTCAAGAAGCTCCGGGCGCTCGGTCGATTTGTGAAAACGGGAACGCAGAATTCCATCCGTCAAATTCATTGCGAAACCGTTCGGCGCGAGGTCCACGAGTTTCGCCGTCCAATCGGTGTCTCGCGCAGTGGTTGAGGCGAAGAGGTGAACCTCGACGGGACCCATGACCTCAAGAGCGGATTCGAGGGGAGGGATCGAGTACACCAGCACATCGTCACGACTTTCGATTTCCCGCTGGTCCATCGCTCCCCAGGGCATTAGCAAGGGATTGCAGCAGGTTCCGCCGCCGCTGGTGGGTACGGGGTTTGAAGGGTCGTAATCAAAGCGGTCGGGAGGCTCGTCGAGCGGTTCCATCTTCGACAGCGTACCGTCGCCGACCGCGGTCTTTGCCTTGCCTTGGCTGTGGAGAAAGAAGCGTATCGGTTTCACTTGGACGGGCGGCCAGTTCTTCTCGGACCGCCACTGGTTGGCTCCCATCATAAACACTTCTACGGGAGGATCATTTTCTGCGCCGTTCTGCTCGCCCTTGATGTAGTGGTCGAGCCAGCGCAGCTCCTTGGCGCGGATGTCTATGGCCGACTCTTTTCCAAAATCGACGTCGCCCACCTTGGGCCCGAACGCTCCGTGTGCCCAGGGACCGATGACGAGGCGTTGAGCCTCGCGGGCGCCTTCCGGAGCCTCGCGGGCCATTCTTTCAAAATTCTCGATCGTTCCCTGCTGGAAGAGATCGAACCATCCGCCTACATGGAACACCGGGACCGCCAGCTTGGAGTAGATCTCGCGCCAACTTAAGCTCCTCCAGTACGCGTCGCGTGAAGCGTGCTCGACCCAGTCCCGATAGAATCCGGGCTCGAAACCTCCTGCTGCCGCAGCCAGTTCAACAGGAAGATGACGAAAGAGCTCCGGCCAAGCTACGAGGTTCATCTCCTCCAACAAGCGCGCGTGGCGACCCGTCCCCATCGACCAGGTCAGCGCCGTACCGTACAGAAAAGCCCCTCCATTATGAATCGCGTTGTCAAAGAGGTCCGAAGGGCAGACGAAGCTGACCATGGCGGCCAAGTGCGAACTCCTTCGCGTGGCGGCGAGCCATTGGTCGATTGCCATATAGGAGCCGCCCGTCGTCGCAACTTTGCCGTTTGACCAGGGCTGGAGGGCAGCCCACTCGATCGTGTCGTAACCATCGTTTGCTTCGTGGGAAAAGGCGTACCATTCGCCATCCGATTCGAATCGCCCGCGCGCGTCTTGGACGACCACGGCAAACCCATGCTGGGCGAAGAAGACAGCTTCCTCCCGATGTCCCTCTTTGCCGTAAGGCGTTCGGATCAAGATCGCCGGCCACTTGCCTTCTTTCGCGGGAAGAAATACGTCCGCAGCTAGCCTGACCCCATCACGCATACGGACAGGCACATCGAACTGCCAGTGAAGCTCCGATGGCTTGTTTTGGGCCACCAGACCCGCGCAAGCAAGCGCGATGAAGGTTAAGGATAGAAGCATGTATCGCATATGTGCCTTCCAGGTTCTCTGTGAATATGTTCTTGGCTAAGAGTCGAGTTGTGACGAAGCTTCAGTTCGGTCATCGCAGGTACCAGTTGCGCGCCTGTTGCGGGGGAGAGGGCTTTGGCGGGATTTACTTCCGCCCATCGTCCCCCTCCCCCTTGCTGCATTCTGATGCACACGTGACGCAGATCTTTAATCAAGCGTCCCACGAACTAGAACAGCAGTTTAAGCGCGAATTGTAATTGACGCGGGAAATTCTCCTGGTCTGAGATGACACCCGCAGCCGGCGAGCCGATAGTGGTATTGGGTAAGCCGAACCACGGATGGTTCAGTGAATTGAACGCCTCAAAGCGGAATTGCAGTGTGACTCTTTCCGAAATAGTCGTGTCTTTGTCCAGAGCCAAGTCCAAATTGGCTTGGGCAGGTCCACGCAGCCAGGAAAGAGTCCGCGCTGTGTTTCCGTAGGTATAAGGAGCTGGAATGCTGAAGGCGTTAGGGTTGAACCATTCATTCACCTTGCTCGATGCGGATCCGCTGATGTACGGACTCGTGCCGTCGAAGTCGGGGAATTGTGTGCCACTGTAATTATTCAGCGTGTCGGTCGCAGTAGTGAGGGCGAGCGGGACGCCACTCTGGAGAGTGAGGATGCCGCCCAGTTGCCAGCCGCCCAACAGTTTCCCAGAAGGTCCCCCGCTGTTCAGAAACCGGCGCTTTGGCCCGAAAGGCAAATGATACAATCCGTTAAGCATAAAATTCTGGGGAGTATCCCAGACCGCAGGCGCCCAAGAACCTCTACGGTTATCCCAATCCTGGATTTGAAAGGTGGAAAACTCCCCACCCGGGAATCCAGCCTCTGACGGGCTCACGTTATCCATGGTCTTTGAATAAGTATAAGCTGCCTGCATGGCGAATCCATTTGAGAATCGGTGTTCCACGTTCAATTCGAGGGAGTTATAACCCGATGAGCCAAAGGCGTCCTGGCCCGAAGTAAGTCCTGTGAACTGAGGATAAGGAAGCAAGAGCTGGCTCGCCACCACCGTGGAAGCGCTCAGGGAACTCCCGGAGATCTTGCCGTAAAATGGATTGGGTACCAGATTGCTTAGCGCGCTCCCCATACTCAAGTATTGGTCCGGGAGCTGATTGTAATTCATGTCTCCGGAGAGGTGTATCCCTCTGCTTCCCGCGTAGGCGAGGTGTAAAACAGAGTTGCCGGGGAGGATCCGCTCAATGCCGAAATTCCAAGCCATCGCATAGGGAGTTGGCCTGGTACGAGGCATCCCCACAACGCTTTGGCCGAGTAAAGTCGCCAGACCCGAACTGCTGCCCGGATTAGACAGAAACCCGTAAGGGTACGGGTTGGATAACAGATTGAGTGGATGGATGTAGTCCAGAGTGCTGATCCACGGTGTCCACGACACGAAACCGGCGTTGGGTGTAGTAGCTGTTCCGCCGTTTTGGATGGGCGCCGTGAAAACCCCAAAGCCCCCACGAAGCACCGTGCTGTTATTGAGCTCGTAGGCAAGTCCGAAACGGGGCGCTACGTGAGTCCAATCCCCGTTGAATTGGCCTCGAGGGAGACCGTTAACGCCCGGGAACTCCAAGCCGCCAACCAAGTTAAGCCCGGGGACCTGCAAGGGGGATGGGGCCGTGAAGTTGAAATCGCTAAGGTGGTTCCAGCGGTCCGTCCAGGGCTGTTGGTAGTCATATCGTACTCCCAGGTTGAGCGTGAGCTTTCGGGTTGCCTTCCAATCGTCCTGGAGATAAAGGCCCCAGTAATCATAAAGCAGGTCTTGGCCAGTGCCGCCGCTTAGGACTTGGCCGCCCAGTGCCGCTCCCATCAGGAAGGATGCAAAGCCGGAACCAGCCATGGGGCTTGCGACGAACGGGTTAGGGCCCTCCGTAAACAAAGGACCAAACACAAGAAACTGATACGCCATGTTGTAAATCTCACTGTTAAAGACATTCGACCCGAACTCGCCTCCGAACTTGAAGGTGTGTGCTCCTTTTACGTAGGTGAAATTCGCGATATTAGCCAGGTCTTGGACGGAGTCGTGGCCATAAAGGCAGGCACCGATGAATTCTCCGCTTAGCCCGTTGTCAGGAATACCGATGGTTGCACCCATCCCCTCGACAGTGATATTCGGGAAACAAGGTTGCAGCCCTGGTTGCAGTTGTTTCATGTACGAAGGGAATCCCAGTTGGGTCGGGTCAAAGTTGTTCCCGGGGCCTATCCTTAGGAGGGAGTACCGAATGAAGCTGGAAGTCAACTCCATCACCAAATCGGGACGGAGGGGGTTCACGTAGTGCAGCACGGCATAGCGTTCATTCAACTGGTCGTCGCCATAGGTTGGAGATGAGGCTGCCAGTTGCGGTCCGAAGATCGAGGGCCTGGTTACGGGCGTGTTGTTGATGACGAAAGTAAAGGACAACCTTTGGTTTTGCGTGATGGCGTGATCGATGCGAAACAACCCCGTGTCCTTGTCAACGGTTGAGGCGTAGCTCGAAGAGAAGTTATTCACTCCCGTGATCGGATTGCCCGGAAGATTGGGGAGCGGGATCCAATTCAACAGATTTGCCGCCACCGGGTCGATCAAAGCCGGAGGAATTTTATTGCCTGGAAAGGGCGTGCGGAAGAAATCGGGCGAAAAAGGGTTGTAGATCGTAACGAGCTGCCCAGGAGAACTGTAGGTATCAGAAAAATCCCCGGCTCGCTGAGCCAAAGTCGGCATGGTTCCAAGGGCGTTGAGGCTGCGATCCCAGCGCAAGCCTTCATAGGAAACGAAGAAGAAAGTACGATCCTTGCCATCATACACATGAGGGATAGACAACGGTCCGCCAATCGTTCCTCCAAACTGGTTGAACCGGTATGGAGGGATGGGCTGCCCGGCACTGTTCAGAAAGAAATCGTTTGCATCCAAGGCGTTGTTACGCAGGAATTCATAGATATCGCCGTGATATTGGTTTCCACCGCTTTTTGTTACAACGTTGACTACACCACCCGCCGCATTCGAGAACTCAGCGCTGAGGTTGTTTGTCTGGACCTTATATTCCTGTACGCTATCCATTGGCGGAAAGATGCCCGGCCCATTAAATCCGGGTTCGGCGACGTGGCCACCATCCATGATGAAGGTGTTCTGGTTCGGACGTGCGCCGTTGATCGAGACGAATTGGTCGTTGTACATGCCATAGGCGACCTGCGTAAACCCATATGGAGCTCGCACGCCGGGGACCAGCGCAGCGAAACCGAAGCTATTCCGCCCGTTTATGGGCAGTTCCGTAATCTGCGTGTTTGAAACGACTTCTCCAAGAGATGAGGTGCTGGTCTGGAGCAACGGGACCGAGGTGGTTACGGTGAGCGACTGCGACGTCGCCCCAACATGAAGATCGACGTCCACTGTCGCAGCAAGCCCAACGTCAATCTGCACATTCTCTCGCACAAACTTCTCGAAGCCACTCATTACCGCTTCGATGCGATACGTTGCGGGAGGCAGAAAAGGGAAAAGGTAATAGCCACTGCTGTTCGTAGTCGTCGTGCGGCTGAAATTAGTCGCCACCTGAATGGCGGTGACCGTTGCACCCGGCACGATGGCGCCCGAGGGGTCACGAACGGCTCCCGCAATAGACCCTGTGCCGGTTTGACCAAAAGCCTGTCCCGCCAGGCAAACCACCAAAACTGTTAAACATGTAAGATGCATGAGGACGTGAGGCCGCCATCTTTCAAGTCTTTGGCAATTCAAGCGACCGGATTGATTCATGCTGCGCGCTGTGGTCATTGTTTACCTCCTGCAAGTCTCCTTTGTAGAATTTAACTTCGTGCCACGCTTTTTAAACGTTTCGACTGAAACCGACATCGGTTTAGGCTTGGCCCTCGACGCGAAAGCCGCTCCCCAGCACCGATTGGCTCGCCTGCGCGCTGTACTTGGGTTCATCAAACCACGCGGCGGCCCATCAGGCATCCAAGAAACCGCCTCAGCATAATATGCCGCAGTCTTCGCCACGGTCCAAAGCGGTGATTGATAACATAGCCAAAAAGCTTTGTCAATGAGAATTTGAAAGGATTAGAATATGACAAAGTATCGGTCTTAGAGAATCGCTCTCCTTTGATCGTGCCCATCGGCACTTCGGTTAAGCATTGCCTCTATTTATGCTCGTAAAAGTGCCGGATGCGCTAGATTTAGGGGCGGAAGCTCGCCGGTCTGTGCCCGCTGAATTCTCATTTCGTAACGGTTCATTTTGCCTTGAAATTACCGAGGCCATATGTGATAAAATCATTCCTTTCAAACTACCTTCGCTACGGGGAAGGCGGATTCTGAAGATGAAGGACGGAGGTTCCGGGTTGCAGACGATTCGTGATGTCGCACGACTGGCAGGAGTTTCGGTGGCTACAGCCTCGGCGGTAATCAACAAGAAAGGTACCGTCAGCCCCAAGCTCACGCAGCGCGTCCTAAGCGCAATGGAGGCATTGGATTATCATCCTGACCAAATAGCGCGCAGTCTCAAAGTCCGCCAAACTCAAACCATCGGAATAGTTGTACCTGATGTCACCAACCCGTTTTTCACCGACGTCATAAGGGGGGTTGAGAACGAGGCTCGGGCCCATGGCTACTCGCTAATCCTCTGCGACTCGAATGAAGACCCGGCCCTGGAGCAGACCAATCTCAACACGCTTTTTGCTCGTCGCGTAGATGGCGTATTGCTCGCTCCCACCGAGGCGCATACCGCCCAGGATCGCCTTACTCTCCGGCGCTTTCCTCTGGTTTTCTTCGATCGGGTTTCGCCCAGCTTTGCAGGTTCCGCCGTGGTCACGGACAACCTCGGGGCGGCTTATGATGGCACCCGCCATCTGATTGGTTTGGGGCACGAGCGCCTCGCCATCATTACGGGTCGGCTCAACCTGTCGAATGGTCTGGACCGCTTGGAGGGTTTTCGGAAAGCCTTGCAGCAGGCAGGTCTCCCTCTCCGCGATGAGTACTTGCAGCGGGGTGATTTCCAGTTGGAGAGTGGGTACGGTTGTGGTTTGAAACTGCTACAGCTTGCCGTCCCTCCCACAGCCATCTTCTGCTGCAATAACCAAATGACCCTCGGGCTAATGCGCGCTCTTTGCGAACTGCGCTTTCCATGTCCCGACCGAGTCAGTGTCCTGGGGTTTGACGACTTTGATTGGGCAGCGAATTTCAGCCCCCGCCTGACCACCGTCGCCCAGCCCACTTTAGAAATGGGGAAGCGAGCCGTGCAGATCTTACTGCGGAAGATGAAATCCTTTAGGGGGCAGGAGAGCGGCGACGAAGAGAAGGTCGTTGTGCTCAAGGCCGAACTGCGCGTGCGCGACTCGACGGCCGCACCTTATTCTGCCTGATAGTGAGTCTAATCGTCCCGCCTACTGGATATGGCGATTCCTCACCATACTCACGCATTCATAATCGATAGGAGGGCCTACAAATGCCTAAGAAAACAAAGAACGGGAAGCTAGAGAGGCGCGAATTCCTGAAAAAAGTGGCGGCGGGTGGAGCCTTGACCGGCAGCGTTCAAGGGTTGGTGGCGGAGGAGCCGCGCGGAGCTGCGCGCAAGGCAGCGGCCGCCCAAAAGCCGCCTTCGCAACTCCCCTCCTTGGCTAAGGAGGGGCAAGGGGTGGTTGGCAACCGCATCACCTTTCCACGCACCTTTAGCGGCCGAAATCTGAAGATGATTGCCTTCCCACTGGGTGGAATCGGCACAGGCACGATTTCGCTGGGTGGCCGGGGGCAATTGCGCGATTGGGAGATCTTCAACCGCCCAGACAAGGGGAATACACCGGACTACTGTTTCCCGTCCATCTGGGTAAAGGCGGAGGGAAAGAAGCCGGTGGCACGGGTGCTGGAAGCGCGCATTGAGCCGCCCTACGAAGGGCCGAGCGGGCTGGGGTCGAACAACGTGCCAGGCCTGCCGCGGCTTGCTTCCGCCACGTTTATCGGCGCCTATCCATTTGCGCGCCTCGAATTCCAGGACAAGAAGCTCCCCATCCTGGTAAGTCTGGAAGCGTTCAATCCTCTGGTGCCTTTGGATGTCGAGGCCTCCGGGTTGCCCATCGCCGTGCTTCGATATCGGCTGAAGAATCCGGCGCCCGCAGCAGTGAAGGTGGGCATCGCGTTCAGCCTCCAAAACCCTGTTGGAAAAGAAGGGCGACAGGCCAACTTTCGTCAGGCCCAAAGCGTGGCGGGCTTGTTCATGGATAATCCCTTCTTGCCGTCGACTGATCCGCTCGAGGGCTCGATGTTCCTGGGCGTGCTGGGCGCGCCGGAAGCCAGCGTTTCGTACCTGCGCGGGTGGAAAAGGACGCAGTGGTGGGACGGGCCGTTGACCTTCTGGGACGACTTCACGGATGACGGCGCTCTCGACAGCGACTCGCCCGCAGTTAGTCCGGTGGGTTCAATTGCCGTCACGCAATCAGTTCCGGCGGGCGGCGAAACCTCCGTGACCTTTCTCCTCGCCTGGCATTTCCCCAATCGCACGCCGGAGCGTTGCGGATGGTCCGCGCCTGAAAAAGAGCAGAAAACGGCGTTGGTGGGGAACTATTACTGCCAGCGGTTCGCGGACGCCTGGGCAGTGGCGCAGCAGGTGGCGCGCGAACTCCCTTCGCTCGAGGAGCGCAGCCGCCGCTTCGCGGCTGCAGTGGAATCGTCTACTTTGCTTCCGGCGGCGCTGGATGCCGCGCTCAGCAACCTTTCGACCTTGCGCACCAACACAGCTTTCCGCACCGCGGACGGTGAATTCCACGGCTTCGAGGGGTGCAACAATGAATCGGGATGCTGTCATGGGACTTGTACCCACGTGTGGAACTACGAGCAGGCGACGGCCTTCGTCTTCCCGTCGCTGGCGCATTCCATCCGGGAATCCGAATTCCTGCGCAACACGCGCGAAGACGGCCTGATGGGTTTCCGCTCCTACCTGCCGGATGGAAAAAAGATCTGGGGTAAGGCGGCTGCGGACGGCCAAATGGGCTGCCTGATGAAACTCTACCGCGACTGGCAGCTTTCCGGTGACACGGAATGGTTGAGGGGCTTGTGGCCCAATGCCAAACGCGCGCTCGAATTCGCCTGGATCAAAGGCGGATGGGACGCCAACCGGGACGGGGTGGCGGAGGGCGTTCAGCACAACACCTACGATGTCGAGTTCTACGGCCCGAATCCTCTTTGCGGCGTCTGGTATCTGGGCGCTTTGCGGGCGGGGGAGGAAGTGGCGCGTGCCCTGGGCGACCAGGATTCGGCGGCGGAGTACAAGCGACTCTTCGAGGATGGGAGTAAATGGATCGACGCCAATCTATTTAACGGCGAGTATTACATCCAGAAAATTGAAGGCCGGCCGAAGGGAGAGGTGTTTGAGGGAGTGATGGTGGGCATGGGCGCGGCCAACCCCCAGAAACCTGACTATCAAATGGGCGAGGCCTGCCTGGTGGACCAATTGCTCGGCCAATACATGGCACATGTTGCGGGACTTGGGTATTTGCTGGATAAGGAGCACGTCCACAAGACTCTGAAGTCCATCTTCCATTACAACTACGTTCCCGACTTGAGCGAGCACGAATCCGTCCAGCGCACTTACGCCCTGAATGAGGAGGGAGGAGTGCTGGTGGCGAGCTATCCCTCGGGCAAACGGCCGGAAATCCCATTTCCGTATTTCGCCGAATGTTGGACCGGCGAGGAGTATCAGTTCGCAGCCCACTTGGTTTTTGAGGGTATGACCACAGAGGCGCGGGCTGTGGTGGAAAGCGCGCGCCTTCGCCACGACGGCGAGCGCCGCAACCCCTGGAACGAGCCGGAGTGCGGCCATCACTACGCGCGCGCCATGTCCTCGTGGGCAGTGATGGTCGCTTTGAGCGGGTTTCACTACTCGGGCGTTGACCGCAAGCTGACGCTCGCCCCGCAAGTGCCTGCTCAGAACTTCCAGTGCTTCTGGTCGGCTCCCAGCGGCTGGGGGAGATTCTCTCAAACCATGAGCGCCGCTAGCCATACGGTCGCGGTCGAGACGATCGAGGGCTCGATGACCGTGGCGAGTCTTGCGCTGCGAGGAAATGGCAAGACAGAGCGGAAGAAAGTCTCTGCCCGACTGGGCCAAGAACCCCTGGCCGCGACCGTGCGCGATGAAAGGGAGTTGCGTGTGGTCGCGTTCGACCGGGAAGTTCGCATCGTGCCTGGCCAAGCGCTCGCCGTCAGCCTGCGGGCGTGAACCCCGCAGCACCAGCGCAACCACCCCCTGGCCCCTTCTTAACGAAGGAGGGGAGTCTAGGTGTCTTAATGCATCAAGCGTTCCCGTAACTTGATGTCACAAGCAAGATCGATTGCCGTCCAGGCCATGGCCAGCGCTCCATCCACCACCGCTTTGTCCGCTGATTCAGTAATGCAGTGCGCGGTGAATTCCGGCTGATGATTAACGGCGGGCAGTGAATTGATTCCAATCGCGGGGTGTATTGACGGGATTAGATGCGAGACATTCCCCATGTCGGTGGAGGCCGCCACCCGGTCCAGCATTGGGCCGAGGGGCGGGAACTTCCGTCCGAGCGATTCGGCATTCCGCTGGTAGAGGGCTGCGATCTCGGAATCCTGCCGCATTTCGGCGTAGGGCTTGTCGCCGCCCACGACTTCCAGCTTCGATCCGGTAGCCAGCGCCCCCGCCTCAAAACAGCGCAGAACTTTCGGACCAAGCTCGTTCAGTGCCGAGAGTGTTTCGGCGCGGATCATGTACCTTGCTGAGGTGTGGGCCGGAACAATGTTCGCCGCATCTCCGCCCTTGGTAATGATTCCGTGAATCCGGTCCATCGGGCGAATGTGCTGGCGCAGGAGGCCAATCGCGGTCTGCGCTACGGTGAGGGCGTCGGCGGCATTGACGCCGAGCTCAGGAAAGGCCGAAGCATGCGATTCCTTGCCGGTGTAGCGGACGTCAAATATCGAGGCGGCGATAATCTTCATCGTCATTATGTCGAAAGGCGCCGGATGCACCATCATGGCGGCGTGAGCCCCACGGAAAGCGCCACGTTCGAGCAGCAGGATCTTGCCTGAGGCGTTGCCAACTTCTTCGGCCGGTGTGCCGATCACGGTGATCGTCAGCCCTACCTCATCAGCGACCTTGGCGGCGGCCACGCCAGCGCCTGCGGACATGGCAGCAATGATGTTGTGGCCGCACGCGTGGCCTATCTCCGGAAGGCAGTCGTACTCGGCGCAAAGGGCGACGTGCAGCGGGCCGCTTCCCGCCCGAGCAGCAAAGGCCGTAGGCAGGTCACAAATCCCGCGTTCGACGCGAAAACCCGCGTCCGTGAGAGCTTCGGCAAGCCAGGTCGAGGCGCGCTCCTCTTGGAAGCCCAGCTCCGGGTTGGCGTGAATTCTGTGACTGAGTTCAACGATTCGGTCTCGCAACTCGTCGAAACGTTCTCGGGCACCAGCCTTTGGATCCATGATCCTCTGAATCCTCCCCCGTTGCCTTAAAAGGTAAACTTCACCCCCAACTGAATCCCGCGCGGCCCGCCGCCACCCAGGAAGGGGTTGCCGATGCCGACATCCCCGGTCGCCGTGAGTGGAAACCCGCCCGTGCCCACCTCGCGGCCGGCCCCGTTGACCGCAAACCCGTTAATTCCCGGATCGGCGATGTACGTGGGCAAGAAAGGGTTGGAGAAGTTCGGGTGGTTTAGGATGTTGAAAAAGTCGCAGCGAAGCTGCGCAGTCACCCGTTCCGTGATCGGCGTGTTCTTGTAAATTGCCAGGTCCCACTGCTTGAAGGTGGACCCGTGCAGCGAATCACGGCCCTCATCCCCAAAGTGCCGCGTGCCGGGTATGCAATCCTGATTCGACCCCGAAGCGGCCGCAACGCTCACGGTGCACGGGATCGCGAAGGTACTCAGGTCCACGTAATTGAGCGGATCGTGAGGATGATAGACGGTCGGCCCGATGGAGTCCGGGCGATCGTCACCTTCGCCGCTGCCGCTGAAATCGGACTCGAAGTTGTAATTGAACTGGAAGGGCTGGCCGCTTTGCAGGTTTACGGAGCTATCGGCGCCCCAGCCGTTTTTCAGCCGTTGCCAACTCCCCTTTGACTTCGGAAAGTCGTAGGCGAGAATCCAAGTGAATCGCTGCGGGAGATTGAAGTTCGAAGGCCCATATTCGAGGTTTGGCTGGGTACTGTTGTTGGGCTGTGCGGCGTTGGGCTCAAAATCGTCTCCATCGCTCGAGTCGTCCATTGATCGTGACCACACATAGTTCACCACCGACATCACTCCATGCCACCCGGTCATTCGAAGGCTGGCTTGCAAAGAGTTGTAATTCGAATTCCCGCTCGAGTTTTGCTGCATAACGTAGAACGCCCCGTAAGGGTTGCTGGCATATGGACGTGGCACGCTGAAACTGGGCGTAATACAGGGGCCGGGCGCGCAGGCAAGATCGGATGCCGTGATCGCCGCCAGGCTGGGCTGGTTCAGGTCGAAGAATCGCCATAGCCGATGCCCCTCCGAACCCACATAGCCAACTTCCAACACCACGTTCTTCGTAATCTGCTCTTGGATATTCAGATTGAAGTTCTCCATGTAAGGAGTCTTAATGTTGCGATCGAAGGCGAAGACATCGCACTCAAAATTGCACGCCGTCTCGTCTCCGAAGAGGGGCACTCCCGGCGCAATGCTCCCTGTGACTCCCGCGGAGTAAATGGGGTCGGCGCCCGGGAGCGGGTTATAAGCCGGCCCGGGATCAAAGTACGGTGGATACGGCAGGTGACCGAGAACCATGTCCTGGGAGAAGGCGTCAAAGAAAAGGCCGAATCCGGCGCGCACCACGGTCCGGCTCTTGCCGTTGACATCCCACGCCAAACTAACCCGCGGGGCAAAACCCTTGTGGTCCGGCCGGTACAGGCTGCTCAGCCCGGACTGTCCAACTTGCGTCAGTGTGAATGTGCCTGCGGTCGCATCGAAATTGGTTATGTTGCTCAGCAAGTTGTTCTTTTCGCCCACCACGCCGAAGTAGTCCCAACGCAGGCCGTAGTTCAATGTCAATCGCGGGGATATGCGGAAGCTATCCTGAAGGTATAGCCCGAAGCTGTCCTCAAAAGTATTGCGATTGGAGTCTCCCGCATACTGGAAGCTGGAGGAAGTATCAAGTGTACCCGCAAGGAAGTCTGGCAGGCTGTCAAAGACCAGTTTTCCCCGGAAGTACTTGTCAAAGTACTGCTGGATGGTGGTGCGGCGAAATTCCACGCCGTACTTCAGCTCGTGCTTGTTGAGCTTCCACGAGAAATTATCGATGACTTGGTTGTTGGAGTCCACGCGGTGACGCGGAACGCTGCTGTTCGCACCGAGCTGAGCCACATTGAAGGGAAGAATTGATGGGGCATTGGGGTTAGTCACGCCATTCACGAAGATATCCGGCAGGCCCGAATCAGCGTATCCCGACCCCGAGCACCCCGCGGTCGTGCTGGCGGCGCAGAGGCCCATCGAGCTGGGATGGAAATTCTGGTCTTGCGGGAAAAATCCTTCTGCAAACCGGTTCCAGCCGTACCTCAGTTCATTGACCTTGGTCGGTCCAAAGGTGTGCACGTAAGAAATAGAAACCAACTGCACCCGCGTCGGTGTGTAGCTATTGAAGCCTGGTAGCTGGCCGCCGGTGGCCGCCAACGCCAGCGGGAACGACTGGACGCTGTCTCCGAAGAAATACCGGCCGGTGAGAATATTGCTTGGGTTGAAACTGTGATCGATTTTGCCGATGAGGCTGCTCA
>Ga0326727_10017713_pt1 | contig 14703 bp, 11 predicted proteins | sample MB2enrmetagenome_FD_207643 | JGI IMG/M metagenome (GOLD analysis project Ga0326727, IMG submission 207643) | Lab enriched peat soil microbial communities from McLean, Ithaca, NY, United States - MB29MY | ecosystem: Environmental > Terrestrial > Soil > Wetlands > Peat | place: USA: New York... | reverse complement strand
CGGCACGCGCGGGTTGGATCAACATCAACGCCTCGACCAACATCTGGGAGTCCCACCTCCCCTTCGGGGGGCGCTCGGGAAGCGCCAGCGGACGCGGCCGCGTAGGGGGTCGCTCATTGTTCGAAGCCTTCACCGAACCGAAGACGATCCGCTATCCCGCCCCGCGCCATTGGTTGGAAAGCGCCGACCACGACAACTCCGAGGCTGCTGCAAGCTCTTGATGACGAACCTATGGCGATAGTCAGAATTAGCACACCACGACCCTCGCCCCGCCTCCCATCCCGGTCACCCGGTCACCTGTTCACCCGGTCAAAGGGCTTACTACCTCGATCTGGTCTAGAGGCTAACCTAACTAAATTGCCGTGATTTCCACCACGGCCGAGGTGCATAGGGAGACGTCAACTACTTTAGGAGAACTCATGAACACACAAGTGCCAATGCACCAGAACTTCGTCGGCGGTGAGTGGCTAGACGCCGTCGACGGTGGCACCATGGAGGTGATTAATCCAGCGAATGAGGAGATCGTTGCGCTTGTGCCCTCCGGCACTGAGGCTGACGTCGATCGCGCTGTGACTGCCGCGAAGGCTGCACTCGACAAATGGCTTGATACTACTCCCGGTGAGCGGTCGTATATGTTACTTAAGTTGGCCGATAAAATAGAAGAGAACAAGGACGAGCTGATAGCCATCGAGTCTCGAAATGTCGGGAAGCCACTATCGGTAGCCGAGTCAGAGATACCGATCTTCACTGACAACCTCCGCTTCTTTGCAGGTGCTGCTCGCTGCCTTGAAGGTCGCTCGGTGGGAGAATACATGGCCGGATATACATCGATGATCCGTCGCGAGCCAATCGGGATAGTCGGGTCAATTGCTCCATGGAACTACCCGTTGATGATGGCGATCTGGAAGATCGGGCCCGCACTCGCAGCCGGGAATGTCGTCATTCTAAAGCCCAGCAAGCTAACTCCTCTCACATCAATACGACTGGCTCAGCTCGCCCAGGATATTTTCCCGCCTGGCGTATTTAACGTCATCACAGGCGATGGCAAAACGGTGGGAACAGGATTAGTGAAACACCCTGACATTGGTATCGTGTCTCTCACTGGCGACAACGACACCGCGCAAGAGGTTTTTCGCGCCGCCTCAGCAACATGCAAGCGTCTGCACCTCGAGCTCGGTGGTAAAGCTCCCGTCATCGTGTTCGACGATGCCGACCCGAGGGCCGCTGCCGAAGGCCTTCGGTTCGCGGGGTATTGGAATAGCGGTCAGGAGTGCGGCTCCGCTTGCAGAGTGATCGCGGGTCCGCGTGTATATGATCGGTTTCTCGAGGAGCTTATCCCACAAGTGAAGTCCATCAAGGTCGGCGACCCGGCTGAAGGTGATGAGATCGAAATGGGCCCCGTGATCTCCAGAGACCAGCAGGAAAGGGTGGTCGGTTTTCTCGACCGCGCTGCCAGCGACGGTGCCCAGATGCTCGCAGGTGGTGGCTCGATCGAGCGCCAAGGCTTCTTCGTGGAGCCGACCGTCGTAGCCGACGTCTCGCAGACCGACGAGATCATCCAGCGCGAGGTGTTCGGGCCCGTCGTGACAGTGCAACGTTTCGCCGACGACGACCAGGCACTCCAATGGGCTAACGACGTCGAATACGGACTCGCCGCGTCGGTATGGACGCGCGACGTGGCTCGGGCGCTCAACGCGGCACGGCGGTTGCAGTACGGCACCGTGTGGATCAACGACCACCTGCCATTCTGTTCGGAGATGCCTTGGAGCGGTCGCAAACGATCGGGTATGGGCAGTGACATGTCGATGTACGCGCTCGAGGACTACACCGTCTTGAAGCACGTAGTAGCGAAGCTCACCTAATCACGGTCTAACTCACGAGTGGGTGGCGGCGAGAGTGATCCTGGGCAGATCCCTCGGAATGGACAGGGTGGACGGACGCCAGCCGGGGATCTGCTCCAGGGCAGTATTGAGCTCTTCCAGTTTCACTTCGACTCACGCCGCCGGGGCACGACTTCGGCCTGAGGTTTCTCGGGAGTTAGCCATCGCTGCTTGCGAGCCAGGCCTTAAGGCGCTCGAGACCCACGACGATGTTCGAGGTGTCGATGCCTCCATACGCTAGGCGCAGGTACTGTTGAGTCTCGCCTGGCAGGGGCCGGCCGAAATGGACGCGCGAGCAGGCCGCTACGCCCGTATTTTGCAGCACGGCGCGGCGGAACTCCTCGACATCCTTGCAGCCCGAGCGTTGCACTGCTCCGGTGACGTTCGGGAAAAGGTAGAAGGTCACCTCGGGCTTGGGACAGCGGATGCTAGGAATGTCCTTCAGGACATCGATCGCAGCGTCACGGCGCTCACGAAGAACCGAGACAATATGGCGTGGGCCGGACTGGTCTCCGATAAGACCCTCCAAGGCACCGTACTGGATGAAGTGATTTGAGCAGGACTCGTCGTTCACGTTGAGCTTGGCTATGACCTCTATGACTTCGCGGGGCCCGATAGCAGCACCGAGGCGCCAGCCCGTCATGGCGAACTTCTTAGAGAAGGTGTAGAGGATCACACAACGCCGGGAGATCTCGGGCAGGGATACGAAAGAGGTGCTCCGGCCTGAGTAGCGGATATCGAAGTATGCCTCGTCACAAAGAACCATCAGGTCATGGCGCTCAACCATCTCAGCCAGGCGTTGCATCTCAGCGAGCGAGCACTCCGCACCAAGCGGATTCTGTAGGTCGTTGAGGATGAGCAGGCGTGTGCGACTCGTAACAGTGTCCTCGAGCGCATCGAAGTCGATCTGGAACCCGTGATCGCCCTCCACGTAGCTGTAGGGCACTGCAATGCCGCCATGGAACTCGATTTGGGACTCATAGATCGGATAACCGGGGTTCGGATAAAGGACCTCGTCACCTGGGTTCATGAGAGCTAGGATGAACTTACCGATAACTGGCTTGCCACCGGGCTGGATCGCTACATTTTCCGCGCTGTAGCTCGTCGCATGGGAAGCGCTCAGATCGGCCGCCACCGCCGCGCGAAGTTCCGGGATGCCGGCGCTGGGACAGTAGCCCGTCTTGCCATCCCTTATGGCCTTGAAAGCCGCCTCCACGATGTTGGCTGGGGTCGGGATGTTGATGTCGCCCAGATGGAACGGGTAAACCTCGTTGCCCTGGGCAGCGAAAGCAGCGGCCTCCGCTGCCACGGCGAAAGCGGTCTCGGAGCCAAGCCGGGCGATGCGCCGCGCGATCCCGAACCGCTTGGCCTGGTCTGGAAGTGGTGCTACAGCAGCCATGTCGTCCTCCGTCTGCAGACTGGTCCGCGCAACCTGCCACCGCCCTCTTTGTGACACGGAAACCCACGACGGCTGATTCACCAACCAGCAGATAAACGGACACCGGTCGGAGACAGGAACGTTGTTTGTAGTGTGAAGCTACCGCCTACCCGTTGCAGCCGCAACCTGTGCGCTTCCGCTCGTGAACTGGACAAAGGTGCGAGCGACAGAAATCCTACGAAAGGACTACATCGGCAACGTGCCAGGTCCAACACCTGTCCGTGGCCAACTCCGAGCAGATTGAGCAGATTCTCCACTAAATCTCGTCGGGTGGACCCAGCGCTCTCAGGACTCGAAAGAAACCCTCATCGCCGAGACTCGTGCGGCTGACAATTGATGTTCGAAAATTGTTCGCCATAACGGAGTGGCCGGAAAGGCCGGGGACTGCTACGTGCCAGAACCGAGCCGCTCTCATTACAACGATAACCGAACCCCTTTCCATGGCAGCCCCGACCAGGTGAAACCCAAAATACTGGGACGGTAGTGTGACCGGGAGTCCCGCCCAGCGCCTTGAAAAGTAACCGTAGAAATCAACGGATAGGACATGGGTGGCCAGGAAGCTCCAGGAATAACCGGCCCGGTTCAGCCCTGACATGCAATTGCGCCACCACCTTCCCTCTTGAGAACTCGCCCATCTCTCGTCAAGCGCGTAAAGGCGATCACCCTGTTCGGCGTGGAGCTCACGGAAAGCTAGCTCACGCCATTGTGGATCCTTGTAAGCAGCGACCGCTTCTTCATTCCACAACGGGTTCGCCTCGAGCACCACGAGTGGAGAGTTATGGAAACCATGAAACGGTGACGGTGGCAGACTCAGATCGAGCCGACAAGTTTCGTGACACGACTTGTTAAAAGCATCGATATAAGGCTTGTCCTCCCGCACCACACACTCCGAGCCGTCGCATACCGCAAGCCAAAGATTTGTCCCTGTATCCATTAGCCTGCCTCACATGGATTCAGATCGTTGTTCCGACCACCGCCTCGTCCAGGTTGACGTTCGCCGAATGACCTACCTCAACAAGCGCCTTCCAAACCCCTTCACCGACCTTCATGGTGGTGCCACATTCAGCATTTGCGAGAGTTTCGAACTCGATCTCGCCGGGAACGACCACTCGGTCGACGCCCGGTGCCGGGCGAGTGCTGTGCATGGAGTCGACGACTTCCTGTGCTAGTTGCTCATACCTGCCAGCTGGCAGGAAACCTGTGGGATCGAGGACACAGAAGAAAACACCGTTGAGCCCGCGCTGCTCGGCTCCAATCGAGTAACCGGCCAAGGTGCCGCCGAGCAGTTCCACCAGCAGGCCGAGAGCATAGCCCTTGTAACCGACGCTACCACCCAAGGGGAGCAACGCCCCAGGTGGAGGGCCGAAAAACTGGGCTGGATCCGTCGTTACATGACCGTTCGCGTCAACTACCGCGTCGGGGATGACCTGCGTGCCATTGAGAAGTGCCGCAAGAACCTTGCCCGATGGGACGACGCTCGTGGCAAAGTCTGCGACGATCGGATTGCCTGTAGTTGGAAACCCAAAGGCAATTGGGTTAGTTCCCAGTCGAACCTCCGAGCCACCCCAAGGCGCGACCTCAGCTCCGGGATTCTGGGGAACGGTTGCAAACGCGAGGCAAATGAACCCGTCGCGGGCCGCCCGCTCTGGATACGCACCAAGCCGGTTCACATGGTTGCAACGCTGAGTGACAAGTGCCGCAATCTTGTCCTGACGCGCTCCTTCCATTGCTGTTGTCAGCGCCTTGTGAGCGGTAACGATCCCGAGGCCCCATCCACAGTCTACGATGGTAGCCCCACCCTCTCCCTTGACAATCCTTATCTCCGACTTCGGCAACATCACGCCGGTCTCGATCGCCTCGACGTACTCCGCAACACGAATCACGCCATGGGAAGTAACACCCATGGCCTCCGCCCTCACTAGCTCCGAACTCACGAGTGCCGCGTCTTCCTCTGGCACGGCGTACGCGGCCAGAATACGGGCGAAGCTGCCCTGCGCCTGCTCCCGGTCAACTAAAATCACTGTCGTCTCCTATCTCCTGTGAGCGTGATACCTCCACGCGATGGATCGGTCGATCACCAAGATGCACCAAGCGCTACGGTGATTGTCTGTCCGCTGATGCCGCTAGAGTCATCCGATGATAAGAACGCAATCACGGTGGCCACTTCCTCAGCAGTCGCAACGCGGCCCGCGGGGTATGCCGCTTCCCGCTCGCGCCAAACTGCTTCGACTGTCACACCGCGCTGGGCTGCTTCTTTCACAGCTGACTGCTGGGACATGCCAGTCCGCACCCAGCCGGGAAGCACTGCATTGCTCGTGACGCCATAGCGAGCAAGATCGACAGCAGCGGCACGCATGAGCCCGAGCAGGCCGTGCTTCGAGGAGCAGTATGCCGCGCGATCCGGTCCACCGACCTGACCCGCCGTCGAGCTCACCATTACTATGCGACCCCAGCCACGATCGACCATGTCGCGTGCAGCGAGTCGAGTCAGATGAAACGGCGCATCGAGATTGATGGCCATCATTTGCAGCCAGAGATCGAAAGAACATTCCAACACCGAGCCATCTTCAGCAGCACCAATGCCGGCGTTGTTGACGAGGATCTCGATCGGTCCGAGACGCTCCCGAGTCTCCGCGACAGCGCTGGCACATCCATCCGCGGTCTCTAGCGAACACGGGAAGTAGTGCACGCCACTTTCCTCGACGAGTTCAGCGGGCATCTCCTCTCGCAGGTCCGTTGCCATGACCCGTATGCCACGTCTGGCCAGCCCGATAACAATCGCCCGACCGATACCTCCGCCCGCGCCCGTCACGAGCGCTACTCGTCCCTCTTTCACGTAAACCTCCAATGTCGACACCTAGTGAGCAGGTGGAAAGCGAGGTCCCTATTCCTGCATTGTGACTAGGCAGGACTGCGCGGATGCGCAAAGCCGAGCGCACCCACGCAGTCCCTCTGGCCTTCGAATCGAGCCATCACACGTCCGAGGTAAACGATCCGCTCACTGCGCCCATCGAGCAAAGGTAGCGCCGCTTGGAACTCCCGCACGCTGATGAACGCCTGAGGAATCGCCGAGACACCGGAGCCGAGCTGTATCACCGGCCATTTCTAGTCTCACGACCCTATCTCAGTCGAGCCATACGCTCTCGAAGTTCGTGGGCGAGTACGGATTCCCGACGCCCGTCGGTTCAAGTCCTCGGACATGCGCTGCGGAAATGTTCAGGATCTTATTGTAAACATAGACAATGTAGCCACCGCTGTCAAAGTCTATTAGCTCCATCTCGTTAATGACGGAGCACCGTTTGACGGGATCAACCGTTGCTTGCGCCTCATTGTACAAGGCATTGTAGTGGGGATCGTTCCAATGTGTTTCGTTCCATGGCGAGTCCTTGAACATGCCGCTTGCTACCTGGCTCAAAAAGAAGTTGGTTCCCCAAAAGTCTTGAGCAAACACCCAGTGCAAATAGCCAGGTCCGACAAAGGTCGAGTATGGCACGTTATTGATCTTCACCCTGACACCGGCACCCTGGGCCTGCTGAGCAAAGACTTCCGCAGCTTCAACGCAGCCCGCCGCGATTCCAGGGCTCGTTACTAGCTCGACCGTCAGATTCTCCCGGCCGGCTTGCTTTAAGAGGAACTTCGCCTGCTCGAGATCCTGCTCTCGATGTAAGGACTTGTTGTAGCAAGGATCGTTCTCCGCAAACACGTCGTTACCAACAACACCAAGGCCATCAAGGGAGGCTTCGATCATCGCCTGCCGATCGACAATCAGCCGGAATGCCTGCCGCACTCTGACATCATTGAATGGCGCCGCGTCCACCCGCATCGTAAAGGGTGTCCACATCCCCGGTAGCGACGGCTGCGCGACGAATGGTGCCGGTGTTTCGTGGAGCAACTCAGGGGGCGCTCCTCCGAAGCAGTCCACAACCCCGCTAGTGAGCGCGTCCATAGCACTCGTATTGTCCGCGAAGTCGATAAGAGTCAGCTTGTCTACGTGCGGTGAGCCAGACACATGGTAGTTCTCATTTCGCGTGAAGACACTCTGTACTCCTGGAGTGAAACTCTCGTACTTGAAGGGGCCAGTGCCAACAGGATGTTTCGGGTCGTATCCTACGGGCACAATCCCGAAGTTCTCGCTCTCGCAGAGCGACTGCGGAAAGGCAGCATAAGGCGTGCTCATGAAAAGTCGAACCGTTAGCGGATCGAGGATCTCCATCCGCTCGATGGCTTGTAGGACGCTAAATCCGTCACCAGGAAGTTTCGGGTTCAGGATTCGCTGAAATGTGAACTTAACGTCCTCCGCTGTGACCGCTTTGCCGTTATGGAATGTGAGGTCAGGAAGGAGACGGATCGTCCACTCCGTGGCGGTGCTGTTCGTCTCCATCTCCGCGGCTAGGTCGTTTACGACCCCCTTGGCATCGTTGGTGAGTCGGCAAACTCCGTTGTAAAGGGCGAACACTCGCTCGTCGTCGACGGCTGTAACTTCCAATGCCGCGTCAAGGGTGTCAGCCGAGGAGCCGCCTGTGAGCGCGATCCGCAGGTTTCCACCGTTCTTGATCCCCGTCTTAGCGTGGGATGTCGTCGCTCCGCTCAGGCGACTTAGCTCACGGGTCGGGGGCAGTCCCCCGGTCGCGACAAGGGCACCGCCAGCCGCCATGCCCTTAAGTACGCTCCTACGCGAGATCGGCGTTCTTGATGACGCGTCCTGCCTTTCTACATCGTGTCCCTCATCGCTCATCGATTCCCCAATTCTTGTTTGTGGTCTGTTGCCGATCTAGTTAGTTTACTTGGCGACCGATTAAATCGCAATGGCCGATTCTCGGTGCTGGCAAGGTTCTATGCGTTTCACTGCGAGAGAGGTGGGTTCGGATGCGCGGCGGACGGGGTCTTATCGACTGGCTGACTCTACCGGCGGGGAGGAGAACTCGGAGCCTCTAAATCTCAAGGCACTGAGCTAGGCATTTACCTCCGCCAACTTCGGAACGTCCTCGATTAGGTGAACCGTGTAGGGATGCTGGGGGTGGCCGAGTATTTGATCGACCGGGCCAACCTCAACAATGTGACCCTGATCCAGCACTACGACTGTCTGGGCGATGCTTCGTACTAGGGCGAGGTTGTGAGTGATGAAGATCATGGCAAGTTTGTGTTCGCGCTGGAGACGACGCAATAGCTCGACGATAACGGCTTGGACGGATACATCGAGGGACGAGGTCACTTCATCGCAGACGAGCAAGCTGGGTTCAACGACGAGTGCGCGGGCGATCGCCACCCGCTGCCGCTCCCCCCCGGAAAGCTGGTCGGGGTACCGGTCTAGGAAATCGGACCCAAGAGAAACGTCCTCGAGCACCTGGGTGACCCGCGCGGCCCGCTCCGACGCCCGCATGTCGAAAAAGTGCTCGATAGGCTGAGAGAGGATCTGCCCGATCGTCTTGCGGGGATTTAGGGACGTGAAGGGGTTCTGAAACACGTACTGAATCCGCTTCAGTAGTTCCCTCTGACGCCGCCGAGCATCTCCTACGAGACGGGTATTCTCGAAGGTTATGTCGCCCGTCCAATCAGGGTGGAGCCCGACGATGCAGCGAGCGAGCGTAGTCTTCCCCGAGCCAGATTCGCCCACTACCGCTGTACAGGATTCCGGGGCAACGTCGAAGGAGATGTCGAGAAGAACGCGCTCGTGCCCGTAGAACGCCGATACGCGGCGCAGCTGGAGCATCGGGTCGGCATGCACACTAGTGGCAGGAGGACTGATCCCTCGGCGCTCATGCGACTCGCTCAAGATATCGGCGGCCCGCAGGCAACGCACGGCTCGACCGCCGATTTCGACCGGCACTGGCGAATCAACTCGGCAAGTCTCTACGGCATAGGAACAGCGCGGGGCGAACGCGCACCCTTTCGGCCGTCGGCCCGGCCGGGGGGGCTGTCCCTCGATTCCGATCAGCACCTCAGGGCGCTCAGGAGACGGGACAGCCGCTAAAAGGCCCCGCGTGTAAGGGTGAATAGGTAACTGGAAGACCTGCTTGGTTGGCCCCAATTCGATGACACGCCCCGCGTACATTACCGCCACCTGGGACGTCAGCCCACTGACAACGGCAAGATCGTGGCTCACATACACTGCCGCCACTCCGTACGAACGGCACAGCAGTTGCACCGTCTCGAGCACGTGCCGTTGGGTGGACACGTCGAGGCCGGTAGTGGGTTCATCAAGGATGATGACGGAGGGTCTGCAAGCGAAGGCCATCGCAAGCGACACACGCTGCTGCTGTCCTCCTGAGAGCTGGTGCGGGTACCGTCGCAGAACGTCGGTAGTCGCATCCAGGCGCACGTCGCGAAGCAATTCGGTTGTTCGCCCCTCAGCATCTGCTACCAGGCCAGGATGCGAACTGAACATCTCCCGCAGTTGCATACCGACGCGAAGGGTCGGGTTGAGAGCGGCAGATGGGTCCTGAGGTACGTAAGCAACCTTCGCCCCGCGCAACTCCCTCAGCCGATCCGGGCTCAAGCCGAGTACGTTGACTCCGTCTAGACGAACCTCGCCCGCCGAGATGTCAAGACCCCGTCGAGCATGGCCGAGAAGCGCGAGGGCAACAGTTGTCTTACCGGACCCGGACTCTCCCACGAGCCCGAGCACCTCTCCGGCATGAACTGAGAACGACACGTCGCTCACTACATCGGCGCCACCCGAGTGCAGCTGTATCCGGAGACCATCTACCACAAGCCGTATCGGGATCGCGCCAACCTGAACAGGGATCGTGTCATCAATGAGGGAGTCCACTACACGCCCTCAGGTCCCCTCGGCCAGGACCGACTCCTCGGGGCGTCGGTCAACACCGATGGCCACGCGTGCGACAGCGTCGGTGAAGGTGTTCGCTCCGATGGTCAGCAGAGCGATGAGGATGGCGGGGACTATTACAGCCCATGGATTAGCACTGAGGCCGATTCTGTTCTCCTGGATCATGTACCCCCAACTGGGAGTCGGAGGCGGCAGGCCGAACCCGAGGAAGCTGAGGCCGGCCATCAGGACGATGGAATAAGTGAAGCGGAGTCCAATCTCCACCATGAGGGGGCTGATGAGGTTTGGCAGGATCTCGCTGCGCATCACCTTGGTGGCCCGCACTCCCTGCAATTCGATCGTCTTCACATAGTCCTGCTGGGAAATATCCAAGGTGGCTGAACGCATCACACGCGCGACTGCCGGGGCATGCGCGATGCCGACAGCGAGCACAACGAGCCAGATCTTTGGGCCAATGATGCTTATGAGCAGGAGAGCAAAGACTAGCTGTGGGAAAGCGAGAATGATGTCAACTGTCCGCATAATGAGACCGTCAGCCGCACCGCGCAGGTAGGCGGCAGCAATGCCTGCCATCGCACCGGCAACCACGCCGATCGCCGTTGCCGCAAGCGCCATCAACAGCATCTCCCAGCCTCCACAGAGCACCCGCGAAAGCACGTCGCGACCAATGTAGTCGGTGCCGAAAAGGAACTGACGGGAGGGCGCTGCCAACGGATATGACACAAATGCAGTCGGCGAATATGGAGTGACGAACGGACCAATCACCGCTACGAGCACGACAAAGGCCGTAATGGAGAGTCCTACAGCACCCCTCGGGGTGTGAATGGCGGCCACCAAGTTATGGAGCCACTGTCGGCGTTGGACGCGGGGCGCGGTAACAAGCTCACTGACGGGAGAGGGCATCGTTACCGCCATGGCTACCTCACGGCTCGGCTTCGGGGACTAGCAAGCATGGCAACTACGTCGGCAAGGATGTTGACGAATACATAGAAGGCCGCGAGCACAACAACGATCAACTGAATAACCGGAATGTCACGATCTGATACGGCATTGACGAGGCCTTGGCCAACGCCCGGGTAGTTGAACACATCCTCGATGATCACAATCCCACCCGCCAGATAGAGGAAGTTGAGACCAATCACCTGGATCGTCGGAGCGATCGCGTTCGGTAAGGCGTGCATCAAGACGATTCGCCACCTTCGCACGCCTTTCAATTGCGCCATTTCGACGTAGTCGGACTCGAGTGCCTCGATCGTGGCCGCGCGCATCATCCGATGGATATGAGGGAGGATCACGATAACCAGTGTCACGACTGGAAGCACCAGAAGCATGGGCGCGTTCCACGCATAGGTACCCGGTGGCAACAGCGACACACCCGGCAAAACATGGAAGACGTCCGTCGAAAACAGGACAATGAGCACGATCGCAACCACGAACTCTGGAAGCGCGCTGACGGTGAGCGAAAAGACAGATGTCACATGGTCGAACCAGCCGTCCTTGCGAAGCGCGGCAAAGGCTCCGATCAGCACAGCGATCACGGTCCCGATGACGCCCGAGATGGCGACAAGAACAGCTGAGTTGACGAGACGGGGCGCGACATATCCCCACACCGGTTGACCATTGGCGAGCGAATTCCCAAGCTTGCCGGTGAAAAGCCCGGAGATCCATAGCCAATACTGATCGAAAACGCCTCGGTTGAGGTGGAGTTGGGCTTCAAGTGTCTTGAGACTTCTCTGCGTCGCGGTGTGGCCAAGCACCGCATACGCAGCATTGCCCGGCAATACCTCGGTGGCGGCAAATATGAGTATCGAGACGGCCAACAACGTGACCAAGCCGAGCGCCGCTCGGTGTCCCGTGAGCGCCAGAAGCGGGTGATCGTCGCTCCAACTTACCTTGCGCGAGTCTAGAGACGCACCCGTAGGCATCAACTCTGGACTTGCATCCACAGCCATTGCTAGGACTCCTCTAAGTGCTCTCGGCAGATAGAACGCTAAGCCTCCTAATTGGGCCGACAGTAGGGTCTTTCGCCCCTATTTCAAGACTCGTTGCCAGCACGAACGCTCTGGCAGGTGCTTTGCTGCTCGAGTGCCAACCGTTGTGCTGGCGCGGACATCCGCTCGGCTTTTGAAGTGAATGCTCTGCCTCCTTGCGAAGCCCGTCGCTCTCGCGGAGCCCTAGCGCGGACCCTGTCAGAGAGGATCATTGCTCCAGCATGATAGTCGCCTACGAAGGCGAGTTCCCTTAGACAGTGTCTGCGAGCGCTGCGGAAGCGCGAGTGTCCGCCTACGACGGCGAAAGAACTCGTCAACCCAATGTCGCTGAGATCTCTCAGCGTCTAACCGCTCGACAAGGACTGGCTCCAGCCGTCGTCTATCTATTTGCACGTCGACCGCTATTTCCGTGCTCGCCGGCACCCGTGCGCGAGTGAGGCTCCCGAACAACCTGGTAGACAGGCTCGAGGGCAGGTCCAGCCTGGGCCGGTTCGGTTTGCTGATCCACTCGACCGCCCGTTTTTTGGACGCCGGTTGGGATGGGCACCTCACCCTGGGATTGTCGAGTGTCGCCAATCTTACCTCGCGCTCTATCCCGGTGTGAAGATCGGTTTCGCGTCCCACGGGACCGCACGCCCACTGGCACCTACCGGCACGACCACGAACCTGGGCCTGCACCAACTGCGACGCCTGTCTCGCGCAGTGCCCTGTTCGATATCGAGCACGTGGACCAGAACCCTTTCTGCGTGGGTTGCGCGGGCGCGCAAGACCACCCACGCCATCGTCCGGCTCCTGCGCCGCGGGCCGGTGTCAGCTTCGCGGTCCTGGAACCGGCGGACTCGTGCTCGCGTGACTCGGTCCACTGCCTCAGCAAGGAGTACCTGTTCCAGATGCTCGGTCAGACGGCAACGCTGAGACTCAAACCGCCGACCTGCTCGTTGCTAATTGCCATTAATGGCGCAATTTCAATCTGAGCTCACCCGAGGCGGCTTCTGTCGACCCCAAAAAGACCGGCGTCACCCCACGCACCTACTGCCATCTCTGTGCTCCGACCCCCAAAAGGGGTCAACAGCGTCGTGCGCCACGCCGGCCGAGTCACTGCACGCAAAAAAGCGATTGGACCGACGCGCTCGACGCCCTCGCCCCGGCAGTCCCACGCTCCCGCGGCTCTCTGTCAAAGCTGATCTACTAGGCTCCGCAGCTTCTCGCCGTCCTGGCCCAGCCCACTCTGCAGCGTGAACAGGTCGTAGCCAATACAGAAGTGCCGAACTCCGAGATCCAGATAGTACTTCGCCTCCTCCGGAGTACTGATTTCCGCACGGGGAGGAATACCTGCCTGGATGCACGTCTCGAGCACCCGCCGCTCCACTGTACGCACAGCAGGAGAATCCTCCTCGCCCGGCCGGCCGATACTCATAGAATAGTCAGACGGTCCCCACTGGATCATGTCTATTCCAGGGACAGCTAGCACCTTCTCTAGTGCCTCCACTGCCGGAGCCTTCTCAATCATCACAGCGATAACAATGTCATCCAACGCCGTCACATATGCAGGACCCGCGCCGTAGTCCGACATCACATTGCGGCGCAGAGCAACACCGTGGATACCGTCACTACTTGGACAGTCTGCCCGTACTGATTTCACAAAATGGACGACATCCTCCGGCGACCGCGCATCTGTGAACAGTATGCTTTGGAACCCGGCACCTATGGCCCGCTGCGCCGTGTAGCAATGTTGTTCGTTGTCAACCTTGATCATTGTTCCTAAATCGTACAGTTCCGCTGCACGGCAGAAATTCTCCAATGCCGTAAGATCGAAGGAGGCATATTCTGCGAGAAACTCAACATAATCGAAGGCGTGGGTCTCACCAATGGTTTCGACAACCGTCGGGGAGTTCAGAAAAAGGTGCGTGCCTATCGTTGGCTTACCACTCCTCAACAGAGCTCTCAACTTATTCTGTCGCATTCTTGGCTCTCCAATTCTCTCGGACCGTTGAATCCCCAAACGCTTCTCACGGAAACCTTGCGAATACCATTCCCTAGATTGCACAAAGCCCTCTACGCTCGGAAACCGCAAATAGACGAGGCAATGCCCAAAATGCACCCTGCCCAAATTGCATCCGGAACTCTTGCTCATTCTGTCCCATTGGGCAGCACAACAGTTCAGTTATTCTAAGTGACCTGTTTTTCCTCTGTCAACTTGGGCGTCAGGCACGCTCCTTGCAGGCTGGCCCATGGGAGCCAGCTGAGTCGACACCCTTCGGAAGACTCCGAATTTCGACACGACCCGCCGATGTCGGTTGAACGCGACCTCGGCAAGGGTGCCCGCGACTCTGGCGGTCTCCGCGGACAGGTCTGCTCGACCTTCGCGGTTACGGAGGCCCGCTACTGCCTGCTCACTGCGTCCAAGCTCGCCCTGAGCGACTCCACCCGCTTCGTCCGCTCGCTCACGAAGCGCTCGATGGCAGCGAGGATGTGAACTCGATCGAGGTGTGCCTCCTCGATCACCTCGTCCAGGTTGCCACCGCTGCGCCACCGGTCGTCCCAGTCGCCCGAGAGGGAGTACTCCCGCACGACAGGCCCGCTGGCCCAGTCATGCATGAGCTTGAA
>Ga0326727_10017712_pt1 | contig 14703 bp, 10 predicted proteins | sample MB2enrmetagenome_FD_207643 | JGI IMG/M metagenome (GOLD analysis project Ga0326727, IMG submission 207643) | Lab enriched peat soil microbial communities from McLean, Ithaca, NY, United States - MB29MY | ecosystem: Environmental > Terrestrial > Soil > Wetlands > Peat | place: USA: New York... | reverse complement strand
TCTGCGCTACCATGTCGAGCGGCAGCAGCAGAGATTGGCCGCTCGCGATGCACAAGCGGCTCTTGACGCAGAGTAAACCCCCTCAATCCGTACAGGTTTCCTGTACGAAAAACGGAGAAAAATGGATCAAAGAGCGATTCTCGACCATCAGTTTTTGATTGCCGCATACTCCGTCACCTGGGCGATTCAGTTGGGCTATCTGGCCTGGCTGGGCCTGCGCTGGCGCGCGCAAAAGCGCCAATCAGGGCGCAACGGGCGCTGAAGGCTTCCTCAGGCTCCTACGGGCCGTAAGTGCCTTGCCAGCAACCACTTCAGCTCTTCGATTCCCTGGCCGGTGACGGCGGAGATGGCGTGAAACTCCAGCTTGCGGCGCTTCACATGAGCGGCCAGTTTCTTCAGTTTCTCTGGGTTGGCGGAGTCGATCTTGGTGGCGCAGACGATCATGGTCTTATGGGCCAGAGGGTGCTCGTCTTTCGCCTCTTCATCGTCCGCAAATGCATTATATTCCTTATAGATAGCGGTACTGGTAAAGCTGGCTAGCTCTTGATTGATGACCTTGAAATCCTCCACCGGATCGGGCCGTCCCGACGCGTCCGAAACGTCAACCAGGTGGACTAGAATTTTTGTGCGCTCAATGTGCCGTAGAAATTGTATTCCCAGCCCTGAACCAAGGTGCGCGCCTTCAATGAGTCCTGGCATATCGGCAACAACGAAGGACTCCTGCTCCGGTTCCTCGCCGACGGTGACGACGCCGAGATTGGGTTCGAGGGTGGTGAAGGGGTAATCGGCGATCTTGGGACGCGCGGCGGTGATCCGGGAGATGAGCGTCGATTTGCCGGCGTTGGGATAGCCAACCAGGCCGACGTCGGCCAGCAGCTTCAACTCCAGCCGGTAATGGCGCTCCTCTCCGGCGCGGCCCAGTTCGTGCTCGCGAGGAGCCTGGTGAGTGCTGGTGGCAAAGTGCTGATTGCCGCGCCCGCCGCGTCCGCCCTTGGCGATGACAACCTGCTCGTCGGGCTCCTGGAAGTCGTGGATCAGCTCGCCGGTCTCCTGGTCGTAAAGGGATGTGCCGACAGGGACTTGCAGAATGACCGAGTGGCCGTCGAGGCCGGAGCAGTTGGAGCCCATGCCGTGTTCGCCGCGCTGGCCTTTGTGCTCGGGATTATAACGAAAATGGATCAGCGTGTTGTGGCGCTGCGAGCTGACCATGATGACGTCCCCACCGCGGCCGCCGTCACCTCCACTTGGTCCGCCGCGGGGAACGAACTTCTCCCGGCGAAAGGCCATGCAGCCGTTGCCGCCGTCGCCGGCTTTGACGCGAATTCTTGCTTCGTCGATGAACATGGAGGACCAGTTGTCAGGGATAAGTGTTATTTGCCAGTTGCGCCTAGGGCACACGATCAGCCCTGGAGAATAGATGCCATCTTTTCATTTTACCGGAGAAGGGCTTAGAATCTTTTGCAATGTAACTGTTGGGGTAATTAGAACGGCCAGAGGGTTCTGCCCCACCCGGACCTGCCGCGAGAGCGGGCCGAAGCAGAAGCGTTGAGCAGCTTTCCCAGAGTCTGCCGCGAGCAAGGGACTCGATGGCAGGGATAGGGTGCGATTGGACGAAGACGCTGGCAGTAGCCGTGCTCCTCATCGGTACGGGAACGTTGGGTTTTGCCCAATTGGACAAAGAAGCCAAGAACTCCCATAGCACATCGTCCGGATCGCTCGCCGGCAAACTAACCGACCTGCACTCGAAACCACTGGGAGGCGTCACGGTTGTACTACGCAACCAGGCCACCGGCGCGGAGACAGCGCGTACAATCACCGCAAAAAACGGGGTTTACCGGTTCAGCGGACTGGCGCCAGGCGAGTACACGCTGGAGGCCGAAAGCCCTCAACTAGGACAAGGCCAGTTGGAGGGCATCGTGGTGAACGCCGGCCACGAAGCGCGGGTGCAGACGGCGATGGAGTTTGCACCGCTTGCGCCCAGCCCCATCCTGACGGCGATGCACGACGAAGAACCACCCAAGGTCGAAGCTCGGCCTCGAATCAACCGGCCAGTTCTTGAGCCGGAGATGCTGCCGTTGAGTGACACTGCTCTAGCCACCGAGCCGTTGCTGCTGCTTCCCTTGAGAGCTCGGAGGATAAGCTCGGAGATTCCTCAGACCACAACTCTCCCTTTGAACGCCACGCTCGCCACCGAGCCTATACAGACGGTGGCCCTGAGCGGACGAAGCCTACAGAATTCCACGCAACCGGCAACCGTGGCTTCGACTTCGGCGCTCACAGCCGCGAATCGTACCCAGGTTTCAGAAGCGAGAGCAGGGACACCCGCGTCGCCTCCGCCCAAGCCGGTTCCGGTAGCCACTCAGCAGAGCGGTCCGGTCTCGCCAGCGGTGAGCACAACGATGAACGCCGCTGAGTTGCAGGCGCTGCCCGTGAGCGGGCGGCGCTGGCAGGATTTTGTACTGGACAATACGCCCACATCCGTGACCCCGGCTGGAGGTCAGGCGCAAATCTCGCTGCGGGGCGCGGGCCTGGAGCCAGCCGAGATTGCAGTGGATGGTGTGGGCATGAACCTGGCCTTTGGCCCAACCAATGGATCGGGGCAGGGTTCCTCCGGACAGAGACCGCTGGGGCAAGGCGGAGCCGGACCAGCCGGAATGGCGCAGGTGGGAGCCGGAGGGCACGGAATTGCCGTGAGCGAGGCGGCGATCCGCGCGTTGCAGACGGCGGCCGGCAACGTGGAGGCCGCGGAAGCTCGTGCAATTGGCGGGCGCATGAACGTGCAGACCCAGCGCGGCGCCAATGAGCTGCATGGACAGGGATTTCTCTTTGATCGACAGAACACCTGGGGCGCGCGGAATCCCTTTACGCAGTGGATCACAGAGACTGCTCCAGCCACGCTTACAGGGCTTCTACCCACCGTTCCGGTCTTTGAAAATGGCTTCGGCAGTATCCAGAGCGGATCGCCGGAGTTGTATACACCTCCGGACCACGAAACCACATGGGGAATCGGCGTGGGCAGCCGCATCCGCCGCGACAAGCTCTTCTGGTTTGCCGCACTCGATGGCTATAACCGCAACGACGCGGGGCTTTCGATGGTGAAGCATCCCTATCTTCTACAGCCAGAGCCTTCGAATACATGCGCGAATCCTCCATGTACCGAAACAACCGGGTTCTTTGCCCAGCCCTCAAACGACGAAATGCAGGTGCTGAGCGCACGGCTGGGATTGAGCAGCGCCAATCCGGTAGCCGAGGGCGTAAAGGCTTATTCCTGTATGTTGGAAACATTCGGCGGATCTACTACGGATTGCCCATCGGGCTGGCCGGTCGGTCCGCCGCTGCTCGGCCCGGCTCCGCGCACGGCTACGCAGTGGACCGGCTTCGGGCGGCTCGACTGGCAGGCGACTGAGCGCGATCGATTCACACTGGAGGGCATCGGCGCAGATTGGAACTCGCCAGGTGGAGGGCTGACGCGCGTCTCGGAGAACTACGGCAACCACAGCTTCGGGTCGAGCGAAGCCCGCGAAGAGTGGTTGCTGAGCCGCTGGGAAGCTTTCCTGACTCCTAACCTGCTGGCCGAAACCCAGGCCTCGGCCGGACGGACCATCCTGGAAGCGCGGCCTTCGAATCCCTCCGACTTTGAAAAGACCTTCCTCACTGGAAATGTGTACGGCCAGTTGCCGGAGATCGTTGTAGACAATCGCTACGGCTTCACCATGGGCAACCCGTCGCGCTTCGGTCAAGGCAGCTATCCAGACGAACACCTCTACCATGGGCAGGAGTCGCTGGACTGGATTCGCGGTAACCTGCTGGTGAGGGCAGGCTTCGAGGTGGATCATAATTCCGATGCGATAAGCCTGCTGCGCAACCAGACCGGCACGTATACCTACTCCAACGTGGAAAACTTCGCCTCCGACGCGCTGGTCTTCGAAAAGTTTGGGCTGAGCGATGCACTCGACCCCTACAACCAGCACAGCTGCGACGAGACGGGCAAGGTGTGGCGAGACTCAGGGGGTGGGCTGCGCGGACTGGGCAACCTGCCCTGCTATTCGTACTACTCGCAGACCATGGGCCCCACCGATTGGCATTTGAGTACCAACGACTGGGCGGGGTACGCAACTACCCAGTGGCAAGCGAACAAACTGGTGGTTCTCTCCGTCGGCCTGCGCTGGGAACGGGAGCAGAGGCCGCCATCGCTCACCGCGCTCAGGAACCCTGAGCTTCCACTGACGGAAAAGTTGCCCGCGTTAGGCAACAACTGGAGCCCGCGGCTAGGCCTGGCCGTTGAAACCGGCAAAAAGCACTGGCCCGTCTTCCGCTTTGGCTACGGAATCTACTATGGCCGCACGGAGAATTCTACGTTGGAAACCGCGCTGACCCAGACCGGCTCGCTCAACGGAGACCTTAGCTTCTTCATGCGGCCTACCGACGATCTGCCAAACTACGGCGGCGGCGCTCCGCCGTTTCCTTACGTGTTGGCCGGTGTGCCGGGCAGCGTCATCAAGCCGGGCGCAGTGGAGTTCGCGGGGATCTTTCGCAATCCTGAGGTGAATCAGGCCGTTGCCGCCGTCGAAGAGACTTTGTCCGGCCACGTGGAGGTGACCGCCAGCTCGATGGTAAGCCTGGGCCGCCGGCTGCCCATCTCCATCGATACGAACTTCGATCCCGCTGTCAATCCGGGGAAGATCACCTATGCCGTGGAAGACGTAACCGGCGCCGGACCCATCAAGGCCACGCAGATTACGGTTCCCTTCTACGCTTCCTGGCCTTCGGCGGATTGTCCCAGTAGCTCGCAATTGAATCTTGCTGGCCAGTGTGGGCGGCTCAACCCAGATTACCAGCAGATCACCCAAATCGAAAGCCGGGCCAACTCAGCTTATGAGGCAGGGATGCTCAAGGTCGAACGCTATGGCCAGCGGGGGCTGAGCCTGCACGCCCATTACACTTACGCGCACGCAATGGACTGGAACCCCAACGAGAGTTTGCAGCTGGCGGGCAACGACGTGCTGGACCCGTCTGACATCGGACTGGAGTATGGCGTCAGCAACCTGGACATACGCCACTCCTTCGGCGCGATGGCCGTCTATGAGACGCCGTGGAAATTGCGTGACAAGGCCGGGAAGTATGGCAACGGCTGGATGCTGTCAGGCATCCTGCAAGCCCGCAGCGGATTGCCCTACACCATGCGCACCTCGGGCTCGCTGGCCGAGGAATTTGTCAATGGCGCGGCCATCGTGGGACTGGGCCCGGGCATGAACGGCTCGGGCGGCGACAACCGGGTCTACGGCGTGGGCAACGATAACATCGTCTATAACATCGGCCGCAACACCTACCGCTATCCGGGAACCTGGAAGGCCGATCTGCGGCTGGGCAAGCGCTTCGAACTGGGCAAGATGCGGCAGTTGGAGCTGCTGGCTGAGAGCTTCAACCTTCTCAATCATCAGAACGTAACCGAGCTGGAAACGACCGGCTATTATCTCGAACCCGGCAGCACGGATGGCACGCTTCCCACGCTGAACTTCCTCACCGGGCTGAAGGCTAACTCCACAGCCTTCGGGCAGCCGCTGAACATCAACGCTACCAACTTCTACCGCGAGCGGCAGTTCCAGTTTGGGTTAAGAATGAGGTTCTAGCAGCCTGCTCCGCGGCCCCGATTCTTGATGCTCATTTGAAGGCCGGCGAACAGAGACAGAAAGCTCGCGCGGACCTCATCGAAGAACATCGTGAACCGGAAAAACTCCATTCGCCGCCGCCGGCAATCCAGGCCACCCGCGATAGAGTCTAGTTGTTCGCGGGGGGCGTCTGCGTTGTTGAGGGCACTGGCGAATCAGCTGGCGCAGGTGTTGGCACAGGTGCTGGCGCGGGCGTAGCAGCTGGCGCGGGCACGGCCGGTTGCAGCTTGGCCAGGCCGCGAATGTAGAGGATAAGGTTCCGCACTTCGTCGTCCTTGGCCCGGCCCACGGCCTCGGGAGGCATCTTGCCTTTGCCGTTACGGATGGCATCGAACAGCTCCTGGTCCGGCTTGCCGGCCAGCGTCTTGGGATCGGTCCAATCGCCGAGCGTCAGTCCCAAGTCTTTGGCCAAATCTGTTTTCCCATCCCCATTCTCCCCATGGCAGATCGCGCAATCCACCCCATAAATCTCCTTCGTGCGCGCTTGTGATTTTTCGCTAGACTTGGCCGGATTCTTTTGGTCGGAGGTCGAAGCGGGGGCAGCTTTCTGCGGCTCGGGGCCGGGAGCTGACGCGGCGGTAATCCCGAATAATACAACGGTAGCGACGAATAACAACGGCTTCAACATGGCAGCCTCCTCGGCGGCAGATGCCCGTACAAGGCATCAGACAGCCGAATAGTTTCTCGGATGGATTATATGCCATATAGACGGCGAAAGACTGTATGGAATTGACAGACGGGGTAAACGGAAGCGATCCTTCGAGTCTGGGGGAATTCTCATGCGGACAAAACCGCACCGGTTATTACGGCTCAGGCCGCCAGCCGCGGCCATAATCCGCCGTGGTGGTCTTGCCGTCAAGGCGGAAGCAGACCGCGCCGTTGATGTCGGTGCTGAAGGTGCGGACCTTGGCGGCTTGCAGTGCTTGCAGTACTTCCGTGCGGGGATGACCGTAGCGGTTGTGCAGGCCGCAGGAGATGACGGCCCACTGCGGCGCTACGCGGGCCAGGAACTCGGGGCGCGTCGAGGTGATGCTGCCGTGATGGCCGACCTTCAGCAGTGTGCTGGCCAGTCCGGGTTCTGCCAGCATCGCCTGCTCGATGGGCGCTTCGGCGTCGCCCTCCAACAGAACAGATGTAGCTCCGTAGGCGACGTGCAGCACCAGCGAGTCGTTGTTGGTGGGTTCCGGTCCGGGCTGATAGTCGCGGAAGGGCGCCAGTACGCTGACCTGGGTCGGGCCGAAGGAGAAGACGTCGCCGGCGCGCAACGACCGGACTCGGACGTGAAGGGCAACAGCCTCGTCGAGCAGCGCGTTGTAGGCCCCGAAGCGGGGATTGTTGCCCACCCAAAGCTCGGCGGGATGGAAGTTGCGCAGCACGGCGGGCAAGCCACCCAGGTGGTCGGAGTGAGCGTGCGTGAGGGCGACTACATCGAGGCGGCGAAGGCCACGCGACCACAGAACCTCCGAAACGACCTCCTCGCCAATGTCATAGTCCTGAGGCGCCTGATGCGGGCCGCCGCCAAAGCCGCCGCCATCAATGAGCAGGGTTTTGCCGTCGGGCGTAATCAATAGCAAGGAATCGCCCTGGCCTACGTCTATGGCCTCCATAAGCAATGCGTCGCGCGGATGGTCAACCGGACGTGGCACTACGGCGGCCAAAGCTGCGCAGACCAGGGCGGCCCATACGACGCGTCGCGGCCAGTGCAATCCTGACGAAACGGCCAGGCGGGCCATCACAATGGCCGCCGCGAGCAATACGCAGAAGGTGAGCGATTGCCAATGCAGCGGCGCGGGAATGCGGAGGTCGCCCCACGCCATTGAACCAAAGAGCCGCACCAGACCAATGCCGATGTGAAGAAAGACAGCCACGATCATCGCCGGAAGAACGGCGGTTGGGGACCAGACCACGAGTGCCAGCAAAGTAATGAGCGCGGCCGGCATCAAGATGAGCAGCAGCGGCAGGATGAATACATTGACCGGCAGGGCGAAGACAGTGATGCGATGGAAGTAGAGAGCCATGGGCAGTGCCATGGCCAGCTCCACCACGCAGGAGACGACCAGCAATTCGACGCAGCGAAGAAACAGGCGAACCGTCCAGGGAAAGAGCCGCCAGGCAATGAGACCGGCCAATCGCCCGCCCGCCGCCTTCTTCAGCCCAGCAGCAATCATGCGCAGAAACACGCGAAATTGCGCCAGAAGCGGGGCAAGTTTGGCGTCCAGAGCAATCAGACGCAGGTCGCATGTGGCTGTCAGGTAAGGGTGAATCGTGCTCTGGAGCAGCGGCATGGCGACCCCGCCGATGGCGACAACCGCCAGCAGCGTCATCTGGAAGCTGGCGTCGAAGAGGCTGCGTGGACTGTAAGCCAGAAGGCAGAGCGCGGCAAAGCCAATGGTGTTCAGGGCGTTGCGCTCGCGGTTGAGGAGACGGCCAAGCAGGTAGAGGGTGACCATCCAGAGCGAGCGCTCGACCGGCGTGGCGAAGCCGGTGAAGAGCGCGTAGGCGAAGGAGGCCAGAATCGTGAGCAGCGTGGCCGGGACGCGCGGCAGACGGAGCCGCTTTGCGACCCAGAAGATGCAGCCGGCGACGATGGCCAGGTGAAAACCCGAAACCACCAGCATATGAAACGAGCCGGTACGCTCAAAGCCTACACGCAACGGGTGGGTGAGGAAGGTGCGGTCGCCGGTGACCATCGCGGCCAGCATGATGGCGTCGTCCTGGGAGAGGCGCAATGGAGCGGGCAGGCGGCGCATGGCTGTCGGCAGGGCCAGCAGGCGGGCGCTCGTGGCCCGCTGCAAGCCGCTCACTCGGCAGCCGATGTAGAGGCCGGGAGCCTTTCCCAGCCGTTCTACCCGGTCGATGCTCACCGTCGCCGTGGAGGTAATGCCCTGTTCGAGCAGGAAGTCCCTGCGGCTCCATACGCCGGGATCGTGATAGACCTCGGGCGGCAGCAGCCGAACCACGGCCCGCACGCGTTCACCGCACTGGAAGAGCTGTTGGCCTGACGGACCTGATGGGTTTTGCGGCCAGTGAACGGTCAGCCGCACGCCGCCTTCGACCGGCGCCTGCGTGTCCTCGGTGTCGGTGACCGCCTCCAGGCTGGAGACGCGCAAGTCGATCCGTTGGGCGGGGCGTTGGGCTGCGGTAGGCTCGTCCAGGTTCTGTTCGATCTCGCCGCGGACCGGACCGGCATCGACGACCGTGCCTTCGACGGTGCGCAGCAGGCCGTCGGAGAGCGCCGCCAGCGCGGACGCGGGCGCCGGGTGCGGCTCCATCTCCGCGCACCATGCGCCCAGTAGAAGCCACAACACAGCCAGCGGCAGCCAGGCAATGCGCTGCGCGCGGAAGGCCGCCACGCCGCATAACACAGCCACCAGCGCCAGCGCAATGAGCACCAGGCTTGGCCGCAGATAGAGTGCCTGCGCAACCGCAATCCCCACGGCAAAGAGCCACGCCGCATAAAAGAGCGGGACCGCTCCCAGCGCGACAGGAGCGCCAATGGCTTGCTCGGAGTTGGGTGATTCGGATTGCATTGCTCTTAAATGCAGAAAAAGCTGTTCTGGCCCTCAAGCCTATCAGGAGCGACGCAACTGGACCACTGTTTCCAGGTGAAAAGTCTGCGGAAAGAGGTCGGCGAGGGTGATGGACTGGATTTGGTAGCCGGAGGCTATTAATACGCGCAGGTCGCGGGCCAGCGTGGCAGGGTCGCAGGAGACGTATACGACCGTGGGGGCGGCGATCTCGGCAAGCAGCGCGCAGCTCTTTGCGCCCAGGCCTGTGCGCGGCGGGTCCACGGCGATCAGGCCGGGGCGTTCGCCCGTGCGATTGCTACATAGGAAGGCCAGGGTTTCCGCATGGATGGCCATGCCGGGTGTGCCGCGAAGGTTTTCCTCCAGTGCCGCCGTTGCCGAAGGGGCAGACTCGACGGCCACCACGCGATCAAAACGCGCCGCGAACTGCCGAGCAAAGAGGCCCACGCCGGTAAAAAGGTCCCAGGCCAGCTTGCCGCTATGATCGGCGGTGACCCGTTCAACGAGCGCATCCACCAGCCAGCGGTTGACCTGAAAGAAAGCGCCATGGTCCACGCGATAGTCGAAGCCGTCCGCATGGTAGTCGAGCGATGCCGCGCCCCATTGCGCGATAGTGCGCGGCTGAAGACCGGAACCTTCCTCGATGACCAACTCCGCGCCGGTGAGCGAAGGGATTCGCTCGTGGAGCGCCAGCGCCACTTCGTCGAAGCGCAGCTTGGGCGGGCTTGTGGTGAAGACAGTCGCCAGCAATGCGGTTTCATCAGGGTTGCAGAAGAGCGCAATCTCCATGGGGCGCAACAAGGGGGCAAAGCCGCGCGCAACCTGAGCAAATGCCTGCGCGGCCTCGACCAGCAACGGCGCGGCAATGGGGCACTCGCGCATGGGAACCACTGCGTGAGAGCGTCGGCCGCGATAGCCCAGCTTCCCGGCCGCATCGAAGGCCAGACGGATACGATTGCGATAGCGCCACGGCTCGCCGGAGAGAATAGCAATCTCTTCCGGCGTTCGGACGCCGCCTCGCTCCAGCATCTCGCGCAGAATTGCCTGTTTGAAGGCCAGTTGAATTGCGTAGCCAGTGTGCTGATAATGACAGCCGCCGCAAGCGCCGAAGTGCGGGCAAGCGGGCGCAACGCGCTCCGGCGCGGCACGGACAATCTCCTCAGCCTCGGCGGACGCATAGCCGGACTTGCTCTGAGTAATGCGCACGCGCGCCTGCTCTCCGGGCAACGCTAGCGGCACAAAAACGGCCTTACCTTCCAGCCGAGCCAGAAATGCGCCGCCGTAGATCGGCTTCTCGATTTCGACGAGCAGCAATTTTGGGGGAGACGAGGGTATCACCCCACGTGTAACGCCAGCTGAATCAACGTGTGCCTTCGCTCCGGAGGACTGCTTCCCGGACTTCCCCCTCCCGGCAGAAAGCCTCTTCGCGGCCTGTTTGGCTCGGCGCTGCATGATGATTTGTTTTCTGGGCGTCATTGTTGGCTCATATAAAAGAGGCTGAGGCGGGGCAAGTTGTAATGCACCAGCAACTGTTTCTGGACAAACTGGCGCTCCACCTGGCGCAGTTGCACGGCGCCCATGCGGCTGCGATAGGGTGCCAGCTCACGCGCCGCGTGCTCTTTGAGTCCCACCAGCAACTCTTCCGGTGCCGCCGCCGTCAAAGCGGCAAAGAGCTTCTCTTCGAGCACGGTGAGGTTGCGTTCGAGCGCCTCCAAATCATGAGCCGTGACGCTATTGTGTACTACGGCGCTTTCGTCCGTCACGGCGGCGCGCGTATCGGCGGCCAGTTGGCGCAGCCGGGCGGCGGTTGCAGCGCAGGCTTCAGTGGCCACACTAGCCGCGTCCAACGCGGCGGAGGCGGCTTCCAGGTGCGCGGCCACACGCTCTTCTTCAAATCCCGATTCGCGTGCGACATTAGTTGCACCGGGAGCCGTGCCGGCGGCGGCCTCGCGCAGCTCCTCGGCGGCGACCATCACCGCCTGCGCGCACCAGGCCAAACCGTTCACGCGCCGCATCCGGCCGCGCTTTTGCCGCGCTTCGTACTTGTCGAAGGCCGCGTCGATGCCGCGCAACACTGCTTCCAGCGGAATGCCGGCCTCTCGCCAGGTCTCGATCAGCGCCCAGTCCAGTGTCGAGAGCAACAGGAGCACCCCGCGCCGCTGCTGGAAGCGCTCTTCGATCTCGGTGAAGTAGTTGAAGTAGTTCAGCACGGGCGTAGCCTCAATGCGGCCGGCTGCGCGGCTTGGCGATGCGGTTACGCTCGAAGAGGATCAGCAGGCCATCAAGGGTGAGCATGTCGTCGATCTCGGCGATGAAGCGCGAGTCCTCCGCGATCTGCCGCGCCAGGCCGCCGGTGGCGATGACCCGCGCCGGCGCGCCCAATTCGGCGATGATGCGCTCCAGGATGCCGTCCACCAGTCCGATGTAGCCGAAGTAGAGCCCGCTCTGTAGGTGGGTGACGGTGTTGGCGCCGATAACCTTGGCGGGGCGCTTGATGTCCACACGAGAGAGCCGCGCGGCGCGGGAGAAGAGCGCCTCGGCGCTGAGGCCCAGACCGGGCGCAATCGCTCCGCCCAGGTACTCGCCCTTGGCCGAGATCACGTCGAAGGTCGTCGCCGTGCCGAAGTCCACCACGATACACGGCCCGCCGTAGCGCTCGAAGGCGGCGACGGCATTCACTAACCGGTCCGCGCCCAGGTCCGCCGGAGTCTCTTGCAGGATCGGCATTCCCGTCTTGATTCCCGGCTCAACAAAGAGCGGCTGCGTGTGGAAGTAGGTCTCACAGACCTCGCGCAGCGTCCCCTCCACCGGCGGCACCACAGAGGAGATGATGATATGGTGCGCGTGACTGGTGGAAAAGCCATTCATTTCAAAGAGATTGACGAACAGCACGCCATACTCGTCTGCGGTCTGCGAGCGGTGCGTGGTAACGCGCCAGTGCGCCGCCAACTCGGGCTTCTCGCCCTCAAGCCGGAATAGCCCCAGCACCGTATTCGTATTGCCCACATCGATAGCAAGCAGCATAGTCTTTCTCAGCTTATCTCTACGGCTCGAATCCCGCCTGTCTGCACCGTGACCATCCCATCCGCAGTCTGTACTCGCAAGAATCCATGTTCGTCGAGCCCGGTTGTAACGCCCGTGCAAGCCTGCGGGCCATGCACTTCAACCCTTCGCCCTCGAATCCAGGTTGACGCCTCTTCGACGCGCGTTGGAATCGTTGATCCCGCCGCCGGATCGGCCAACCCAAGCGCTTCTCGCTCCAGCGATTCTAGCAGGAAAACGAGTAAATCCTGGCGAGATACTCTCCTGCCTGCCTCCAAATCGAGTGAAGTAGCGGGTGTCGCCAAATCAAGAGCGAAGGTCCTCTGATGAACATTGATGCCCACACCGGCCACCACAAAATCAACCGAGCCGCCCGAAGTCTTCGACTCGACCAGGATGCCGCCAACCTTCTTGGGACCGATAAGCAAGTCGTTGGGCCAGCGCAAATCGACGGTCAAGCACGCAGCGGTACGAATCGCCTCGGCGACTGCCAGTCCCACGGCCAGCGGAAGCAGCGGCAGACGAACGGCGGGAAGCTGCGGACGCAGCAGCACGCTTACGTAAAGTCCTTCACGAGCAACCGAATCCCAGGCATGGTCGCCGCGCCCGCGGCCGGCCAGTTGCTGCTCGGTAAAGTAGACCGATCCATGCGGCGCCCCGCCGCGCGCGGCAGCCTGCGCATCGGTGTTTGTTGAGTCAGTCTGTGGTGAATAATGCAGCTTGCCCGCAAAGACAGTTCCTGCAAGCACGAAGTCGAGCGCCGCAAGATCGTACACGGCTAAGCCGTTTCCGCGGCGATGCGCATGGAGATGTTCGCTGCCTTGGCCGAGTGAGTAAGTGCGCCCACGCTTATGAAGTCCACCCCCGTTTCGGCGTAGGCGCGAATGTTGTCGAGAACGATGCCGCCCGAGGCCTCGATCGGAATGCCGTTCCCGGCCTCTCCTCTTGTTGCCTTTCTGATCCGTTCCACCGACTTCTTCACTTCCTTGGGCGTCATGTTGTCCAGCAGAATCGCCTCGGCGCCGTATTGAAGCGCTTCTTCAAGCTCCTGCTCGCTGCGCGCCTCCACCTGTACGCGCTGGCCCTTTTCGCGCCGTTCGAGCGCCTGCTTGAGCACCACGGGCAGTCCCCCCCCCAGCGAGATGTGGTTGTTCTTGATGAGAATGCTGCTGGCCAGATCGAGGCGGTGATTGGTTCCACCGCCGCAGAGGACGGCGTATTTTTCCAGCGTTCGCAAACCTGGAACCGTCTTGCGCGTATCGAGGACGCGAACGCCGGTACCGTCAATGGCGTCCACAAACTGCCGCGTCAGCGTGGCGATGCCGCTCAGGTGCTGCATCAGGTTCAGAATCACACGCTCGCAACTCAGCAGCGCACGGGCGTTGTGGCGGATGACGGCCAATACCTGGCCATCATGCACGCGCACGCCGTCGAAGATCTCTGGATGGCTGATGACCTCAAAGCGGGTCTGCGCCGGGGCGCGCTTGTCGAGACGGGCGAAGATCTCCAGGCAGCGAGGCACCGATCCCAGGCCGCTGACCACCATTTCCTGCCGCGCGACGATGGAGGCGGAGGCGCGCAGGCCGGGGTCGATGGTGAGATTGGTCGTGGTGTCGCCGGCTGCCTGATCTTCAATCAGCGCCCGCTCCAGCAATGCGTCGATACTGCTGCTTTTCCAATCCATGATTCCCTTGCGCGTTTCAGAGTTGCGCTTGATCCTTCTTGCTCAAGAGAAAGTTATAAATGATCCGCTTGGCGCGTTCATCAACTTGAGGGCCAATGGAAATAAACTGCGTTCCATTGCTTCGATAGATTTGCAGCGAACTCTCTGGCTTGTCGCCGGAATTTCCTTCAACGAGTTTTTGCCACAAGCCGGGTTTGCCCTGCTTGCGCCGATCAATCAGAGTGATCTCTCCCAGGTCTTTATACCAGAGCACGGAGACAATGTTGCGGGCATCGCGCGCCATGATTCCACTGGCAGCCAGGAGAAAGAATTGAGAGTAGCCGGCAAACGTTCGTGCACCGGCGAGGTCAACAATCGCAAGCGCCGAGCCAAGCCTTCCCAGGTGGTCGGCGATCATCTGCTTGATCTGCTCGGTGAATTGCGAGGCGACTAGGCAGCCTGGCACGCCGTCAAACGAGAGTGCCGGCGCCTCCTGGACGCTCCGGGGCGGGGTGAAAACGCTGTCCACAGGGCTTCTGTCCACTGGAGTTCTTGCCGCGGGGGCGCTCTCCGCCGGCGTATCCACAGCAGCTCCAGTGTGCGCCTTGAGCTCCCGCCAGGCGATTTGGATTTGCTTGAAATGTTCTTCCGCATCCGCGCGCAGGCTGGCGTAGTTCTCATAGAGATCGGGATGCCACTGCTTCACTGATTCGTGATAGGCTTCTTCAACCTCTGATTCCGAGGGTATTCCGTACGCGATTCCCAGCGTCCGATAATGTTGCCGGCATTGAGCACAGTCGCA
>Ga0326727_10017710_pt1 | contig 14705 bp, 10 predicted proteins | sample MB2enrmetagenome_FD_207643 | JGI IMG/M metagenome (GOLD analysis project Ga0326727, IMG submission 207643) | Lab enriched peat soil microbial communities from McLean, Ithaca, NY, United States - MB29MY | ecosystem: Environmental > Terrestrial > Soil > Wetlands > Peat | place: USA: New York... | reverse complement strand
TCGTTGATTTTGGGGATCAGCTCGCATACGACGCTGCCGCAAACACTGTTATGCTGGCGGACGGGAGCAGTACATTTGACTTGAAACAAGTCACCATCCTTTCCCTCTATAGCGATCCCCCGCAGGTTTTGAGGGCTACTGCTGCGCCAACCCCGTCTGCGCCAACCCCGTCGCCTTTCCAAGGGATGACCCTCACCCTCACACTGAGTGACTTTGTCGACACAAACGGCAAGCCAGTGTCTCTTGATGGGTTTGCGACGGGGACCAGGCAATACTTCGTTGTTTTGAAGTCCGTGAAAGATAAGCAAGCCTCGATGATTCCTTTCACTGTCAGAGGTAGTCAACTCGTTAGGTTGAGGGCTGAGACGCACCCGATGCTGCGAAACGTCATAACGGTGGCAGTGGAAAATGCGGATGTGACCGCATTTTACGAACGGCTTGCAAAGGATTTGAACTCCTTAGTGATTGTTTATGACTTTGGGCCGAATTCCGGCGTGTCGAACATCAAGACTCGGGCCAGGAAGGTCGAACACCCTCCTGTATCAATCGCGATTGACATTTATCCTGAGACACCGCTGCCGTTCCATTCATCCGGATATAAAGCAACGATTCAGATCCCCAAAGCGGACCTGCCTCCTGGCATGGATACTTCGGAGGCAACCGCCTCGTATCCAGTGACTGCCACGGCAAACTATCCATCTCCTACTGTCGACAAAACGAGTGCGGTCTACGACTTTGAGCCCACGCTGACCTCTAGTGTGAATAAGTCCAAGGACATCAGGACAACTTCGGGGCTTCTCGCTTTGACTTTGGATCCCGTCCTGTTTCTCCACGAGATGGGTGCTGACGGAAAGGCGCGCAGCGCTTCGTTCTGGTGGGATTTTCGGCCTAACATTTCCGCAAACGTGGACACCCTCCCGGAAAAGTCATCGACCACTCCCAACCGTGTGACGATCGCGCTCGATTCGGAACTGGGCCTCAGCAGAAAGAGGGCCTCCACGCCCGCCTTTGACAACTGGACATGGACAAACGGTGTTCGTGACGATTCGGATCGCGACTTCAAAATCTTTAGCACGTATTGGCATACCGATATTGCCCCTGATTTCTGGAAATGGTCGGAGAGCCAAAACTATCGAACGGGGCAATATACCCCTGTTGGCAAGACTGGTTCGGGTCCCAAGCACTTGATAGTCACTGCGTACCGATTCAGGCCGACGTTTGGTTATGAGATTGGTTCAACGACCATCCGGTCGGGAACGATTGACCCCACACTGGGCGACTCAGTTTCAAGGGCGCTCTTGAAGTTCGACAGCATGATCGAGCTGTGGAGAAATGTGACCTTCAGCGCAGTGGACACTTCCTGCTATTTGTTTGGCGCGACGAGAAGAAATGCCCGGGGATTCTTGGACGCACAAGTGGCAGTAAACACTGGTCTCGTACTGCGCACGGATACTCAGAAAATTCAAAGCGCAATACTGTTCAAATATCAACGCGGCGAGCAGCCCCCCATGTTCACGCCGACCGACACCATTTCGCTGGGATTCAAATTATACAAATAGCGATCGGCGGATGGTAGTCGGACAAGCGTGATGGCGATGGGAGAGCTTCTTGAAGCGGCTGGTTTGTTTATTTAATCGATTTGGTAGCTGTTCGAAGACCACTAGGTGACTTCAGGATTCCACCGTAAGTTGATTGCCCCTTGCCCGGGGACCACGATGTTGGGAGTTCGAATCCGCTCGCACCGACCAATTAAGACGCGGAGTTCGGGCTTGTGGATGAGGATATACACGGCGAGCATTTTCGGCACCGGGCGTGCAATCTCTCAACGTGCGTCAAACCCATTTTCAATCCAGGGAGATTGGGGAAGTCTACTCGCGGAGCACGACGTTCAATAGAGACCGGCGCAGTATGAGTTCGCCGTTGTAATCGATGAAGCCAAGCCTCCTGAACTTATTCATGAAGTAATTCACGTGAGTGCGCGTTGTGCCAATCATTTCCGCAAGCAACTGCTGAGACACCTTCGGAATGCGCGTTTCAAGGTCGCGCTGTTCGCCGTAACGCGATAGACGCAAGAGCGCGCGAGCCAATCGCTTTTCCGCGGAATTGAAAAGCTGGTCGATCAAATCCTCTTCGATCCGCAGCGTCCTTGTGAGCAGATATGCGATGAAACCATCTGATAGAGCGTGCTCAGCATGAAATGCGCGAAGTATGCCCTCCTTGCCGATCACCAAGATCGTGGTCGGAGCCATGGCCGTGGCCGTGGCGATATAGACCGGCTGTTCGGAAAGGCACCACTCGCCGAAAAAGTCGCCCGGGCCTAGAATTCCGACCACCGCTTCTTTGCCCGAACGAGATACGACAGTGCGTTTGACGCGGCCCTTTCGAACAAAGAGGACATCTCTAGCTGAATCTCCCTGCGAGAAAATGATCTGGTTTCTTCGGAATTCCCTGACCTCCCGCACGATTCCAAGCGAGTCGAAAAACGACTCGACGTCAAATGCGGGCTTTCTTCCCACTTTCATGAATCGAGAGCGCCTCCAGGATTAATTCCAATCTTAACAAGGAATTTTTGGACAAGACAAGCGCCAGACATTCGAGGGCGCGGAAGAGAGGCCAAGCGACGAAAGAAGACCATGCTCGGGTGTCTATTTTTAGACAGACTTTTCTTTTGCCAACATTCGAGAATTTACGAGGAAAAGGATTTCGAGAGCCATTCACATAGGAGGGATGAGACCGATGTTAGCGAGACATCAAGCCCGATTTGTCGTTTTGGTGTTTGTCGCCCTCTCATTCGCTGTGCTTCCGGCATTTTCGCAGACCAGCGAAGGGACCGGCAAATTGAAGATTCACGTAAGTCCAAAACAAGCCTACGTCTTCGTGGACGGCAAAGCCATCCGCGAGGGCGACCAGTCGATCCGGTTGACTGCGGGTCCGCATGAAGTGGGAGTTGACAACTACGGATATACCCCAAAGACGCAGAAGGTTCAGATCAGTGCGGGGGAAACAACGGACCTCGACGTAACCCTTCAGCGATTCGGAGATCAGGTTGCGGGACCGTTCGGGGACATCGAGTTCAAGGGCGATCCACGAGCTGCTGTGCTGCTCAATGGGACAACGCCGGCCTACTTCGTAGGCCACGTCGATGAGTTCAACTGGAATTGGATCTGGCACCAGCGCTTGCTCGTGAACCCAGGAACCTACCAGGTGATGGTCACGCGGGAAGGTAACACGATATGGGAGGGTCCTGTTACTGTGAAGGCGGGACAGCAAGTGACGGTTTATCTCGACCGGAATGGTGCTACCAAAACCAAGGAATGGGCAAAGGGCAATACCATAGGGCCTCAGCCGCGATTCCATGCGGGGATTGCCAGTGCGACAGTGCCTGTTGCCCCTGTGACTGCTCAACTCACCGCTCAGCCAACCAATCTCACTTGTGGCCAGTCTGCCAATTTGAACTGGACCTCAGCCAACGCGGTGGATACCACGATAACCAACCTTGGAGAAGTGGCCACGACCGGCGACGGTTCTGTAACCCCGACGCGAACTATGACCTACCAGATCACCGCGAAGGGCCCGGGGGGAGAAGTCACCAAGATAGTCGACGTGGATGTCAATTCGCAGCCAACGGCAACAGTCAGTCTCAGCGAACCAGAAGTTCACTACCACAAGGTCGGAGATAAGGTGGTTCAAGACGACTCGACGACGCTGAATTGGTCGGCGTCCAATGCCGACAATGTGACAATCACTCCTCTCGGCAGCGAACCTACGAGCGGAAGCCAAACAATTGAGGCTCAGCCGACACAGACAAACCCGGGACCGGTTGATGAACGCGTGAGCTACACAATCGAGGCTTCGAATGCTTGCGGTGGAACGGCCACCCAGACAGCGAGCTTGCACATTGTTGGCTCAATCGACCCGCCTCCCTCCATCAATCTTGCGAGCTTGTTCTACCCAACAAACTACCCAACGATGCGGCACCCGAAGGTTGGTCTGGTAAGAAGCCAGCAGCAGACGCTTGTGCAAATCGCCAAGCACTTCAAAAACTATCAGCAGTACAACGAGGATGCGCGCCTTATGATCGTTGGACACACCGACACCCGAAAATCTCAAGAATACAATATGGCTCTGAGCGAACGACGAGCAGACCTTGTGAAGAATTATCTCGTTTCGAATGGCATCGCAGCCGACGAAATCCAAACCCGCGCGGTTGGGAAGGAACAGGAGTTGCCGGTGAAGGAAGTTGAGAAACTCCAAATGAAGGATCCTCAAAAGCCGGAGAAAGGAATGATGCGGTCAACAAAAGTTACCTGGCTGGCATACAACCGACGAGTCGACGTCATTCTCGAGCCTACGGGACAACAATCGGCTTTGGTTTATCCCAACGATGCCCCCGACAGCCGCATTCTCTGGGAAGCGTCTGAGCCAAGCCTGAAAAAAGTGGAAATGGCAGCGAAAGCACCGATAGCAGCGGGTTCACTGCATGCCGGGTTGACAAACAACAAATGAAGTTCCCATGAATTCGGGCCATTCGCGGCGCTGCACTGGGAATCCTTGATGGGGAGGACTCAGGTTCTCCTAGCGGGAGAGTGCGCAAGCCCGCACTCCTGTATCGCGCAACGCTTGGAGCAGTGGGGGGCAGACTGCAGTTTTGCGCGTTCTTCCGCGGAGATGTGCGAGTTGGTCGTGGAGCACATTTTTGACCTGATCATAAGCGGGATGACGCTTAAGGACGGGTCGGTGTGGCGCGCGGTCCCTTTGTTGGAGGACTCAAATTCAACAATGTACTGTTTCCATCCGATCGAGGATGGCTGTTTGTGGATCAAGGTCGTTGACAGGGGGCGCGCTTGTTGGGGCGCGCCTGCGCTGAGGCCCCGTGAATTTGGGCGATTATTGCAGCAGATTCTCAAAGGCGAGCGTTCAGTTTCGGTTTCTGGGTGTCATAGTCCCGAGACATGATTACTTGGAGGGCAATGTTCTATGACTCGTGCAGCAGTCTTCGAGGGACTGGAGAGCTTCCTATCCATGCGGCTGACTTAAAGATCTTCTCTGTTGACATCATGAAACGATGCGGACATTCAAACCTTAGGACCATGCCGATGAAGAGGGGAGAAACTCTCGCGCTTACGTTTGCTCTGGTTGTTGTCGGCGGGACAGCAATTGCGGGCCGGGCGACAGGAACAGAGGGCTCGAAACAAACGACTCAATCCTCAACACAAGAAAAAGCTAGCTCGGTCACACGCCACGTGATGGGAACCGTGGCTTCTGTGACACCCTCCGAGTTAGTCCTCAACCATAACTGGAGGGGCAAATAAGAAAAAACCACGTTTATGCTCAAGTCAGATACCAAGAAAGAAGGAGACCTTGGAAAGGGCAGCCGTGCTGCTGTCTACTATCATGTCGAAAACAAAGAACCAATGGCAAAAGATGTAAAGATATCGGAGTCCAAGCCCAAGGCAGAAACCAAGAAATCTTAGCGCACCGAGCTTTGCCTAAACTTTGCGAATTCGAAAGAGAACGGGGCGAAGCCCGAAACAACCCAAGATCGCAAGGTGAAACTGGCGGTGCACTAGTATCCTGTCGGCCTTCCAGCCGTTCGCATGCAGCCACTATTTGTGTACCTTATGGATGGTCTGCGTTAGAGTGTCGCGAGTGTTAGAGGAGGTCTGCCTATGAACAGGCGCGAGTGGCTAAGGCAAAGCCTCTGGAGCATCGCAGCTATCGCAGGAACGAAGGCCGCGACCCACAAGAATGTTGCACTTTCTCTGAACGAGATCTCCGAGCCTGTAAGAACTGCCCTTGAAGCGGGTCCACTGCTTTCGCCCCAAGAAATCTACGCGTTGCTGGGTTTCACCACGATGACAGGCGAAGATCCCCTCAAGCTTTGGGCTCGGCTTCGTCCAGCCGAGACTTGGCTGGTGGGACCTCTATCTCCGGATGGCTGGGCGGGTCAGGCCTTCGTGGCAGACCACGAAGACATTTTTGCCTTCCGGTTCCTGGCATTGCCGTCCCAATGGAAATCGAATTCCACGACCACGAATTTCGCGGAGTACTGCGGCCATAAGTTCTCTGAATGGCTTGCGAATTGGCCGGCGTGGTGGAGGTTGGTGGGACCGAAAGCTCCCGACAATTCCTATGCGCGTCTTGTGTGGCAAATGCCGGACGGCGGGCCGGAAGTGACCTACGAATGGGCACAAACGGATGCACAGGAAATCGTTTGCCGCATCACAAATTCAACGCCTGCCGATCTCGTGTTTCAAGGGTACGTTCCTTGGGACCACAACCCACCGCAGTTTTCGGTTCTCTATTCCGAATCGCCGGACCGGCACTTCCTTCGCGGGCGATCCTGGATACCGGGGACTCGCGATGGAATGCGCTGGGTCCTCGGCTTTAGCGAGCCCATCGAGAGCGGCGTGGGCGTCGGAACCGGGCTTTGGCATGGTGTAATCCCATCGACGAGCAAGCTCTATCTCTGCGCGCGACAAGGTCAATCTTACGAGCCGCTTGAAAGTGCCGCTACAAATTGGCTCGCGGCTGGGCGCATCGATAGCTTACTTGACCGGAATCGCGAACAGTACCTCGCCAAGCGGCCGGAGGGTGTAGGTTGGCTGGCCGATGTCCCCGCCGCGATCAACGACCAACTGCAGTGGAGCGAAGTGTACACGCCGGAGCGCAAACACAAGTACATAACCGTGAGCCGTGCATGGTCGCGTGAAAATAACTCCGCGCCGGATTTCCTCTGGGACAGCTTTTTCAGCGCCTTGCTCGTATGCCAGGAAGATCGGGAAAAAGCATTCAATCTGGTGCGCGACATTACTTCGTGGCAGAACGACCAGGGAATGTTCGCGCAATACGGGCAATGGGTCAGCCATCCAGACCGGCTGATCTTCCCCGTTGCGTGGGGACATTCGCAGTACCCCATCGGCTCCCTGGCTGTTTCTAAAATCTACCTTCGTCACCCCGACAAGCAATTCCTTGCCGACGTGTACCCGAAACTGCTGAAGGCGCACCGTTGGTGGTTTGCCGACCGCGGCGATGGACAACCTTGGCGGGATGGAAATCGCAATGGCCTTCTGGAACTGGGCGCGAACTATCCGCAGGAAATACCCTACCAAGACAGGCAACAAACTGCCTATTTCGAATCGCATGACGACAGCCCTCAATGGTGGGGTGGAGTGGCACCCTATAACGAGAAGACGAATACGTGCGAACTGGACACGGTGGAGCGTAACTGCCTTTACGCCATGGACGCGTGGATTCTCGCCTGGATGGCGCGCGAATTGGCAAAGGAGCAGGAAGCCGCCGTTCTAGAACGCGAACACGCGGAGATGACTTCTCGCATCAACGCCTTGCTCTGGGATGAAAACAAGAAATGTTATTTCAACCGGAGATGGGCTCCGAAAGATGGCTCGTGGTTCAATCCTCACATGGCTTCGGATATCTTCTTCTCACTGCTGGGGAAAGTCGCACCTCCTGACAGGGCCCAGGCGCTCAAGAAGCTGTTTTACGACCCGAACAAATTCGCGGGTGAGTGGATTATGCCGACCATCAGCCGCGACGATCCCGAGTATCCCAAGCAGCACTATTGGCGTGGGAAGGCATGGGCACCGATCAACTGGCTGGTCTACCAAGCTTTCAAAATCCATGACTGGGACGATGAAGCAAATCTTTTGGCGGCCTCCAGCGCAAAGATGTTTCTGCGCCCCTGGCGCCAGCGTGGCGAATGCTTCGAAAACTTCCTGTCAACGACTGGAGAGGGATCGAGCGATCCACATTACACCTGGGGGGCTCTCATGGTTCTCATCGCCATTGAGGAGCTGATCGACATCAATCCCTGGCATGGGCTGCGCTTCGGAAACGTCAAACCAGTCGAGGAAGCAGCGATACGCAGATATCCAATTGCAGGATCCCTCTACGACGTCTCGATTTCTGAACAGCACACGGAGGTGTCACGCGACGGTAAACTTCTTCTCTCTTCCGATGCTCCAGTCGAAATCCGGCAGGTGAACATTCACAACGGCACCGTGACTTGCGATGTGCGCTCGCGTGTCCCCGCTACCTTGCAGACAGGCGCGCGAACTTGCGTGCATCTCCATCCGGGGATCAATCCCGTCCATGCGGAATTCCACTGATGAACGCCTAACTTCAAATCGTGGCTTTCCAGCCGCACTTCCGGCTTTGAATCCCGGGCCACCCTACTTACTAAGGGCTGTTTGGATGGCGCGTTCCGCCAGGGGCGACATGATGGCGTAGCCCTGCGCATTCGGGTGCAAGCCGTCGTCGCTCAGTTCGCGCTTGAGCATCCCATGCTCGTCGGCCACGTGCGAAAAATAGTCGAGGTACACGCAATCGTTTTCGGCTGCGTACTTCTTAAGCCACTCGTTCAGTTCAAGTATTTGTTGCGGCGGGCGGCGCTCTGTTTGAACCAACGGCGCGCCTTCGCGAGTGTGACCATAGTCGCTTACAGGCAAAAGCGAGGAAATGACGACATGGATCTTGTTCGCGCGAGCAAGTTCAACCATGGTTGCGAAATTGTCCTCAATCGTGGAAAGCAGCATGGGTCCTGTGTTGCCAGCAATATCGTTCGTGCCCGCCAGAATCACAACCACCTTCGGCTGAAGAGCTATCACGTCGGGTCTAAATCGAACGAGCATTTGAGGAGTTGTCTGACCCCCCATGCCTCGGTTGACGTAGGGCTTTCCTGGGAAGAATCCGCCACTCTGCGGATAACTCCACAAATCGGTGATCGAGTCTCCGAGGAAGACGACACGCTGTTCGTCCTTTGCGGGAGGCGCGAGTTTAGAGTCGGCATCGCGGTATCGCACCAATTCCGGCCAGTCCTGCAATCGCCTCTCATCGGCTGCCATGTGTTGCTTTAGGGCCGGTAACTCCGAACAATCCGCCTGTACTAAAGATTGAGTCTGTGGCTGGGTAGCGGTTTGCGACGGAGATTGACCGGCTGCTTGGGATTGGCTCGCCACCTGTGCAAACACCGTGCTCGCGCACAACAGCATGGCAACAACCATGATGAATCTTAGGCTAAGGGAGTGCTTCATCGATTCCTCACCTCATCGAGATGCAGGATATTCTCTCCAGCACAGAATATAGCAGAACTCCCTCTCAGTGAGATTAAGGGACGTCAACTTTTTCCGTGATGCCTGGCGCATTTGGCATTTATTCGCCCTTCTATCGGTGTTGAGACTCACCTTTCACCAAATCTCTTGGCGAGAATCAGCGATTTTGGAAGATAATCAGTCTCCGTGGATCGCCGAGACTGAATCTTCGAAAATCACATTCATGGACGTCCTCAAAACACTCTTTGAGCGGCATTTCCACTCGCCGGCGGGACGTGTACAACCGCTGCAGGGCCAACTCGGCGGTTCCGGGCGCAAAATCTTCAGGCTGGTCAACGAAGACGTCAGCGCGATCGGCATTCTCTACGGCGTGCGAGAAGAAAACGCTGCATTCATCGAATTCTCCAGACATTTTCGCAAACACGGCCTGCCAGTGCCGGAAATCTATGCCGCAGACCTGCGGCGCGGGGCATATTTGGAAGAAGACCTGGGCGACACGACTCTGTTTGAGTTTCTCGCGAACAATCGTGCCGGAGAGGGCATTTCTAGCCAGGCGGTCGAGGCTTATCGCAAAGTTGTGGCGCTATTGCCGCGCTTTCAGATCGAGGCCGGTCGCGACTTGAATTATAAGGTGTGCTATCCCCGCGCCAGCTTCGATCGCCAGTCCATCGCGTGGGATTTGAATTATTTCAAGTATTACTTTCTCAGGCTCGCAGGCATCCCCTTCAGTGAACAGGCGCTGGAGCGCGATTTTAACCGCTTGACGAAATTCCTTTTGAGCGCCGACCGCGATTACTTTCTCTATCGCGACTTCCAATCACGCAACATCATGTTGCGCGACGGAAATCCATTTTTTCTGGATTACCAGGGCGGGCGCAGAGGCGCGCTGCAGTATGACATCGCATCGCTTCTCTACGATGCCAAAGCCGATCTGTCGCCTGAGTTGCGACAGGAACTCCTGGATCAATACATTGGCTGCCTGACTGATTTCATAAAGATTGAACCCAAGGTTTTCATGAAGCACTACCATGCCTACGTGTATGTCCGCATCATGCAGGCGTTGGGCGCTTACGGCTTTCGCGGATTTTACGAGCGCAAACCTCATTTTCTTCAGAGTGTGCCGTACGCAATAAAAAATCTGCGATGGCTGCTGGACCGTGCCGAATTGCCCATCGCGCTTCCGGCCCTGATGGCTGCGTTCAAAAGCATGGTTGCCTCTGAAAAGTTGCAGAGTTTGACCATTCAAGCGGAAAGCATTCTTGTGAGGATATTCAGTTTTTCATTTCACCATGCCCACCCAACTGACGAAACCGGACATGGCGGCGGATTTGTTTTTGACGCACGCAGCCTTCCCAACCCCGGCCGAGAAGATCGCTTCAGAGCTTTGACAGGCAAGGACGCGGGGGTGATCGATTTCCTCAATCAACAGGTGGAAAGCAGTGTGACCGATTACCAGCGCCGAGGCTTCAAGAGCTTGATGGTGTCGTTCGGTTGCACAGGCGGCCAGCATCGCTCGGTATATCTGGCGGAGCAATTGGCAAAACATCTTCGCGGGAGAAGCGGCGTGGAGGTCGTCGTGCGGCATATCGAGTTGGAAAGTATGGGCAAATGAAGGCGATGATTCTGGCCGCCGGCCTCGGCACGCGCCTGCGGCCGTTAACCGACACTCGCCCCAAGGCGCTGGTGGAAATCTCCGGCCACACACTTCTGGAAATCACGCTTTCCCGCCTGCGCACGTTTGGGATTTGCGACGTGATCATCAACGTGCACCATTTCCCCGACAAGATTGTCGATTATTTGGTGGCGAACAATGACTTCGGCATGCACATCGAAATTTCGCAAGAGGAAGTCCTTCTAGACACCGGTGGCGGCTTGAAAAAGGCCGCCCGCTTTTTCCTTGAGGGTTCCCTCCGCCCGGACGAGCCGTTCGTTTTGCACAACGTGGACGTCATCAGTACGATTGACCTCCGCCGCATGGTGGAATTCCACATTGAGAGGCATGCCCTCGCCACATTGGCGGTGCAGAATCGCGAGTCGTCCCGGCAATTGCTCTTTGACGAGCAGCTTCAGCTATGCGGACGACGATTCACGCAAGACCAGAGAACTGAATTATCTCGACCTTCGAATCAGTTGGAGGCGCTGGCATTTTCCGGCATCCACGTGATATCTCCCCGCCTTCTCACCATGCTGACTGAAAAAGGGGCCTTCTCCATCATCACTTCCTACCTGCGTTTAGCCGCGCAGGGAGAAAGAATCCTCGCGTTTCGAGCCGGCGAGTATTACTGGCGCGATCTCGGCAGCCCCGAAAAGTTGGTTCAAGCGGAGCAGGATTTGAAGAAAAAGATTCTTACGTTTTAAGCCCGCTGCGCTTCTGAAATCCGGAAAGGCCAGATCCCCTACGGCAGCAAAGGTCAAGCCTTCGGCAGGTGCGCGAGAGCTTCCTTGATCTTCTCTTCCGGGTGCTCGTAATCGGTGAGTTCGCCGGCGAAGTATTTTTCGTAAGCGCCCATATCGAAATGACCGTGGCCGCTCAAGTTGAAGAGGATGACTCTCTCTTTCCCTTCTTCCTTGGCCTTCATGGCTTCGTCGATGGCGCTACAGACCGCGTGTGAGGTTTCAGGCGCGACGATCAGGCCTTCCGACTGCGCAAACAGTATCGCGGCTTCGAAACACTTGAGTTGCGGATAGCTGACCGCTTCCACCACACCAGCGCGGTGCAACAAACTGACGAGCGGCGACATCCCGTGATAACGCAGCCCGCCCGCATGGATCCCCACCGGAATGAAATCGTGGCCGAGCGTATCCATCTTCAGAAGAGGGGTCATTCCGCTCTTGTCGCCGAAATCGTAAGCGTAAACGCCCTTTGTCATCGTCGGGCACGCCGCAGGCTCGACGCCAATCAGACGAATATTCTTTCCGCCGGCTTTAAGTGGAACGAATGGAAACGCGAGGCCTGCGAAGTTGCTCCCTCCCCCGCAGCAACCGATGACAACGTCGGGCAACACTCCCGCGATTTTCATTTGGGCAATCGCTTCCTGCCCGATCACGGTTTGGTGCAGCAGCACGTGATTCAACACACTCCCCAGGGAGTAGTTCGTGTCTTTGCGCTGCGCCGCGTCTTCCACCGCTTCGCTGATGGCGATCCCGAGGCTTCCGGGACAATCTGGATCTTGCTTCAGGATGCTGCGGCCTGCTTCCGTCCGATCGCTTGGCGAGGGGATGCACTTGGCGCCCCAGCACTCCATCAACGTCCGGCGATGCGGCTTTTGAAAATAGCTGCACTTGACCATGTACACCATGCACTCAAGGCCGAAAACCTGGCAGGCAAATGCCAACGCGCTGCCCCATTGCCCCGCTCCGGTTTCGGTCGCAAGCCTTTTAACGCCTTGCATCTTGTTGTAATAGGCCTGAGCGACCGATGTGTTCAGCTTGTGACTGCCTGCCGGAGACACACCTTCGTTCTTATAGAAAATTTTCGCAGGCGTCCCCAGCGCTTTTTCCAAGCGGCGGGCGCGACACAGCGGTGTAGGCCGCCAGAGACGCAGTATGTCCAAGACTGGGTCCGGGATAGGCACACTCGGCGCCCCTGTCATTTCCTGTTCGATCAAGGCGTGCGGAAAAATTGCCTCAAGGTCGCTCGGGCTCGCCGGCTTTCCCGTGCCTGGGTGCAGCGGTGGAGCAAGCGGCTGCGGCAAATCGGGGATAACGTTGTACCACGACCGTGGCATCTCGCGTTCCGGCAACAAGATTTTGTCTTCCATCATGGCCAATCACCTGTTCCTTCCAGTATTGAGTGCAAATGCGAACTTAGCGAACAAGTCCCTCGATACACTATGGCTTCGACCTGAACGATGCGGGAGATAAAAACAAGTGGCAGTCTGCAAGAGCGAATTCAGGATGAATCACGCTGCTCGAATATCCCGCCCACCTGAACGAAGCCACGGAGAATAACACAAAACAGGCTTAATTCGGTCCGTAGCTGCAAACGCAAAGGCAGTTTCCTCGGATGCGACAGGATTCCACGAAGCCCGGCGGAAGGCAGTCAATCGAAGATGACGGTCTTGTTTCCGTACAACAGGATGCGATTTTCGATGTGCCACCGAACTGCGCGCGAGAGCACAATCTTTTCGAGGTCGCGGCCTTTCTGTATCAAGTCCTCGACTGTGTCGCGGTGAGAGATGCGAACAACGTCTTGCTCGATGATAGGCCCGTCGTCGAGCCCTTCCGTGACGTAGTGGCTCGTCGCGCCTATCAGCTTCACGCCGCGCTCGAACGCCTGATGGTGCGGCCTGCCGCCGACGAATGCGGGAAGGAAGGAATGATGAATGTTAATGATCCGGTTGGGCAGATACTTACGAATGAACTCCGGCGAGAGGATTTGCATATATCGCGCCAGCACGATCAGGTCGATTCCAAGCGGCCGCAACAACTCGAGTTGCTGCTGTTCGGCTTCGCTCTTGCTTTCAGGCGTGACGGAAATCAGGCGCAGAGGAAGATTGTAAAACTCCGTCCAACGCTTTACGTCAGGATGATTGCTGATGACGACGGGGATCTCGCACGCGAGTTCACCCGTATGGTGACGGTAGAGCAAATCCGCGAGGCAGTGATCGTGTCCCGATACGAAGATGGCGACTTTCGGGCGGCTTGCTGAAAGAGCGATGCGCCATTCCATCCGAAATCGCTCCGCAATCGGCTGGAATTCCCTTGCGAACTCGCGCATGTCGATCTTGAAGCCCTCGAGTTCCCACTCGACACGCATCAGAAAGAGGTTTCGCTCGTGATCCTGATGCTCGTCGGCATGGAGGATGTTGCCATCCGCACGAAAGATGAAATCGGCGATGGCTGCGTTGATTCCCTTTTGATCGGGACAATTGACCAGCAGGATGGCGCTATTCTTCATGATCTTCTCCGCATCGGTTCATTGCGTCGCGGAGCACCTGGCATCGTATCTCATCTTCGCGGCTCGTGAGGGTCTCAGTCTACTTTCGCAGGGATTCTTCGAGGATTTTCGCCCAATGAGAAAGATGATTCAGCGAAGCAGTGTGCGTGTGGTCCAACTTTAATGGTGTGATCGAAATGGCGCCTTCGCGAATTGCCGCGTGATCCGTGTCCGGTTCGATCCCGTTGTCGAGTTGCTTTTCGTGCAGCCAATAGTACTTCCGCCCGCGCGGATCGGCGCCCGGCTGAAGCAGGTTGCGAGTGATCTTCGAGGATTGGCGCGTGAATCGCACTGCTCCGACCCATGGCTGCGGGACGTTTACATTCAGGAGAACGCCGGCCGGCAGCCCTTCCTTAATTACCAACGGCGCGAGCTTGCGCATGAAATTAGCCGCCGGCGCAAAATCAAAATCCTTGCCGCGATACGCCACCGAAATCGCCACAGCCGGAACGTGATTGATGGCCGCCTCCATCGCGGCGCCCACAGTCCCCGAGTAGTACACGTTTTCACCCATGTTTCCTCCGGGGTTGATCCCGGAGACCACCAGGTCCGGCTTCTTCTTCAAAAGAGTGTGAAAGGCGATGATCATCGCATCCGCGGGAGTTCCTTCGACGGCGTATTCGTTTTCGGCAATCTGGTCGCAATAGATCGGCTGGCGCAGCGTGAGCGACTGCGCTGCAGCGCTACGCTCCTGT
>Ga0326727_10017709_pt1 | contig 14706 bp, 15 predicted proteins | sample MB2enrmetagenome_FD_207643 | JGI IMG/M metagenome (GOLD analysis project Ga0326727, IMG submission 207643) | Lab enriched peat soil microbial communities from McLean, Ithaca, NY, United States - MB29MY | ecosystem: Environmental > Terrestrial > Soil > Wetlands > Peat | place: USA: New York... | reverse complement strand
TAACGGAATGGTCAACCGTGCAGCAGTTTGCGGATGTGCCGCCTTCCGATTACCAGTTCGATGCCGTCAACCTCTTGAAGGGCAAGAACATCACGGACGGCTGCACCACCGATGATTATTGCCCCACTGCCCCCATAACTCGCGCGCAGATGGCGATCTTTATTGTGCGCGCGGTTTACAACGGCAGCGATGACTTTCCCTATTCGCAAAACCCCTATTTCTCCGATGTGACTCCGTCCGACTTCGGCTTCGCGTGGATTCAGCATATGTACGAACTGGGCATCACGACGGGTTGCGCCTCCGGCTTATTCTGCCCCAACAACACCGTGACTCGCGCGGAAATGGCCATCTTCCTCATTCGCGCGCGGTATGGTTCAGCGACGCTGTTTACATCTCCCACCACGCCTTACTTTGCGGATGTGCCCGCGGACTCGTTCGGATTCTCCTGGATACAACGATTGAGAGAAGACAACATCACCAGCGGCTGTTCCGCCACCGACTATTGCCCTTCCAATCCCGTAGATCGCGGGGATATGGCCATTTTCGTGATGCGCGGTGCGTTCAATCAGCTTTTGCCGGCGGGCCAGCCCGTGATTGCCTCAATTAGCCCCGCTACGCTCGTTCAGGGCAGCAGCGGGTTGTTCACCGTCAATGGCTCGGCAACCAACTTTGCTCAAGGCGCTACTGTCGTGGTTCCGGCGGGCGGCGTCACGGCGTCAAACATCACCGTCACCAGTCAGACATCCTTCACCGTTACCCTTACCGCCGCGCCAGATGCGGCCCAACAACCCGTTTCTATCTATGTGCAGACCGGAGCCCAGGAAGCAGTGCTGCCGAATGGGTTGTTGATCGGGGCGCCGCCGCCAACTGCTCTGCAATCTGCAGCGCATCGGACGCCTTCGCCTTTATATCCGGAACCACTCCCGTCCTCTCCCAGTCGGCTTTCGAGAAGGGATTGATCGCTCTAACTTCGGGAATCCCCATTCCGAAGTGATCGTCGATCCGGCGCCAAACCCCGGCATGCGCGCCCCCTCGCGTCGTCTCGCCGACCAAGGTGGCGCGCTTCAGCATTTTCAAGTCGTAGCAGAATTGCTCCGCGCCAGACCAGGTAGAGGCTGACGTCAGAACGAACACCGGCTTATCGGCGAGTCTGTTGCCTGGAACGGGCGATTTCGTCCACGATCTCTCCGTCGGTGCTTCCCTGGGATTGTACATATATTCAGGATGGTCGAACAGGTAGGCCGCGATCAAAGAAACCATATCTGGAAAGCCGCCCCTGTTCTCGCGCAGATCAAAAATAATAGCATCCGCATGATTCAAGGAAGCCATCGCGGCAACGGCCGTTGACTCGCATGCGGAAACATCGGGAAATGAATTGAGCTTCAGATAGCCGACGTTCTTGGGCAGCATCTGGACCTTCTCGAAGGTGCAATTGGCCTGCTCCATTTCCTGCCGGTAGCGGGTCTGGCTTTCGGGTGTGGGTCCCTGCGGGCGATTGGGTAATGTCTCGCGGCTGTAGACTACCTCCAGGTGCATGTCGTGGCTCACATCCCTCAGGTGCCTGGTCAGGAGCCCGGCCAGTTCTCCATCATCGGTGACTCTGCTGTAGTCGCCGCGCTTCTGGTGCTCCCGCAGCGCGTCAGCCATCTGATTGGCGAGGTTCTGATCGAAGTAGTGCTCCCTGACATTGGCGATTACTTGATCAATCAGACGGTTGTGCATTGCGGCGTCTGGATTCCCATCGTCCGCCACGGTGCTGGCCTGGAGTAGCTGTCCCCACCGCGGCGTTCCATTTGGAACCAGCGACGAAGCACCGAGACTCGCGAGGGTGAGGAGCGCCCCCACGAGAAGCGCTGCCGGATGCGGAGACTCGTTACCCAGAATCTGGAAGGACGGCAGGCCGCCGGCGAAAACCCCTTCTCTGCCGCTGTACTCGCCGGGAACAGAAACAGCCAAATCGGAGAGGAGGTCCCACCAAAGCCGCAACCGGACGAAAAACCCCGTCTCGTCCTGGTAGCGGTCGCGAAACAACTGAAGCGCGTCCTCGCCGTACTCCCTCAGAAAATCAGCCGGATAGAGGCGCAGCAGCAAAGCATATACCTTCTCAGACATAATCTCCCCTCAATATCTTCTTCGTCCGCGCGACGCGGAGCAGGTCGGCAAGCCTGTCGGCTTCCGCCCGCGCCAACTTACGGCCAGCAGGGGTCAGGCGGTAGTAGCGCCGGCGCTCCTGCCCTGGTTTTGAGCCCTCGCCCGCCTCAATTTCCTCGATTAGCTTTTCTTCCAGTAATGACTGTATGGAGCTGTAGAGTGTTCCCGGGCCCAGTCGCATCCGTCCGCCGGTTTGTTCCGCGACGTTGCGCATGATCCCGTAACCATGCAGATCGTCATCCGCCAGGGAAAGCAGAATCTGGAAGGCGGCAGGCGGCAATGGATCGAGTTTGCGTTTGGGCATATTGACCGATAATCGATATATCGATGATCGACTATATTATCTTCCAGGGACCTTGTCAAGAGTCTCGCGGACAAGTGGGATCATCTAGAGATAGGTATGGAAAAACCCGCGGCGAAACCCGTCAATTTCAAAGTTCTGTTGCCCGAAGTGTGGGCGTTGATGAAGCCGCGCCGCGGAATACTGGCGTTGGGCGGCGTGTTGATGGTCATCAACCGGCTCTGCGGCCTGGCGCTTCCGGTGAGCACCAAGTTCCTGATCAACAACGTGATGATCCAGCACCAGACAAAGCTGTTGATTCCCATTGTGCTCACCGTTGCGGTAGCCACGCTGATTCAAGGCGTCACCTCTTTCTCGCTGACGCAACTACTCTCTAAGGCCGGCCAGCGCCTGATCACCGAAATGCGCATTAAGGTGCAGGAACATATCGGGCGATTATCCGTGCGGTTTTATGACTCGAACAAGACGGGTACGTTGGTTTCGCGCATCATGAGCGACGTGGAAGGCATCCGCAACCTGATGGGCACGGGCCTGGTGGAACTGGCCGGCGGATTACTCACCGCCGTCATTTCCACCATCCTGCTGTTCCGGATTAGCGTCTTGATGACGTCCGTCACTCTGGTCGTTTTGATTCTTTTCGGCTCGCTGCTGCAACGCGCGTTCAAGACCGTCCGGCCCATATTCCGGGCGCGTGGCAAGCTCACGGCTGAGGTGACCGGACGCCTGACGGAAACTCTGGGCGGCGTGCGCGTCATCAAGGGTTATCACGCGGAAGCGCGCGAGGCGGCCGTCTTCGCGAAGGGCGCTCACCGGCTGCTGGACAATGTGTTTTCCTCCTTGACGACCATCTCACTGATGACCTTGGGGTCCACCGTGCTGATGGGACTGGTGGGCGCGATGATCTGGTACATGGGCGCGGTCCAGGTGTCGGCGGGCACCATGAAAGTGGGCGATTTTTCCGAATACACCCTGCTGCTGGCGTTCATGGTGGCGCCGGTGGTGCAGATCGTGAATATTGGAACGCAGGTTTCCGAGGCGCTCGCGGGGCTGGAGCGGACGCGCGAGATTCTGCGCGAAGTGCCGGAAGATGAAGACCCGCATCGCATTGCGCCAATTCCGAAGATTCAGGGGCATGTGCAGTTCGACAACGTGCTGTTTTCGTATGAGCCTGGCAAGCCGGTTCTCAAGGGGGTGTCGTTTGATTCGCCTCCAGGAACCGTCACCGCCTTAGTAGGGTCCTCGGGGTCTGGAAAATCGACCATGATCGGACTGATCACGGCTTTCCATGCCCCGGATTCGGGAACCGTTTGGGTGGATGGCGTGGATCTATCGACCGTGAAACTGGCCAGCTACCGCGAGCAGTTGGGCGTGGTACTGCAGGAATCCTTCCTGTTTGATGGATCGATTCGCGACAACGTCGCCTTTTCAAGGCCGGATGCGACCGAGGAGCAGATCCTGGAAGCCTGCCGCATTGCGCGCGTAGACGAATTCGCACTCAATTTCCCGGAAGGCTACAACACCGTCGTCGGCGAGCGCGGCGTCAAGTTGAGCGGCGGACAAAAGCAGCGGGTCTCCATCGCGCGAGCGATTTTGGCCGATCCGAGAATCCTGATCCTGGATGAGGCGACTTCAAGCCTCGATTCGGAATCGGAGGCCCTGATTCAGGCTGGGCTCAATCATCTGATGCGCGGTCGAACCACCTTTGTCATCGCGCACCGCCTTTCGACCATTCGGCGCGCCGACCAGATTCTGGTGGTGGAGGGTGGCGAGATTATCGAACGCGGCAACCATGCTCAGCTCTATGCATTGGGCGGTCGATACTACGACCTGTACACGCGGCAGCACGGCGTGGAGGCCAATATGTTCCTGGCGCCGGGCGAGGGCGACAAGCTGGAAGCTACTTCGTCTCTGGCTTAGGGGCTTCGGCTTTTTCGTCCTTGGGTGGCGCATCGGTCCCCACCTGGCCGCGTCCGGAACCAACGCTTGGATCGCCCGTTCCCGCTTTGGACGCTGTGACGCTGCCCGGAACACCGTCGCCTTGCTCGGCGTCAGGACGACCGGCGGTGGCGTTGGCGATGTGGCAGCCGGTGGTTGCGAGGGAGGTTGCGAAGAGAAGCGCGGCGAAGCAGATCTTTTTTCTCATGTGCCTTTCGGATTTTAGCGCATAAGGGGAGTTGAGATGGTGCTGTGCGGAGTTTCCAGGCGGTTTGTTCCGACGCCGGAATCTCAGAAACGCGCAGTCTCACTGCTAAGGACGTTCCTCCCGATGTCCGCAGTGGCCGCGGAGTTCTACGAAGACGTTCGGTTCTTCGACCCAGGCGGGAATTTTGAGCCATACCTTGTCCGCACTGTCGCGCGGCGGTGGCCTCCCCGTGTAAGCGCGGGTGCGGACTGCCCGGACACGTACGTAAAGATTCCTACCCGTCGAAAGGAGTCACGCGGGAGGAAATAAATCTGAATGGCATCTCTAAAGGGTTTGGTATCCACGGGTGACTCTGCATCTCCCCAACCCGTGGGAGAATTGGCTCAGGAAGTAGCGTTGGGGGAATACATAAAATTAGCGAACTGGGTTCGTTCCGTACATTTTGAGAAACGGGGGCGCGCAAATGCAAAATCGGAGCTTGGCTTCGTTCCGTACAAGTCAAAAATCGGACGAACTGGGTTCGTTCCGCGCCTTTCAGCCGGCGCGAGGAAAAACCCCAGCGGCGGCCTCCCGTCTCTTCATAACTTTCCCAGAATCAATATGTTATAGGCATGCTTGTTTTGCAAAAACGGCTTTTTCGTGACCCTAATCGACCAGTCTCTTCTCCATCCGCAGCAGTTCGGCCAAGTCGAGTCGGCCGGTGTAAATGGCCATTCCAACCGCCGCGTGGATCTGCATTTCTTGAAGAGCAATGATGTCTTCAATAGTCGTAACGCCGCCGGCGGCGGTAATTTCCTGGTTCGTGGCGGCGCGTAGCCGGCGGAACCAATCGAGGTTGGTCCCCTGCATCATGCCTTCCTTATCAACATAAGTGCAAAGGAAACCGGAGCAGTAAGGTTCCAGCGATCGGATGACTTCTTCGGCCGTGAACGCGGTGGCCTTCTGCCACCCTTCCGTGACAATGTGATCAGCTTTTGAATCGAGGGCGATGATGAGTCGATCCTGGCCAACCGCCTCGACCAGCGTACTTAGAAACTCGTGGTGAATGCCGTCGGCGTCGAAAGCCGCTGTTCCGACTATGACTCGATGTGCACCCTGCTCGATTAACGTTTTGGCGCGCTGAACGGAACGGACGCCGCCGCCAACGCGTGTGACCGCACTTGCTGCGAGGGCGCGAACGAGTTCGTCGTTCGATCCACGGCCGAGAGCGGCGTCGAGGTCGATGACCTGAATTTCGGGGAAGCCGGTGAAGCGTTCCAGCACGGCCATGACGGAATCCTCTTCAAGGGCTTTGTCGCGGCCCTGGACAAGTTGCACGGCTTTGCCGGACATCAGGTCAATGCACGGAATGATCATGAGTGGTCCGGATGGGAATGCCTTTCTTTATCAGGTATTCTTTTAGGTCGTGAATGCGGAGCGTGCCGAAGTGGAAGACGGAAGCTGCCAGAGCGGCATCGGCGCGGCCCTCGGTCAGCACGCGTTCGAAGTCCTCAGGCTTCCCCGCCCCGCCCGAAGCGATGATGGGAATCCCGGTGGCGCGGGATACTGCGCGTGTGAGGTCGCAATCGAATCCGCCTTGCACGCCATCGGTATCCATGGAAGTCAGCAGAATCTCCCCCGCGCCGAGTTCATTGCCGCGTGATGCCCACGCGATAGCGTCGATGCCTTCGTCGTCACGGCCGCCGCGCGTGTAGACGTTCCACCGGCCCGGCTGTTTCCGGCGCGCGTCAATGGCAAGAACAACGGCCTGCGCACCGAATTCCCGGTTGAGTTCGCTGATCAGTTCGGGCCTGCGAACGGCGGCAGTGTTGATGCATACCTTGTCCGCGCCGGAGAGAAGAATGGCGCGCGCGTCGGCGATGGACCGGATTCCGCCGCCCACGGCCAGTGGGATGAATACCTCGCGGGCCGTATGAGCGACCACGTTGGCCATGATGGCTCGGGCATCGCTGGATGCTGTGATGTCGAGAAACACCAGCTCGTCGGCGCCTTCCCGGTTATAGCGGCCGGCGAGTTCCACGGGGTCTCCGGCGTCGCGCAGGCCCACGAAGTTGACGCCTTTGACCACGCGTCCGCCCGTAACATCGAGACAGGGGATGATGCGGCGCGCCAGCATCAGCGTTCCAGAAATCCCTTCAGCAGAAGCTGGCCGGAGTCGGCGGATTTCTCAGGATGGAATTGAACCCCGAAGATATTTTCGTGCTCGACCGCGGCGCTGTAAGGCAGCGCGTATTCGCAGAGGGCCGCGGTGGCTCGGTTCTGCGGGATGTAAAAGCTGTGGGCGAAGTAGAACCAGGGGTCGTCCTTGAAGACCGCAAATAGCTTTGAGTTGGCCTGGCGCGACACCTGGTTCCATCCCATGTGCGGAACGCGGACCGTGTCGGGAAATCGCACGCTGCGACCGCCGAAGATACCCAGACCCGATACCTCCGGCGCTTCATCACTGCCTTCGAATAGGGCTTGCATGCCAAGACAGATACCAAGGAAAGGTACTCCGGCTTCGATCCGATCAATCAGGACGCCGCGTAAGTTCAGGTCGTCCAGAGCTCGCATCATCTGCCCGAAGTGACCGACTCCGGGTAAGATAATCTGGGTAGCACTTGTAAGTGAGTCGGCCGCGGAAGCCAGTGTGTAACTCACCCCTGCTGCATCAAGTGCATTCGCGACTGACCGCAGGTTACCCGCTCCGTAGTCGATCACAGCGATCATAGAAGGCCTTTGGTGGACGGTAGTTGATCTCGCAGGCGCTCATCGAAGGAACACGCATAGCGCATCGCGCGAGCCCAGCATTTAAATATGGCTTCGATCTTGTGATGGTTCGACCGGCCGTACAGTACTTTGGCGTGCAAGTTCGCGGCGCAATGCTGGACGAATCCACCGAAGAAGTCGGGTAAGAGTTCCACTTGCAACTCGCCGACATGACTTACCGTAACCTGGTCATCGTAGACAAGCGCGGCCCGGCCCCCGAGGTCCACCGCGACCACTGCCAGCGTTTCATCCATAGGCAGAACGAAGTAACCGGCCCGATTAATGCCCTTGCGGTCGCCCAGCCCCCTCGCGAATAGCTGACCGATGGCGATGCCGGTATCTTCAACGGTGTGGTGTTGATCGACATCGAGATCGCCTTTCACTTCGAGCGTCAAATCAAATGCGCCGTGTCTGGTGAACAGCTCGAGCATGTGATCCAGAAACCGGATGCCGGTGGAAACCTGGTAAACACCCGAGCCATCGATGTTCAGCGAGCCCCGGATCTTAGTTTCATTGGTGTTGCGCTCCAACTCGGCGCGGCGGGTCAACGAAGATGCTCCTCCATTTGATTGATGCTCTCTAGGACTACCGCCGCTCCGTTATCGCGGAGGGCAGCAACGGATTCTTCGCGGCGCGGTGTTTCCAGACCAACGATGCCGATGAATGGAACTCCTGCCGAGCGCGCGCTGCGGGCGTCGTCAACTGTATCGCCCAGGTAGAAGACGCGCGTGTGCGGAATAGCCGTGCGGATTTTCAAGATCCCTTCGGGGTCAGGTTTGCTGGCTTTCACATCATCTGAACCAACGATCATCTCGAACAGTCCCGGCGCGAAGCGATTGAGAGTGACCTGGGCTTCTTCGCGCAGGCGTCCAGTAAAGATGGTCAGCCGGTGCCGTCGCTGAAGGCGCTCGAAGAGGCCTGGCTGAGCGGTCCAACGCTCACGTTCGATGAGACCGGGTTCACCATTGGTTCCGCGAAAGATGGATTGAAACTTGCTAACTACGGCGTCGAATCCAACATCCGCGCCAGCTTCCCGGATGAGTGCGTGGGAAAGGGCCCAGTCATCATTCCATCCGCCTTGGATCTTCTTTTCCTGCAGCTCTTCGTTGGTCACGGAGGTGCCCGTGAAATGTGCCACAGTGCGGCGGATGGTTTCTCGGTAGGAATCGCCCACCTCAACCAGCACGCCGTCCATATCGAAAATGAGAAGGTCGTTCACCAAATCCTCTCCAGTTCCGCCAGGACACGGGCGGTCTGCTCAGTGGTTCCCACGGTGATTCGCACCGCGCCTGGTATTTCGTAACTGCGATCCCGAACCAGGATGGCGCGATCGAAGAGGAAGTCCCGGATTTGGCGCGCTCGGTCGCCCGCATAAATGAGGACGAAATTGGCCGCGCTGGGGACGTATGAGATACCTAGTTTGCACAAGCCGTCGCATAGCATTTTGCGGGCTTCGAGAACTTCGGCAACCGCTTCCCGGATGTATTCCTGGTCGCAGGCGGCTTCGGCGGCAGCCATCGCGGCCAACATATTGACGCTGTAGGGCGACTGGGCTTTGTGCAGGTATTGGATGTTAGCGGGCTGTGAGAAGAGCGCGCCGATGCGCATCGCGGCCATCCCGTAGACCTTCGAAAAAGTGCGACTGACGAATAGGTTCGGATAGCGATCGAGCAAGCCCAACGCGGTGACCTGCGAGAATTCGAAATACGCCTCGTCAACTAACACGACTGCGTTAGAGGCGCGCTGCAAGATCTGTTCGATCTGTGGCAGTTCGATGCCGACACCAGTCGGATTATTCGGGTTCGAGATCAGTACCGCGCGCGTTTCGTCGGTAATGGCTGCGAGTAAGTTGCCGAGCGGAAACTCCAGCTTAGGCGGCACATAATCGATCTCCAGGATACATGCTCCAGCCAGTTCGGCATAAAAACGGTACATGGCGTACGACGGCCGAAGCATCACCACCTGCTCTCCGTCATCGACGTAGGTGTTAATCAGAACCTGGATGGCTTCGTCGGTTCCATTGGTAAGTAAGAGTTGATCTGGGTTGACGCCGAAATGCGCGGCCAGGCGCGGCTTGGCCTCAGCGTAATCGGGATAAACCGAAAGCCGTTCGCGGCTCAAGTGTTCGCAGAGAAATGCAATGACCCGCGGCGAGCAGCCTACCGTGTTCTCGTTGAAATCGAGGCGCAGTTTCCCCAGCCGACCGCCGGTGGGAGGATGATAGGGAGCCATGTCGAGAACGGCTTTCCGCGGAGTGGGGTTCACGCTGTGCCCTCCAGCCGGTATTCAACACTGCGGGCGTGTGCTTCCAGCCCTTCGGCTCGGGCCAGCGTAGTTACCGTTGAGGCAAGTGAGCCAAGACCCTCGCGCGTGAGGCGCTGCACGGAAATCACCTTGACGAAATCGGCCGTGGACAAGCCGCCGCGGAACCGCGCGTGCCCGCTGGTGGGAAGCACGTGATTCGGTCCGGAGGCGTAGTCTCCCGCCGCCTCCGGACTGTAAGGTCCGATGAAGATACTACCGGCACAAGTGACGGACGGGATCAAGGATTCGTCATAAACACTCAGATGTTCGGGCGCAAAGCGATTCGAGAATTCGACAGCTTGCTCGAGCCGATCGACTAAGATGATGGCGCTGTTGCGCTTAATGGCAGCCTCGGCTACCAGGCGAGTCGGGAGTACCTCGACCTGACGAGTTACTTCTTCCGCGACTTGTTGGGCAAGGTTACGAGACGTGGTGAGAAGAATGGCGCTGGATTCGACATCGTGTTCCGCCTGAGCCAGCATGTCTGCGGCAAGGTGCCGCGCGTTGCCCTGATCGCTGATGATGACGATCTCAGTCGGTCCCGCAACAAAGTCGATTCCGACACGGCCCGCCAGTAGACGCTTTGCAGCCGCAACATAGATGCTGCCCGGACCGACGATGCGATCGGCACGCGGGATTGTATCCGTTCCGAATGCGAAGGCGGCGATCGCGTGAGCGCCACCGAGCCGGAAGACCTGCCCGATACCCAGTAAGTGGGCAGTGGCGTCGATCTCATCGACGGCGCGCGGGCTCGTGACGCAGATCCGTTTCACTCCGGCGACCTGCGCAGGAATGGTGGTCATCATCAGCGTGGAGGGCAGCGGATAACGACCTGCAGGTATATATGCAACAGCCGTGTTGAGCGGGATGACGATTTGGCCTGCGATGATGCCAGGGGCGATTTCACTCGTGTGAGTGGTGGGGAGTTGATGGCGCGCGAAGGCTCGGATATTGCCCGAGGCCGTGAGAATAGAAGCACGGAACTCCGGGGTGACGCGATCAGTGGCATGGCTTAGATCTTCCTGGTTGGCGGCGAAGCTCGTGCCGGAGAAATTATCGAAGCGGCGGGCATATTCGTGGAGAGCCGCGTCCCCGCGTCGCTCCACGTCTTCAAGAATAGGCCGCACGGTGGATTCGGCCTCTTCCAGCCGCGCACCGCGGTTGCGGAGTAAGTCGGCTGATGCGGAGATTGGAAGGATGCGGATCATCTCTAGAGCACGATTTTATTAAGGGGGTATTCGACGATGCCTTCGGCTCCGGCCTTCTTCAGTCGCGGGATGATATCGCGCACCGTGGATTCATCGAGGATTGTATTGACGGCAAGCCAGTCCTCATCACTCAAGTGAGAGATCGTGGGCTTGCGGAGAGCGGGTAGCTCGGCAATGACTAAGTGAAGCGCGGAGCGCTGCACGTTCATCATGAGTCCGACCTTGCCGAGTGCGTTCATGGCGGCTTCCAGCAAGACCTTTAGATCTTCAAGCTTTTGACGCTTCCACGGCTCAGCCCATGAGTGATTGTTCGCGATCAGCTGAGTCGTGGATTCGAGCACCGTATCGATGATGCGGAGTTTGTTGGCGCGCAGTGAAGAACCGGTTTCGGTAACTTCCACGATTGCGTCGGCCAGCACCGGGGGCTTGACTTCCGTGGCGCCCCAACTAAACTCCACCTTGGCTTTGACGCCGTGCCTGTCCAGGTAGCGACGCGTGGTGTTGACTAACTCCGTGGCGATGATTTTACCCTTGAGGTCCTGAACGGAATTGAAGTGCGAACCTTCGGGTACTGCCAGAACCCAGCGGACCTTTCCAAAGCTCTGCTTGGCGTAAACCAGTTCCGTAACGGAGTGCACGTGGGCCTCGTTTTCTTCCACCCAATCGCGGCCCGTTAACCCCGCATCGAGGATGCCATCTTCAACGTAGCGCGCCATCTCCTGCGCTCGGATCAGCATGCATTCGATTTCAGGATCGTCGATGGCTGGGAAGTAAGAGCGGCTGCTGGTGGTGATGTTATAGCCGGCCCGGCGGAACAGATCGATGGTGGCGTTTTCCAGACTGCCCTTGGGAATACCAAGCTTGAGACTCATCGGGAATAGACCTCCGCCGGATCGTAAACCCGCTCATCGGCGCGCCGCCATTCGCCGTTCTCGAGCCTCCAGGAGAAGCAGCTCCGATAGCCTTCGTGACAAACGCCGGGTCCGATCGCATCGACGCGGAATTCGAGAGTATCCTGATCGCAATCGGTACGGATTTCGCGGATCCGAAGTTTGTGACCCGAAGTTTCGCCTTTGGTCCATAGCTTGTTGCGAGAGCGGCTCCAGAAGGTGACGTCGCCTGTTGCGAGGGACTTGGCCCACGCTTCTTCATTCATGAACCCGAGCATTAGTACCCGCCCTGTAGAGGCGTCGGTCACGACGGCAGGCACGAGGCCATCTAGTTTGGTGAAGTCAAGCATTCAGCGTCCTAAGATACGAAAAGCCCGCCGATGGGGCGGGCTTTGAAAGTTCACGTTGCTGTGACGAGATCGCGCCGCCTTAGATTGTGAAGCTCCCGTGATGATGATGGCGGCGGATGTGTCGCATCGAAGAAACAGGATACCACGAATCAACGAATGGCCACCGTGATACCGGGCTGGCTTGCCGCGGAACCAATTGTGAGTTGTACGGGAGCGTTGCCGGCTGCGGTCGAAGCGGGCACCTGGACATTGACCTGTAACACGCCACCGACTTCGTACGGGGCCGCACCCGCGTACGTGACTACCGCGGGGACACCGCCGATAGTGACGGTCACGCGCGGGTCTGATGGAGACGCGGTTTCGGGGATGAGCCCTGTCACATAATTGCCTTGCGGATTGCCCTGACCTGTGGCGTAGATCACAATGGTGTCACCGGGTGCGGCAGGATTGTTTGCGTTGTTCAGCGAGAGATCCTGATTCAAAATGGCCCCTTGACCCGTTCCCGAAGCGTCGTCCGAAAAGATACCGGGCGCCGCAGCCGCAACGGCTAGCGTGAGCGGCGCGCTCAGCTGACCGAGATACTCGAGTTGCATCGTGGTGGAGCTCTGGCCTGTGACTTCATAGGGGACCACCACGGAAGCCTGCTCATCAGATGTGAAGACCACGGGCGCCGGCACTCCGTCGAAAATGGCGCGCATGCCGCCGTCGAAATTGTCTAGCACCGTGGGGTACGACGCCTGGCCGGACGCGAGAAAAGTTGGCCCGATTCCAGTTCCGAATAAGGCGAGTATCTCTCCCGGCGCGACGGCGCCGGACTGGTAGCTCGCCGCATTCACGATGCCTTCCTGGGTGAGTGCGATGGGGGCACTATTGAGGCGGAGCAACGCGGAACCGAGACCGTTGAATGCTATCTGGATCTGCGGCGTCACCGGGACGGTCGATTCAATCGGCCCAGTTCCCGCATTGGTGGTGCTATCCAGCATCACCTGAGTGATGGAGCTGAAGTCATTCCCGAGCGCGGAGATATCGAGGGTTACCGTCACCGGCACACCCGGACCATTGTTAGAGTACAAGTTGGACGCGGCAATATCTGCGACCAGTAGTGAAACGGAGTTATCCGGATAACGCACAGCGAGTGCCTCAACCTGCGGATCGCTCACAGAGACTTGTAGGATCTGTCCGCCGGGCGGAGTCGGAAAGAAATGGGCAAGATAGTAATCGACCCAGTAACTCAGGTAGGTTTGAGTTGTGCTCTCACTGATTTCGCCGAACTGCTGGTCGGCATCGAAATCCCAGTGATAGAGCGCCTGCACTCCAGCCTTGGCTAACTGCGACATTACGTAAGGTCGCCAAGCCGCAAAGAAGGCCGACGTGCCGCGAAGGTCGGTTGTGAACGGTGTGCCATTGCAGGCGCTGATGCCGTTACCCAGGTTGTAGTCGGCATTGACGTTGTTTTCGGTAACCCACACCGGGACTGCCGCCAGTGCCGGATTCATAGCAAGATAGCCATAGATCTTCTGAACCTCAGAGACGAAACCGGGAACCGACTGGAACAGGGTTAGATCCGTGTCGGCTTGATTACACGTCGAGTAGAAGTGCGTAGCTACCACGTCCACTGGAGCAGTTACCTGGCTGACAAACGTAGGCAAATACGCATCTGCCTGCCCGGTATAGTCCGATAGCTCCACTGCAACAAACTTGGAGTTAGGGTCAACCGCAGCCATTTGCGGCACGACCGTATTGTAGAGATCCACATACTGCTGGGCGGTGAGTCCATTGCCGTTGGGCTCATTGAAGATGCCCCACCACTCAATGGGATAGGGACTGGGCGATTGCAAGTGCTGGCCGTTTACCTCGAAGCCACCGCGGTTGAAGTACTGGACAAGGTTCGTGGAGTATTCGGCAAAGGCTTGTAGATTGGCCGGCGTCTGGATCATGTTGCCGTTGGATGCGTCCAGGAAAGACGGAGCTACGGCAATCTGGAATTCGGGCGAATGGTCGGCGGAGGTTTGGATCGGAACCATCATTCCGTTGAGGTGGGAGAAGTCCCAGACACCCGGGGCGGTTTCGGGCACATCTTCGTCGAGGGCCTGGACGCGGATGTGGCGCGGTTCCAGGCTCGTTAAGGGTTGCGTAGCGTTGGGGAACTGCATGAAGAACTGGTCATCGTAAGCAGCCGGCTGAAATGATGTGGACATGAACAATTGGAATGCGCCGTGGATGCCGGAACCCGTGTCGATGGAGTTCAAAACAGTGACAGTTACCGGTACAGATTGTGATTTGCAAAAGGGAGATAGGCCGATGAGGATTGGAATGGCCGTCAGATGGCGCACATGCATGATTCGGATTGTATTCCAAACCCGCATCTCACACAGGGATCTATCCGTAAGCTAGTGCTTATAAGCAACGCCGAGGGTTTCAGCAACCGTGGCGAAACTGGCATCAGCCGTCCAGAGTTTTAGGCGGTCCGCGACGGCGGACGCCAGGAGTTGAACGTCGATCCATCCGATGCCTTGGCCATGCAATTGCCGGGCACGGACAAACGTGACAACTTCGCGGTGAGGAACCGGATGCGCGCGATACATCCGCTCGTAATCATCGAGAAGCTCTT
>Ga0326727_10017708_pt1 | contig 14706 bp, 11 predicted proteins | sample MB2enrmetagenome_FD_207643 | JGI IMG/M metagenome (GOLD analysis project Ga0326727, IMG submission 207643) | Lab enriched peat soil microbial communities from McLean, Ithaca, NY, United States - MB29MY | ecosystem: Environmental > Terrestrial > Soil > Wetlands > Peat | place: USA: New York... | reverse complement strand
CCAGCGCCTTGCGAAACAACGGCTCGAAATCGGTGAAACTCCCGCGGGCCTTGCGCACGGCAGTCTCCGCCGCGGCGCGCTGGCAGCCGAGATTCAGCAGGGCCGAGAGCACGTCCTGCTCGACGGCGTTTAACGCGTCGGCCGGCGCGGCCCCTCCAGCCACGGCGGCGCGCGGTGCACCCGGCAGCATGTCCAGCTTGTCCTTCAGCTCAAGCACCATGCGCTCAGCGGTCTTCTTGCCCACGCCGGGGATGCGCACCAGCCGCTCGACGCTGCCCTCGCGAATCGCGGAAATCAGGTCGGGAGTGGCCAGCCCGGAGAGCACCGTGATGGCCAGCTTCGGTCCAATGCCGCTCACGGAGATCAGGCGCTCGAAAACGATCTTCTCCTCCGAAGTGAGGAAACCGAAAAGCTGCAGGGCATCCTCGCGAACATGCGTGTAGACCCTCAGGCGCACTTCGCTGCCGGTCTCGCCGAGGCCCGAGAACGTGGACACGGGAATGATGACGTCGTAGCCGACGCCGCCGGTCTCGACAATCGCCTGATTCGGATGCTTCTCCAGAAGCTTGCCGCGCAAATACGCGATCATGGCGATAGATTATCGTACATGGCGAGACGACGGTTCTTCGTGCCGGAGATTCACGGTGGGACGGCTGCGCTCGCCGGTGACGACGCGCATCATCTCACGCGCGTGCTGCGGGTGGAGAAGGGCCAGAAATACGAGATCTCCGACAATCGCGAGGTCTGGCTGGCCGAGGTGGAGACGGCGCGGCGCGATCTGGTGACGTTCCGCGTGCTCGAACGGGTGGAGGCCACGGAGCCGCCGGTGCGCACGGCGCTGTATGTCGCGCTGATCCGGTTCGAGCGAATCGAGTTGTTGGTGGAGAAAGCGACCGAGCTGGGAGTGGAGCGCATCGCGTTCTTCGACGCCGAACGGAGCGAAAAGGGGCTGGACCGCGCGGCGCCGAAACGACTGGAGCGCTGGCGGCGGATCGCGCGCGAGGCCAGTGAACAGAGCCGGCGCACACGGCTGCCGGAAGTCACGGGGCCGCTGGCGTTTCGCGACGCGCTGGACGCGGCGGAAGGCTGCCGGCTCCTGCTCGATGAAGCTCCGGGAGGCACACCGCTGCTTGCCGCATTGCCCGCGGATCGCGTGAGCGTGCTGGTTGGACCGGAAGGTGGATGGACCGATCGCGAGCGCGCCCTCGCCCACGAAGCGGGCTGGCGATCCGTTTCGTTGGGTCCCTCCATTCTGCGAACCGAAACCGCGGCCATCGCCGCTCTGGCGGTGATTCACGCGGCGTCCTCGAGGTGAGAACTCGGTTCGCGCCGCGGCACTAGTCGTGTGAGACCAGCCGTGCTGCGAATTGCCGTTTTTCTGCTCGTCGTGAGCTTTGCCATCGCGCAGGCCCCCGATCCGGCGTGGAACGCACTGGACGCCGCTTACAAAGCGCTGAACGCGCGCGATTACGACGCGGCCATCGAGGGATTCCGTAAAGCCCTCGAGATTTCGCCGAAGCGTGGCGACATCCACAAAGACCTCGCCTACACGCTGCTGAAGACCGGAGAGAATGAAGCCGCCCGCGACGAGTTCGGCGAAGCGATGCGGCTCGATTCGGCGGACGATCACGTCGCCATGGAGTACGCCTTCCTCTGCTACGAGACGAAGCAGCAGGCGGAAGCGCGGCGCATCTTCGATCGCATCCGCCGCACCGGCAACGCCACAGCCGAGCAGGCTTTCCAGAACATCGACCGGCCGCTGGCGGAGGGCATTGCGCGCTGGACGAAGGCGCTCCAATCGGAACCGGACAATTTCAGCGCGCATCGCGAGCTGGCCACCCTCGCCGAGCAGCGCGGCGAGCTGAAGCTTGCGGCTGAGCACTACGAAAAGGCGTGGCGGATCAAGCCGGCCGAACGCGAGTTACTGCTGGACCTCGGGCGTGTCTGGCAGGAGTTGGGCGCGACGGAACAGGCCAACGCCGCGCTCCTGGCCGCTTCCCGTGGCGCACAACCGCGAGTGCGCGAGCGCGCTATGGAATTGCTGCCTGCGCATTATCCGTATGTGAACGACTTCAAGCGGGCGCTCCAGCTCGACCCCGCCAACGTTGACCTGCGCCGCGAACTCGCGTACCTGTATCTCGAAATGGGCAACGGCGTGGAAGCGGACCGGGAGTTTGAGGTGCTCCACCGGCAGTCGCCCGACGACCGCGTATCCACCGCGCAACTGGGGCTGCTGAAGCTGGGCCGGGGCGACGAAACCGGAGCGCGGCCGTTGCTCGATTCGGTGCTGAAGGGCGACGCCGACGACGATCTCGCCGACCGGGTCCGCGAAGCGCTGAAGTATCCGCAAGCGCTGCGCCGCCGCCCGGAAGTTCCGAAGCAACAAAGCGCGGACGAGGCGCGCGCGATGGCCGACAAAAGCTACGCGGCCGGATATATGAAGGATGCGCTGAAATACTACGCCATCGCCCACGAAACCGATCCGGTTGATTTCACCATCATGCTCCGCCTTGCCTGGGCGTACAACATCCTGCACGACGATCCGGCGGCCGAGCGCTGGTTCCGCCTGGCGAAGCAAAGCCCCGATCCCGAAGTGGCGAAGCAGGCCGCGCAGGCGTATCGAAATCTGGAAAGCCAGACGGAGCGCTTTCAGACCACCGTGTGGCTGTTCCCGTTCTTCTCCACGCGCTGGCACGATCTGTTCAGCTACGGGCAGGCGAAAACGCAGGTGCAGATCGGGTCATGGCCGGTCAGCGCATATGTTTCGACGCGGTTCGACGGGGACTCGCGCGTGACCACCGCGCCAGTAGTCGGGGGCATGACGCAGCCGCAGTATCTTTCCGAGGATTCAGTCATCTTTGCGATGGGCCTGGCCAGCCACCCGTGGCATGGCGCGACGGCGTGGGCCGAAGCGGGCGAGGCGGTGAAATATCTGTCCGGCTCGATGATCCCCGATTATCGCGGCGGGATCTCGTGGGCGAAGGCGCTGGGACGCGCCGCGGGTGGGCGCGGGACGTTCTTCGAGACGAACGACGACCTCGTCTTTGTCAGCCGGTTCGACAACGACCTCATGATCTATTCACAGAATCGCGCGGGATTCGCGCTTGGCAAGGTGCAGTTCTACTGGAACGGTAACATCGTGACCGACGGCGGGCGGCAATACTGGGCCAATACAGTCGAAACCGGGCCGGGCGTGCGATTCCACGTGCCGCAGACACCGCGAACACTGCTGTTCTCCGTGAATGGGCTGCGCGGGGCTTACCTGACGAACGAGGACAATCCTCGAAAGCCGAATTATTACGATTTGCGCGCGGGCTTCTGGTATGCGTTCGCGCATTAACGGTGGGGCAGCCTCTCAGGCTGCGGCAGGCACCCTGCCCGCCCGGGTGGGCGGCCTCCGAGGCCGCCGCAGGCTACGAGCCTGCCCCACATTGCTGATACTCACCGTCTGCGCCTCCGCCGCGAACCCGCCCGTGACCCTCACAATTGACGGCGGCGATCCCGGCGCGTGGCCGCAGATTCTCTCCTCGATTGGATTCCCGCAGGCAACCGTCCGCGCCGGCAGCATGACCGCGCCCGAATTGCTGGACTGGGTCCGCGGCGGTGCGTTCGCGATTCTCGAAGGCGAGTCGGACCTCGCCACGAAGCTCGGCTTCATCGCCACGAAGAAGCACGTAGTGGTTCGCAGCGTCGTGGACAGGCGCGCGCCGAAGCTGTCGATCGTCTGGGAAAAGGAACTTCAACTGCCCGTCTTCGAGGTTCCCAAAGACGCCCGCGTTTTCACGGAAGAGCGCTGGCAGCATGCGCCGCTGGTGGCGGGCATGAAGCTGGGCAAAGGCGCGGTGCTGTGGCTGGCCAGCACACCGGGCCAGCACGGGTACGAGCGTTATCCGTACCTGTTGCAGGCACTGTGCGATCTGGGCCTGCAGCCGCCGGTGCGGTCGTCGCGGCTGTGGGCGTTCTTCGATTCGGCTTACCGCAGCCGCGCGGACGTGGACTATCTGGCGGCGCGCTGGCGTCGCGCGGGAATCGGAGCGCTGCAGGTGGCCGGCTGGCACACCTTCGAGCGCGACCCGCAGGCCGACGCGTATCTGCGCAACCTCATCGCGGCCTGTCATCGCCACGCCATTCTCGTCTACGTATGGCTGGAACTGCCGCATGTCAGCGAGAAGTTCTGGGCCGAACATCCGGAGTGGCGCGAGAAGACGGCGCTGCTCCAGGACGCGCAGCTCGACTGGCGAAAGCTGATCAACCTGAACAACCCGGCCGCGTTCGAGGCCGCGCGCGCCGGCGTGCGCGATCTGGTTGGCGGCTTCGACTGGGACGGCGTCAATCTGGCCGAGCTGTACTTCGAATCGCTGGAAGGCGCGGCGAATCCGGCGCGCTTCACGCCAATGAGCGACGATATCCGCCAGGAGTTCGCCAAATCCGGCGGGTTCGATCCCCTGGTGCTGTTCGGCCCGGCGCCACCGGATGAAAAGAAGCTGCGCGTCTTCCTCGACTATCGCGCATCGCTCGCCGGGCGCATGCAGCGGCAATGGATGGACGAGCTGGAGAAAATCCGCGCCGACCGGCCGAATCTCGACCTGGTGCTCACCCACGTGGACGACCGCTTCGACACGCGCATGCACGATCTGATCGGCGCCGATGCGGCGCGCACGCTGCCCATGGCCGAGCAGCACGATTTCACGTTCCTGGTGGAAGACCCGGCCACCGTCTGGAACCTGGGCCCGCAGCGATATCCGCAGATCGCCGAGCGGTATCAGCCGATCGTGAACCGCCCGGAGAAGCTGGCCATCGACATTAACATCGTGGAACGATACCAGGACGTGTATCCGACGAAACAACAAACCGGGGTTGAGTTGTTTCAGCTTGTGCATCTGGCGTCGGCGTCGTTCCCGCGCGTGGCCCTGTACTTTGAGAACTCGATTCTGCCGCCCGATCTGCCGCTGCTGGGGGCGGCCGCGGCGACGCCGGATGCGCTGGAAGTGTCTGGCGGCGAGCTGGTGGTCGAGTCGAAGCAGAACATCGGCGTGGCGTGGGATGGTCCTGCGCTGGTGAATGGTAAACCCTGGCCGGTGCGCGACGATGCCACCGTATGGCTGCCGCCGGGAGCGCACGCCATCAAGCCGGCGAATCGCGACGTCCCCTGGAGAGTGCTCGATTTCAACGGCACGCTGCGGTCGGCCAGCGAAACTCCGGCGGGCGTGGAATTCGCCTATGAAAGCAGCTCGCGAGCTATCGCGGTTCTGAATTTCCGTCCCGCGCGGGTGGAACTGGACGGCGTTGAAGCGAAGGCAGACGCGATGGTATCCGGCGGGCGCTTCGTGCTGATGCTCCCGCGAGGGCAGCATCTGGTGTCGTGTACCGGAGTGACGCACTGATCCCATTGCCAATCAGCACCAGCACAAGATCCGGTTGGATATCTGGCACGTTCGGTATGCCGCTGGGGATGACGATGGGAGTGGAGAAGGCGTTCGCGGTGCATGCCCGCCATGACGGATTCTCTGACCGTCTGCCAGGACGGCAGGAATCCGCTGGCGAGGGCCGAGACAAAGGCGACGATGGCCGCGTACGCGACCACACGCCAGTCGGGCTCCATCTGTATGCGGATGGGCACGGGGATCGGTAAGGAGATGACCGCTGCCGCCTTCGCCGCGCCAATGGTGAACAGAAAACCCGGGGAAAGAATAGGCGCGTAAATCGGATGGTCTGGCCAACGTTCCTGAACGGATAAAGTTCCTTGTCCTCGCTCACGAGAGCGGTGCGGCGGCGCGCCGCAATGGCCGACTTCTCCGCATCCTCGGACTCGCCGAACAGCCGGATCTGGCCTGCGTCGGGGCGCAGCTCGCCGTGACCCGACGCCGCCTTCCGTAATTATTTACATTGCGCAGTCTGCGCCGGTATTTTCGCCGAAGCGATGCCCGCGTACCAGTTCCAGGCGATGTTTCCGCTCGCCCGGCTTCTGCACACCACCTGCTCGACGAACTCGTACATCCCGGGCAGGAGACGATCGGACGGGTGCGGCGCATCGGTGAACGCCATGTAGTTGCGCGCCGATCCGAACGCCGGCCAATCCGGCTCATCCGCGGCCTGCGGCCGTCCGCTGCGGGCAAATGAGCTCCAGTAACCGTTCATCGCGTCGCTAAGGCTTTTCTCCTGCGTTGTTGCAGGAATTCTCGGCCAATGCGGCGGCGTGCTATCGAACGTTCCGAACACAAATGGCAATTCGCTCGCGTGGAAAGCGTGCAGCCCGGCCGTGTCTTCCGCCGGGTAGCCGTGATCGAAGAAGTACAGGAAAGACGGCGCGCCGAGTGCAGCCTGTTTTATGACCAAACGCTGCGCAGTCCAGCCGTACAGTGCGTCTCGCGTGGTGGCCAGGATGCTCTCCTGCATGTTGGCGCTCGGATAAAGCCGCAGGAATTCATCGGCGAGATCGCCATACCGCTCGCGGATCATCTTCTCGTAATCGGCGGCGCTCGCGGGAGGGCGCGGAGCGAGGACCATCAACGAGCGGATTTCGCCGGCGTTGAAGCCGGCCAGCATCGGCACAGGCGCCTGCTCGCCCCTGTCGAAAGCATCCACCAACTGCCGCGGCAACACGTGTCCGTCGATCGTACCCCACGGCGCGTACCCGGCCGCCGGCGCGGCGTCAGCCAGCGCATGCGCATCCATTGCCCGCAGCGCGGCGATGTTCGGTTTGTGAAGCGCGGCAGTCAGGCGCGTGCCGCTGTCCTCCGCGGCAGGTAAGCCGAAGCGGCGCTCTCGCAGCTCGGGCGTGGAGATCATGTACGCGCTTTCCGCGATGGCCCTGGAGAACAAACCACGCGCGGCGGGCGCGGCCATCAGGTACATCACGGTGAGGCCGCCCGAGGATTCACCGGCAATGGTCACGTTCGCAGGATTGCCGCCAAACGCGCGAATGTTGCGCCGCACCCATCTGAGCGCTTCAATCTCATCGAGCAGGCCGTAATTGCCGGATACTCCATCCGGCGACTCGGCGCTCAGCTCCGGATGCGCCAGCCAGCCGAGCACGCCCAGCCGGCAGTTCACGGAGACAAATACGAGGCCGCGCCCCGCGAATCGCGCGCCGTCGTACATCTCCTCGCGGCTCGATCCGCCGGTCAGCGCACCGCCGTGAATCCAGAAAAAGACCGGCGCGTTGCGTGCACCGATGGGAGTCCAGATATTCAGCGTCAGACAATCCTCGCTCGTCGGCAGCGGTTGAGCGGGCGTGTAGACGTTCGAGAGTTTCGACTGGGGCTGCAGGCATGCCGGCCCAAACTCGGCCGCTTTTCTGACGCCCGTCCACCGCGGCATCGGCAGGGGTGGCTTCCACCGCGCCGCGCCCACTGGCGGCAGCGCATAAGGAATCCCTCGGAAAACACGTAGCTGGCCTTCCACCCGTCCCTCCACCATTCCGGCGGGAGACTTCACAATCGGGCTGTCGTTGGCACCGTACGCTGGCAGCAAGGCGAGAAGGGCGAAAGCTGTGTACCGGACAAGCTGGCGTCGAAGCAGGATCATCGGACGGTTCCTCCAGCGGCACGACTTCATTTTCGAAGCGCGCGCGAATCGATCAGAACGACAATACCGGACAACAGCCCGAGCGCGCAAACGGCATCGCGGAGGCCGCCACCAAACCCCTCTGCTACAATCACGTCTTTACACTGTATGTTTCTGGGACTGGAGCACACGGCGATCGCCTCGCCGAATCCGCGCCGTCTCGCTGAGTGGTACGTCGAGCACCTCGGATTCCGCATCAACTTCGAGTACGACGGCAACTACTTCGTGCGCGCGCTGAACGGCACCATGCTGGAGATTATCCCTTCGCAGGGGCCGACGGCGCCGGCCACGCTCAAAGACCCGGGCATTCGCCATCTGGCCATCGCCGTGGACGACTTCGACACCTCCTGCGAGCACCTGAAGCGCCAGGGAACGAATTTCCTCGGAGAGCCGTATGAGAATCAGGGCAACCGTCTGGTGTTCTTCACCGATGCCGACGGCAATTTCCTGCATCTGATCCAGCGACCGAACCCGCTCCCCTGAAGGGCGATCCCTTTGCTCGAACGCACATTCAAGGCGTTTCACTACCGCGATTTCCGGATCATGTTTCTGGGCGCCTGCCTGTCCACCACGGGCACGTTCATGCAGTCGGTGGCCCAGTCGTGGCTGGTGTTCCTGCTGTCGAAATCGGCCTTCTTTCTGGGGCTGGATTCGTTTCTGGGGCAGCTCCCCATCGTTTTGCTCTCGCTCATCGGCGGCGCGGTGGCGGACCGTACGGAACGGCGCAAGCTGCTGCTGGGATCCCAGTACGTGCAGATGACCTGCGCGTTCACGCTGGCGGCTCTGTACGGGGCCGGGCTCATCACCAGCCGGAACTTCGGGATCATCCTCGCGATGTCGTTTGTCGTGGGCATCGCGCAATCGTTCGGCGGGCCGGCGTATTCGGCGCTGATTCCCAGTCTCGTGGAATCCGAAGACGTGCCCAACGCCATCGCGCTGAATTCGATTCAGTTCAACCTGGCGCGCGTCATCGGACCGATGCTCGGCGGCATCGCGCTGGGATACAGCGCCACGTGGTGTTTCGGACTGAACGGCATTTCCTTCGTCGCGGTGATCATTTCCCTTTACGTGATTCGCACGCGTTTCATTCCGGCCAAGGACGGCGGGTCGCTGCTGGACAGCATCAAGCAGGGGATCCGCTTCATTCGTGGGCGCGAGGGGATGGTGGGATTGATCTGTCTTGGTTTCCTCATGACCATGCTCTCGTTCCCGCTGATGGTGTTTCTGCCGGTGTTCGCGAAGGACGTTTTTCATGGCGGGCCCGGCGTGTTCACCATTCTCCTGTGCACCTCCGGAGGCGGGTCCGTAGCGGGCGCGCTGGTGGTGGCCAGCCTGCAGAGAGTGAAACAGCGTGGCCGGATGGCTTTGCTGCTGCTGCTGGTATTGGGCGCGCTCATGGTTTGCTTCTCGCTTTCGAAGACTCTTCCGTTCAGCCTGGTGATGATCTTCCTGAGCGGAGGAGTGATGATGGGAGTGTTCGCGACGGTGACTTCGCTGGTGCAGCTCATCACCCCAAACGACATGCGGGGCCGCGTGATGAGCGTCTACAACGTGGCGTTGCGTGGCGGAATGCCCGTCGGAAGCCTCGTGGTGGGCCTGCTCACGTTTCGCTTTCACGCACCCGCGGTGCTGGCGGTGAACGGGGCGCTGCTGGTGCTGCTGAGCGCGTGGTTCCTCTTCGTTCAGCGGCGCGTGGCGGCGCTGTAGGCGGTTGTGGCCCGGTAACTGCTCGCACTGACGAGCTGACCAAACTGAGCCGCGCGCGCCAGCAAGCGGTACCGTGCGCCTTTCAACAAGCCGTAGAGGTCAAAGCGCCGGAACTCGATACAGCAGCAGATCGCGGAACATCCGCATGCGGAGTCGCGCGCCGAGCGACGTCCCGAAAAACCAGTCGCGAACCGATTCGAGCGCGGGCTGATCGAGCTGAAACATTCTCCCGCTCTGCCATGAGTTCCTGATCACCGCCGTGGTGCGTGGAATGCGCAGGCGTTCGTATTCACGCAAGGCCTTTTCCACCGGCTGAACCGTGCCCAGACAATGCGCCAGCACGACGGCATCCTCGATGGCCATGCACGCGCCCTGGCCGAGATTCGGAGTGGTGGCGTGCGCCGCGTCGCCCAGCAATGTGACGCGGCCGCGGCCCCACCAGCGCAACGGCGGACGGTCGAAGATGTCGTTCTGGATAATTGCGTCCTCGGGCGTGCGCTCGATCACCGCCCACGCGAGATCGGGCCTCCGGCGGGTTCCGGGCGGCGCGTTGCTGGTGTGGAACCAGTAAACCTGTCCCGTTCCGCAGGGGAAAATCCCGAACTGCCTGCCCGCGCCGACGGTAACCAGCGCTGAGCGCTCCGGAAGGATGCCCTCTTCACGGATGATCCCGCGCCAGCACGTGTAACCGGCGTAGCGGGGCGAGTGCGCTCCGTGGAGCCGTTCCCGGATGACGGATGAGATCCCGTCGGCGGCGATCAGCAAATCGGCTTCAATGCGCTCGCCGTTTTCGAGAATTGCGGTGGCATCGTCGAACCCAGTGCAGCGCGCGCTCGTTCGCACCATCGCTGCGGGCAGTGCTCCGGCCAGAATGCGCTGCAGCGCCGCCCGGTGAATACACACGCAGGGAGCGCCGGCCATGCGCGAGATTTCGGCGAGATCCGTGGTCGCAATCACGCGCCCCCTGGAAGTTTGCGTCACTGTCCGCTCAAAGAGCGAGCCTGCCGCGATCACCTGATCGGCCAGTCGGAGCTCGCGCAGCGCGTTAATGGCGTTCGACCATAATGAGAGGCCGGCGCCCACCTCGCGAATCTCGGCGGTGCGCTCAACAACGTGGGCTTCCATGCCAACACGGCGTAGCGCCACAGCGGCGGCGAGTCCACCGATCCCCCCTCCGATAATGACCGCGCGCATGCTCCGAGCTTAGCGGATATGATCGATACATCCATGGCCATTCATCGAGCTCTCACCGCGATCGTTCTTTGCTCATTCGTTGGCGCGGCGGAACTGCCGCGGTCGCAGCCATACGTCTGGAAAAACGTGCAGATGGTCGGCGGCGGATTTGTCGATGGCATCGTATTCCATCCCACCGCCGAAGGCGTGAGATACGCGCGCACGGACATCGGCGGGGCTTACCGCTGGAACGAGCCCACGCGGCGCTGGGAGCCGCTGCTTGACTGGCTGTCCTACAAGGACCTCAACCTGATGGGCGTGGAGAGCATCGCCCTCGATCCTTCCGATCCGCATCGGCTGTATCTGGCCTGCGGCACCTACACGAGTCCGGAAACGCCCGACGGCGCAATCCTGCGTTCGAACGACCGGGGCAAAACGTTTCAGCGCACCAATGTTCCATTCAAGTTCGGGGGCAACGAGAATGGCCGCGGCAACGGCGAGCGCATGGCGGTCGACCCGAATGACGGCCGGATCATCTATCTCGGAACCCGGCACGCGGGCCTGTGGCGGAGCATGGATCGCGGCGCGACGTGGAAGAACGTGGCGACCTTTCCGGAGTTTACCGAGCCGGCCCCGAACTGGATGCGGAGCGGCATCGATGTGGTGGTGTTCGATCCCCGGAGCGGTCGGCGCGGCACGGCAAGCAAAACCATCTACGTCGCGGCGTCGCTGATGGATCAGAACAATCTGTTTCGCAGCACCGACAGCGGAGCAACGTGGCAGCCGGTGGCAGGGCAGCCCACGCAGTATCGGCCCAGTCACATGGTGCTCGCCTCCGACGGCATCATGTACATTTCGTACGGCGCCGACCCCGGCCCGTGGCACATGCGCGACGGCGGGGTGTGGAAGCTCGATACCGCCACCGGCGCATGGACCGACATCACTCCGGAAAAGCCGCTGCCGAATAAGCAGAAGGAGTTCGGATACGGCGCGGTGGCCGTGGACGCGCGCAATCCACGAGCGCTGATCGCCAGCACGTTTCATCATCCCGACGCCGAAGAAATCTTCCGCAGCACGGATGGCGGCGCGACGTGGAAACCCGTATTCGCGGGCGGTGGCACGTACGATTTCTCGGCCGCGCCCTATGTAGCCGTCACGCCGATCCATTGGCTGCTGGATATCGAAATCGACCCGCTCGATTCGAATCACGCCATCTTCACCACCGGCTACGGCGGCTACGAAACATTCGACCTGAGCGACGTGGACGCCGGCAGACCCACGAAATGGAGCGTCATGAGCGCGGGCATCGAGGAGACCGTGGCGCTGGATCTGCTCAGCCCGCCGAAAGGCGCACACCTGCTCACGGCCATCGGCGACTACGGTGGATTCGTTCACTGGGATCTGGACAAGCCGGCGCCGGAGGGCAGTTATGATAATCCGCACTTCGGCAACACCACCAGCCTCGCCGGCGCGGAGAGGAACTCGGATGTGATCGTCCGCGTGGGGCGCGCGTCGGGGAAACGCGTTCGCGGCAACATCGGGTATTCGCTGGACGGCGGACGGACGTGGCAGCGGCCGGCCTCCACGCCACAACCAGACAGTCAGCTCGGCAGCGTTGCCGTTTCCTCCGATGGGGCGACGTGGGTGTGGACGCCTGAGCGCAGCGCGGTCTGGTTCACGCGGGATCGCGGTGCCACCTGGGCGCAATCGCAGGGAATTCCGGCCGGGACGCGGGTGATTGCCGACCGCGTCAATCCGCGCGCGTTCTACGGCATCGCGCTTTTCGACGGCAAGCTGTTCGTGAGCGCGGACGGCGCGGCCACCTTCGTCGAGCGGCCCCTGAATTTACCGGACGGGTTGCCCGCGCGCGGTCACCGCGGTGACGAACGCGGCGGTCAGGATCGCATCTACGCGACGCCGGAGCGCGAGGGCGATCTCTGGCTGGCTGCGTTCAACGGCTTGTACCATTCGCTCGACAGCGGCGCGACGTGGTCGCGAATGGGCGCCGTGGAGCAAATCCATGCCTTCGGTTTCGGAAAGAGCGCCCAGGACGCGGCCGAGTCCACTTTGAAAACACGAGACCGGACGACACCCGCGTCCGTTGTGCGCGGTTCCGGGAGGTCCGCTCCGCGCAGGGACTACTCCGCACTGTATCTGATCGGCACCGTGGACGGCATGCGCGGCATCTTTCGATCCGACGACGTCGCGCGGCGCTGGGTGCGCATCAACGACGACCAGCACCAGTGGGGCCTGCTGCTGCAGATCACCGGCGATCCCAAACAATATGGCCGCGTCTATGTGGGCACGCACGGCCGCGGGACCCTCTACGGCGACCCGTTGAAATAGAATAGGCCCATGTTGATTCTCGCCGCGAGCCTCGCGCTCTTCGTCTATGGCGTGATTACCGCGATGCTCGGCACGCTGATGCCGACGTTCCCCTTCACCGACGCGCAGAACGGCAACATCGCTCTGGCCCAGGCCATCGGGTTGATCATCGCTTCCGTATCGGTAGGGCCGCTCATCGACAAGCGGGGAAAGAAAGTGGGGCTGCTGCTGGGGCTGGTCTTGATCGCCGCGGCGCTGTTCACCATTCCGCGCATTCGCGCCGATTACGGGCTGCTGATGGGCTTCTTCCTGCTCCTCGGGCTCGGCGGCGGAATCGTCGTCACCGGCGCCAACATGCTGGCCAGCGACGTGAGCGACAAACGGCGTGCTTCGGTGCTGAACATCACTAACCTGTTTTTCGGCCTGGGCGGATTCGCGACGCCGTTCATCATGGCGCACCTGCTGGGCGGCGATCCGGTGCGATTGTGTTATCTGGCGGCGGGGCTGACCGCGGCAACACTGGTCGTAAACGCGTTAACGAAGATGCCCGCGCCGCACGCGGCCGCCGCATCCGAGCAGGGCGCCGTTTTCGGGCGCGGCGTTCTGTATCTCCTGGCGCTGTTCCTGTTTCTCTACGTCGCCTGCGAAGTGGGCGTGTGGAACTGGCTGAACAAATACCTGATCGGGCGCGGCATGCCCGCAGCCAGCGCGCTGAATATCCTCTCCTTCGGTTTCGCGCTGGGGCTGTTGTTCGGTCGCCTGGTGGTCTCGCGCATTCTGGTGAAGGTTTCGTCGCTGAACGTGACGCTGGCGGCAGCGATGCTGATGGCGGCCACGACGTTCCTGATGCTGCGCACCAGCGATACGAAGATCGCCTGGATCGCGGTGTTTGGCGCGGGCATGGCGATGGCGCCGGTGTTCCCGACGGCCCTGGCCATTGTCGGCGACCTGTTCCGCGAGCGCACGGCCACCGCGATGGGCTTTGTCATTACCTGCGGCTGGGCGGGTCTGGCGGTAAGTTCGCCGATTATCGGTTACGTGGCCGGCCGGCACTCGCTCGGCGCGGCGTTACTGATCCTGCCCGCGTTTTCTGTGTTGATGATCGTGGTGAATCTCGCGATTCGCGCGTCAGCGCGCACCGCGTAGCAGACTAACCCCGAGCGCAATCCACGCCGCAATGAAGGACACACCACCAAACGGCGTGATCGCGCCCAGCATTCTCACACCGGTCAGCGCCAGCGCGTAAAGGCTGCCGCAGAACAGAACCACCCCGGCAAGCAGCAGCCAGCACACCCACGCCCGCGCCGCGGTTCGCGCAAACAACGGAACAACCAGCAGCCCGAGCGCGTGGATGAAGTGATAGAACACCGCGCGCTCCCAGATGCCCATCGAGTACGCATCAAGCCGCGTGCGCAGCGCGTGCGCGCCGAACGCCCCCAGCATCACGGCAAGAGCCAGCAGAAACGCGCCGGCCGCGGACCACTTCACGATTCCACCGCCGGCGCGATGACCGTGAGCACCGGGCAGGGCGCGTGACGCACCACCAGCACGGAGGTCGCGTCGATTACGCTGACCCCGTGGAAAGGCCGGTGCTGTGCGCCGATCACCACCATGTCGGCGGGCAGCTCCTGCGCCAGAGCGACGATCTCTTCCGCCGCATCGCCTTCGCGGACGGCGCACTCCATTGCGCAGTCCTGGCGAATCTGCGCCGGGATCCACGCCTCCACGTCTTCAATGCCCGCCGCCGCGTTGTCTTTCCCGCGGACGTGGAGAACGCTGACCGCGGAGCCGAAACAGCGTGCCATACGCGACGTCCACGCGAGAGCGCGCCGCGAGGCGCCCGAATTATCCACCGGGCAGAGTACGCGAGCCACGCGCAGAGTCTCGCCGGGAGCGAGGGAATCGCCGCGAACCGTGAGCATCGGGATCGAGCTT
>Ga0326727_10017707_pt1 | contig 14707 bp, 9 predicted proteins | sample MB2enrmetagenome_FD_207643 | JGI IMG/M metagenome (GOLD analysis project Ga0326727, IMG submission 207643) | Lab enriched peat soil microbial communities from McLean, Ithaca, NY, United States - MB29MY | ecosystem: Environmental > Terrestrial > Soil > Wetlands > Peat | place: USA: New York... | reverse complement strand
GCCTTGGAACACTGATTTCAGCCGAAGCGCAAGGCGGCTACGCTCGGCATGGTCCGTCGGCGCCAACCTCCCGCGCTCCGAAGCTGGTGTCTACTGCATTGGACAACCTTATCAGCGAATTGGGGACCTTCCGGTCGCACTCACATGGAATTGACTCTCGCGAGGTTCCGTTTGTACAATGAGCAGCCGAAATGAGAGCCTCACTAAACGTCGTAGCCGCTGTTGGCCTTGCTCTTGGTGTGGTGTTTGGCTTGGCCGGGACCCTCGTCGCACAGCCAAATCTTCGAAATATTTCATGGGGAATCGATCTTACCCCCTGTCACTTTCCTTCCAGCAGTTCGGCGCGAACGTTTTTGAGGACAAAGGCTGCGCGCTCGACCCCAACCTCGCCCGGCAGTATCGGGTCTTCGTTTTCAATGCTCATGATGCCCTGGAAGCCAATGTCCATGTAAGCTTTCACGACATCCTTCCAGAGTTGCGCGCCATGACCATATCCGACCGCGCGGAAGATGACCGAGCCTTGCGCGAATTTGGCCGGGTCGGCGGAGAAATTGAGGACACCAGTCCTGGCGGCGTTGTCCTTGAAGACCACCGTATCCTTCATGTGGGCGTGGTAGATAGCGCCTTGTTTGCCAAGAAAGTGGATGACCACCACCGGGTCGCAGGCTTGCCAGAATAGGTGGCTAAGATCGCAATTCGCCCCGATTTCCTCTCCCACCGCCTCGCGCAGCGCGAGCAGCGTGAAGGGGTTATAAACCACAAAGCCCGGATGCATCTCGAGGGCGATCCGCTTGACGCCGTGCTGGCGCGCAAACTTTACCGCCTCCTGCCAGTAGGGGATTACTACCTTCTCCCACTGCCAGGTGACGACTTCCTCATAGTCGGGCGGCCACCGGTACGTGACCCAGTTGGGATGTTTCGCGGTCGGTGAATCGCCAGGGCAGCCCGAAAAGGTGACGATTACGGGAACTTCAAGCCGTTCCGCCAGCAGGACAGTACGGCGGAACGAATCGTTGTACTGCTTGGCAATCTGGGGGTTGGGATGAACAGGATTTCCATGGCAACTCAGTGTGGCCACGAGAATGTTGCGGTCCTCGAATTTCTTTTTCCAGGCTTTGGCCTTGGCAGGGTCCGCCAGGAGGTCGGCGACGGGGCAATGCTTGGTGCCCGGATATCCGCCGCTGCCGATCTCGACTGCTTCAATCCCCAGGGCGCTGATCTTCTCGAGCATCTCGTCGAGTGATAGGTTTTCGTAAACAGGATCGAAGACGCCGATTGGAATTTTGCGAATTGCCTTTTCGCCGGCAGGAGCGGCCGGAAAAGCCTCCGGCGCTTCCACTGCCTTCGAGTCCAGGGCGCCGGCGAGCGGGGTCGCCGCCAGCATGCTGCCCGTGGTGGCAAGAAAACTTCTGCGACTTACCGACCCAGAGCCAGTACTCTCAGCCATGAATGATTCCTCCTTGATGAAGCCTCCATTTGGTCCGTCAGCCGACGGATAAAATCGCCTCTACATCAAACCGACCCGCTAACATGAAGTGGGGAAAGTATACGCCAATTCTCGATGCCTGAGACACTCCGCGTTCAGGCGGGATGTAACCCCAGACATGCATTACCAGTTCTTCTGAATTACTTGGTAGAATGCCAGTTCCGCGTCCCGGTAGTTCACAGGCTCGGGAATCGCAGTGCTTAGCTCTTAGCCAGCGCACGCGGCTGATAGGGAGTGGCGCAGGGGATTGTGTCACCGACTGTCGATCGTTGAAGAATTCGGAAGCAGTATGAGGCCCTCCGCCCGTGCTGGCTGAATTTGTTGGAGGCATGTTCATGGCGCGAAATTTCAAAGACCTCTCCGAGCGGGAAATCCTCGCCTTGGCCATTGCCCTGGAAGAGGAAGACGGCCGCATCTATGGCGACTTCGTCGAGGGGCTGCGCGAGACTTATCCTGCCACGGCGCAGATGTTTGAGGAGATGCAGGAGGAGGAATCCGGGCATCGACGGGGGCTGATTGAGGTTTACCGGCAGCGCTTCGGCGAGCATATTCCCCTGCTCCGCCGCCAGGACGTCAAAGGGTTCGTGGATCGGCACCCTGTCTGGCTCATTCGGCCGCTGGGCATTGATGTTGTAAGGAAGCAAGCGGAGATCATGGAACTGGAGACCCGGCGGTTTTACGAGCGTGCCATGGAAAGAGTGACGGATGCCTCGACTCGGAAGCTGCTGGGCGACCTGGCGGAGGCGGAGCGCAAACACTCTGCCCTTGCTGAATCACTCGAGATGAAGCACCTCACGCCGGAGAACCGCGCGCAGGAGGAAGCTGCGCAACGCCGCCTGTTCGTGCTCCAGATTGTCCAGCCGGGTCTTGCGGGGTTGATGGATGGCTCCGTTTCCACTCTGGCGCCACTGTTTGCCGCAGCCTTCGCCACGCACAAGAGCTGGGACGCTTTTCTGGTCGGCCTCGCGGCGTCCGTTGGGGCGGGGATTTCCATGGGTTTCGCCGAGGCTCTTTCTGACGATGGGTCCCTTACCGGGCGCGGACACCCCTGGGTGCGGGGACTTGTATGCGGGCTAATGACCACCGCCGGAGGGATCGGACACACACTGCCTTTTCTTATTTCTGATTTCAGGATCGCTACAACTGCTGCTGTGGCCATCGTAACCGCCGAGCTCGCGGCCATCAGCTTCGTGCGTCACCGCTACATGGATACACCCTTCCTTGCCGCAGCGTTCCAGGTTGTTGTGGGTGGAGCGCTCGTGTTCCTCGCCGGAATCCTGATCGGCAGTTCGTAAGGAGTGCGGATTATGTGGATTGTCCGTAGTCCGTGGTCCGTTGCCAGTTGTCCCGCATTGATTCCTGGGAATGAATAGAAGTGTTTGCAGAGCATTTTGCAACGGACCACAGACAACTGATGTCCTTCCTCCTCTGTCTCCTGACTTCTCTGCTTCCAATGGCCTGCCAACACCTTTTTTAAGCACCCAGTTAAGAAATATCTCATCCGCCCATACTCCGCTGCCGATAAGCAGAGGACAGAAAGGTTCACCGGTTCAGTATGGCCCCGGTTCCGGTGGCATCGGAAGTTGAGGGAACAGGGAGTAGGTGAATGTGAGATTCAGTTTTACTCCGGGTTCCCACGGCATGGGAAGAGAAGCCAATGTCCCTCCCTGCGCTCGTCATTCTCCGTCGAACCTGGGTATTCGCCTTCGGCTTAGTCCTTCTCTTTGTCGCCCGCGTCAAGGATGACCAAAGCCGCGTCCTCGTCGCCGCCGAACCAGTTGGCCACGCCCGGATTGCCCATGCCAAACTCCTGCTGAGTTTTGAGCCCAACCTAGGTCAAGCCGACCCGCGCGTGAAGTTCCTCTCGCGAGGACCGGGGTACACGCTCTTCCTGACGGAGGATGAAGCGGTGGTGGCACTGCGGAGGGCAGAGGGCAGAAGGCAGAAGGCAGAAAGCAGGAGTCAGGAGCCAGAAGCCAGAAGTCAGGAGAACGGGCGGCCCTGGGGATCGGGCAGGCTTGATTTGCTTTCTCCCAGCCCCTCGCCACCGGCACCTACTCGCGGGCCTTCTGCCTACCGCATACTGCCTACTGCCTTCCGTTCTTCCCCAGCCCCCAGTCCCCAGCCCCCACCCCCTTCAATACTCCGCCTAAAGCTGCTTCGCGCGAACCCTATTGCCAAGGTCACGGGCGTGGATGAATTGCCCGGCAAGAGCAACTACCTGATCGGCAACGATCCTAACAAGTGGCGCACCAACGTGCCTACTTATGGCAGGGTGCGGTACGAGAACATCTATCCAGGGGTAGATCTGGTCTATTACGGCAAGAAGGGTGGGCAGTTGGAGTATGACTTTGTCGTGGCCCCTGGGGCCGACCCCGGCGCGATCAGGTTGGCGATTGACGCAGAGAGGCAGGTAAGCAGTGAGCAGAAGGCAGTAGGCAGAAGGCAGTCGTTAGTGGCAAGTCGTCAGTGGTCAGGGGTAGCTCACAAGGGCCCCGGGACGGCGGACGATGTTGGAAACTCGGGACACGTGATTCCCCAGTCCAAAATCCAAAATCGAAAATCCAAAATCCCCAGGGCGGGACCAGTGGCAACGGACCACGCACCACGAACGACGGACAGCACCCAATCCAAAATCCAAAATCGAAAATCCAAAACCTCTTCGTCCCTGCGCATCGCGGCGAATGGCGACCTGATTGTGACCGCCGAGGGCGGGGAGGCGCGGTTTCACAAGCCAGTGGTTTATCAAATGGAGTCGATCCGCCTGAGGCGGAACAGTTCACAGTCGACAGTCAAGAGCAAAGTTGCAAAGAAAGAGAGCCGTCAGTTGTTCCCGCAGGGCGGGATCAGCGGTGAGTTGCAATTGCCAGTCCAAACCAGGCAACGGACGACGAACAACGGACAACGGACGTCCACCAATCCAAAATCCAAAATCCAAAATCGAAAATTGACTGACGGGCGCTACGTCCTCAAGTCGGACGGCGAAGTAACCTTTGAAATCGCACCGTACGACAGGACTCGGCCCCTGATCATCGATCCCGTCCTCAGCTACTCCACCTATCTTGGCGGGAGCGATATGGATTATGCCAATGGCATTGCAGTGGACCCTTCCGGAAATGCCTACGTGACAGGTTACACGGCTTCCGCCAATTTTCCCCTTGCCAACCCGGAGCAGAATTCCCCCGGTTTCGGCGCCTGCACAGATAGTTCGGCCACTTTCCCTTGCTTTAACGCCTTCGTGACAAAACTGAATCCCGCCGGGACTGCGCTCGTCTATTCCACTTACCTCGGCGGCAGTAGTGAGGACTATGGAACGGGGATTGCGCTCGATGCGAGCGGCCATGCCTATGTGACCGGGTACACAAATTCCACGGATTTTCCGGTGCAGAACGCGCTCCAGGCCGAGAACGCCGGAGGGTACGACGCTTTTGTTGCCGAACTGAGCGCGGACGGCGCCTCCCTGATCTACTCGACCTACTGGGGCGGAAGTAGCGATGATATGGGCACTGGCGTCGCAGTCGATTCTTCCGGCAACGCCCATATATCCGGCTACACCGCCTCGCCTGACTTCCCGGTCACCCCCGGCGCCCTCCAGGCCACTTACGGCGGTGGGGGTCACGATGGCTTCGTCGTCAAATTCAACTCGGGAGGCGCCGAGCTCGGCTATTCAACATTTCTTGGTGGCAGTGCGGACGATTACGCTTATGGAGTGGCCGTGGACTCTGCCGGCGATGCCTACCTCACCGGCGCCACAAACTCCACGAATTTCCCCACCGTAAACGCCTTCCAACCGAATTACGCCGGCGGCCTTTGTGCCACAGCTCCCAACACCTTCCCGTGCTACGACGCCTTCGTGGCTAAGCTCAACCCCGCCGGGTCAGCGCTCATTTATTCTACGTACTTGGGAGGAACCGGTAGCGACTACGGCTATGCCATCGCCCTTGACGGTTCGTCGAATGCTTATGTGACCGGGTACACGACTTCCACGGACTTTCCGACAACCGCGGGAGCTTTCCAACAAGGCTTTGGCGGTTCTTACGACGCCTTCGTTGCCAAGCTCGATAGCGCAGGTTCCGCGCTTGTCTATTCGACTTACTTGGGCGGAGCCGGAACAGAGGTTGGGTATGACGTTGCGGTCGATTCCTCCGGGCGTGCTTTCGTCACGGGATACAATTACGGGGGCGATTTCCCAACCGTGCTTCCCTTGCAAGCGCAGAACGCCGGATTCTACGACGCCTTCATTAGCGTGCTGGACGCAACGGGGAGCTCGCTCGCCTTCTCCACCTACTTTGGCGGAAGCCTCGACGAAGAGGGACACGGAATCGCCCTCGACCCTTCAGGGAACGCATACGTTACAGGCGGGACTTTCTCGCTTGATTTCCCCATAACATCGGGCAGCTTCCAGCCGTCGTATGGGGGCGGACCCTACGATGCCTTTGTGGCCATGGTCAGTCTTGTGCCGTCTCCCTCCCTGAGCATCTTGCCCTCATCGTACAAGTTCGCCAACCAAGTTATCGGGACGACGAGTGCCCCGCAGACCGCAACTCTGACCAACGTCGGAGCAGCGGGACTGGTGGTGACGGACGTGGTCGCCTCCGGGGATTTCGCTGAGAGCGACACCTGCGTATCCTCCTCACCGATCCCAGCCAATGGCACCTGTTCCGTGAGCGTTACGTTTACGCCGACGGCGCCCGGAACCAGATCCGGCGCGCTCACCATCACCGACAACGCCACTATCAGGCCGCAGACGGTGATACTGACCGGCACAGGCGTGGGCGCCGTGGCCAGCCTGTCTCCCACAACCCTCTCGTTTGGTAACCAAGTGGACAGCACCACCAGCGCGGCGCAAACGGTTACGCTATTGAACACGGGCAACACCACACTCAATGTCACCGGCGTGACCATCGCCGGGACGAACAGCAGCGACTTTGCCCAGACCAACAACTGCGGCTCGAGGCTGACGGCAGGCGCAAGTTGCACCCTCAGCGTGACCTTCACACCCACCCTGGCGGGCTCAGAGACCGCTACTTTGACCATCACCGATAACGCCAGCCCTGCCACGCAGACCGTCAGCCTCACCGGAACCGGCACTGCGCCCCTGGTGAGCCTCTCCCCCGCTTCCCTGACTTTCCCCGCACAAGCGGTGGGCACCAGCAGCAGTGCGCAAACCGTCACGCTCAGTAATACTGGGAACGTAGCCCTCAGCGTTACCAGCATCACGGCCAGCGGCGACTTCTCCCAAACCAACACCTGCGGCGCGAGCGTTGCGGCGGGCGCCAGTTGCACCCTCAGCGTGACCTTCAAACCGACCGCTGTTGGGGCCAGAACGGGGGCCGTGACCATCGCCGATAACGCCAGCCCTGCCACCCAGACGGTCAGCCTCACGGGAACCGGCGTTGTTGCACCATTCGTCAGCCTCTCCCCCGCTTCCTTGACTTTCTCGGCGCAAGCGGTGGGCGCCACCAGCAGCGCTCAAAGCGTCACCCTCACGAACACCGGAAACGCGACCCTCACCATTACCAGCATCACCATCAGCGGCGACTTCTCCCAAACCAACACCTGCGGGTCCAGCCTCGCCGCCAGCGCCAGTTGCACCCTCAGCGTGACCTTCAAACCGACCGCTGCTGGGGCCAGAACGGGGGCCGCGACCATCGCCGATAACGCCAGCCCTACCACCCAGACCGTCAGCCTCACGGGAACCGGCACGGGGCCCGTGGTCAGCCTCTCTCCCACTTCCTTGACTTTCCCCGCACAACCGGTGAACAGCAGCAGCAGCGCTCAAAGCGTCACCCTCAGCAATACGGGGAACGCGACCCTCACTATTACCAGCATTACGGTCAGCGGCAACTTCTCCCAGACCAACACCTGCGGCGCGAGCGTTGCGGCGGGCGCCAGTTGCACCCTCAGCGTGACCTTCAAGCCCACGGCCACTGGGACCAAAACCGGGGCCGTGACCATCGCCGATAACGCCAGCCCTGCCACCCAGACTGTCAGCCTCACGGGAACCGGCGTTAATGCGCCGACCGTCAGCCTCTCCCCCGCTTCCTTGACTTTCTCGGCACAAGCAGTGGGCACCAGCGGCAGCGCTCAAAGCGTCACACTCAAAAACACGGGGAGCGCCACCCTCAGCATTACCAGCATCAAGGCGAGCGGCGACTTCTCCCAAACCAACACCTGCGGATCCAGCGTGGCGACGGGCACGAGCTGCACCATCAAAGTTACCTTCAAGCCGACAGCCGCTGGGACCCGAACCGGGGCCGTGACCATCACCGACAACGCCAACCCTGCCACTCAGACCGTCAACCTCACGGGAACCGGCACTGCGCCCGTGGTCAGCCTCTCCCCCACTTCCTTGACTTTCGCCGCGCAAGCAGTGGGCACCAGCAGCAGCGCTCAAAGCGTCACGCTCAAGAACACGGGCGGCGCAACCCTCACTATTACCAGCATCAAGGCGAGCGGCGACTTCTCCCAAACTCACACCTGCGGATCCAGCGTGGCGACGGGCGCGAGTTGCGCCATCAAAGTCACCTTCAAGCCCACGGCCACAGGGACCAGAACCGGGGCCGTGACCATCACCAATAACGCCAGCCCTGCCACCCAAACCGTCAGCCTGACGGGAACTGGCGGCACCGCACCGGCCGTCAGCGTCTCCCCTGCTTCCTTGACTTTTCCGGGACAAGGGGTGGGCACCAGCAGCAACGCTCAAAGCGTCACCCTCAGCAATACGGGGAGTGCCGCGCTCAGCATTGCCAGCATCACGGCTAGCGGTGACGCTTCTCAGACGAACACCTGCGGCTCCAGCGTGGCGGCCAATGCGAACTGCACCCTCAGCGTGACCTTCAAGCCGACCGCCGCTGGGACCAGAACCGGGGCCGTGACCATCGCCGATGACGCCGTCGGAAGCCCGCAAACCGTCCCACTCACGGGCACCGGTGAAGACTTCATCTTCACTGCGCCGCCAGGTTCCTCCACCTCGGCCACCGTCTCACCGGGGGGGACGGCGACTTACACGTTGAGCGTCGTTGCACTGGCTGGATTCAATCAAAACATGACCTTCACTTGCGCGGGAGCGCCCTCGGGAGCGCGCTGCACGGCTTCACCCGCTTCGGTCACCTTAAGTAGCTCCTCGACGAATGTCACGGTAACGGTTTCCACCACAGCGTCGTCGCTCGGCATGCCCCGGCATAAGCCTCTTCCTCCGGTCCGACCCGCGCGATCCCAGCCTTGGCTTCTCTGGACAATGGCTCTCGCCGCCTTGGGAATCTTGGCTTGGGCAACCCAGGGCCGGGTGCATCCGGGAGTGGGACGAAGCCGTGCGTCGCTTGCCACTTTCGCTGCTCTGTTGCTGGTGATGGGGGCAATGGCAGCTTGTGGTGGCGGCGGAGGTGGTGGCGACGTTCCTCCTCAGGGTAGTCTCGGCACTCCGCCAGGCATATACACCGTGACGGTGACTGGCACGTGCTCGTCAGGTTCCACCAGCCTCAGCCAATCCGTAAACCTGACTTTGCAAGTGCAGTGATCTCCCCTCCCGGAACCTGCCCCTCGATGTCTTTCATTTACTTTTGCCGTTGGCTGTGGTAAGAATGCGGGATTTGGTAGGACGATATGCATCTACATATTGTCGATTACGCGATCATCGCCATCTACTTCATTTTCGTCCTGGGAATTGGCTTCGCGTTGCGAGGCCGGATGAAGACCAGCAATGATTTCTTCCTCTCAGGGCGCTCGATCCCGGGCTGGATTACCGGGCTTGCTTTCATGTCCGCGAACCTCGGCGCTCTTGAGGTGATGGGTCACGCTGCCAACGCCGCAAAGTATGGCATGTTCGTCAACCATTTCTATTGGCTTGCTGCCATGCCTGCCATGTGCTTTGTGGGCGTATTCATGATGCCTTTTTATTACGGCAGCAAGGCGCGCAGCGTCCCCGAGTACCTGCGCAAGCGCTACGACGAGAAGACGCGGACGCTCAACGCCTTTTCGTTCGCAGTCATGACACTGCTGGTCTCAGGTATCGACCTTTATGCCATGGCGATTCTTTTCCAGCGCTTGCTGAACTGGCCGTTCGGCGCCAGCGTGGTCGCGTCGGCGGCGGTGGTGGCGATCTATATCTACCTGGGTGGGTTGACCTCGTCGATCTACAACGAAGTGCTCCAGTTCTTCCTGATCGTGTTTGGGTTCCTCCCTTTGGCGATCCTGGGATTAAAGGCGGTTGGCGGATTTGCAGGACTCAAGGCTAAACTGCCGAATCCCGGTTACGCGCATACTTGGGCGAACATCTGGCATGCCAGCCAGAATCCAATGGGGATCAACTGGTTCGGCACGATCTTTGGGCTGGGCTTTGTGCTTTCCTTCGGCTATTGGTGTACGGACTTCCTGGTGGTCCAGCGCGGCTTGGCGGCGAAGGACATGCCCGCCGCACAGCGCACCCCCCTCGTGGCGGCAGTCCCGAAGATGTTCTTTCCACTGATGGTTGTTCTTCCCGGCTTGGTGGCCATTGCGCTTGACCCCTCCCTGACGAAATATCTCAACGGCCGCTACGACAATGCGCTGCCCGCCATGCTGGGCAAGTTTTATCCGTCAGGGCTCTTAGGCATCGGGCTGACGGCGCTGCTAGCTAGTTTCATGTCGGGCATGGCTGGAAATGTTACCGCCTTCAACACGGTTTGGACTTTCGACATCTATCAGACGCACGTGAACCCGGGCAAGCCAGACGGTCATTATCTGAAGATGGGCCGTTTCGCAACGGTTTTCGCAGTGGCGGTGGGAATCGCGACGGCCTTCATCGTTCTGAAGTTCAACAACCTGATGGATTATCTCCAACTCCTCTTCGCGTTTTTTAACGCGCCGCTGTTCGGTACCTTCCTCCTTGGAATGTTCTGGAAGCGCACCAGCGCCCATTCCGGTTTCTGGGGATTGCTTTCCGGGATTCTCACCGCCGCCACCCACTACACCCTCTACCACTATCACGTGATTCTGTACCCCACTGATATGGCGGCGAATTTCTATCAGGCGATTTGGGCTTTCTCGGTCTGCGTTGTGGTGACAGTTGTGGTAACCCTGTTCACCGAACCCCGGAAGGAAGAAGAACTGGTAGGGCTTGTGTATTCTCTCACTCCAAAGCCGAGAAACCAGGACCTGCCCTGGTATGAGAGGCCCGGCATTCTTGCTATTGGTATCCTCGCGCTCTGCACGGTGTTGAATATAATTTTCTGGTGAAAACCATGGGTTTAGACATTCGCTTGCCAATCGGAATCATCTTCACCATTTACGGCGCCATTCTTATAATTTATGGCGCGGTGGCCGATTCAGCCATTTTCGTGAACTCTCTTGGTGTGAACATCGATATATGGTGGGGCGCGGCGATGCTGGTTTTCGGCCTGTTCATGGGCATTCTCGCATTCAAGGCTTCGCATCGTAACGTCTGATGACTGAACTCCGCTGGAATCCTACTGTTCGTGAATGGGTCTCGACGGCCTCCCATCGCCAGGACCGACCGCTGATGCCGGAGGATTGGTGCCCATTCTGCCCGGGCTCGGGGAGAGTTCCGGACAACTACGACTGCTATATTTACCCCAACGATTTTGCCGCCTTCTCCATTCCACCGCCGCAGCCAGCCATCCAGGGCGACGACTTCTACCGAGTCGCCCTGTCGCAGGGCAAATGCGACGTGGTACTTTACTCTCCGGACCACAATACTTCTTTGCCGCAGCTTTCGCTGGACCACCTTGTGAAACTCGTCCGGTTATGGCGAAAACGCTTCACGGAGCTCAAGGCGACTGCTGGTATTCGCTACGTTCTGATCTTTGAAAACAAGGGCGCGGTGATTGGCGTGACCATGCCTCACCCCCACGGGCAGATTTATGCTTTCCCGTTCATTCCTCCGCGCCTCCAGCGGGAGATGGAAGCGGCGCGCGCGCACCAGCGAGCCAAACGCAGATGCTTGTTTTGTGACATTCTCAAGAAGGAGCGCCGTGACGGGCGGCGTATTGTTGCCGAGAATGAGGCCTTCACGGCTTTCGTGCCCTTTTACGCGCGCTGGCCCTATGAGGTGCATATCTTCTCGCGCCGGCACCTTGGGACGCTCGATCAGTTTCGGGCCTCGGAAGAACGCGGCTTGGCAGAAATCCTGAAGTGGGTCACACTGAAATACGACAATCTTTATCAGATGTCGTTTCCGTACATGATGCTCCTACACCAGGCGCCCACGAAGGGGAATTTTCCCTATTTCCATTTCCACATCGAGTTTTACCCTCCCCATCGCAGCAAGGAGAAATTGAAGTACCTGGCCGGCGTCGAAACTGGCGCGGGAACCTTCCTGAATGACTCGCTGGCGGAGGAAAAGGCCGCGGAGCTGCGCAGCGTGCCACCGGTGCGGAGAGAGGACGTCGAGAAGTAGGCAGTACGGTGGGCAGGGCAAAGGGGCCATCAGGTCGCAATTTGCGACCTCAAACAGGAGCTGAGGGCATGGCGGTCGCCTTTGGGCTGCTACCTCCCGGGAGGCGCGTGTGACAATTGAACAAACATTTCAGCAGATCTTCGACTCGAGACCCGAGATCCTGGTACGCGCGCCTGGCCGCGTGAACCTTATCGGCGAGCACACCGATTACAACGACGGATTCGTCCTGCCGGCGGCCATTGACCGGAGCATTGGATTTGCCGGCCGCAAGCGGGCCGACCGGGTTGTCCGAGTGCATTCCCGCGATTTCGATGCTTCTGCCGAATTCAGCCTTGATGATATCCAAAAGGATGGCAAGAATCCCTGGAGCAATTATATTCGCGGGGTCTCGAAATACCTCGAGGAGGATGGCCATCGGCTCTCGGGCGCCGACATGGTTTTTGGCGGCGACGTGCCGCGCGAGGCGGGCCTCAGCTCCTCGGCGGCGGTGGAAGTGGGCACGGCCGCATTGTGGAAAAATCTTCTCCACCTCGATGTGGATCCGGTATATCTCGTCAAACTCTCTCGCAAGGCTGAGAACCAATTTGTGGGCGTTCCCTGCGGCATCATGGACCAGTTCATTTGCGCGCTGGGGCGCGAAAACCATGCGCTCTTCCTCGATTGCCGCGACCTTACTTACCGTCACGTGCCTCTGCGGGACGACGTGAAGATTGTCGTCTGTAACTCCGGCGTGAAGCGCGCCCTGGCTCAGTCGGAATACGAGGTTCGTCTGAACCAGTGCCGGCAGGCGGTGGCGCAGATCGCTTCCACTGGCCTTGCGGTCAAGTCGCTCCGCGACGTCACGCCCGCAGACCTTGAGGCTGCGCGTTCGATCCTCAGCGGGATTCTATTCCGCCGTGCACGCCACATTGTCACGGAGAACCACCGGGTCGTGGAGGCCGTCAAAGTTCTGGAATCGGGTGACCTCGAGTGCTTTGGGCGACTCATGAACGCTTCGCACGAAAGTCTGCGGGATGATTACGAGGTCAGTTCCAAAGAACTGGATGTTCTGGTCGAGTTGGCGTGGAAACAACCTGGAGTCCTCGGCGCCCGCATGACCGGTGCGGGGTTCGGTGGGTGCACGGTTAACCTGGTCCGCCAGGAAGCCGCTGAAGCTTTTGCCGAGGCCGTCCGCCGGGGATACCAGAACGCCCTGGGCCTCAAGGCGGAAATATATATCTGCAAGGCTTCTCAGGGTGCACTGAGCATTTAATTTTGGATTCTTGATTTTGGATTTTGGATTCATGAACCTTGCTTCTCGGCAACTTCACACGAATATCCAAAACCCTCGTAGGGCACCGGCAACCTCGCATCGCAAATCCAAAAGCTAAAATCCAAAATCACCGAATTTCAGCTCGGCGGGGGGTTGCTTGAAAATCAGGTAAAACAAAACGGCCAGAAGGATGAAAAGTACCGCTAGCTTTATCGGACTGACCCGCGCCTCGATGAACGGGCAGGGTTGGCTGGGGCTACTTCTTCTGGCCAGGTACCACGGGAAAATGATCGGCCACAGCAGCAGGGTGCCCATTCCCCATCTTATCGGTCTTGGCAGGCGCTTTTGGAGGGCATCGAAAAGGACCCAAAAGGAACAAAGGATTTGCACGCCTCCCAGCACAAGCTGGCCTTTCCGGGGATCCATGTAACGCTGAACCAGACTCGCGCCTACCACCCATATCGCAAACACGATCAGAAAAGTTCGCCAGGAAAAGCGCACGGGTTCGGGTTCCCGCCGCGCCGGTTTTCCAACAGCCGGGAGAACTCTAGGTTTGCGAATCTCGGCGGGATCGATCACGTGCTTGCAGGCGACGCAGACCCGGCACGAGGGGGCCAACAATTGCCCACAGGCCGGGCAGGGAAAAGGTTCAACGAGAAACTGTTCGTCAGAGGCACGATCCTCGGTTGCCGCGCTCTCCAGTTCATGAGGTTTATCGTGTTCAGTCATTCAAGTTCTCAATCGTTGTCCGTTGTCAGTGGTCCGTTGTCCGTGGTCCGTCGTCTGTCGCCGTGGCCGGATGTGCGTGGTCATTACAAAACACCTCGGTTTCCCAATCGTGCGTTGCAACTGACAACGGACGACGGACAACGAACTTTCACTGCTTCTCATTCCACCCTTCATGGTCCTTCCAGTCCAGGATTTGCCAGTGGACTTCCACACGCGGTAACTGGTCAAAAGTGCGGAGCCGCCCCAATTCTCGGTTGCCGCTCTGGGATTGGTAGAACCAGTGAGCCTCTTGGACGAGACTCATGACGTCGCCGGACACGCTCAGCACGTGTTTCTGGTAATGGTAAGGCGCACGGGCCTGCGGCCCCGGCCCGTTCAACTGGTCAGTCAGCAGTGTAAGGTCGGGCCGGACCACACCTTCACGGAGTAATTCCTGGAGCGCCTTTACGACGAACCAATTGTTTGTTCGGTGGTCCACATGGCGATCGTCAGGGTATCCCGTATAAATGACCTCGGGATGAAATTCGCGGATGAATCGCTTGGCTGCTTCGACCACGGCCTTACGCGCGTAGGGGAGATTGGGCTGCGCGACCCCCTCGTAAGGCGCATGCTCGCTGGCGAGCAGAACGGAAAGGTAAGGGTTCGAGGCCTCCACATGGTCGTACCAGATCTGGCCGGAGCCGCCGTCGGGCAGGCCGAGGAAATAAATGTTCTCGCCAGGCACGCCAAGGTGACCCAGCGACCGCCGCGCCTCTTCCATGCGCAGGGCGCCAAAGTTCAGGGCCTCAGCAGGTGCGCAGGAATGCTCGTAGTATCGGTCACACGAGCCGGCATCGGCACTGGT
>Ga0326727_10017706_pt1 | contig 14707 bp, 12 predicted proteins | sample MB2enrmetagenome_FD_207643 | JGI IMG/M metagenome (GOLD analysis project Ga0326727, IMG submission 207643) | Lab enriched peat soil microbial communities from McLean, Ithaca, NY, United States - MB29MY | ecosystem: Environmental > Terrestrial > Soil > Wetlands > Peat | place: USA: New York... | reverse complement strand
GTTTACTCGGTGGCGCTGGTGGTCGGCGGCATGAATGAACGTCCGCAGATCGAGTCTCTTCGCCGCGGCGTCCGCCTCATCGTCGCCACGCCCGGCCGCCTCGAGGACTATCTTAAGCGCCGCCTCGTTCGCCTCGACCAGGTAAAGATCCTGGTGCTGGATGAGGTGGATCGCATGCTCGATATGGGCTTTGAACCGGCCATTCGCCGCATCGCGTCCGTGATCCCTGCCCAGCGCCAGACCCTGTGCTACTCGGCCACGCTGGAAGGTTCGGTGAGGGAAGTGGCGCGCGACTATCTGAAGAATCCGGTTCGCATCGAGATCGGCTCGACCATGAAGCCCGCCGAGAACGTCGAACTGCGGGCCTTCAGCGTGGACACGGACAAAAAGCAGGAGCTTCTGGAGCATTTGCTGAACGCCGAGAAGGGCAGCTTCCTGGTATTTGTGCGCACCAAGCATGGCGCCGACCGTGTAGCGCGGCGGTTAATCCGCTCCGGTCATGCGGCCATCCAGATTCACGGCGACCGTACGCAATCGCAGCGGAACCAGGCTCTGCGCAACTTCACCGACGGCCGGCACCGGGTGCTTGTGGCCACCGACGTGGCTGCCCGCGGCCTGGATGTGGCCAACGTCGCCCATGTGGTCAACTTCGATCTGCCCAAAGTGGCCGAGGATTTTGTGCATCGCGTCGGCCGCACCGGCCGCGCTTCAGCCAAGGGAGTAGCTTCGACCTTTGCCGGGCCGGCTGAGCGCAACGATCTGCGCAAAATCGAACGCGCGCTCTCGCTTCGGATGACACACTACCGTGTGCGCGGCGTGAATGCAGGCGCAGTCAACGAGAAGGCGGCGTAGACTTCGTTCCAAATTGATGCCGGCGTCAATTCCCAACGCCTGGCAGCATTGCAGCCCGCAGAATGCGAAATGTGCATCTAGAGGCCAGCCCGTGCTTTGAAATCGCGGGCACGGTCGCGGGCGACGGTCAGGTCTGTGTTCCTGACATCTTTCAGGCGGACATTGAGAGCTCCGCCAGGCAGCGACGACACTTCCTTGATCCACGCCAGATTCACGAGCGTGCTGCGGTGAATGCGGACAAACTGGCTCGGATCCAGTCTTCTCTCGAGTTCAGCGATGGCATGGTCGACGCAGTAGGCCTTGGCCTCGGAGACCGCGTAGGTGAGCTTGTCTTCGGCGTAGAAATGACTCACGCGATCGAGGTCGAGGAACCAAAGACGATCCCCGAGACGCGATGCAATCCGGCTGGGAAACTCAATGGCGCTCTTGCGCAGCGAGTCGGTGATCTGGCGGAGCAAGGCCTGTAGATCCGGTTGCACCGACAGCCCCGCACCGCGCAACCGTTCCACTTTGTTCAGAGCACGTTCCAGAGTCTCCGGTTCCACAGGCTTGAGCAGGTAATCGACCGCGTTTTCGCCGAACGCCTGCAGCGCATACTGATTATAGGCTGTGGTGAAAATCACAATCGGCTGGCTCGGCAACCGCGCCAGAACTTCAAAGCCATTCAGCCGCGGCATCTGGATATCGAGAAAGCACACATCGGGCGGATTCGCGGACAACGCTGTCACGGCGTCCTCGGGCTTCGTGGTGAAGCCCGTCACTTCCACTCGTCCCGTGTTCTCGAGCAGCCGGCGCAGCCGCTCCAGCGCCAGCGGCTCATCATCCACGAGATAGACACGCAGTTTCATACGCGCGGCAAGACCATCTCCACCACAGAATAACCGTCTCGCCGGAAGACGTTGAGCTTAGCCCGGTCGCCGAATAGTGCATCGAGACGCTGCACCAGTTTGTCGAGCCCGTGGCCGGCGCAAATGTCGGCCAGAGCAAAGCCCGGTCCGGTATCGCCGACCTCGATGCACACGCTCTCTGCATCGGCTCGCGCTCGAACCACAAGATTCCCGCTTTCCGTCTGCGGAGTAATACCGTGCTTCACCGCGTTCTCTACCAGGGACTGCACCGACATGGGTGGAACCTTGGTTTCTCTCAACTCCGCCGGGACTTCGACGCGTGCGCGCAGTTTGTCGCCCAGGCGCACGCGCTCGATGTCCAGATAGCTTTCCACAAAGGTGATCTCCTGATGCAAAGGGATCAGCGAATTGGCGCTGGTGTCGAGAGAGGCTCGCAACAACGTGGCCAGCCGGGCCACAGTTTGCTCGGCCCGGGCGGGATCGACGGCGATGAGCGCGCTGATCGAATTTAACGTATTGAACAGGAAATGAGGATGAATCCACGATTCGAGCGACCGCAGACGCGCCTCTGCCGCGAGTTTTCGCGATCGCTCTTCGGCGATCTGTTTCTCATGCAGCTCCCGCTCCATCACTTGCACGCGGGCCAGCAGCATTGCGTGTGTCATGGCGCCGAGACCGAAAACCAGCGCCAGCGGGACCGCGAAGCGCAGGGTGCGAAAGTAGTCGAGCCAAAAATGTTGCGAAGCTGAAAAGCCGGCCGCAGCCAGAAGCGATTGCGCCAGCAGACAGCCTCCTGTGGTAAAAAACAGGACGCCCGGAATGACAACCCACCACGGCGACACCTTGCGGATCACTGCCCGCTCGATGAGCCAACCCAGGATCAAAACCGCGAGAATGCTGGTGAGGTTTGCGTAAACAAATGTGAAAGCCAGGCTTTGTAACAGCTCGCGGGTGGTGCGGGTGGGACCTCCGGCAAACACAATCAGATCCACCAACACCACGGCCACATTGGTCCACAACAGGGAGAACGCCCACTTGTGCTTAAACGGAACCACTTTCGTCGTCATCGTGCACCGCCTCAATTCTTCGTGCTCGACGGTTCCAGCGTGCCGATGCGCAAGACGCTGAGAGGCTGGGGCGTGTCCTGGCCGGGCAGCTTCATTTGCCCGATGACGTGCTCATAGATCGTGGCGTACTCGATCTGCTTGGTCGCCAGCGACACCCAGATCTCTCCCCAGAAATCGCTGCGTCCCTGAATGGTCACGCCGCCGTTTGCGATCTGCAGAGGATTGAAGAATGCCCGATAGTCGATCAGCGCACAATCCTGTCCATTTCTTTCGGACCGCCCGACCCATTCCAGCACCGTATCGCGGCTATGGAACGTACCCACCCCTGGCATGTTTACATCCTGGTCAGTGGAGATGTGGAGGGGGATGTTCAGCTTGAGCTGATCAAAGAAACTCTGGCCGAACGATTCGATCATGCTGGTGTCCCAAATCAGGTTACGCTCCAGCACTGCGGTCGGCGGGAACGATTTGAAGAAATCGGGTTTCAGCGTGTCAGGGGATCCTGCGGGGTAGTGGAACCCCTCGATGAAGTCTTGCTTCTGGGCCGGAGGGAATGCAGCCGTGGCGCCGTCTACATCGGCCACACCGACGTTCCTCCACTCAACTTCGCCATTCGCAAGTCCGCGCGTATAGTCTCCCGTTACGCGCTGGCGGTGAACTACCTCGCCGGTGGCATTGGCACTGTCGTAATCTACTGTGAACCGGTAAGTGCGAGGACCGGCGTCTTTCACAACCGTCCCGTGCGGCAGGTCCCAAGTCTGCACAGGAGAGGTTGGTACCGAGGTGGATTGGGCGAACAACGGTTGGACAGTCAAACCAGGTGTGGCACACGTCAAAACGGAAAGCAGGAACATTTTGTTGATCATTGGTGGCTTACCTCTCACCGCGCAGTGTCCCACCCGAAGCGGCCAGATGCACCCTTTTAACGACGAAAGGCAATAACTCCCGACCGATCGATCTCGCAGACCGACGAACTGAGATTTCTCCGCGTCAAGTCAGGACGATTCCTACCGGGCTCACGAAGATTCGGAAGCTGGAGGAGATTCTTGTCAGTTGACGCCAAATCGCCGAGTCGCAAATTGAGCGCCTGCTGGAAGAATTTGACGTTGCGGACGGATGACCTGCAATCAGGACATTTCTCAGGTTTGCAGGGCTTCTATCCGGCTTTGCCCGCCTTACGCCTGCTCGCTGGTTTCGGCCGGCATTTCCGCTTGGTTCGCGGCTGACGGCAGCGCAGGCAGCTTGAATTTGGAAAGTTTGCGAGTCATGACCTGGAAGTGATATCCCATCACAGCAAGGGTCATGGCTGTGCCGAAGGAGTGCCGGTAACGCGTGGCCGCGGCGGCAAAGAACTTCCAGTAGCTCCAGCGCTGCCGGCCGAAGACTCCCTGGCGGACGATCGAAGTGACAAGCGCGCGCATGTTGTTGCGGGTCAGCCACGGCTGCTCGAAGCGTTTCTCGCCGGGCGCGGTCTGAATTCTGCTCAGGTAGAGCTTGATTCGCTTGTAGTAGGCATCGCTCGAGTAGATCTGCTTGAGCACTGAGCGATACCCCTCCATGAGTTTCGTTGCGTCCATGCGGGGCAGGAAGTTGAGACTGATGCTGGTGTTGTTGCCGGCGCCGGCATGCAGAATGCGTCCCTCACGCCACAGGCGGCGGAAGAGTTGCGTCCCGGGCATGGCCTGCAACAGCCCGACCATGGCGATGGGGATGCCGCTCTTCTGAATGAAGTCGGTCATGCGTTCGAAGATGTCTTCGCGGTCGGTATCGAAGCCGAGGATGAAGCCGCCCATCACCTGCATGCCATAGCTCTGAATGATGGCTACGCTCTCAAGCAGGCTGCGGCGCGTGTTCTGCAGCTTGTTGGCGGCAATAAGACCCGACGCGTCGGGTGTCTCGATGCCCAGAAACACCGAGACGAAGCCGGCCTCTTTCATGAGCTGCATCAGCTCGCGGTCGTCGGCAAGGTTCAGCGAGGCTTCGGTAATAAAGCTGATATTGGTCTTCGATTGACTGCGCCAACGGGCGAGCTCGGCGCATAGCTCCTTGGCGCGCGCCTTATTGCCGATGAAGTTGTCGTCGACGATGAAGACACTCTCGCGCCAACCGGCGGCGCGCAGCTGGTCGAGTTCGGCGATCACCTGCTCCACAGCCTTGGTGCGCGGACGGCGGCCGTATATCTCGATGATGTCGCAGAACTCACAGTTGAAGGGACAACCGCGCGAGTACTGCACGGCCATCGTGGAGTAGCGGTTCATCTTGATGAGGCTGATATCGGGGAGGGGACTCGTCTCCAGCGCCGGGCGTTCAACGGCCTGGTAGACGGGTTTCGCGGCGCCTCGCTCGAGGTCGCTTGCGAGAGTGGCCATCAGGCTTTCGGATTCGCCGATCACCACGTGATCGGCATTGATTTCCGCGGCGGGCAGACTGCTGGCGATGGGCCCGCCGACCACGGTGCGCAGGCCGAGGGCGCGGCATCGCGCGAGGATCGCGAACATCGCGTCTTTCTGGATGTGCATTGCGCTGATCAGGGCGACGTCGGCCCAGGCGAGATCGCGGTCGCGCAAGCGCTCCACGTTCTCATCCACGAGGCGCTTATTCCAGGAGCGGGGCAGCATCGCGGCTACGGTCATCAGGCCCAGCGGAGGCTGTGCGGCGCGTTTGCCCAGAAACGCCAGGGCATGCTTGAAGCTCCAGTAGGTTTCAGGAAACTTGGGGTAGATCAGGAGGGCGTTCATGAGTCACCTCGCAGGCAGGAAGAGCATCTGGCGGAGATGAACCACCAGGTACGCAGCAAACTCGCATCAACGTATGCTCAGCACACAAGTCGCCGCAACGAATCCACCTAAGAGGCTTCGTGACCAGTTCCTCTGCTCCGGAGCACGTCTCGCAGATTAACTTTACTACTTTTCCCCTGCCTGGGGTGTATGGAATTGATCACCTTTGCGCAGTTACCGTCGATGGGGTGAGGCGCCCGCTGCGCCAACGGCCGTATTTCCGGAGAGGGGTCGATGCAGATCAAACAAGGGGACTTATCACCAGCGCGTCAATCGGAGGAGGGGGTGTGATTTCAGGTAATTTACCGTCTGCATAGCGGCCTTCAGCCACCTCGGCGAACACTCGATTCACTGTGTCTTCAGTCCTGAGCGAGTTGACGTGCAGCTTGCGCACCGCGCGCATCACCGTGGCGGACAACAGAAAGCGGTTTCCTATTTTGAGCCCAGCCAAATACACCAGTTCTGATCGCATGTGTGCCCCAATTCTCGGTAGTCGAGCGTTTGCTTGAGAGCCGGGCTCGTCTTTGTGTAGTCCGCCGAACCAGGTTGCTGTTCTTCGAGGTCTGTGCCGGAAACACGAGGAGGAGAAGGCTGAAGAGAGTAGAAAATCCCGCTGATCCCTATAAAGCCAGCATACGCTTCTTCGGGCTCTTCTCCTAATTGCTGCTTCAAGAATCACCCACGACTCTCGCGAATCGGCATACAACCTCACTTAGGCCTGTGGCAGGCCCTAATTCGCCTCCCATGAGCCGGAATTCCATCCCGCCGCCAGAAACCACCGCGAAAAGTGGTACACTAAAGACTGATCGTCGAATCCGACTTGGCGTTCTTGCCTGTTCTGCTATCCCGCTCTACGCGCAATTAATTCCACTTGAGTTCAGCGATACATCACGCAACAAAGGAATAGCAATGGAACAGGGAACAGTGAAGTGGTTTAACGATGCAAAGGGATTCGGCTTTCTGAGCCGTGCCAACGGCGAAGACGTATTCGTGCATTATTCAGCCATCAAGAGTGACGGATTTCGTTCGCTTCAGGAGGGTCAAGCTGTCGAGTTTGACGTCGTAAAAGGGCCGAAAGGCTTTCAGGCCGAGAACGTCCGGGTTGTCTAGTTGAATGAACAGCCGGGAAGAGATCGACTTCGGCCTCTCCCCGGATCTCGACGGTTTGCCTGAGGATTCCAACACTTGGCGATGGCAGTGCTCCACCCGCACTTTGGGCGTCTAAGGCTCCGGGCAACTCCGGCGACACGGAAGTTCTCCGATTCCCCCGCCTGCTCCCGAATAGAGTTGATCTCCTGTCAGGCAATTCAAGCCGGAATTCATTTGGCGTCGCAAGCGCAGAAAACACGTCAAAAGAGTTCAACGGACTTTGCACCGGTCCAGTCACCGCAAACGTGAGCGGCCGAGGCAAAACCTCCAACGCAGCACTCACATGAAGCATGGACGAAAGGGAAATATGGCTGAAGATCAACAACTTATGTGCAGCGATTGTGGGCAGTCATTCACGTTTTCCGCTGAGGATCAGGAGTTCTTCCGCGAACGTGGTTATTCGGCGCCTAAGCGCTGTAAAGCGTGCCGCCAGGCCAAGAAGAGCGAACAATCGGGCGGCGGCGGGTACCAGCGCAGCGAATCACGCGGTACATCCGTAATCTGTTCGGGGTGCGGACAACAGACCACAGTGCCATTCGAGCCCCGAGGGGACCGTCCTGTGTACTGCCAGAACTGCTTTCAGAGCCGGAAATCCAGCGCTGGCGGCGGCGGCCGGAGAAACTCTGGCAGGGGCCGTTAGACATCGCGTTTGCAGCCCGGATAAAGCCGTCACCTTCGATTTCAGAGAGTCAGCGGCTTTCAGATTCCTCCATGCGGCATTCGCCTGTTCTGACTCGCACGCGGCGTCATTTTGTGGAAGCGTGACCGAGCTACACTCCCCCAATCACTGCTGACCTTACCCGCGAAACCCCAACGTTTCATCCTTGTCCGAGGAGCTCGCCATGAAGAAACCAGTACCGCACGACAAATACTTCCTCAGATCGCTGCATCAGGAAATCGATCTCTACGATCGCAAAATCGCCTACCTGGGTAAGTATGTCCAGTTCGACTCGGTAGCCGATCGCGCGGTCGCCGAGAATAAACTCCTCGCAAAGCGGGCGTCGCTAGCGGAGACGGCGAGGCAACTGGTTGCCGACGGAGTAGAGTTCACCCCTGCCGATCTCCCTCGCTCCTTCCGCGCTACAGCCGATACCAGCGCGGCCAGTTGATCCCGGCGCAGTCTCCGTCGGGTCCTGTCCCGGCTTGCCGATGATTGTCATTGGCCAGTTGGAACTCCTTTCCCGGGAGGAACCATGAACCATCATCCAAAGATGAGTTTCTTTCCTTTGTGTGATCTCCACCATGGTCCGATGCGGAGAGTGATGCTTGAGGAATCGGCATCCGAAGAAACTCAATCCTTCCACCAGTGCGTACGGCGCGATTGCCATCGCATCTTCCGCGATGGTCACGGCTATTCGGATTTTGCCGACGGCCAGTTTGATGCGACGCGCGCGTCCTCCCGTGAGTGTCCCATTTGTGGGGGAACACTCTACCTTGCCGAAGTTGACCGCGCGCTGAAGGTTGAGTCATGGGAATGCGCAGAGGTGCAATGCGTCTATACCGAAGACGTTGCGTCCCCATCGTCGCGTTGACTTGAAAACCGGAGTCACCGTACCACGGAGCCGCGTCACGTCGGTCATCTTTGACAGGCCAGAGGACTGGTACTGAGCATTCGCCATGCCCCGAATAAGGCAAAAGGGAAGCAGTTTCCTGAAACTGCTGCGCACAATTCCAAGTAAAATCAGAGATGCAGCCCGGCCAGAATGAAAGTGGCCCCGTAGCTCAGGTGGCCCGCCGGCTCGGCAGAGCCGGAGAGAATCGATCAGCAGTTTCCTAATCTCGCTAGTATGTTTAGTTTCAATAACTTAGCTAAACAGCACCTCACTGAAAAGCACTGAAAAACACTGCTCCTGACATATTCGGTGAGTGCTAAAGTGAGTTGATTTGCGGAGTAGAGCGACAGTTATCGGTGACCACTTGAGACACATTCGAGAGGTCGCCTTCCCGAACTCAGGCGGCAAGGTATGCCCTACTGTAGCTTCGAATCGACAAATATCCCTTATGAGCCTTTTGGAACGGCCTCTACGCGGTTCTACGATTTGGATGTGGCTCTGCCCCGTTTCTGCTTGCCCGAGGGTTTCCTTGGCAAAGCCTTGACCATCGCGAGCGCGGCGGCGGATTCGCCCTTTATAAGGGCAACCGCCGAGGTCGAGCGCAAACGCCGATACCAGAGGGCGAGCGGCGGAAGGGAAGTTGAGTCATTCGGCTCGTCGACCGTGCGAATGTTCTTGAGCTTTTTCTCGGCCGATTGGCGCAGGAAATCAGCACCCAGCTTGCGGTCGCCACCAACCCAGAGAGCCAGCAACGCCACGCGAAGGTCCGCGTCAAGGCCGCCGCTCGGACCGTCCTCGATCAGTTGTTTCCAATTGTTCTTCAGGTAGCGCCGACCTTCCGCAGCAATTTTGTAGTCGGCGCGGCCACGGGGACCAGGCTTGCCCTGGAGGACAAAGCCCGCTTCCAGAAGCCGCGTCAGTGTTGGGATGCTCGCCCCGGGCGATTGGCTGGCACGGTGCAGTGCTAGAATTCCGGGCAAGATGAGAAATCGGACCTCAGCGTTCATCGTCGGGCTCTTATCTGCGGTCACTCTCAGCGCACAAACTCCCTCAGCGGGAGTTCCCAAGCCGCTCGCGCAACCCTCTGTGCCGCAATTTCGAGACGTTTCGGCGGAGGTCGGACTTCGCACTCTTCCTCACACGAATCTCGACAGGCGCTACGTCATCGAAACGATGAGCGGCGGAGGAGTTGCCTTTCTGGATTGCGATAACAAAGGCAAATTGGACATCGCCGTTGTGAACGATTCCACAATTGACCGCTACCTTGCTGGCGGCGATCCCATGATCACGCTCTACCGGGAGGACGGCAACGGGGACACACTGCACTTTACTGACGTCACCGCGGCCGCGGGGTTGACAACCAGGGGCTGGGCCACCGGGATTGCTGTCGCCGATTACGACAACGACGGCCTTCCTGATATTTATGTCACCGGCTACGGCCAGAATGTGCTCTATCACAATCTAGGCGGCTGCAAATTCGCCGACGTAACGGCAAAGGCGGGCGTTGGCGGCGGAGGCTTTAGCGTCGGAGCCGCCTGGGCCGACTACGACCGCGACGGATTTGTGGATCTTTACGTTGCCCGCTATGTTTCCACCGATCCCTGGCATCTTCCCGACCCTCAAAGGAAGGTATACAAGAACGCACTCGCCGAACTGCCAGATAAGATGCCCGGCGAAACCAACCTCCTCTACCGCAATCGGGGCGACGGAACCTTCGAAGAGGTCGCGGCCAAAACCGGTGTCCAGAACACACAGAAGGCGCACGGCATGGGAATCTGTTGGGGAGATTTCGACGGCGATGGATGGCCCGATCTCTTTGTCACCAACGATGCATACAGCAACTTTCTGTTTCACAACAAAAGGGACGGAACCTTTGAGGATATCGGCCTCTATTCAGGCACCGCCTCCGGGGAAATGGGGCAAACCTACGGCAACATGGCATGCGATTTTGGCGACCTCGACCACAACGGCAGGTTCGACCTGTTCGTGACCCGTTATGCCGACCAGCCGGCCAGCCTCTACGTCAACGACGGCCACAACGAGTTTCACGATGATGCCGTTCGCGCCGGAATCGCCGCCCCCACTTCACCGCTCGTCAAGTGGGGAGCAAACTTCGCAGACTTCGACAACAGCGGCTGGCAGGATCTTTTCATGGCCTCGGGTAACTTCTCGACCTTGCTCGATGGAGCGCCCGGTGAACCGCCTTTTGTCGAGCCGATCGAGCTTTTCCTCAATGAGACGAACGGCAAATTCCGAGAGGTTGCTGCCGCTACTGGCTTAAACGCAGGCTTGTTGAAATCCCGGCGGGGAACAGCCTTGGGAGATGTCAATAACGACGGAAGACTCGACATCCTCGTCTTCAACGTCGGCGCTCCACCCTCGCTTTTTCTCAACGAAACCGAGAATGACAACCACTGGATCACGCTGCACCTGGTGGGCACGAAGAGTAATCGTATGGCGATCGGCGCCCGAGTGACCGTCACCACCGGCAACGTCAAGCAAGTGGATGAAGTCCGCGCAGGAGGAAGCTATCTCTCCACCAGCGACCCGCGCCTCCACTTTGGACTCGGCTCGGCCGCCTCCTTCGACCGCATCGAAGTCCTTTGGCCCAGCGGCTTGCTCGAACAATTCCCCGGAGGCCCTGACGATCGATTTGTATCTTTGGTGGAGGGGACTGGCACTGCGCTGCCCTCAGGCCAGGCTCCTCCGAAGGAGAAGTAAGATCGCCAAATAGCACGAAGTCGCTATGAGCGGCCGTTATTGTCATTCAAGGGCCGAGTAAGCCACCGGAGGGAACTGCACAAGGAATGTGAAGTCATTGTTCAGCGTGCGACCCGGCAGTGCTGGCCTTGAAGATTCCAGCACGCGCGCGCTGGTCGTGAAATGCCTGATTGCGTTGAGCCTCGCCAAGGGAACGGGTGAGTTCGGCTTCTTTTTCAGCTTCGGCGTGAAGGCCCAGCCGCGCATAGATGCGGCTCAACTGGTAGTGTGCGGGCGCGAATTCGGGACGGAGCGCGATCACATGCTCGAAAGCATTTCGCGCTGCTTGCCAGTCCTGCTTTGACTCAAACAACTTTCCCAGTTCGAATTGCGGATCAGGCGAGTGCGGATCCAGGCTTGCCGCATTCTCAAGGGCGGCGCGAGCATCGTCGTATCGTCCCAAACGGTTGGCCAGCATTCCAAAGTAGTACTCGAGGAGATAATGCCCAGGACTCGTCCGTCGCGCCGACTCGAGGATTTTGATTGCCTCCGCGTCGTTGGACTGCCGGGCGTAGGTCTGCGCCATTCCGACATAAGCAACATCCAATTCAGGGTGACTGGCGATGGCGGCGTGAAATGCGTCTCGGGCGGCGTCATAGTTGCCTTTGATCATCTCGATTGCGCCAAGCCGCAATTCGAGCGGCGCGGTTTCTGCCGTCTTGCCCAACCCGTTCTCGATCACCTGAACCGCCTCGTCGTAGCGATCGGTGTCCATGAGCAGGCGCGTGTAATCGAGTGCATGATCGGGATTGGAGGGGTCAGCCGCAGCTGCAGCGCGATACGCGTCCAACGCTTCAGGCAACTTCTGCTGTGCTTCATAGGCTGAGCCGAGAAACATCAAAATGTCTGCATTGTCGGGCTGCTCACTGTGCAACGCCTGCAAGATTGTTGCGGCCTCCGCGGGCAGGTTGCCGTAAAGCAATGCCAGTGCGAGATTATAGCGATTCTGCCAGGCGGGATGAGCGGCTGCTATGCGCCGGAAGCAGTCAATGGCTTGGGGCCAGGCTCTCTGCTCCGCGAAGAGGACTGCCAGTTTATATGCACGATCAGGCGGAAGTTTGCCGCCCTGCTCCAGGAGATCAATTCGAGCCGCCGCTGCGGCAGTATGTCCGGTCCGAATCTCTGCGCCGGCCAGGCTCGCTGCAGCTTCCGGATCGTTATCACTGAGTTTCCCCGATAGGGATGCTTGTTCGATCGCGTCGGTATCCTTACCAGTGGCTAGATCAAGTGACATCAGATAGTAGTGTGCGAACTGGTCCTTGGGGTCAAGGCGCGATGCTTCGCGCAGTTCGGCTGAGGCGCCCGAATAATCTCCGGCATTGAGAAGATTGACGCCCAGGTTGCGGTGCGGTGCAGCCTGCGACGGATCGAGGTGAATCGCGGCACGGTAATCGGCGTTTGCCTTCTCGATCAATCCGAGATTGGTCTCGGTAATGCCGAGAAGATTGTCAATCGTTGCGCTACGCGGCGAGATTCTGTGCGCCTCTTCGAGCTTCACGAGGGCTTCTTTGAAGCGGGACTCCCGCATTAGACTCACAGCCTCGTCAAGAGCTGCGTTCTGCGCGACCAGAGGTGCAGAGAATGCAAAAAGGACAATAAGAGCGCGCCAGTTCATGGTTTCCCCGTTGGTTCGAGGGTGGCTTGGGAAGCGACGCCGTCTTTTTCTTCTTTGATGGCGCGAACCTGCGCGAAGGCCTGGAGCGCTTGCGCGGTTTTGCCCTCGGAGCGCAGGACCATGCCGAACTGGTAGTGGACCGCGCCATCGCTGTCGTGAGCAAGAGCGCGCCTTAGCACTGCTTCGGCCTTGGCGTAATCCCTTTCGTTCGCATACGCCTTACCCAATTGCGCGTAGGCGGGCCACAAGTCAGGACTCCTGCTAAGTGCCGATTCAAGATGCGGAATGGCCTCGCGGGCGCGGCCCTCTGCGACCAGAACGGAGCCAAGTTCTGCATTGGCTTCGGCATTGCCGGGATCCAGTTCCAACTCGCGCGTCAGTTCCGGCAGCGCCTGGTCCGCATCCGCATGCTTCCAGTAGAGATGTCCGAGCCAGAAATGAACTCCCGGAAGATCGGGGCGGGCGGCGGCAACGAGCAGGTACTCATCGATTGCCTTCTTGTCCTCATCGTGGTCGGCGTAAAGCTGTCCAAGTAACTGGTGAACATGGTAGGAGTCTGGCGCGACCGTAACGAGTCTGACGATTTGTCGCATGGACATATGGCGGCGCGCCTGAAGCAATCCATATCGTGCGCTAAGATCGGCAGGATGAGCCACGACCCAGCGTTCGAACGCATCCTCCGCCTGCTCATAATCGTGCTGGTGCAAACTGGCCAATGCGTGATCAAGAGCATTCCCAGCCATTGCTGGAACAGGCTTGGACACCGCGACTTGCTGGTAGGCCTGCGTTGCGGCATCGCGATCTCCAGCTTGCGCATACAATGCTGCCAGGGCCGCAAACTTCGCGGGTGTAGTTGATTGGTCTGTTTCGAGCTGTGCCGCCGATTCCCGACAGGACGAAATGAGTCGCGAGTCGAGATCCGCAGGATCAGTTTGTTCTATTTCATCTTCCAGCGGAAGGCCCAGGGCATCGAGAGCTTCACTGCGGTCGATGGTGAGCGCGTGCTCGATTCGCGAAAGACCATCGGCCGGGTGATGCAAAAGAATCAGAATTTCCCCGCTGCGCGCAAGCAGCGCCGCGGAATGCGGTTGAATGGCCGCAGCCTGATCCAGGAACTCGAGCGCATCGGAAAACTTAGCCTGCCTCAAGAACACATTGGCCAGCTCCAGGCGCGCATCGATGGAGCGAGGATCTCTTTGAATGGCGCGGCGCAAGTGGCCTTCGGCCTTTGTCCAATCCCGCTCTTCGACGTAGGTATCGGCGTAGATGCGATCGGAAAGCGCCGTTCCTCTTGAAGCTTCAAGTATTTCCTCAGTTTGCTGATGCACGGCCTTGCCATAGGCTTCGCCGGCTGCGAACAGAAAGTCGGGGTCGTCGGAAAATTGCACGGCAGCGGTGCGCAGTTGCAGCAACGCGGCATCTATTTGTCCCGCATCCCAGAGAGCGATTCCCAGCCAGCTTTGGGCCAGCTTTTCCTTCGGATCAAGGCGAATCGCCTCGCGCAAATAATTTACACCCTGCGCCGGATGGTTCAGTTTCACTTCGTCAATTCCGAGCCAAAGACTCACGCCGCGCATTCCAGGCCTCAGCTTTTCAGCCGCAGCAAATGCCTTCGCGGAATTCTCGAACTCTCCGTGAGCGTAGTAGACGAGCCCCAGATTCGCATAAACCTCGGGCAACCCGGGTTGGAGCCGCAAGACTTGTTGATACTCGGCAACCGCGTCGTCAAGCTGCCCTCGCTGTTGCGCCTGCTGCGCCGCAAGGAAGTGTTCCTGGACTTGAGCTTGAATCTGTGAATTGATAACCTGCGCTGTGCCGGTTGACGAGAGCATGCATGCAATCTGAATCGCTGCAGCGAAAACCAGAAATCGCCGACTGCAGATGCGAAACATGGATTGATAGTAGCTTATCTTCACGTCACTGAATGCCATTGCGTGACCCTGTACGGTGTTTTTTCTAATGGCCCGGCCATCCTGCTGCCTGGTTTGTGTTGCGCGCAAGAATGCAACACTCCCGGACCTCGTTGAAGAGGCCCGGGAGTGTTGGGTTGTTTTCAAACGTCAGACGTAACAGGGCTGATTTGCCC
>Ga0326727_10017705_pt1 | contig 14708 bp, 14 predicted proteins | sample MB2enrmetagenome_FD_207643 | JGI IMG/M metagenome (GOLD analysis project Ga0326727, IMG submission 207643) | Lab enriched peat soil microbial communities from McLean, Ithaca, NY, United States - MB29MY | ecosystem: Environmental > Terrestrial > Soil > Wetlands > Peat | place: USA: New York... | reverse complement strand
ATTTTGTGCGCCTGAGCTTGGGGATGGTCGAGTACGCAGTGGAATACGGTTACTTCCGCAAAGATCGCGATCTGTTGTGGAGCCGGCAGGTCAATCCTGGAACTCTGACTTGGGAAACATTCCTGCGTTCCACAGGCTGGCAGGGGCAAGGGAAATCCTTCGGCCTCTGACATCCCCAAGATATTTAGCGGGTCGAACGAGAGCATTACGATGCGCGACGCCTGCCTGGAGGGCTGCGAGGATTTACTTTTTTCCGAAGGGGGCATGATGCTATCACAAACCGACAGCCGCAGGTTCAAAGCCATGAGCCGGCGTGAGTTGTTGAAACTCACGCCGGTGGTAGCGTTGGGCGCTTTTGCCATCCCGCCGCTGCAAAGGACGCTCCTCAAAGGCGGCCTCGCCTTTAGCGATTGGGCTTCTGCAAGGCTCTTCCGCCCCAACCATTTGGCGCCCACGTTTGCCGACTCCGACCTAACGCCGTTCGATAAGTTTCCGATTAACGACTACGACGTCGACGACCCTCAAGTGGACTTCGACAAGTGGGCTCTAACGGTGACAGGCGCGGTACAGAAACCGGGGGATTACGCACTGGCCCAGATCCAGGCGCTTCCCAAGATCACACAAAACACCCGGCATGTCTGCATTGAAGGTTGGGACGTGATTGGGCGGTTTGGCGGCGCGCGACTCTCCGATTTCCTGAAGACGATCGGGGCTGATCTGACGGCGCGCTTTGTCTACGTGGAGTGTGCCGACGACTATTACGAATCCCTCGACATGGCCACTGCCCTGCATCCGCAGACGCTGCTCTGCTATGAGATGTACGATGCGCCACTGACGCGCGAACACGGGGCGCCGCTGCGCCTCCAGATGCCCACCAAAGTCGGGGAGAAACAGGCCAAGTACCTCACGGATTTGAAGGTGACCAACGTGCTCGAAAGAGTGGGCTATTGGGAGGATCAGGGTTATTCGGAGTTCGACGGACTGTAGCGGCGAGGAGCACATTCATCTCGACCCATACGCTCACAATTGAAGACGTCAATCAAGGGGGACCGCAGATCTCGTGTCGTTTGGGATTTCCTTCCTTGCCAACCCGGATCTTCCAAAACGGTTTGAGCGAGGCGCGCCTCTCAACAAGCCAGATCGTTCCACTCTTTATACCGGGGATGAAAAAGGATATGTGGACTACCCGAAACTGAGTGATGAAGGTGACGAGGCGCAATACCGTGTCCTGGCGTGCCGCAAATGAAGTGGCGGAGTCTTGACGGTCCGCTAATCGAAATCGGGAGTGAGGCCAAGGCCTGCTGAGAACCGGTTGGCACAGGCGTAAAGTGACGTGACCAGGACAGCGTCTAAAATCGCGGCGTCATTCCATCCCAAATCGCGCAGCTTTTCAATATCAGCTCGCCGCATGTCACCGGGCTGAGTGCTGAGCTTCTCACAAAACTTCAATAGCTCCATGACCTTCGGATCCAGCGGCGCCGACTTGTAGTCGACGGACAGCCGGCGCGTGAGAGGCTTTTCCATCCCCATACGGCCCAGGATCTCCAGGTGAGCCGGGAGGCAATAGCTGGACATGTTAATTGCGCTGACGACCGTGGCAATCTGTTCTTTGACGATCTTGGGCAAGCCACGCTCCTCGAACATGGCGTTCGTATAGAGATTCACTTGGTCTTGAAGCAGCTGGGGATCGTGAGCCAGAGCCTGGAAATAATTAGGCAGAAAACCCCAACGGCGAGTGACGTATTCGTAGATTTTTTTGACCTCGGGACTGGCTTGTTCTTCCGGTACGACGGGCAGAAAGGGCATCAGGACGCTCCAATGGCGCAGTAAAAGTCTCCGCGTCGGAAAACTCAGGTTTAAGGTGTCGCGGGACCAATCTCACGTTCGGCGTAACTAAAAATGATAGACGAATCCGACGGGGCTCCGCAATTCGCACGCGGGGCCTTTCATGAGCGCGAAATATCTCGCTTTGAAACTTATTCCGGCTAGCCTGATCTGATGTTTCGTGCGCAGGATTTTCGCGTTGGCGATTGCTTTCAGCCTGGCATTGTCGGCTGCCGCAACGGCGCAACAAATCAATTAGCACTTCGTCGAGGTGAAAGTTGACTTCGATGCTTCGCCCAAGCTAGTGGCAGAGTTGCAACGGGCCCAAGCCATCCTGAACCTGCCCGCTGGGTTGCCGCTCACATCTTTCATCACGCCGGATGGCAAACTGTACTTCCGCGCGGGCTACCTCCCCTCGGAACACAAGGGAGAGAAATCGTCTTTTCGGAAAGCCGCCGATGAAGCGCTTGCTCGCTATGTGGACAAATCCAGGATCGACGAAGAGTCATTTCATTTGGAGATTCGCCATGGTGAACGAGTGCATCATCGCCAAAGCACTCATCGAAAGCGGATAGTACCGAAATGTCGGCCAGTGTTTACCGATAGAGCGATGCGAGGGTTGCTGGTTCAGCCTGAGCCACGGCAACCCTGAAGTTATCCCTGACCGCCTCTGGATTTCCCGCCGAGGCGAAACCGAGTGGAAATCGGCTTGTCAGCCTGGTGGTTCAAAAGGGTTCTTGCGCGGAGTAGCGCCAGTGCGACAAATGCGCAGACCACACCAATCAATGTGCCAGTGAAGAAATGGGAACGACTCGCCACGTCGTGGTGAAATCTCCCAACTCATCGTTGCGTTCTGGCCGGTTGCTGACCTCCGCGTTGTTCCGTAATTCTGTTTCGCTATCCTTGTCCACTGTTGAAGGAGTCATTGATCAGAATCGTGGCATCAGATACCAAGCCGTGCATGCGCGGAGATAGATGTGGTTTTCTTGCGCGAATCCTCGACTCTAGGAAAGGGGCAGAACCTTCCGTTTGTAAACTGTGTTCGCCAACGTCGCCATGGCGATATACCAGGCGATCAAGCCGACGATAAAGATCTCCCACCCTGCCACCGGCGCCGGACACTTGCCCAAGACCACGAAGTCGAGCAGAATGAAGGCCAGCAAAAGCAGCCAGAATAGGATCGCCAGAAACTTTCCGACGCCTTGGACCGCAACGCAAAAAGCGAATGTGAACAGCGTCCACATGAGGAAGAAACCAAGTTCCTCGGGATGCCCCGCCGGAATGCCCGTCTTCGGCTGCACATACAACAGCACGAATAACGACCACCAAAAGGCACCGTAGGACATAAAAGCAGACCCGCCGAAGATGCTCCCTTTGCGAAGGTCCACGATTCCGGCAATAAACTGCGCCGTGCCCCCGAAGCAAATTGCCAGCGCCAAGGTTGGCCCGGCGCTCCAGAATCCCACGTTATGCAAGCCCGTCGCCATCGTCGTCAGGCCGAAACCCATTAGCCCCACTACCGCCGGGTTCGCCCACCACTCCTTGCAGATACCACTGTCTGCTAATTCCGCCATATTGTTGTTCTCCTCAATGCGTCCCTCACTCGGAAAACATTGTGTGTGAAACCTCTAACAATATCTGTGAAACCTTTCACAAGTTGTCAGGTGAAGATGACTTTCCGTCCCGACTCTCCTGGACGTTCTTACACAAAATCGCCCGACCATATATTTCCTTCGACCTGTGAAACCTCTCACGGAACTGGCGTCGCACCTAACCTACAGTTTTGATGGAGGGAGACCCGCCATGGGAGAGCCCGAGAAAGATCCGCCCTGCACCGTCAAGGGGCTACTGGCGTTTGGAGTGATCTGTGTCGTTTATAGTTCGATCCTCTTCTCGATGGACCCGGAATGGGTCGCCTGGGCCGCGCCGCTGGTGTTCGGAGGCTCGCTCTACGCTGCCGATCCGCCTCCGGCTTCTGCCCATTTCGATTTACCGCAACATGTCTTTCCCACCGCTTATTTGTTCTACGTCCTAAGTCTGTTGTGCCTGGTGCTCCTCACCTCGATCCGGGACAGACGGAACTCAGCTGGTGATGGTGGTTCAACGCCCGAGTCAGAGACTGGGAGGATTGCACAGGTGCGACACTTCCTGAGGTCCAGCTTCGCTCTTATGGCGAGGCATTGAACTCGCGAGCAGTCTGGTGCTAGCATCCTCCGTGCAAGAACCAATCACTGCGAAGAACGTGTGGCCACATTATGTCACTGCCGTAGACCTGTTTCATGGGGTCGCACAGCGGGATGTGCGCCGGATCACCAACCTCTGTACCGAGAAGTGGTTCTCCCGTGGGGTAACAATTTTTCGCGAAGGCGAATCTGCCGATTCCCTTTACGTCCTAAAAAAAGGTATGGTGAGGCTGATTTCCCTTTCTGATCAGGGGAGGGAAACCATTCTGCACATCCTTAAGCCCGATGAGGTCTTCGGCGAACTTCTTCTCTCCGAGGAGAAAAGAGCCTTCACGGCCATTGCCACTGAGGATTCTCTGGTGACCATTGTTTCCCAAGACTCTTTTGTGGAACTCTTGTCCGCGTTCCCCGCTGTCGCCCTGAACTTCATTCGGCTGCTTTCCAAACGATTAGCCACAGTGGAAAGGGGACTGGCCGGATTCAGCCATACCTGGTCCTATCACCGGCTGGCTAGAGCGCTCATCCAGTTGAGCGAAAAATACGGACATGAGGTTCCTGGAGGTGCGTTAATCAGCGTCCGCCTGACCCATGAAGATCTGGCCAACTTGATTGGCACAAGCCGGGAAACCGTCACGACACAACTCGGCAAGTTCACACGCATGGGCCTCCTGAAACGCGATGCCAGGCATTTCATTGTGGCCAAGTCCAAGCTTATCGACTTTATTCGCGTCGAAGAGGCTCGACTTAAGAATCTCCCGTTTTCTAAGTGAACAATTTCTCCCGTAGAACTCTAGCTGACACTGCACGCATACTGAGTCTCAGCGCGTTCCACCATGAAGCGGATTTACGAGCAAATGAAAGCCAGGGCCAGCAAAACTCCAAACGCCACCCCATGCTTCATCTCAGACCACCCGAGTGTTCTGACATCGAGGGATTCAGGCTTTCGAAAGAACCATTGTGTTCCTCGCACGAGTGCGGGAGCAAAAGCGATGATCACTAGGGGAGGAAGCACCCGCCATCGCGACGCGAAAATCAACGCCACCAATAATGCCGGCTGAGCTAGGAAGAAGAACCTCCCTCGATCAAATTTCTCGGAGTGTGCCGCACTATCTTGCAAACGTACAAAGTACCGGCACGGGCAGCGCGGATGCGCAGTTGGACGAAGTGAATCTGGTTGCCCGCGAAGATCCAGTTCGCCGCCCACAAAACGAAAGCGCGCTCATCTAGCCGTCCGGTGCCGATATAGTAAGCAGCCGGAGCAGTGCAAGTGAGACCAACTGTACCCACCAGTTGCGCCGCCATTCGCGCCCTACGGCCGAATTTCCGAAGAACCACCTGGGCCACAAATGCAAATACCGTTGCCCTCCGAGAAACAACAACGCTGAGTTTTGACCGTTCCACATCAGCCCGGTCAGACAAGCGGCAGATACAGCGCCCAAACAAATGGACGCAATGAGCGCTGTCCAGCGTTCTCCTGATGTATGGGCGGTCAGTGAGCCCGTGCCAATGAAGCTTTCGAGTGGTGTCCGCAGCCAAAATAAAGACAGCGTGGCCACCGTGAACACAAGTAACGGCCAAGCCCGATGGGCCGTGGCCAACCCCGCGGCGACTCCGGTGAACAGGGGAACAACCAGCAGTCCCCAGGCACCATGCTCACGCGGAACTATCAGCGCCCGCCTGCGGGCCCGCTGGGCTGCGCTGACAGCTTCGCTATTCTCGGTCATAGCTCTTTCATATTTCGGGACCGGATCTTGTTTCATAGCCCAGTACAACCCGAAAATCCTGCTTAGCTGGCCACGCGCCGACTATCGTATTCCAGCAAACGCCTTTCGCCTTGAAGCGCCCGGAGAGGCGTCAAGTCTTGGGTCAACTCCACGGTCCCCAGGTAGGCTCCGTCGGAACTGCGGACAGCAAAATAGCGGACGTGCACGAACTTGTCATGAAAGTTGATCCAAAATTCAGCGACGTTCTGCCTCCCGGAGCGGAAATCAGTCAGAATCTGGTCAACCGTTTCGACGCTTCTAGGAGGGTGACAGTGTTGCACCTTGCGTCCGATGATGGCCTTGCTGCGAGCGAAGATGCGATCTGGACCCTCGGTGAAAAAGGCCACCCGGTCGTCGGCATCGACAAACGTAAGATCTAGCGGGAGGGTTGAAAACACCGCAGCGAGTTGTTCCAGGCTTACATTCCCGGTGGGCAGCATGAGAGCGCCCGACGACGGAACTTTCATGGATTCGGGTGACGTGCCGACAGCGGGCGTGTAGCCTTGCTGCGGCTCCACGATGCACCAACCGTACTTCGGAGACACCGACCATATCTCGGCCCACTCATCTTCCGACAGCGTCTCCAGTGACATCGGAAGCAATATGTTCTCCTCCTTGTAAATCATCTCCTGCACGGCCTTGAGGGCGGCGTTCGCGGCTTCCAGCAGATTCATCTTCCATTTCTCGATTTCGTCCGCGTTAGAGTGTATGCACTCCCCAAGGCGCTTGAGCAGATTGCGCACGTCATCATCCTTGGCCCACATCACTTTTGACGCTCGCCGCCCATCGCATCAGCGTCTTGATCGGGCCGGCAGGAACAGGCAAGACAACCGTTATACAGCTCTTGCTGTCGCGCAGCGACATTGTCGGCGCGCGGGTAACGTTGCTGGCGCCGACCGGCAAGGCGCGTGTGCGGCTGGCGCAGCAGACCGGGCAACAGGGCAACGTGTAAACCGTCGCGCAGTTGCTGCTCGGCACGCGCTTTGATGCCGACACCGGCCGCTATTACGCGAATGCGGAAGCGCCGAAGATTGAAGCCACAACCTGCATCGTGGACGAATCCTCCATGCTGACGGAAGACATGCTGGCGGCAATCGTGGACGCGATCCCGGCCAACTGCCGAGTGATTTTTGTGGGCGATCCTTACCAACTGCCGCCGATCGGCGCGGGGTGTCCTTTTGTAGACATTATCGAGCACCTCAAGCGTGTGCATAGCGGCAAAGGCGTTGCCGAGCTGAGAACGCCGCGGCGCCAGGACGAGATCGCGAGCAGCAAGGACAAAAAGCCGACGCCAGTGCTTGCACGCTCCGACGTTCAGCTGGGCGCCATTTTCTCCGGCCGCGACCTGCCACCCGGTGAAGACGAAATCGTGGTCAATGCTATTGCGGGCAAGGACGACGAGACCGTGAGCTATCGGCGTTGGGAAAAGGTAGGGGACCTTCCCGATTTGATAGAGAAGGCCCTCGCGGAGGAGTTCGGGTGCAACAAGGAGGATCTTGTCGCCGAGTTCGAGGTTTCACTCGGCGCATCGCGCAATCAAAAGGGCTATTTAAACTTTGAGCGCGAGTGCTCGGAAGCAACTGCAAACTGGCAAATCCTCAGTGTGAATCGCAACGCTCCCGGCGGCTCGATCTATCTGAACCGGCGGATCAAAGACAGCTTGCGCGCAAAACGGCTACGCGATGCAATTGAATCGAACAAGGTTCCTCCCTACCGCGACTGGATGAGATTCATCAAGCCACGGGGTGCCGAGCAGATCGTCTATGGCGACAAGATCATTTGTGTTCGCAACCACAAACGACAGCCGTATATCTACGCCACAAAAGAAAAGGCGGAGAGAGAATTCCTCGCGAACGGCGAGATTGGCATGGTCGTGGGCCAGATGCAGTGGCCCAGGGGCAAGCCCTCCTTTACTCAAATCGAATTTGCCGGACGTGGCGACCGCAATTATTCGTTCACGCGATCGGCTTTTTCCGAAGATGGCAAACCGTATCTGGAGCTGGCCTATGCCATCACCGTTCACAAGGCGCAGGGCAGCGAATTCGGCGTTGTGATGCTGATCCTTCCTTCTTACAGCCGTCTCGTCTCCCGGGAGATGTTGTACACGGCGCTGACGCGTCAGAAGCGGCGCATCTGGATTCTTCATCAAGGACCGTTCCAAAAGTTTCTGGCGCTGCGGCAGTACGTGTTTTCCGATATTGCCGGACGCTACACTAATCTGCTTCACGCGCCAAACCTACGCGCGCCGCGACTCGTGGCGGATGTGCCGGTCGGCCTCAAAGGATCGCAACGGGGATTCCTCGAAGAACGCCTCATTCACCGGACGCGACGGGGCGAGATGGTGAGTTCGAAGAACGAACTGGTTATCGCGGATATCCTCTACGATCTGGAAAAGAAGGGCTATCTGAAATACCGGGTAGAGCCGCCTCTTCCATTCGACGATGGCCGGGGACGTTGGGCCGATTTTCTTATCGAGGCAAAAGGCAAGAGTTGGTATTGGGAGCATTGCGGCCGCATGGATGACGAATCGTATCGCAATCGCTGGCAGCGCAAGCTAAAGCTCTACGCCGCGAATGGCTATACAACGTACTCCGACAAGGACCCCGAGGGCCGGCTCATTGTCACCGAAGATGGCCCGGGTAAGGGGCTCGATTCACCGGCCTTGGCCAGTTTGGCGCGTAAGCTTTTCGCGAGCTAGCAACATTTCATTTATCCATTCTCCTTGTGCTTCAAGGTCCTGCGTTTCGCCCCGACAAGGCCTGTAATGGGCGCATTCGCGCTGGCCCGGTCCTCGGTTTTTCATGAATGATGACTTCCCTTTGCCATTCATGATCTAACGGAGTTTGGTACGCGTCGTTTCAGCGCTACACGAGATCATGGCACACAGTTTGCACAGGACAATCGGTAGCGAGCCGGTCTATCGTGGGCCTACGGAGCTTTACGACTTGATTGGCCGTCAGTCGTTGGCGATCTCCCGTCGCAGGTTCACCACCCAGAATCGTCTGTTTTTGAGGCGCTCCCCGGCGCGGTTCCGGTCCTTTAAGAATCAAGTGGTTGGACGAATGTCGATGGCAAAGGTTTTTGGGCAAGTCTCATTCAATCGGGAACGATGAGTGTAATCGCGATATTACGTCAACAGCAAAAGTCATCATCAATTAGCGGCCATGTGTATGGCGACAATTGCGAGAATGACCCCGGCGGTCAACGTCATCGCAGCGACGAATAGCATCGCCCGGTCCGCGTGAATCGCGGAGAGCGTCTGCTGCGCCGCCTGCCGCAGTTTCAAGTCATCGCGCCAATTGCGAGCCAAAGTGACGCAGCCGGTGACCAGCACGGCAAGTGGTAGGGTGATGAGTAGGACCCAGAGTGTCCATACTCTCCCCGCGTACCACATTACGATCCGGTGAGCGGCCTGCGCCGGTTCGCCTTGCAGTGGCGACAACTGCCGCACGACGAGCGCGCCCATGAAGAGGATGGCCGGGAAGATGAGCAGTAGTTGCGCGACCACTCGCTTCGTGGTGTTCATAACGATTACTTTATAAACCAAAGTTAGGGCACCGCAACAGGCGCTGATTGACGTTAGCAGGCAATTTCACTCATTGACCCTGCGACGGGGGTTTTGAGTGAAATTGCGATTTTGCGCCAGTTGACGTGCTACGCTTCCCACATGAACCCACGGCAGATCGTTATCCTCGTAGCTGCGCTGTTCTTCCTCGTGGGTTCCATGTTGCCCAAACCGATCGTCGAGAGAGCTACTGGCAAGCCATTTGAGAATCAGTGGTTGGCGAGAGTGTGCCTCGCCGCAGTTGGTGTAGTGATGATCTTGGCCTTGCGCACCGTGCCATAGATGCAGAAAAAGGCGTTCTGAGTGAAATCGGGATGTTGCACCAACCATCCGAGGTCAGACCGATACGGCAACTATCTGATCTGTTCACAACCTGAGATTACAGCGGGAGGCCGATGCGACGCACTAAGTCTTGGTAGCGCGGATCTGAGCGCAAATGAACCGTAGACGGATAGCCTCTCATGAAAAGAAGATAGCTTGACCGTTCCTGATAGGCCTTTTCTAGCCACTCGAATGCCTGATCTTTCTGTCCCAAGCCTATATATACCATGGCGAAGTAAAAGGCGGGGATGTAGCGCTGTTTCGACAGCTCGCTCAAGCGTTGTAGGGTCTTCATGGCCCCGGCCCGGTTGCCCGTTTCGCCTTGGACGTATCCGATGTTTGCCAAGTCGAGGAAGTTGCCGCGAGAAAGTTCCAACGCACTCCGGAATTCCGCCATCGCTTCTTCGTTTTGCCCTTTTTCCCGCAAGATCTGGCCGAGAGCGTGATGTGCAACGTAGAAGTTCGGGTCCATTTCGAGCACTTTTCGCTCCTCCGCCATGGCCTCGTCGGTTCGGTGTGCCCAGAAAAGCGTGCGCCCCAGAAAGTGACGGATGCTCAACGAAAACGGGTCCAACTCCAGCGCCCGGTGCAGCTCCGCGATGGATTCCTCGAATCGCCCCATGGCCGTCAGGTATGTCGCGTATAAGCTGTGCGCGGTGGGGTAGCCGGGATTGAGCTCAATGGCGCGCTTGAACTCTTTCTCCGCGGCGGGAAAGTCCCAATCGTAAAATGTCAGCACCATCGCCAGCGATACGTGTGCTTCGCCGAGTGTCGGATCCAGTTCTAGCGCTTTTAAGGCGGCTGCTTTGGCCTTGGGCATGGCCTCGCGCGGAGGCAGCGCGTCGTAACCGAAGAAGGCCAGGAGATTGTAGGAATCCGCGATCCCAACGTACGCCAGCGCGTAGCCAGGGTCTTTGTCCACCGCCTGTTGGAAGAACTGCAAACCTTTCTGCAACGCTTCCGGATTCCGCTTGTTCCACCAGTAGCGGCCCTGGAGGTAGAGCTGGTAGGCCTCGATGTTTGTGGTGGGCGGTCTCGCCAAGTGCATCTGTTCCTCGCCGGTCAAGCGCAGCCGCAACCTCTCGGAAATTTCCCGCGAGATGTCCTCCTGCACCGCCAGCAGATCGGCCACACGGCGGTTGTACTGGGCGCCCCAAAGCTGCGTTCCTTTGGAGACGTCCATGAGCTCGGTCTGTACGACGAGCGTATCGCCGCGCTCCAGCAGCCTTCCAGTCAGTACAGCGCCCACGCCCAGCTCTTGCCCGATCTTCTGTGCGTCCGCCTCTTTCCCTTTGTAGCGAAACACCGTGCTTCGCGCCATCACGCGCAGGCTGGGCAGTTGTGAGAGGTTGTTGATGACGCTTTCGGTGATGCCATCGCTCAAATATTCCGTGCTCGGGTTGGCGCTGGTGTTGACGAAGGGGAGCACGGCCAGCGAATCAATGGCCGGCTTGCGCCAGACTCCGAACCAGGTGCCTAGCGCCACCAGCGCCGCCAAAATAACTCCACTGGCCGCGAAAACCGCACTTCTACGCCACCACGGCCTGGCCCCTGCGCTGCCGACGCGGGTCGAATCGGGGTCGCGCTTTAGCAGCTGAAGGTCAGCCCGCATCTCGGAGGCGTGCTGATAACGCAGGTTGGGGTCTTTTCCCAGCGCCTTGTTGATGACCCGCTCCAACCCGGCCGGCAGCTCGGGGTTGAGTCGGACTGGCGGGGTGGGAGCCTGATGCAAGATGGCATCGAAGGTTGCCGCCGAAGTGTCGCCTCGAAACGGCACGGCACCGGTGGCCATCTCATAGAGCACGACACCGAACGAGAACAGGTCTGTGCGACCGTCCAAATCCTTGCCCAGCGCCTGTTCGGGCGACATGTAGGCGATCGTACCCAGCGCGCTGCCGGGGAGGGTCAGGTGCTCTTCGCTCCCTGCCGCCGAGACCGTGACTGCCGCAGGTCCTGCCTTGCGCTGAATGACTTTAGCTAAACCGAAATCGAGAACCCTGGCCTGCCCGAGCTCAGTAACAAATACATTGGCTGGCTTAATGTCGCGGTGAACGATGCCCTTAGCGTGCGCGGCCTCCAGGGCGTCAGCAATCTGGACACCCCACTCCAACACCGTATCGATCTCCATCGGGTGGTCCAGGATGGAGTCCTTCAGGGTTTTGCCTTCGAGAAACTGCATCACTATAAAAGGTTGCCCTTCATGCTCGCCAATCTCGTGGATTGGGCAAATGTTCGGATGATCGAGTGCTGAAGCCGCTCGGGCTTCGCGCTGGAACCGTTCCAGAGCTTGCGGGTTCTTGGAAAGCTCTTCCGGTAGGAATTTCAGGGCCACAGAACGGCCGAGCTTGGTGTCCTCGGCTTTATAGACCACACCCATGCCACCACTGCCCAGCAGCGATTCAATGCGATAGTGGCTGACGGTTCGCCCTACCATCGATTGCTGTTCGCCCCGGACGAGTAATTCTGCCGCAATCTCCAGGGCGGGAGACTCTATAAAGTTCTCCGCCTGCTGGTCATGTGCGAGCAACGATTCCACTTCCTGGCGTAACTCAGGATCGCCGTTGCAGAATCGGTCCAGGAAAGTACCGCGTTCGCACGATTCCAGGGCAGCTGCGGAGTGGTAGAGCCTCTCGATTTGGCTCCAACGCTCAGGCTCCATAACGTGCATCTCGACTAAGTTCGCGCAGCAACCAAGACTTCGCCAGCCTCCAATCGCGCCGGACGGTATCTGGCGAAACCTTCAATACAGCAGCCGTCTCCTCCAATGTCAGCCCACCAAAGAAGCGAAGCTCCACGACCTGGCCTTTGCGGGCATCGATGGTGGTCAGTGCCTTGAGCGCATCGTCGACCGCCACCAGGTCCGTCGAAAGCTGCGGTGAGACGACCAGCGATTCGTTCAGAGAAATGGGCTGTGCTCCCCCTCCACGCTTCGCATAATGGTGGGAACGGGCAAAATCCACAAGGATGCGGCGCATTAACCCTGCACACAGGCCAAAGAAATGGGCGCGGTTCTGCCAGTGAACATTTCTCAGTCCAACCAGCCTCAGGTAGGCTTCGTTGATGAGCGCGGTGGTTTGTAAAGTGTGGTCGGGACGCTCGCGCTGCATCTGACGCTTGGCAAGCCGGTGCAACTCCTGGTAGACCACCGGAACCAGCTTCTCCAGCGCGCTCTCGTCACCGTCATTCCACGCCAGTAACAGCCCTGTGACACCTTCAGGCTCACCTTCTGCCGTCATGGCGTTCCTCGAACAATCGTACCACCGCATGAGATTACAACGAATAAATCTGCACGGTCGTTACCACTTTTTTCCTGATTTCACGCTTTAAAGAATAGAGACAGGAAACGCGCGGAACGATACGGAAACGGGCGGTTGAGTAGAGCGTGTTTCACAAAATGCCTAAAAGCAAGGAGGAATGCAATGAAAAACGGAGTGTTAGCCATCTCTTTGAGCATCGTTATGCTCGCAGTCATCTCACCGGATACCTTTGCCCAGGGCGGTACCTGGTCTCTTGACTCAGTGACGTCCTATGCACGTTTCTTCCAGGGTTCCGAAACGTATCCAGATTCACTGAACACCGGTGTCGCCCGCGTGGCCGGAAAAGTGAAACTGGACGCAAACAATCTGGACCAATCGGTCGTCGATCTCAGTGTCTACCCGGCGGATGAAAACTGGGGAACCGCACTCAGTCCAGCGGGCAATTTGCCTGCGAGGTTTATTCCTGACACAACCGAGCAAACGCTGCTGACGTTCAAGTCCGGGCGCCTTCTGAGGACCGGGAGCGGCGACTTGCAGGTGGTCGGGGATCTTACCTTGACTCGCGTGGAACGGAGCATCACAGCGGACCCGACTCAAGCCTATGCCGGACCAGCGTACAGTGATCCTGTCATTCACACTGCAACTCGCTCTATTACGCTCCTATTCCCGGGTGCGAGCACAGCGCTTTTGGCGCAGCAATCGGGAACGCTGGAGGTTTCGGGGGCAGCCCCCGCTCTCAGCGATGAGACCCTCCCTGGATTGTTAGCTGCGATAACGGAGACGAACTGGCCGCCAGTTCTACGGAACGAAAAGTGCGATACGCCACCTTCCGTTGGAGAGGACTATGGCGGGATCCGATGCACGGGAACATTGATAGCAGCGACCCGCAATGACAACTGTCACCCGCCGGCCTCCGTGGGAGAAGACTACAGCGGCATGCTTTGCACTCCAGCCACGGGTAACCGGACGACCATTGTTTTCGACCTGAACTTGGTTCGTCGAGGATCTGAACCGGCAGTAGGAATGCTCACCGGAGACAACCCAGAACATGCCCCAGGAAATTGATTTCGGTCGGAAAGAATCACAGATAAGCCGCCCGCTGTCTGGGCGGCTTTTCGTTTGCATCACGCGGAAGGTGGAGCATGGGATAACTGTTCATAACAGGCGATTTCACTCAGAACCCGGATTGTGAGTGTAATCGCGATGTTTCGCCAACAATCGCATCGGTTCCGCGCGCGATAAGTGTTTTCGTTGCGCAGGGCCCTTCTTCGGACCCCGGTCAGTCGCTCTTCGACGATACGAGCGCGCGAACTGCCGAAGCCGCGCTAATTAAGAAAAATAGCACGGTGGCTTCAAACAGATTTCGTTGGGGCAACCTCGCGGCAAGAAACATCTCTCCCCCCAATCCAAAATGAGCCAACGCTGCGAGCACTGCCGAGAACCAACCCAAGTAATAGGTGACCCTCGCGATCATTTGTAATCGACTCACGCTCTTCATAGGCGTTCTCTTTTCTTAACTCGATTTCTCGCGGAAGAGATTTCCGCGCAGGACTCCCGAGACGATCAAACACCATCAGGTCGTAGCTCATGCTATATACCCAGTTCTACAACCGCGCGGGAAAATGGTACAGCATGAGAACGTGAGTTTGCCAGTTGACGTAAGCAGGCGTGGGTGTTGAAAAAGTACGTCAGCGGCGTGGCTCTTCCGCCAGCGAGTTAGGCAGTAGCCGAGTGCTTTTTTGTTTCCCTCGTTTAGGTGGTGGCCGTCAGAACCGGTCTTGTTGGTGAACTGAGG
>Ga0326727_10017704_pt1 | contig 14710 bp, 16 predicted proteins | sample MB2enrmetagenome_FD_207643 | JGI IMG/M metagenome (GOLD analysis project Ga0326727, IMG submission 207643) | Lab enriched peat soil microbial communities from McLean, Ithaca, NY, United States - MB29MY | ecosystem: Environmental > Terrestrial > Soil > Wetlands > Peat | place: USA: New York... | reverse complement strand
GGGGTGCCTAACTCAATGGGTGCCCCTCCATACGACATGAACTTCAACCTCATGTTGCATGGGTCGGGACTCAGACTACTAAACCATTGATCGTGCTTTGATTAGGTCAGATCTCCGATCTCGGTCCATCTACCGCCGCGAGACAGGGAAAAGGAAAATAGTATCCATTTCTGCTTACACTTCCCTTGATATTGTAACCAAAAACGATTACACTAAACTCTTGACGAGCAAGGAACTAAAGCACTGGCTGGAGAAGCAAGGGGCGACCTTCACGCCGGGCCGCGGCTCGCACCTTCATGTTGAACTCAATGGAAAGTTCTCTGTCCTTCCCATGCATGGAAAAGACCTTGGACCCCTTGCAACAACCATCAAAATGCAGCTTGGGTTGAAATAGGAGGAGTATGCGCTATCCCGTAAGAATCACGTACCAGGACGTTGGCAACTATGCTGTCGGATTTCCCGATATTCCTGAGGCGCTAACCTTGGGCGACACGAAAGAAGAGGCCCTTCGCCATGCACTCGATGCGCTCGAAACTGCGCTCGATTTCTACTTCGATCATGGTCGGCCGGTTCCGATGCCTTCTGCCCCGAAGCGCGGCCAGAAGTTGGTCGAACTTCCGGCGAGCGTCTCGGCTAAAGTCCTGCTTTTTAATGAACTGGTCGAACAGAGGGTGCGTCCAGCGGACCTCGCGAAGCGGCTCTCGATCCCGCGACAGCATGTGAATCGCTTGCTTGATCCGCGGCACTCGACCAAGATCGACAACATCGCCGCGGCACTGAAGGCTCTGGGCAAGACGTTGGAGATTCGGGCGGTCTAGGAGGGCTTGCTTGCCATGGCTGCCGGTCAAGTCCTGCGACGGGTCGGACAGCATTTTGCTTACAAAACTGGAATCCCGAACCTCGCCTTAACTTATTCGCAATTGCAAAGAGATGATGAGCTAATCCGCTCGGCAGCCGTGTTACCTTGAGCGTACCCTTGCATCAGAGGCGCTTAATCCAATGCCCAAGAAACTGCACATCAAGTACTATGTCGAGCCCGATCCCCAAGCGTTGGCTCGACGTGCCGCGCAGTACTTTGTCGAGATGGCCGGAGAAGCTGTGGCCGCCTACGGACGCGCCCGCATCGCCATTAGCGGCGGATCGACACCCAAGGCGACTTTCCAGGTGCTAGCCGACCCCAACCAGCCCTGGCGCTCGCGCATGCCGTGGGAGAATCTCGACCTGTATTGGGTCGACGAGCGCGCCGTTGCTCCCGACCACGCCGACAGCAACTATCGCATGACCTGCGAGGCCCTGCTCGATCATCTGTCCTTGCGGCCCGAGCAGATTCACCGCATGCGGGGCGAGTTGGAGCCGGAACTTGCCGCGGCCCTCTACGAAACGGAGTTGCGCAGCACCTTCCGCCTCGAAGGCGCCGAGTTCCCGCGCTTCGACCTGGTCGCGCTGGGCATGGGCGGCGACGGCCACACCGCCTCGCTCTTTCCCCACACCGAGGCCATCCACGAGGTGACTCGCCTGGTCACCGCCAACCACGTCCCGCAAAAGGACACCTGGCGCATCACCCTCACTTGGCCGGTCATCGACCGCGCCAGCTCGGTCTTTTTCCTCATCGCCGGAGACGACAAAGCGGAAGCTTTAAGGGAAGTTTTAACTGGGTCCCGCGATCCGGAGAGGCTGCCCAGCCAACTCATATGGCCTGCCAGCGGTATACTTACACTGATATTGGATAAGGCTGCAGCTGCACTTCTACCTGCTACAGATGAGGAGGGCTGTGGGTTCCTGGAGAGAGAAAGATGATTTTGGCAGGGGATGTAGGCGGCACCAAGGTCGATCTGGCGCTGTATGGATTTATCGACGGAAATCTCAAGATTGTGCGGGACAAGATTTATCCGGCCAAAGAGTATTCAGGCCTGGAACTCATCGTAAAAGAGTTTCTCGGCTCCGACAAAGTAACCGCGGCCTGCTTTGGCGTTCCTGGCCCGGTGCGCGACGGTCGTCTGCGCCTCACCAATCTGCCCTGGACGTTGGATAGCCGTGAGCTCGCCGCCGACTTGGGCGTAGGCCATGTCTTCCTGATCAACGACCTTGAAGCCAACGGCTACGGCATCGCCGAGCTTTCCGACGGCCAGATTTTCACGCTGAGCGAGGGCGGGCCCAGCCAGACCGGCAACCGCGCCCTGATTGCCGCCGGAACCGGTCTCGGCCAATGCTTCCTGGTCTGGAACGGCCACGCCCACATTCCTTATCCCTCCGAGGGCGGCCACACCGACTACGGGCCGCGCAACGAAAACGAGATCGACCTGCTCCGCTTTCTCAAGCAGAAATACAACGGGCGCGTAAGCTATGAGCGCGTCATCAGCGGCATGGGTCTGGCCAACATCTACGAGTTTCTGCGCGAGGTGCGCGGCGTGGATGAGCCGGCCTGGCTGGCCCAGCGCATCGCCGCCGTTCCCGATCCCAACGCCGTGATTACGGAGCTGGCTCTGGAAGCCAAGAGCGAAATCTGCGAGAAGGCGCTGGATATGTTCGTCTCCGCCTACGGGGCGGAAGCCGGCAACCTCGCCCTCAAAGTGCTATCGGTGGGCGGTCTCTACATCGGCGGCGGCATTGCGCCCCGCATTGTCGAGAAGCTCAAGGATGGCGCCTTCATGAAGGCCTTCACCGACAAGGGCCGCCTCAGCCAGTTGCTCGTCAACATGCCGGTGCGCATCATCCTGGAGCCGCGCGCCGCCCTGCTCGGCGCTGCCTCGTACGCCGAAGCCAAAGCCGCCGAGTTGGGCGCAATATCACCCCGCGCCGCATCGGTCAAGTGATCAAGCGCATTTCACGAGCCGGCTCTTGTCAGGGCAGGACTTCAGCTACAAATCTCCAATTCACAAGGACAACGGGCGATAGTTCATAGGAATCCACAATAGAGGGAATTCACACCGCATTACTTTGCGTTACTTCGTTTTCACATTGCACCACATTGCGATGCCCCTGTGCTATCCTGCCCACATGGTCTTCTCACAAATAGAGAAGACCTTGTACGCCACTACTTGGGGGGAGTTTCTTTATGGCAAGCGCCACCCGGCCACGTCTTCAGACAACTCGACCTCCAAAACTAGCCGCAAGACCCTCGCGAGAAAGTGCGTTGAAGAAGATAGCCGCGATTCTCGAGGATCAAATGACGCATTTGGGACTAAGCGAAGAAGAGAAGAATAAAAAGACTGTAGATCTAGTTGCTTTTGCCAGCGACGCTGTATCTTCTAGCGTTGTCCCTCGCGCCAAGCGGCCAAAGCGGCTTCATAGCGCGGTTCCCCGGGCTTGATCTTATAAATACTGCGCAGAGCTTCTTTGAATTTCTCTTCGTCCCCTATTGCCATTAGCAATCCAATCGAACCCATGGTCAACTGTTCGCGGACCCGTGCTGCACCTTTGGGCGTTCTTGGCTTCGCGACATCGAATGGTCTCTCTTTTGACATCGTGCCGGACCCTCATCCTTCACTAAACCATAAAGAAGAATGGCGTGACTAAAGGGGCCATAACACTGATGCCTACTGTCAGCAACCTCTTCGACCAGGTGCCCCGAATTCAGCCCTGAGCTTGTCGAGTAACTCCCGTCCGCCGCGATCAAAGACGCGTGATTCAGCCCCGCTGACTTATTCTCTTCTACCGCTGCATCATCGCGCTCACCGTCCCAATCGTTCCATGATAGAAATACGCTCCCAGTCCCACCGTAAACAGGAAGCAGCCGTAGAGCGCGTGTTCGAAGCTTGACGTCGCCAGCGAGCCGGTCTCTGCGTACCGTGTTGCAAACAGAAGTCCGCCCGCAAACGTGAGCCCCACGGCCAGCCAGTTGCGAAACACGATATGCAGAAATGCGAAGGCGACGGCGCTGGCCAAAATCATGGCCCAGTTGCCCGGAAACAGTCCCGCATACCGCTCGAAAAAGAAGGCACGATAGATCAACCCTTGCGGATAGACCGAAAGAATCGGATAGGCCACCATCAGCACCGCCCAGAACGCGGGTTGCTGGCGGACGAAGCTCCATTCCAAATCAGGCGCGAAGCGGCGCACGCCAAGCCAGATCGCGAGCGCAGCAATCGTGAAGATGGCAAGGATCGCGCCCAGGCGCCCTGGCAGCCGGCCGATGTTCCACAGTTTTCCGCGGTCGAATCGCGGATCGATCGCCAACCGCCACAACGCATACCCGGCCACAACCCACAGCAGCGGCAGCGCCGGAAGCTTCACCGGCGCAAAGCTAAAGCCCAGCGGCAAAGCCACAAACAAAACCACAAACTCGACTGCCAACCAAGTGCGCGTCATTGCCGGGCAGGCCCCCCCTCAGAATACCTTTCGCCGGTAATAAGAAGATGAAAGCGTCACGCACTTTAGGTCAGTGAACCTACTGAAGGGTAGGCGCTCGAAGTTCCCCTCTTGACCATGCTGGACGCAACTGCATTTCGAACCTTCGCGCCGAGGCCTGAGCTTTCGCCAAGCCGCCGAGCAATTAAACTTCTATTTGACGGAGTCGCGGCCGAGACAGCTAAGCGGCGTGCACCTGAAGGAACAAGCTAAGCTATTCAAGGGTGTCTGACACTTGATCAAGCGTTGGTTGTTACGAATTGCGGTGGTGCTGCTGGCTGGCTTCGTGGCCGTCTACGGAGGCGATTGGGCCATCTTCAAGCTGCGCGGCTCGCCTCAATCGACGGTTACTGTCAACAGCTATTTGTCCGTTCCGCTCAAGGGCAACAAGTATGAATTCGATTACACCGGCACCATGGACGTGCCCTGCTCGGTATCGTTGTTTCCGCAGTTGGGAATGAGCCCCTGCTGGCATCTGCGCCGGCACCCGAACCAGCAGACAAACCTATAAAACTCTCCGCATCCGAAGTCCGGCGTTTGAACCGCCGTTGCGTCCTCGAATCGATCACATCGGCGGGTGACGCGCGTCACGTCGAGGAAGTGCGCAAGCGGCTAGCATCAACACTCTGTTGCATCTCCGAGGCCTCGATGTATAGCCGCACACAGAACGACAACGGGACTTACAACACACGCTGCCTGGACTGCTTCATGACCATCGCCTTCTCCGTGGAGACGGAGGAAGAACTCAATCGGGTGGAGCTGCACCACATCTGCCCCGAGAAGGCGCTCGCTGGCCTGCTGGCGCAGGAGCGATCCATGGCATCAAGGCACCTGTCGAATTAGACTCGACCCCTCAGGCCAGCTTCATTTGTCCGCGGGCGTCTCAGCCGGAGTCTGCGCCGGCGGCGGGTGAGCGTTGCCGTTGGCAATCTTCTTGTAGAGCTCTTCGTCGGCCGCCTTGTTGAGTGTGCTGGCTTTGTCGAATTCCGCCTTGGCTTCGTCCTTTTTGCCCATCGTCCGGTAAAGCCGCCCCAGCCGCCAATGCACGTTCACATCGTCTGGGGTGAGCTTCGCGGCCAGCGTCAACTCCCGCAGCGCGTCCTCATTGCGGCCTGCCTCTGCATAGACAATGCCCAGGTCCAGATGACCCAGGCCGATCGAAGGATCGAGCTTAACCACCTTCTCCAACAGCGGCCCCGCATCCTGTATCTGGTTCAGTTGGATAAAGGCGTCGGCCAGGTAGAGCTTTGCCTGGATGTGGCCGGGATCGTTGCCAAGCTCCGCCTCAAACTCGCTTGCCGCCTCCTTGTATTGCTTCTGCGTCCATAGCAGGTAGCCAAGCCCGAAGTGCACATTCGGCTCCTTGGGATTGGCCTTGACCGCGGCACGGAACATCTTGGTGGAACCCTCATTGTCTTTCATGTTGTCCAGCGCTTCGCCGGCCACCATGTCTGCCTCTGCCGAATCCGGGTCGAGGGCCAGAATCTCGCGATAAGCGTCCAGAACACATTGATTTTGCTTGGTCCACAGGCAACTGTGCGCCAGAGCCAGCCGCAGGGGCAGATTCTGCTGGTCCTCGGCCGCGGCATCCTTCAAATAGGGAATCGCCTCGGTGTATTCGGCCAGGCCATAGTGCGCCATCCCAATCAGAATCCTCAGGCGCTGAGCTTCGGATGACGAAGGCGATTCGCTTTTGAGCAGCACGCTGAATTCCTGAATGGCAGCTTTCGGTTCACCGCCCTTGAAGAGCGCAAGCCCCAGGTTAAGGCGCAGGCCGGGGACCGCCGGGTTCATCGCCAGAGCCTTGCGGTAGAGAGGAACCGCTTCCTTATAGTGTTCCTGACGCGCCTCAAGCAGGCCCAGGTGCGCGTAAGGCTCCGGGCTCGAAGGATGAGCCTTCAGAACCACGCGCCAGGCAGCCTCAGCCTCGGGATTCTTGCCTTGCTTCTCCAGGGCAAGCGCCTTTTCCCGCTGGGCATCCGGCGCCTGTGCTGTCGGCCCAGCACCGCGAGCCGTCGCCGTCAGCGCAAGGACAATTCCCAGCAGAGCAACCCGTCTCAATTGAATTCCTCTCTCGATTCGCCGGCGATTCCCGGTGCTTTCCTGAAGTCCACTCTGAATACGCCGCCAAATTGTCAGCCGTCGCAATCCTACATGATTCTCGCTCCTGGCTGCGGTTTTGGGCAATTTCAGGAGTGATTTTCGCAACGCAAATCTCGCCGATGTCGGCGGCAAAGGGCTTCTCCGAGAGAGCTCTGCTGGAATATATATAATGTATATACGTCGAAGGCGATGGACCTTCATTTCCTTTTCCACGGCGAGCCACTGCGCAGGAGCGCGAGTCCTTTGAAGACGGCGAGTGAAAGAATGCGGGAACGATTGAGGAAGGATCGCCCCATGACGGCCATCAGCCTGCGCATGCCTGAAGATGTGATTGAGGAGTTGAAAGAGATCGCCCCCTCGCTTGGTTTCTCCGGCTATCAACCGCTGATCCGCGCCTACATCGGCCAGGGCCTGCGCAAGGATCAGGCTCGCCTGGAGAATTCGCAGCTTCAGATGATCGCAGAAAGCCTGCGCAGGCACGGAATCGCCGATCAAGTGATTTCCGCCGCCATCGCCGAAGCGCAGCTGAAGAGCGCGTAGGAAATCCAGCTAAGCCGCGCGATGACCTCACCAAATCCGCCGCACGCCAAACTGATCGAGTTGTGGATCGGGGCTCAAAACAGCGATATCAAGTCCGAGCGCCTGGGCGGCAATCATCCGGTCGAACGGGTCCTTGTGGTCCGCAGCCAACCGGCCGGCACGCAAGGCGGATTGCGTATCGATGGACAGCAGCGAATATCCGGCATCTTCCATCACGTCGAGATAGTCACGCTCAAGCTTCGCCACGCCAGGGAGATTGCCGATGCGCACCTTGGTCGCGATCTCCCACGCCGATGCCGCCGAAACAAAAATTATGTTGGTCTCGTCGGCAATCGTCTCGCGGGCTTCTGCGCTAAGCGATGAAGGAGTTAGAGTGGCCCAGATGAGGGCACAAGTGTCGAGCAAGACCCTCACTCGCCGTCTCCATTCCAAAGCCGGAGTTCTGCTTCAGGCAGCGGCTCAAAGAACTGTTCAGAAAGGACGAATCCGGGAGTTTCCAAAGCGCCAAGACGCTTTTTCGGAATAGGCTGAATGGCCTCAAGCCGAGCCACAGGAGTCTTCGCCCGCCCAGACGTAATCACAACATCTTCGCCTCTCTGCGCCTTCTTCAAGAGGTTCGAGAAGTTGGTCTTTGCCTCAAAAATGGTAGCGGTAATCACATCGGCCTCCATCCTGCTAATATATCTTAGCCAAGTTCTGAAATAACTTCAAGTTTCAAGCCCGCTAAGAAAACCGGATATCCTCAAGTGATGACTGCCACTAATCCCCATCATGCGCCCCATTCGTCTTTGTCAGGCGCCTCGGTCACCGAAGCTCGCACTGCTTTGCTGAAGCGGGCCGCACGCGACGCGATGGACTATCTGGAAAACGTGGACTCGCGGCCGGTTGCGCCGACTCCCGAGGCGGTTGCGGCGCTCAATGCGTTGCGCGGGCCGCTGCCTCCAGGCCCGACCAGCCCTGAAGCGGTCTTGCATCTGTTGCATGAATATGGGTCGCCGGCTACGGTGGCCAACGGCGGCGGCCGTTACTTCGGATTCGTAAATGGAGGCTGCCTGCCGGCGGCGCAGGCCGCGGCGTGGCTCTCGAGTGCGTGGGACCAGAACTCCGCGTTTTTTGTGCAATCGCCCACTGCCATCACCCTTGAAGAAATCGCGCTGGAATGGGTGCGAGAACTGCTCGGGCTACCCGAGGGCGCCGGCGGCGCAGTCGTGACCGGAGCCACCATGGCCAGCTTCACAGCTCTGGCCGCGGCCAGGCATGCGCTTCTCACCCGAGCCGGATGGGACGTGGAAGCGGACGGCCTGTTCGACGCTCCGGAGATCACGGTCGTAGTCGGTGAAGAAGTGCATACTTCGCTTCTGAAGGCCCTGGGAATGTTGGGGCTAGGGCGGAAGCGCGTGGTGCGCGTGCCAGTGGACGGGCAGGGCCGTATGCGGGCCGATGCGCTTCCCCATCTGGACGGCCAGACCATTCTGTGCCTGCAAGCCGGGAACGTGAACACGGGTGCATTCGATCCAGCAGCGGCGATCTGTCCGGCAGCACGCGCGGCCGGAGCCTGGATTCATGTGGATGGCGCCTTTGGCTTATGGGCGGCGGCTTCGCCGGAATATCGAAAGTGGACCAAGGGCTTCGAGTTGGCCGATTCATGGGCGACCGACGGCCACAAATGGCCCAATATCGGATACGACTGTGGCATTGCTCTGGTCCGCGACCCGAAGGACCTGCGGGCGGCCATGTCCGTGAAGGCATCTTATCTGGAGTTGGGCGAGAAGCGCGAGCCGTCCGACTACAACCCGGAGCTCTCCCGGCGGGCGCGCGGAGTGGAGTTGTGGGCCGGACTGCGCTCGCTGGGGCGGTCGGGCATGGCGGAGATTGTGGAGCGAACCTCAAGCCACGCGCGGCGCTTTGCCGCGGGGCTGAAGGCGGCCGGCTACAAGGTTCTGAATGAGGTGGTCATCAATCAGGTTTTAGTCTCGTTCGGCTCGGCGGAAAAGACCCTCGCCACCATTGCCCGCCTGCAGGCGGAAGGAACCTGCTGGTGCGGTTCGACCGTGTGGCAGGGCCAGACCGCCATGCGCATCAGCGTATCCTCCTGGGCCACCACCAAAGAGGACGTCGACCGCAGCTTGGCTTCCATGCTCAAAGCTGCGGAAGAATAGGTTCTCCGGATTGCCGATGCGTTCCTCGCCCCGGGGCCAGTGAGTACTTTCCATGCGGGAATGCGAACCCTCCCCTGAATGTGCCATCGTGAATTGCCGATAACGGTGTTATCCAAGTAATGGTCGGCTACTGCGTCCGCGCGCGGATTCCTATCGCCGATCGAAAGAGGAACGATGCCGAACCTGAAGCGGCGCATTTTTAATACTTTTGCTACTACATTTGTTTTGGCTGCATTTGGGGCAATTGGGGGCTATTTTTTGGCCACGGCAATCGCCGTCAGGGTTACCGAAATCAGGCTCGACCAGTACGCCGGCCGGCTCGTTGCCGACTGGGAAGCGTCTTCCGCTGACTTACGGACTGTGCTAGCTGCCATGGGCGCCTCGGAACGCCCACCATGCTCGGGCGACGAAATCGCCTACTTCCGGGCGCTGATCTTCGAATCCGATTACCTCAAAGACGCAGGGCGGATGCGCGACGGGAAGATCCAATGCTCGGCAGCACTGGGAGCAACGGCGCGCGGTAGCCGGCAGGCCCGGCCGAATTTTGTCCAGCAGGACGGCACCAACATCTACACCAACCTGCCCCAATACCGGGATAGCGACCTCACCGTGCTCACATTGCAACTCGGCGAATTCTTTGTTGCCTTCACCCCCTACCCCCGCATGCATTTGGAGCCGCCTCCCATCCGCTATGCGGAAACTGCAATCGACGCCCCCACTCAAAAACAAGGGCGGCTGCTTGGCGATCCGCCCCCGGTCGGTCTACCGATTCTCACCGCGGAAGGTATCAACCGCGTGGGAGACAGCCTGTACGCGACCCAGTGCTCGATTCGTTTCTTCTCATGCACGACGGCATATGTCTCGTTGCCGGAAGTGTTGGCGGCCAATCGCACAAAGTTCGATGGCTGCATTTTGCTCTGCGCGCTGGTCGGAGCATTTGTGGGCCTTGTGCTCTCTCTCCTTTACCGGCGCAACAAGAGTCTTGAACAGCAGCTTCGGCGAGCAATTCGAAAAAGCAAACTGAGGATCGTGTATCAGCCGCTGATCAACCTGACGAGTGGGCGGATCGTGGGGGCGGAGGCTCTCGCGCGGTGGACTGACGAGGACGGACATGAGGTGCGCCCGGATGTTTTTGTCAAAATCGCCGAGGAACGCGGCTTTGTGGGCGAGATCACTGAATTCGTGGTGCGGCAAGCGCTGCGCGATTTCGGAGAGACGCTCCGAAGTCATCCTGACTTTCGTCTGAGCATCAACGTAGCGGCAGCCGATTTGGGCGATCCGGCGTTTGTGCCCATGCTGGAGGAATCCTTGAAGCGGTCGCGGGTCGCGGCGCCAAGCCTGGCCATCGAGATCACGGAAGGTTCCACTGCCCGCCACGAAGTGGCCATGGATACGATCTGCCGCTTGCGAAATGCGGGGCACAGCGTTCACATCGACGACTTTGGCACAGGCTATTCAAGTTTGGCTTACCTGCACGAACTCTCGGTCGACGCCATCAAGATCGACAAGTCGTTTACCCAGGCGATCGGAACCGGTTCCGTGATCGGCGCCATTTTGCCTCAGATCCTTTCCATTGCCGAGGCGTTGAATCTGGAAGTGATTGCGGAAGGAATCGAGACCGAGGAACAGGCTGACTACTTTGCCAATGTTCAGGTACCGATTCTCGCCCAGGGATGGTTGTACGGGCGTCCAGTCCCTGTAAGCCAATTCAATCGCCTTCTGGCCGAAGACGGGCAAACGGCGCGCGACCCCGCTCTCGTAGCCTGACAGGTGGTCCCCGGGGCCTGTTTGGGCCTGCCGGCCGCCCCTGGTATCTGTGCGCATAATTCCCCCGCACCAGGTCGTTTGCCGTCTATCCTCCACCGTGCACTTCAACTCCGATCTCCCCTAAGTGCGTTGAATAACTACACATAAAGCGTTATTGCCTGTTTTTCCACAGTCGTGTATCTCTGTGAGCGGGGCACTTTGCCCGAGGTATATCCGGCGATCTTTGCCGGTCGATCACATGATGCGGACGTTCAAACAGCGCATACTGGTAACCCTGGCTGCCACACTCCTTGCAGGCACCTGCGGAATAGTGGTCGGATATCTGGTGGGCTGCTCCGTCGCGGTGCGGTTGGCCGAAGGCAGTCTCAAAGCATATGCAACGCGGGCCATCGGCGAAGCGGAGGCTGCCTCCGCGGAGTCGCGCACCTTGCTCTCCACCATGAATGCATCGCCGTATTCCTTCTGTTCCGATGCTGAGGTCGCCTGGTTTCGCAACCTGATTTACCAGTCTGAGAACCTGAAAGAGGCTGGACGCATACGCGATGGCAAAGTGGAGTGTTCGGCAACACTTGGCCGCCTGGATAAGCCCATTCAAGTGCCCGTCCCGGACTTCTCACAGCAGGACGGCACCAGAGTTTATAAGAAATTCGCCCCGTTCCAGCTGAAGAATATGCCCGCAGTCGGTTTGCAACTGCGCGATTCATATGTTGTCTTCAGTCCCTACCCGCAGTTGCACCGGGAGCTTCCTCCCGTCCACTACGCCGCAACCGGGAAAGACGATCCCAGCCGGAAGCCGCTCCAGCTCTTGGGCGTCGCGCACATGCCAAGCTGGCAGGTTCTCACCAGCGACGGCGAGGCCCTGGTTGGAGACACCCTCTATGCCACCCGCTGCTCCAGTCAGTACTTCAACTGCGTCACGGATTACATTTCCATGCCCGATGCAATTCGAGCCGGTCACCGCGAACTTGTCGCATGCACAATTCTGGGCGGAGTCACTGGTGCATTGCTCGGCTTTCTCCTGTCGCTTCTTTACCGCAGAAGCCGCAGCATGGAGCAGCAGCTTCGCCGCGCCATCGCTCGCAACAAGCTGCGCCTGGAGTATCAACCCATCGTGAGCCTGGAAGACCGGCGAATCATCGGAGCCGAAGCCCTGTCGCGCTGGACCGACGAGGATGGCATCCCGGTTGGTCCCGATGTCTTTGTCAGACTCGCCGAGCAGCGGGGCTTTGTGGGTGCAATCACCGAGTTGGTGGTGCGCAATGCGTTGCGCGAACTGGGAGAGACGATGCGCAACTATCCCGATTTCCAGTTGAGCATCAACGTGGCCGCCGGCGATCTGGCCGATCCCAGGTTCATGCCCATGCTCGATCGGGCGCTCGATCAGGCAGGGGTTTCGCCGCGCAGGCTGGCCATCGAGATCACCGAAAGCAGCACCGTTCAATACCGCGCCGCCATGGAGACGATCCGTCTGCTGCGCCAGAAGGGTTACAGCGTCCACATCGATGACTTCGGCACCGGATACTCCAGTCTCTCCTATCTGCAGGATCTTTCTATCGACGCCATCAAGATCGACAGGTCCTTCACCAGGGCCATCGGTACAGGGTCGGTGATTGGATCCATTCTGCCGCAGATACTCTCCATTGCCGACACCCTGCATCTGGGCGCGATTGTGGAAGGAATTGAAACCGAGGAGCAAGCCGGCTACTTTGCCCGCGCCAACGGCCGAATCCTCGCTCAAGGATGGTTGTTCGGGCACCCGGTTCCGGCAGACGAGTTCATAGGCGCTCTGATCGAGGATGAGATGAGAGAGCTCATTCCCCTCGGCGCGGCCTGATCCGCTTCCGATAGACCAGCAATTCCAGATGGATCACGACATCGGCCATCCGATGAGCAGCGCATTGGCCTGCTCCCGGAGGGAGCCATCGAAAACAGCCCAGGGCAAGCGCAGCGCAGCCCTGGGTAAGTGGCAAAGAGAGGGTCATCCGCCCTGGAGGGGCGGGTCGAACACCTGCACCACGAATTGCGAAATCCAGTGACGGTGCCGGGCTTTCACACCGCCCCTCCGGGGCGGGAATCCCTCGGCCGAACGCTTCCCCAGGGTTTCACCCTGGGCTATTTTCGACTCCTCCTTCCGGGAGGAACTGCGCTGGATGCCTCGCTGCTCCCCCATTTAGAACCGCTTCCGATAGTCAAAGAAGCTTGACAGACGCGGCGCATGGCATGAGGCTGGTCTCATGCGTAAAGTGTCTTGCCTCTCCCTCGCTGCCGTCCTTTCTTTCGCGATCCTGGTATTGATTGCTCCCCTCGCTCACTCCCTTGAAAAGCAAGCGTCTCCGATTTACCACGCGCGCCGTGTGGCGCTGGCTGCCAAGCTTCATGGCGGCGTTGCTGTGTTGTTTGCCGCCGAAGAGCCGCTGCTGGACTTCATGCCCTACCGCCAGGATGAAGACTTCTACTACCTGACTGGATGGAACCAACCCGGTGCGGCGCTGCTGATTGTCGCAGACGCGCCGCAGGCTGAAAAGCCGCGAACCTACCAGGAGATTCTTTTTTTGCCGACGCGCGACCTGCGTATGGAGAGGTACACCGGTGCGAAACTTGATGCGGCTTCACCGGGCGTGATCGACGCAACCGGGGTGGATGAGGTGAAGCCAATGACCGACATGCCGGCGGCGTTGGGCCGGCTCATCGACAGCGACCGGCGGCTGAGTCTCAATCTGTGGGCCCAGCCTGACTCTGCTCAGGCCAAGGCTTTGTTCAGCTTTACCGCCGCAACCCTGGGCCAGGACGCCAACGGTTCTTCTCGCGACGTCACCACGCTTACCCAGCAGTTGCGCGTGGTCAAAGACGCAGGCGAACTTGAACTGTTGAAGAAAGCTGCCGCCGCATCCATCGACGCGCAACGCGTGATGATGAAGGCAGTGAAGCCCGGTGTTACCGAGCGCGCGCTGGCCGGCACGATGACGGCGACGTGGATGACGGATGGTTGCGAGCGCCCTGCGTATGCGCCCATCGTCGGCTCGGGGATCAACTCCACGATCCTTCACTATTCTGAAAACACGCGGACGCTTGAAGACGGCGACATTCTGCTGGTCGACGCCGCATGCGAGTACTCGATGTACGCCTCGGACATTACGCGCACCGTGCCCGTGAACGGCCACTTCACGCCCCGCCAGCGGGAGATTTACAACATTGTGTTGGGCGCGCAGCAGGCGGCCATCGACGCATTTGTGGCGGGCAAGTCGAAGATCAACGACCGCGACCGCCGCGACCCCGATTCGCTTGACAACGCGGCCTACAACTACATCAACACCCATGGCAAAGATTTGCACGGGCAGCCGCTGGGCCAGTATTGGTTGCACGGCCTGGGCCACATGATGGGCATCGACGTTCACGATCCCGCGGAATATCCGGCGCTGCTCAAGCCGGGCATGGTCTTCACCATCGAGCCCGGCGTTTACATTCCCGAGGAGAAACTCGGCGTGCGCATCGAATGCGACTTCCTGGTCGGCGCCGACGGCAAGCTGATCGACCTGGACGCCGCGCTGCCGCACACCGCCGAGGATATCGAAGCGGCCATGCAGGGGAAATAGGGAGGGGGCAAGTAAAAGAACGGAGCCACGATGGCACACGACTCGGACCCGTTATGCGGACTTTCGGCTAGACTGGTTTTACTTTGCCGCTCTTTGCCGATGGACTCAAGAAAATTCGTCGCAACCTGATTCAGGTTCAATCCGGCGAGAAACCTCGGGCTGTGAGGATCGGTTTCTTTACCCAAGAACAGATCGTCCAGA
>Ga0326727_10017703_pt1 | contig 14710 bp, 10 predicted proteins | sample MB2enrmetagenome_FD_207643 | JGI IMG/M metagenome (GOLD analysis project Ga0326727, IMG submission 207643) | Lab enriched peat soil microbial communities from McLean, Ithaca, NY, United States - MB29MY | ecosystem: Environmental > Terrestrial > Soil > Wetlands > Peat | place: USA: New York... | reverse complement strand
TCGCATGCTGAGGAAATCCTACCGAAACGTTAGGAATTCCTCAAGGACAAAGAAAATAGGTCAAATGCGCGTCAATAGAGGCTTCTCTGGCATTCGAGAGGCCCCGAATGCGCCGGATTTAGGTTATCACTGACAACGAGGATACTCACCAGACCAAGTGCGCGCCAACTGGATGCGCAGCCAAAGGAGTATATCGTCAGAAAACGTATCGTCATTCTGCTGTTCGTGGTGTTTGCGGTGGTAGGACTTGCCCAACTCAAGACCTTTGCCAATGGGCAGGAGACTGCAGCTAAGACCACAAAGGAAGGCCGTTGGCACGGCCAGATCATCAGAATCGATAAGGATGCCTCCACAATGGACGTGCGCAAGGGGACTATCGAAAAGAAGATCCACTTCGACAGTTCGACAAAGTGGACAGCAGGCACGAAGGTCGTCGAAATGAGCGAATTCAAGGAAGGCTCGGACGTGATCTGCATCGGCACTTTCCCCAGCGGGAGTGTCGTGATGACTGCCACGCGAATTGATCTGCGATCACGATAAGTACTCGGGGGGAGGTTGATTTATGCCGCAAAAAACTCGGTTGTCGGTTTGGATGGCGTTAGGGTGTCTATGCCTGTGGGGCGCAGTTTACGCCTTTGCGCAATCGAGTCTTAGCCATGAGCCCAACCTCACGGACGACCAGAAGATACAATTTCTGCTCAATGCCAAGGTCCTCGCCAGCAAGCAAGCCGGGAAGGGCATCACCCACCCGTATAGGCTTACCCTGACCGATGGAACCATCACCCATGACGCTTCCTTTCAGCCGGTGGACGAACACAAACCTAAGATGGAGTTCTCCGACGGTCGCGTCGAATTCAACTTCGTCGATTCCTACCACTACAATATCGCAGCCTACGAGCTGGCTCGAATGCTCGGGATGAACGACATGGTTCCGCCCTATGTGGAGCGTAAGTGGAATGACATGACGGGGTCTTTGAGCTGGTGGATTCCGTGGAAGTGGGACGAGGTCATGCGACACGATCAGGGCCTGCATCCGCCGGACCCCGATGCGTGGAATAAACAGATGTACAAAATCCGGGTGTTCGACCAGCTTATTTATGACACCGACCCCAACCTCACGAATGTGCTCATCACCGAAGATTGGAAGATCTGGCGGATCGACTTTACCCGCGCGTTTCGACAGTATAACGGCTTACTCGACCCCAAGGATCTGGTGATGTGCGACCGGCAATTGCTGGAGAAACTCAAGGAGCTGAAATTTGATGAGGTCTACGCGAGGACCCGGCCACATCTGAGCAAGGGAGAAGTCAAAACGTTGATTGCGCGGCGGGACAAAATCGTCGCGACCTTCGAAAAGCTGGCAGCCACGAAGGGTGAAGGGGCAGTTTTATACTGAGTCTCAGAACTGCCCCCCGAGTACTCGTTCACGCTTGCCGAGTGCCGAGAATGGCGCTATCGCTCATTGTGTGCCGGCCGCCCATTTCACGACCGCCCGCAGGATGCCGCGTGCCAAATTGAAGTCCTCGGCCATGGCGTCGTAAAAGTCCTCCTGGTCGAGTCTCAGGGCGCGAACCGGCTGAGTGGCCATGGCCGATTCAGGCTCGCTGTCACCGGCTAGGAACGCCAGAAGACCTGCCACCTGGCCCGGACCCAGCTTCTTTGGTTCCTGTCCCGGGCGCAACAGCGCAACCTCGCCCTGCAACAGAACAAACATGCTGTCGGAAGCCTCATTGTCATTGTAGAGGGCCTGGCGCGCCTCGTACTCGATCTCTTGGGCGATAGCCGCAACGCGGGCTAGGCTTTGAGTGGGGACAGATCGAAAGACCTCGACAGTCTGCAGCAGGGCAACCTTCTCCATTACCGTAAGCATATCGATTCCTAAGCCAGGATCGTGGCTTTCAAACGTGCAAGGGCCCACTGCCAAGTCTCGACCCACAGAGGGTCGGCCATGCGCGGCAGTTGGCTCACCTCATTGTTCAATTCCGTAAGTTGCTCTTGGCCGATAGCATGAAGTGCGCAGACAGATAACCAGCCGTCCTCTGAGTGGAGCAGGATGCGCAGGGCCTCGTTCCTCGATTTCACACTGGAACCGCAGAGGCGGCGGGCGAAGTTCACCTTCTCTCGCAAGGGAATCTCCGAGTCGAGCCCCGCGACCAGGCGCCGGTAAAGGTCCGCCCGGAGAAGATGCTCCAACACCTCCTGGGCATTGGCTTGGCGTTGCGAGGTGCCCGTGGTCAAACCGAGGAAAGCATTGTGCACATCGCGTGGCGGGTAGAGTAAGGCCAGGAGGCGGAAGATGCGCTCGAGTTCGTAAGCCATGCGTTCGCGCAGGGCTCGCGTCAGCACCGACTCGCCGCCCCGTGAGCGCAGTCCGGGAATCGCGGTACCGGCGTTCGGGTCAATCGCGGCCAGAATCTGGAAAGAGCGATAGTAGCCCATTAGTTCAGCGTTTAGCATGTCTTCCACATCGGAACGCGGCGGCACCAGGCCGGGATCTCTGGAACGAAGTTTGTTCAGCGCCTTCAGCACATCGAAGCGCACTCCCGGATCGCTTTGGATCAGACTTTCGGCCAACGCGGTGGCTGAATCGGAACTGGGGATGCGGGCTAGCACTTTCGGAATCTGCTTGCGGATGGGCAGCGGCACAGTGGCGTCGTTCAGGTAGTCCCGGAGCGTGTGCACCGCCCGGGGGCCGTACTGGACCAGTGCGGCGCGCGCCGTCCCCCTCAGGCGCGGCTCTCCCAGCTTCTCAATGACCCGAGGGAGGAACTCGCTGCCCTGAATTTTGGCTGCGCTCAGGAGGGCCTGCTCCAATACTTCAAGATCGTCATCCTGCAACAGCTTTAACAACTCGGTGTGCAACCCGCAGGGTGGGGGAATTACGCCCAATACCCTCGCCGCCTCAGCACGCGAGCGCGCGGCATCGGGGCCGTCGCGTGCGAGCATGCCTCGGAGGATGAGCTCTGTCGCCGCCAAGTACTCCGGCTCTCCGCTGCGCGCCAAGAAACCCACCACAGCACCCTGAAGTCCGTAATCGGGGAAATCACGCTCGCTGCTAAGAAGTGTGAGGGGATCGCGCCCTGCATGAACCACCAGGTAGTGTAGCGCCTCGGTGCGGACCTCCAGGCTTTCGTCGGCCAGCAGCTTTTCGACCTGCGGCAGGATCTCCAAGTCGCCAGCGTCGTTGAGCAAGCGCAGGGCCCGCTGACGAACCGCAGGCGAAGGATCGGCCAGCATCCGGCGCAGCACAGGATGAAAGCCCGGTTGGCGTCCCATATCGAATAGGCTCAGACCATAGAGAAGTTGCTGCTCCCCGCCCCCCTTCACAGCCTGCGCCAGAACCTCCATCGTGGTCGAGTCCAGCACCGAAGCGGCGGTTCGTTCCGGATCCAGGGTCCGACGTTCAATAGCCAACCGCAGGACGTTCAGATACTCGCGGCGCGCACCATAGGCAATGGCGATCCAACCCGCTAGAAAAACCATGTTAACCACACCCACTTGGCTGGGGTTGAACTTCAGCACGTTAGCAAAAAGCAACAGCGTAAGCCCCGCTATGCCGTCCGCCGACCGCCACACGAAGGTGTCGATGAAGGACTTGACTTGGTTCTTGACCTCGGGGGAAACGGGCAAATAGAGCAGTTCGGTCGAAGACTTGTCCAGCGAGTAACGGAGGATGTAGTGGCTTCCTCTCAGGAGGCCCGCCGTAAGCAGGGTCGGGGCAAGGAGCACGCCCACGCTGCTGCCCATGAGTGCAACCGGAAGCACGAATAGAGTAACGCGGATACCGAAGGTGCGCAGCAGCGGCCCGGTGAGGGCCAGTTGGAAGACCAGCGAGGCCAGTCCCATATAACCGTTGAAGCGACCAAAAAAGGCCGTGAGCGCCGCGGGATTGCCGCTATAATGCGCCTTGGAAATCAGCTTGAATTGATACCCCAGAATGCAGGTGGCGAGGCATCCGATGGCGATCAGTGCCGTGACCAACGACAAATATCGGGAGCCGCGGATCACCCTGAAGCTCTGGCCGAAGTTCTTGGGAGTGCTGTGGCCGGCAGTGGGGGTCAGACTTACTGCCACCAGCCGCTGCTTCGAGGTCAGAAACAACCGTCTAACCAACAACGCACAGACTACGAGAATGAAGGAGATCGCCAGCAAGAGGGTTTGCGGCCGCACGTGGCCGCGGCTCACCACGTCGGCTGTAAAAAAGCTCACGAACGTTCCACCCAGGATTGCTCCCGCCCCGATGAAAGAGAAAAGTCGCCGCGCCTCACGTGTGGTCAGCACGTAGTTGGCCAGTGTCCAGCCCATCATCGGGCCCATCGCTCCCGCCGCATATACGCAAACGTAAATCAGTAAGTACACCCAGCGGGCCCTGAAGTAAGTCAGCCACCAGAAGCAGGCGAAGCACAGAGCGAAGAAAAGCAGGGTGGCGATAATCAGCGGCTCCAGCCGCAACCGGCGGGAAAGCCGTATGTACGCAGAGACAAAGGCTCCGATGGTTATCGCCGACCCAATCATCGCGTAAGGCAGATGCTTGGGATAGACGCTCAAAAACAGGGAGTCTCCCACCGCTTGCCCCATCAGGTAGGCGCCAATGATCAGGAATAGGTAGAAGAACAGCAGCGACGCCGGGCCGACTTCGTCGCGGCGCATGTTGAACATTCTTTGCACGTGGCTGATCATGACTCTGGCTTGCCGCCAATTTTATCGTGGCTGGACACTAGGGGGAGTCGCTCCGCCCGCGGGCGCCACCAGGACCTGCGGCTCTCCGTCTGTGTAATAGGCGGTGACGCTTCCATCGCGGAACTCCAACGCCGAGCCTCGGCCGCCGTAAACCTGTTTATTCATCCCAGTATCAATCAGGAAGACATGATTGTCGAAGCGAGGCAAAACATCGAACTTGGGCCGTACCGTATGGCCGGCCACGATGTATTGCACCTTCAGCCGTGCCAGCATCGCTTCCACGGGCTGTTTCAGCGTTTCCTCCGGTTCCAGAGCCAAGCCGCGGTACCAGAGCGGGCCATCGGGAGAATCAATCAGCCAATTCTGAAGGCCGGACAGTTCCTGCATTTGCTGCACGGCTTCACGGTCCTCCACCTGGCCGCGCGCCTGAATCCACGTCCACTCCTCCTGGACCTGCCGGACGGCTTCTTCCAGCTTCATGTAGCGCCAAATAATCTTCTTATTGCACAGCGACTGCCAAAGCGAATCGAAGCGGTCAATCTCGGAGCGAACGCGGTCGTTCAACTCCTTGATGTTCTTGAAGTGGATTGCGGGATTCAGGCCCCCATGCAGAAACAGCGCGTCACCCACTTGCACCACTGCGCCGTGACTGCGGATCCAGCGCCCATACAGGCCCTGCGCCTCGAAGGCGTCATGGCGCTCAAAAAAGCCTGGCGGATGGTCGGCCATCCACTTCTGGCGTCCAGCATCGTCCTCGGAATACCCCGCATGGTGATGAGAGCTGTGGCTGGTGAGAAAACTCGTGTAATCGCGGTAAGCCTCCTCACGCCGCTTCTCCGACTGCTCCGTCGCGAAGGCTTGATAATCCTCGCCCACGACGTAGCGCAGGTCGCCCATGATGTTCATTACTTCATGATTGCCCAGCAGTGGGATCACCCGTCCGTTCTGTTTCGGCGCCTGGCGCTCTAAATCCATCAGCAGGTCCAGGCACTCGCGGGATTGTTTCCCGCGATCGATAACGTCACCGGTCTGTACCAGGACGCTTGAGCCGCCGATCCATTGACGATTGCCATCGATCAGTCCGACTCGCTGCAAAATGGCGACAAATTCGGGATAGGCGCCGTGCGAATCGGCGACTGCAACAACCCGCATCTGCGCGCTAGAGTGAACCGCCGGCATCAGGAGCAAGGTCAAGAAATAAGCTGTCCGCGGGATGAGAATTGGTATGCTCGTCTTCATCGCAATAGCGTGCCTTGTCAACTTTTTCTTGCCTGCAACTCTAATCTCCTTTATGGGTGATTGCAAGCGATTCCAAGCCGGCAATTTGCGACGCCAGCAGTCGGGCCGACCTTAACCACCAGTTCTCAAGACATTGCTGCTCGACCCCAATAAATTCGTGATTTCCGACTTTTCATTCCCAGTCCAATGCGAAACCCACAGCGCCCGTCAGGTTTGCGGGGGGCTTAGGTTAGGGAAGTTCTACATTGCTGCGGGCCGACTTCGCGGCTGACCTGCACCGAGAGGTTCTGCTGTAGGCGGTGCTTCCTCGACCCCGCTCCAGGAACCCCATTCGGATGGATCTCCGCACGTGGCGTTGACTTGTCTGCACACGCAGTCTAACATTTGCCTGAAAGCAGGTCTCCTCCCATGCTCCACCGTACCGTCGGCCACTATCGCATCCTGGAGAAGTTGGGCGGCGGGGGCATGGGTGTCGTCTATAAGGCCCAAGACACCAAGCTCAAGCGCACCGTCGCGCTGAAGTTCCTACCCGAAGAACTCTCCAAGAACCGGCAAGCCCTGGAACGGTTCCAGCGTGAAGCGCAGGCCGCCTCCGCCCTCGATGACCCGAACATCTGCACAATTTACGACATTGGGGAGCAGGAAGGCCAGCCCTTCATCGTAATGCAATTCCTCGAGGGAGAGACCCTCAAGCATCGCATTGCCGGAAAGCCGCTGAAGACAGACGAACTGCTGGACTTGGCGATTCAAATCGCCGATGGGCTGGACGCCGCGCACTCGAAAAGGATCATCCATCGTGACATCAAGCCGGCGAATGTGTTTGTTACGAATCGCGGCCAAGCGAAGATTCTGGACTTTGGGCTGGCAAAGTTGGCCCCAAAGCCACGGCGCGCAGCGGAAGCGGCGGGACCCTCAGCGTTCCCGACCGCGAGTGCCGGAACCGTGGAAGAACCGCTGACTAGGGCGGGCGCCGTGATGGGGACCGTCTCCTACATGTCGCCCGAGCAGTTGCGCGGAGAAGAACTTGACGCCCGCACAGACCTGTTCAGCTTCGGTGTGGTGCTTTACGAGATGGTCGCAGGCCATCCAGCCTTCTCCGGAACGACTTCTGCCCTCATCTTTGACGCGATATTGCACAAAGCGCCGACTTCTCCAATACAAATTAATCCCGGTTGTCCCGCTGAATTAGAGCGGATCATCTGCAAGGCGCTGGAGAAGGATCGCGAGATGCGTTATCAGAGCGCTTCCGAAATGCGCAGCGATTTGAAGCGCCTGAAGCGCGACACGGGATCGGTGCCAGAACCTGCTACGGCGGTGACCTCTGACCCCCGAGGGATGAGGGGGGCACTTCCGCTTCGGAGGCGTTGGGCTCTCCTCATCGCCAGCATGGCGGCGGTATCTGCGCTTGGTCTCTCTATCGTCTGGATGGTGACGCATCACCCTCCCCCAGGCCCGCCAGAGCCAAAGGAACGCAGACTCACCCAGAATCCGACCGGAAACGCAGTCCTGCAGGGCATCATTTCGCCAGATGGAAAGTACCTGGCGTACAGCGACCAGTTGGGAATGCATTTGACGCTCGTCGGAACGGGTGAGACCCGAACCATCCCCCAACCCGCAGGGCCGGCGCCCGACCGCTCGGGGTGGTGGCCGAATGCGTGGCTCCCCGATGGGAGCAAGTTCATCGCTACCGCCACGGAGGGGGGATTCTACCTGAGCACGTGGATCGTTTCCGCTGTAGCGGGGCCGCCCCGTAAGCTCTGTGCTGACGCTGACGGCTGGTCAGTTTCGCCAGATGGCACCCTGATTGCCTTTGGAAGGGGCAAGGCAGCGGGGTTGTTGGGCGCGCGCGAGATCTGGCTGATGACTGTGCAGGGAGAAGATCCTCACCGGTTTATCCCTGCTGCCGAGGATAGCGGCTTTTGGTGTGCACACTGGTCGCCGGACGGAAAACGCATCGCCTACCAACGTTTTCACCGCACACCCGCTGCGGAGGAATGCTCGATCGAAACTCGCGATCTTGCAGGAGGCAAGCCAACGACGATTCTATCTGACGCGAGGTTGTGTGACGCTGGTTCCCCTTGGTGGTCGCCTGGCGGCCGCATCATCTACACGCTGACGGAGCCGAAGCCTAATCAGGACAGTGGAAATCTCTGGGAAATGCAAGTTGACGCGGAGACTGGTGCCCGCATCAGCGAACCGAAGCGTATTACCAACTGGACGGGAGTGATGCCGGTGACTACGGGCGGAACAGTGGATGGGAAGCAGTTGGTGGTTGACAGATCCACCTTTGAGGCGGATGTTTTCATCGCGAATCTGGGATCTTCCGAACGTCATCTGACGAACCCGCGTCGGCTCACTCTGGGCGATCGCAATGCCCTTCCCTGGGCCTGGACGCTCGATAGCAAAGCCGTCATTTTTACGTCTGATCGCAACGGGTCTTGGGATATCTATCGACAGGCAATAGACCAGGACTCGGCTGAAATAATTGTCGCCGGCCCTGATCATAAGTGGGCACCTGCTGTAACTCCAGATGGTTCCTGGATGACGTACTTGTCCCGGGCAGCGGAGGAGTTAACGGCCGTGACGCCGGTACGCCTGATGCGCGCGCCTTTGCAAGGCGGCCCACCTGAGGAAGTCTTTAAGTGGAGAGGCATCCTGCGTCAAGCCTGTGCCTGGCCACCAGCTACGCTGTGCGTTTTCAGCGAGGAGTCTCCAGACAGAAGGGAACTCGTCTTTTCGTCCTTTGATCCCGTTAAGGGGGGAAAACAGGAACTCACCAGGGTCAATCTCCAGCAACCGGTCCTTCAATATGACTGGGCTCTCTCCCCGAACGGTTCGCGGCTTGCACTGACCGAGTTCGATCAGAATGAGGGTCACATCAAGATAATCTCCACGACCAACGGTGGGGCACAGGACTTAAGAGTCAAAAACTGGCCGGGACTTTTCCATATCTGGTGGTCCTCTGACAACAAGAGTCTCCTTGTTGGCAGCTTTTCGAACGCGGGGAGCACGCTCCTCGATGTGACGCTGGATGGGCGTGCTTACGTTCTTAGAAAGCAAACGCTTCTGAGTGAGTTCAATACCTGGGGCGTGCCTTCTTACGACGGTCGCTATCTAGCGCTAACCGAATACACCACCCAAACCGATGTCTGGACCCTGGAAAACTTCTGAAATGAGCACGTGTCGTCAGCGCCGCACGACGGTTGCCAGCGCTTCTAGCGCATCACAAGCAGCGCCCACGCCATCCTCGTTCCGTATCGCTTCCCCGACGTCAGCCGCCCTCGAGGAATAGGAACTTTCGGATAACAACAGAGTCAGTTCTGCCTGCGCACGCTTCGCCGTATACGATCGCTTGTCGACAACGCGGGCGACGCCGAGCTTTCTGGCCCGTTCAGCATTGTCGAACTGGTCATTGACGAAGGGCACCACCAGCATGGGGCGGCCTGCACGCAGAGCTTGTCCAGTGGTGCCAATCCCCCCGTGGTGGACGACGGCAGCGGCATGCGGAAAAACGTCCGAGTAGGGAGCGTAATCGCTGGCAATCATCGTATCGGGAAGCGCAGTTGGCATCCGACTGGGTGTTCGTGTCCCGGTTACTAGGATCGCACGATACCCCAAACGCTGAGCTGCCAAGATGCTCTGATAGAAAAAATCGCCGGCATCCAGTAACCCTGAATTACCGAGTGTAAAGACCACCGGGGACTCTCCATTTTCCAGAAACTTCGCAAGGCGGGAATCGATACCGCTGCCTGCCTGCTGCCGATCATAGAAAGGGAAGCCTGTGATTCTTGTATGGGCTGGCCAATCCGGCCGCGACGGCGCTATTAGGCGGGAAAACCAAGCCAAGCTCCCGTAAGGCGAGAATTTGCCTTCAAAGAGAGGATGCCCCACTGCGGGAGCCAGTTCCAGCCGCCTGCGGAGTTCATCAACCGGCTTCATCCACGGCCGCATCTTTTGCTTCGTGAGGTCAAGCAAGAGCAGGTATTTCCATGGAGTGAGCCGCTGAAGGCCGGCCGGCTTTGTAGCGGCTTGCAACACCGGGGGATCATAGGTCGAGAGGAAAATAAGGGGTTGCAGCGCGATCGAGACCCACGGTAACTGCAACTTTTCGGCCACGAGCGGCGCGGCAAATGTCAGCGGGTGGCTCACCAAGAGGTCCTTGCCTCGACAGGCCCGAGTGAGGTCTTCGTAGCTCTTTTCCAAATGCGGTAGAAGGATCTGGCGCACAAAGTAATCAGTGCCTGTGTCCGCCTTGAGGGCCTGCTTCATCGGCTCAGAATCACTATAGATTGACGCGGTGTCTGGGCGAATGGGGTGGAAGCGTACGCCCTCTCCTTCGATCTTGGGACGATACATCTCGCTCGTCGCGATAGTGACTTCATGTCCTCGCTTTTGAAGTCCGATGGCCACCGCTAGATAGGGGTGGAGATCTCCAAAGGAACCAAATGTGGCCATAGCAATCCGTTTCCGCATTTTCCCTCCTTCCCGCTGTCTCCCCCCGCGTGCAAGACAGCGGCGTGTCAGTTTTCCGTTCCTGGATCGGCGGATATAATCTTACCTCGGTCCGGCTCAACGTCTAGTTCAGTGTGCTAGAATCAGGTCCACCATGATCCGCAGGCCAAAGTTCAAAAGCCACTTCGAGGTGAGAATTGTGGAGCCGGACATGGTCCTCCTTCTCAGTGAGAGTGATTGTATTCCGCTCCAAGGCCGTCTGACCACTCTGCTCGCTCCGTTCGTGGATGGGAAACACACTCGTGACGATATCCTCGAAGAACTCAAAGGCCGGGTTACCTTCGCAGACGTCTACTACGGCCTTTCCTTGCTTGAACGGGCGGGAGTAGTAGTCGAAGGTGATGACACTGAACATCTCGGCGTTGCAGCCTTTCGTGATTTCTTGAATGTAGCTCCCGACTTGTTTCGCAGTCGCCTGGAGACAGCCTCGGTTTCGGTCGTTTCGCTCGGAGGGATCCCCACTGATCCCTTCGTCTCTATCCTCGAGTCCCTCCGCGTCCGGGTTGCCGAGGCGAGCACCTTTCGTGTCGTACTCACTGACGACTATCTTCGCAAAGAGCTGGAGAGCTTAAACCGCCAGATCCTGGCACTCGGTGTGCCGTGGATGATCGTGAAACCCGTCGGCGCCATCCTGTGGATTGGACCGATCTTCAATCCTCCCCGGCCGGGTTGTTGGAGTTGCCTCGCCAAACGGCTGGACGAACACCTGCTACTTCAAACGTCGCTCGACGCTCGCAACGACTCGGAGGTGGCGTCCCCGCGCCTTTCAAAATCGCTTCTACCCTCCACGTTTCATCTGGCGATGGATATCGCTGCGACTGAAATTCTTAAGTGGATTGTGCAAGCAGACAGTGAATTGGCGGAGGGGAAGCTGATCACGTTCGATGTGAGATCGACCACACTCGAAAAACACGTTCTTGTTCCCCAAGAAAGTTGCCCCCAGTGTGGGATGTCGCGAGGAAGCTCCAGGACTCCGGGCGACCGGTGGGTGCTGAGGAGCCAGAAAAAGGTTTTCACGTCCGATGGCGGACATCGTGCAGCTTATCCTCACGAGGTATTCCGCCGGCATGAGCATCATATCAGCCCGATCACGGGAATTGTGGATGGCCTGCGGTCCGGCTATTCTGCGGGTCGCGGCCTGGTGCAGGTTTTCGAAGCTGATTTGAACTCCGCCATAAGGCTGGATCGGCGCCCCTGTTGGGGCCGTGGCTTCGCCCGCAAAAGCTTCGGAAAAGGAATGACGGAGGTACAGGCTAAAACCAGCGCCCTTTGCGAAGCGCTGGAGCGATACTCGGGAGTCTTCCAGGGTAATGAGACCAGAATGAAAGCCAGTTATCGTGCCCTCGGCACCGAAGCCATCCATCCTAAGCAATGCTTGTGCTTCAGCGGCCGGCAGTACCAGAATCGCGACGAATGGAATCAGCGTGAGTCAGTGTATAACTGGGTTCCTCAGCCTTTTGATGAAGAGCGGGAGGTTGAGTGGACACCCGTTTGGTCGCTGGGGGAGGAAAGGTACAAATATGTCCCTACGGCCTATTGCTACTTTGCCTACCCGTTCACGTCGGATCATGATTTCTGTAGGGCTGACTCGAACGGCAACGCGGCTGGCAGTACACTCGAGGAGGCCATCCTTCAAGGCTTTTTAGAAGTTGTAGAAAGGGACTCCGTCGGCCTGTGGTGGTATAACCGCCTCCGCAAGCCGGGGGTCAACCTAGACAGTTTAGGCCAGCCGTATCTAAGAGCCCTCATGGAGCACTACGACTCCTACCATCGCGAGATCCAAGTTCTGGACATAACCAGTGATTTCGGTATTCCGGCCTTTGCAGCCCTTTGCAGGTCAGACCGGCCGGACAAGCGAGACCTGTTTCTTGGGTTCGGTGCTCATTTTGATGCGGAGATTGCGATGTCGCGGGCAATCACGGAGATGAACCAGTTCTTGCCGGACTTTGTGGCCAAGAATTTACCCCCGATTTTTGTAAACGATATCGGAGACGGCGCCTTCCTTGAACCGGACACGACCGTGTCCCGTAAATGCTCCGCCGATTTCCCCAACTGGGGTAGTGACGACTTGCTTGAAGATGTCATGACCGGCGTAAAGCTCGCTCATGAGCGTGGTTTAGAGGTGCTAGTTTTGGACCAAACCCGTCCTGACGTTGGGCTTCCTGTCGTCAAGGTGATTGTGCCGGGAATGCGCCATATCTGGGCCCGCTTTGGTCCCGGGCGTCTCTATGATGCGCCTGCCAGGATGGGGTGGGTAGAACATCCGCTGACCGAGGACCAGTTAAACCCTTCCCATTTGGTGATTTAGCGAGCGCTTGTAAGCCCGGCTTGAACATGTTATAGTCCCTCTAACCTTTGGTTGGAGTTACCATCACTCTTGTTCAGCAGGAGGGCTCTCCCGTGTCTCGAGAAAATGCGAAGAAGTTCCTTGATGCATTGGAAACAGACCAGGTCCTGAGGGATGCCTTAGACATACAACAGTCCATAGTCAAAGTGGCGAAGGTATGGAACCGGGACCTTGAATTCACGCTCGAGGACCTTGAGAAAGTAATAGAAGAAAAGTGGGGACCAAACTGCATTATTTGCATTTCGCAGATTTGCTTTTCTGAAGTGCCGGGTTTTTGAGGCGTTTGGCGGGTTTTGAATTCGCGCAGGTCGCCTCCTGGAGGATTCTTATCGCATTGTCGCAGAGCTCATCGCTGCCCATACTGTTTCCATGAAGCGCGTGCGCGTACTCGTGTGCGGAACAAACTACGGATTGATGTATCTAGGGGCAATCCGGCTGGCCCCACGGATGTTTGAACTCGCGGGCATTCTCGCGCGTGGCAGCACACGCTCCAGAAAAGTAGCCGAGGAATCGGGAGTCCCTCTACACCAACGGGTTGAGAGCCTGGAAGGAAATATCGATATCGCGTGCGCTGCGATGGGAACTTCCGGCGAGGAAGCAGTTCTTTGCCTCCTTGAGAAGGGGATCCACGTCTTATGTGAGCATCCCCATAAGCCAGACTTCATCGATAGGGCGACGCGCACTGCCGCACACTACGGGACGTGCTTTCATGTGAACGGGCATTTCGCGGGTCTTAAGGCAGCATCTGCTTTCATCCAACACGCTAATCTTGCTCGCCGGCTCGGTGCTCCGCTATTTCTGGATGCTATGGTTACGGACCGGTCGTTATACGGGGCGCTTGACATATTAAGGCGAGTCACAAATACACTCGAGCCTTATGAACTCTCTATCCGCGATCACTCTTTGCCTCTCGTCACCATCAAGGGAGCCGTTGGCGGAGTTCCAATCACCTTTCATATTCAGCGTTCTGGGACTAAAGGTCACACTGTCCTCACGGATGGAGACCCGAGGTACATTGTTGACCTTCGCCTCGCCGTGGGTTTTCCCCAAGGCGTCCTGACCATGCTCTCAATAGCTGGCCCAGTAATCTGGAACTCCAACATCTACCGTTCTCCCACCATGAGCCGTCCCGTGTGGACCCGCATATATAACAAATCCGTCACCAGTTTGGATTTGTACGGACAAAGGGTTAGAGCCAATCTCCTAGCTGTTCGCTGTCTTGTCAAAAGCGCGCGCGAACACGTTATCCCCGATGAGCAGACCCGTGGGCACATTATGGATGTGAGTCTTTCCTGGGACAGAATCACTACTTTAGTCTGCGATGTGCTGTGAGGGTCCTGACCGGTAAACCATACTGGTATGTCCACTGCGGAGGCATACCCGGGAACGGCGATTTGGAGAACATCAGGCTGGCATTGGATAAACGGTACGGATCGTCGAGCAACGCCGCTGAATTTGCCCGAAAAGCCCAGGTGGCAATCCACGAGAACGTGCGGGCCCAATTTGAAACCTACGCGGCGAGCGGTTGGGATACGCACAAGATGATGATCTACTGGATGCTGGACAATCCGTGGCCGTCGTTTTTCGGCCACTTGTTTGACTACTACTACAAGCAGGGCGGCGGGTACTTCGGCGCCAAGAAAGCGCTGCGACCTTTGACGGCCGTATTCGATTCCTATGCCGCGGGAGATCGAGCGAAGCGACCCAGCAGGATTGCCCGTTTGTTCTTGGAAACAGTTCGTCTCCACGAAGTCGACGAAGAGGTCGTCCATGTCGGCGTAGGCTTCATCAATTCACTTGACTGCTTAGTCGGAAATAACCGGCCAATCTTTATAATCACACCTCTAAGCGCTGTAGCTGAGAAGCGTTATTCTTCTCCAGTTGGGATTTTTCTCTTCAGGAGGAGGGGCTCCGCTTCCGGCCCAGATCTTG
>Ga0326727_10017702_pt1 | contig 14712 bp, 11 predicted proteins | sample MB2enrmetagenome_FD_207643 | JGI IMG/M metagenome (GOLD analysis project Ga0326727, IMG submission 207643) | Lab enriched peat soil microbial communities from McLean, Ithaca, NY, United States - MB29MY | ecosystem: Environmental > Terrestrial > Soil > Wetlands > Peat | place: USA: New York... | reverse complement strand
CGGGCCCGCCCCCCCCCCCCCCCCCCCCCGCCTCTCCTTTCTTGTAGATTATGAACTCGCTCATTTTCCTCGCTGACAACGCCTTCATCCACTCCATGACGGAGACTGGCGAGCAGTTCGGATTCCATTGGACCCAGTTCCTCTCGAACTGCATCTCCTTTGGCATCGTCTGCATCCTGCTCCAGAAGTTCGCTTACAAGCCCATCGTCACCGTCCTCGAGGAGCGCCGCGAAAAGATCGCCCAGAGCCTCAAGAACGCTGAGAAAATCAAGGCCGAACTCGCCGACGCCGAGGCCAGGAAAAACGACATCCTCGCCAAGGCCAACGCCGAGGCGCAGCGCATGATCGAGGAAGCCCGCGCCAGCGCCTCCGCCGTCGCCGAGCGCCGCACCCAGCAGGCCGTCGCCGAGGCCGAGCAAATCGTTTTGAAGGCTCACGAAGCCACCCGCATCGAGCACGACCGCATGCTCTCCGAGCTCAAGCACGAAGTCGGTCACCTCGTCATCGAGACCACCGCCCGCGTCACCGGCAAGATCCTCACCCCCGACGATCAGCGCCGCATCAACGAGCAAACCGCCGGCGAAATCGCCGCCTGACAGGTTCTCCCCACTTCTTACCTCTTACTTCCTACTTCCTACTTCTTACTTCCCCCAATGAAACTCACCAAAGAAGTGCGCAAAACTTCCAAAGAGCTTTTCCAGGCCAGCTTTAAGGACGGCCAGCTCGACGCCGCCACCGTTCGCGGTCTCGTCTCCCGGATCGTCGCCGGCAAGCCTCGCCACTACGTCGACATCCTCAAGAACTATCATCGCCTCATCCGGCTCGAGCTCGACAAGCGTCACGCCATCATCGAGAGCGCGACCGCGCTCACCCCGGAAACCAGCGAGCGCGTCCTCCGCGATCTCAAGAGCAAATACGGTGAAAGCCTCACCACGGATTTCCGTTTGAACCCCGAGTTGATCGGCGGCCTCCGCATCCGTGTCGGCAGCGATCTCTGGGACGGCAGCGTCCAGGGCCGTCTCGACCGCCTCGACCAGGAATTCGCCGCCGTCTAGCGCAGCCTCATGCAGTTTCCTTTCATAACTTCAACTCCGCGCCAAGGCGAGTCCCAGAGGGCCCGCTCTTCAAGTTCGTGCCTCCGTGAGTCCCGGAGGGACTGCCCGAAATTAGCCGGGGGCGTAAGCCCCCGGGTGGCATTCCAATTCGGCCACGCCCCGGCAGGGGCGGCAGAGATTTCCTGAACCGCCTTGTCTCCACTTACCCACATTCCATGAGCACCATTCTCCAAGACCTCGAGTCCCAGATATCCAGCATCAAGACCTCGACGCTCAAATCCAACACCGGCATCGTTCGCGAGGACGGCGACGGCGTCGCCAAGATCGAAGGCCTCAGCGACGTCATGCTCAATGAGATGATCGAGTTCCCCAACGGCCTCTTCGGCCTGGCCCTCAACCTCGAGGAAACCGAGGTCGGCTGCATTCTCCTTGGCGATTTCACCGAGGTCACCGAGGGCACCGAGGTCAAGACCACCGGCCGCCTCCTCCAGGTTCCCGTCGGCAAGGGCCTCCTCGGACGCGTCGTCAACACCCTCGGCCAGCCCGTCGACGGCAAGGGCCCCATCAAGTCCGACGTCTCTTACCCTGTCGAGAAAATCGCCCCCGGCATCATCAAGCGCCGCTCTGTCAGTCAGCCCGTCCAGACCGGCATCATGGCCATCGACGCCATGATCCCCATCGGCCGCGGCCAGCGCGAACTCATCATCGGCGACCGCGCCACCGGCAAGACGACCATTGCCATCGACACCATCATCAATAACGCGAACATCAATCGCGAGCACGAGGGCAAACCTGATTTCCGCCCCATCTACAGCATCTACGTCGCCATCGGGCAGAAGAACTCGAACGTAGCCCGCTGCCTCGCCGTCCTCGAGGAGCACGGCGCTCTCCCCTACACCATCGTCGTCACCGCCCCGGCCTCCGAGAGCGCCACCAACCAATATCTTGCTCCCTTCGCCGGCGCCGCCATGGGCGAGTGGTTCATGGATAACGGCATGGACGCCCTCATCGTCTTCGACGATCTCTCGAAGCACGCCGTCGCCTACCGCCAGGTCTCTCTCGTCCTCAAGCGCCCCTCCGGCCGCGAAGCTTATCCGGGCGATGTCTTCTATCTCCACTCCCGCCTCCTCGAGCGCAGCGCCCGTGTCGATGAAAAGAACGGCAACGGTTCCCTGACCGCACTACCCATCATCGAGACCCAGGCCGGCGACGTTTCCGCCTACATCCCCACGAACGTCATCTCCATCACCGACGGCCAGATTTATCTCGAGACCGATCTCTTTTACCAGGGCGTCCGTCCCGCCATCTCGGTCGGTCTCTCGGTCAGCCGCGTCGGTTCCGCCGCCCAGATCAAGGCCATCAAGCAGGTCGCCGGCAAGATCAAGGGCGACCTTGCACAGTTCCGCGAGCTCGCCGCCTTCGCCCAGTTCGGCTCCGATCTCGATGCCAAGACCAAGTCCCAGCTCGATCGCGGTCAGCGCATCGTCGAGCTTTTCAAGCAGACCCAGTATCACCCGCTCCCTGTCGAGCAGCAGGTCGCCATCCTCTGGTCCATGCAGAACGGCTATTTCGACGAGGTCCCCGTCGACCGCGTGAAGGAGTATCAGACGAAGTTCAACGAATTCCTCGTCACCCGCAAGGAGGCCGTCCTCAAGGCCATCCGCGACAAGAAGCAGATCGACAAGGACGTCGAGGCCCTGCTTCGCGCCGCTGCCGACGAATTCAAATCCACCTGGCGATAATCCATGCCGGCTAGCACCAGAGATATTCGGCGCCGGATCAAGTCGATCAAGAACACGGCGCAGATCACCAAGGCGATGCAGATGGTCGCCGCGTCCAAGATGCGCAAGGCCCAGGCCGCCGCCATGGCCGGTCGCCCTTACGCCGATCTCATGAATCGCGTCCTGGTTGCCCTCAGCCGCCGCACCGATCCCGAGTTGAGCCCGCTTCTGGAACTCCGCCCCGTCAAACGCGAACTCCTTCTCGTCGTCAGCACCGACAAGGGCCTTTGTGGCGGTCTTAATACCAATCTCCTTCGCGAAATCCAGCAGTTCGACGGCAAACCCACCTCCTACGTCGCCACCGGCCGCAAGGCCGTTCAGTACCTCGCTCGCACGAAGAAGGAACTGCTCGCCGATTTCCAGTTGAAGGACTCGCCCGGCCTCCTCGACACCAAGCCGATCTCGAAGTTCCTCATCGAGAAATTCCTCGCCCGCGAAGTCGACAAGGTCAGCGTCCTCTTCACCCGCTTCGTCAATACTCTCACGCTCAAGCCGACCATCCAGACCATCCTCCCCATTTCCCCGGCGGATCTCCCGCAGCCCGCCGGCGAACCGGTTGACGATCCGGGCGTCGAGTTCCTCTACGAGCCGAGCGCGCACGAGGTCCTCGCTGGCATTCTCCCGCATTACGTCCACTTCCAGGTTTACCAGATGGTTCTCGACGCCCGCGCCTCGGAGCACAGCGCCCGCATGGTCGCCATGAAGAACGCCACCGATAACGCCCAACAACTCATCAAGGACCTCACCCTCGAATACAACAAGGTCCGCCAGGCCAGCATTACCACCGAATTGCTCGAGATCGCCACCGCACAGATGGCCCTCGGTTAAACCGGTCAAACCCAACCTCGCATTTACCACCATGCCCACTGCCACTGCCAATAAAATGACCGGTATCGTCGTGCAGGTGATCGGTCCCGTCATTGACGCGGACTTCACCGGCGCCCAATTGCCGAAAATTTACGACGCGATCGAGATCGAATACGAAGTCGGCGGTCGCCCCATCAAGCTGACCCTTGAGGTCCAGCAGCACCTGGGCGAGAATTGGGTCCGCGCCATCGCCATGTCCTCCACCGAGGGCCTCAAGCGCGGCATGACGGTCACCAATACCGCCGCCCCCATCTCCGTCCCCGTCGGCGAATGCGTCCTCGGCCGCGTCTTCAATGTCACCGGCGATCCTGTGGACGAAAAGGGCCCGGTCAACTTTACCAAGCGTTACCCCATCCATCGTCTCGCTCCTCCGCTCGTCGATCAGGACACGAAGGCGGCGATCCTCGAGACCGGCATCAAGGTTATCGACCTTATCTGTCCCTTCACCAAGGGCGGCAAGGCGGGCGCCTTCGGCGGCGCCGGCGTCGGCAAGACCGTCGTCATCATGGAACTGATCAACAACATCGCCAAGGGCCACGGCGGTTACTCCGTTTTCGCCGGTGTCGGCGAGCGCACTCGCGAGGGAAACGATCTTTACCATGAAATGAGCGAGGCCGGCGTCATCAACCAGGCCAACATTAGCGCCTCCAAGGTCGCCCTCGTTTACGGCCAGATGAACGAGCCTCCCGGCGCCCGTCTCCGCGTCGCCCTCTCCGCCCTCTCCATGGCCGAGTATTTTCGCGACGAGAAGAACCAGGACGTGCTCCTTTTTATCGATAACATCTTCCGGTTCTCCCAGGCCGGCTCGGAGGTTTCCGCGCTCCTCGGCCGTACCCCTTCCGCCGTAGGTTACCAGCCCACGCTGGCCGCGGAAATGGGCGATCTCCAGGAACGCATTACCTCGACCAAGAAGGGTTCCGTTACCTCCTTCCAGGCCGTTTACGTCCCTGCGGACGATCTCACCGACCCCGCCCCCGCGAATACCTTCGCTCACCTCGACTCAACCATCGTTCTCGAGCGCTCCATCGCCGAGCTCGGCATCTACCCTGCCGTCGATCCGCTCGCCTCGACCTCGAAGGCGCTTGCTCCGGATATCGTTGGCGAAGAGCACTATGCGGTCGCCCGTGGCGTCCAGCGCGTCTTGCAGCGGTACAAGGATTTGCAGGACATCATTGCCATTCTCGGCATGGACGAACTCTCTCCCGAGGATAAGCTGACCGTCTACCGCGCCCGCAAGATCCAGCGCTTCCTTTCCCAGCCCTTCCACGTTGCCGAAGTATTCACCGGCACCCCCGGCCAGTACGTCAGCACCGCTGAGACCATTCGCGGCTTCAAGGAAATCCTCGAAGGCAAGCACGACGATGTCGGCGAGGGCAATTTCTATATGAAGGGCGGCATCGACCAGATCCGCCAGTAGCCCCCATGGCCACACTCAAGCTCGAGATCGTCACCCCAGAGGCGAAAGTCTTTTCCCAGGACGTCGATATCGTTTTCGTCCCCGCGGTCGATGGCGAAATCGGCATCCTGCCCAAGCACATTCCGCTGATGACGATGATCAAGCCCGGCGAGCTGCGCGTGACCAGCCAGGGCAAGGACACCTTCATGGCCGTCGGCGAAGGTTTCGTCGAGGTCACCGGCGAGACCGTGACCGTCCTCACCGACATGGCCATCGAGGAGCACGCCATCGACGAGTCTGCCGCCGAGGCCGCCGTCAAGCGCGCCGAGGAAGCCCTCAAGCACGGTAAAAACATCAGTGATGAAGAAGTAGCGTCTGTTGAGGCCTCTTTGGAGAAGTCTTTGGCGCAACTGCACGTGAAGAGACGGCGTCATCATGGGTAATACCCGGATCATGCGCATTCATGAGAGATCTTGCGGCTTCGCCTCTCGCCGTCCAATATTCCCCTCTTGGACTTTCTGGAAAAAGCACACCGCGTTTTTGAGATAGAGCTTTCCGCCATCCGGGAAGTGCAGGAACGCCTGAACGGCGACTTCGCCCAGGCCGTGGAACTCATCCTCTCCGCCGTCGAGAAGCGCAACAAGATCGTTGTCGTCGGCGTCGGCAAGAGCGGACACATCGGCGAAAAAATCGCTGCGACCCTCACCAGCACAGGCTCTCCCGCAGTCGTCCTCAATTCCCTCAACGCCCTCCACGGCGATCTCGGCGTCGTCGCCGATGGCGACGTTATCCTCGCCTTCAGCTACTCCGGCGAGACCGAGGAATTGATCCGCCTCGTGCCCGCCCTGCGCCGTTTCCAAGTCAAGATGGTCGCGATCACCGGCAACCCCAATTCCTTTCTCGCCACCCACGCCGACGTCCACCTTGACGCCCACGTAAGTCAGGAAGCCTGCCCCCTCAATCTCGCTCCCACCTCCAGTACTACCGCCATGCTCGTCCTCGGCGACGCTCTGGCCATGGTGCTCCTCGAGGCTCGCGGTTTTCAAAAGGAAGACTTCGCCCGCTTCCATCCTGGTGGACAGCTCGGCCGCACCCTTCTCTTCAAGGTCCGCCAGATCATGCGCGGCCCCGATCGCATGGCCCTCCTTCCGCCCGATACCACCGTGCGCGATGCGCTTCGCGAGATGGCTCGCTGCCGCTCCGGGACAGCCGTCGTCGTCGCTCCATCCACCGGTGAACTGGCCGGCGTCTTCAGCCATGGCGACTTTGGCCGGCATTTCCAGGACGAGCCCGCGCTGATGGAAAAAAGAGTAGGTGACTACATGACCCAAAATCCCATCTGCATCGCCGGGGAACAGCTCGCCGCCGATGTCCTCCGGATTCTGCAGGAGCACGCTATCGACGACCTCGTCGTGGTGGACACCTCAAATCGTCCCATCGGGATCGTCGATTCGCAGGACCTCGCCAGGTTCCGGCTTATCTGATTCTCACCACGCGCACAGCGACTCGACGTAATGCGCCGAGCCGTCGCGCAGCCAGCCGTCGAGTTGCGCCTGCTCCTTCAATTGCTGCCCACGTATCCGCGGCACCACTACGAATTGCGATTCCAGCTCCGGCAGCGCCGTGAGGTCGCCCCATAGCTTCTCAAACTGGGCGACCGGGAAAACATCCTCCTGCCCGTGTCCCCAGCGCTTCTTCACATCCTTGAGCGTAATGTAGGTCGGCACCCGCGCCGCGAGCGTCCGGATCGCGGACAATACCTTCGCCTCATCTTCCAGGTCATCCCGCGTCAGGTTGAATGCCGCGAGCAGCTTGTCGAGGTCGATCCACGTTGTATTCGAGTTGTAATACGAAAGGCGAAATTCCAGCTCCTCGCGCGGCATCGCAAGCCCCTCGACCAACCGCACGCGCCCTTCCACCCGCGCCAGCCCGCCGCCGCGATCCTCCAGCCGTCGCGTGATGACCTCAAATGTGAGCGTCGCCCCGCTTTCCCGGTGCAGCCCCAGCAGCGCCGGGTCCGGATCGGCTCCCACCGTATCGATATTGTGCAGCATCAGCGTCCTCAGTTGCGGACGCTCCTCGAGCAACCGGCGCAGCACGCCGTTCCGCAATAGGTTTGGCACTTCGTACCAATGCCCGACCGGATGCAGGCATTGGAGCGGAAGATTGTCTTTATAGTCCGAGCCTTCGCCGGCCGCCGCCGCCCATTGGATGAGCGCGTTCCTCAGGCTGTCGCGGACCTTCTGCTGTTGTTCATCCAGCACCTGTTGCGGCATTTCCTCCCACGCGAATCGCAAGTCCCGCTGCATCGGCACGAGCCGCTGCCCGATCGAACGGCCCGGCGAAAGAATCACCGGCCCCGGATAACCGTAGTTGCCGCATCGTTCGAGAAAGCGCGAGACAGGCTGGTGCGTAAGATGGCTCGTGGTGAAAATGTGCGGCAGCGGCGTGCCCGAGATGCCGCAGATGCGGCGGCTTTTCGCCAGATGGATTTCGATAAACGTGCGGTGCCTTCCGTCGATTTTACAAAACGGATGCAGCGCCTTCACTACGCCCGCGCCCTGTGTCCAGCGGCTCGCAGAGCCGGCTGCGAGACTCAGTACCGCGACCTCTCCGTTTTTCAGCGCCTCCATACCGATCTGCTTCCACGCGGCATGCTGCTGCTCGTTGCGTTGGAAATCGCACACATCTCCCTCGCGCACGTCCTCGATTTCCGATGTCGCCGGCAGCCGGTTCTGCGCGAGACCCGTTCGTCCCGCCTTCATGTCCGCGCGAATTTGTTCGTGTGCATGCGGGTCGAATCCATTTTGTGCGAGAATGGATTCGAGGGCTTCATCGCCAGATTGCGAACCCTTTGAGCGAGGCATCAGCGCGTCGAAGAGTTCTCCCACCACCCCGCTCATTTCCGGATTGGTGCGGCATGCGTTGGCGAATTTGTCCAGCTCCGCCCGCCGCGTCGCATCGAGCCTGCGCGGATCGCCGCGCAGCAAGTCCGGCGCGGATAGCACATAGTACCCTTTCGGCATCAGCGCCACCGGTCCTTCCAGCAGATCGGCAAAAGTCCCCTTCTCGTTGATGCTGAAGTCATAGACCACCGGTTCCATCGCGAATGGCAGCGACGTGCTCAGTTCCTCTTTTTCCCGGCTCATGATCTCCTTAAGCCGCTCCTGCGCCGCGGCCTTTACCTCTGGCGCGAAGATAAATCCCATCCCGCCGCCTGACATTCCGCCCAGCATCCAAAAACCCCAGAATTTATCTCCGAACGCCTTCCGCGCTTCCGCAATGAGACGTTCCGTATAAAACGTGCTCGCCCAGGGAATGATTGTCTGGATTGGCCCTTCGAAATTCCTCGTCGTGACCTCGCCCAGCGACCGAATATCACCCGTGCGCAATGAACCGAGCACGTCGTTGAGAATACCCAACGCCTTTTGCCGCGCATGCCACTCGGCCGTGCTGCGCAGCAGATATTTCTCCGTCACCATTTCGAGGATCGGACCGACGTTCTGTGCCATCCCGCCATGGACCAGCACTAGCGATTCCTGGAGCTTCCGGCGTGTTTCCGCCGACGCCTCATCTTCTCCCAATATCCGGTGCCGCGGCATGAGCCGTCCCCGGCTGATTCCGAATTCCGGGTCTCCTTCGGACGCTGGAACGCCATCAATCAATTTCATCCCGGGCCACACGCCGCCGCTGTCTTGCCAGCCGCCGCCGCTGCCGCCGAGCCATTCGCCCAGTAGTGCGCGTGCAAGCACCAGCCGGCGCTCCGGCTCCGTTAGCGGCCCCGTCAGCGACTCGGCCTGATGCGTCGCCCGCATGCAGACGGAGATCAATGCCGCCAGTAGATTCGTCGAGACCGCGAGTCGCGACCCTTTCGGGATATCGTTGACCGAGCTGACAAGCTCGATCCCTCGTCCCGGCCCGACCAGTTGCGCTAGCAAATCGGAGAGCTTCTGTCCTGATCCCTCCATCCCTGGCGGCACGAGTCCCGATGCGATTACCGCGGCTTTCAGCAGCCCGAGGTAATCCTTCGCAAAATCGAATACCTCGCCCAATTGCGAAATACTGGCCGACGCTTCCAGGTCCACTGAGACCAGTCGCAGCACAGGCTCGTCGATCACCCGCAGCCATCCGGATACCGGCGGCCGAGTCGCTCCATCGCGACCATGCACACCGAGGTCGATTGAGATGTTCAACACCCGCGCCCCTTCCGGGTAATCCATTCCGAGAAAGAAAATGTCGCTCCACGCGCCGTGCGTCAGGTCCATCCGCACCGGGGTTTGTTCGCGCAGGATCGGGTACGAGCCGTCCCGGTGCCGGCGCAACAGCTCAGGCCGGACGCGCAACGGCTGATCCAGCGGATGTCCCATCCGGAACATCCATTGATTCCCTCGCACACTCCTGACGCTGCGTCGCACCTGGTCCGCCAGGGTCTGAAAGCCGAGTCGCTGGTAGGCTGCCGCCAGCGCGCTGCTGATCGCGTCGGTCGGCCCCTTCTGCTTCTGCTCGCGGAGAAACACCTCTATCGCTTCTTCGAAGCGCCGCTGCAGCAAGTGCTCGAATCCATGGAATGGGATCAGCCCGCATTGCTCCACCCCGGCCAGCGCCGGAATGTGAAACCGGTGCATTGCGTAGAGGAAAAAAAGCGCGCGCACGCGCTCGTAAAGATTCGTCGAGGAGCGGCGGAACTTCTCCAATTCCTCCGCCCCTGCCAGGAGCTCCGGCAGGGATCGCCCCGCGCACCATTCCTCCAGCGAACGGTCGCGGACCGCGGCCTTCTGCGATTGAATGATATCAGTTAGACCGGTCACTGGGGTTTACGCGGCGCGCAGCTTGGTTGCCATCAATTCCACCAGGTGCCCGAGCACCTCGTCCCGGTCTACCCCTGATAGCGAAAGCGCCAGTTGCGACGTAAGGAGTCCGAACTTCACCCCGAAGTCATACCTTCGTCCTGCGAGCTCCGCCGCCAGGTAGCGCTCCCTCGATGCCAGCCTCGCCAGCGCCTGGCGAAAGTTGATTAACTTCGCGCTCGGCGCCTCCGCAAACAACTCCGCCAGTATTTCCTGCACCGCCGGCGTAAGCACGTGCATGCCGAAAAAGCAAAGATAGTAACCCGCGCGCAGGCCCGGCACGATCAGCTTCTGCTCTGCTTCGGTCGGCGTCGGCTTCTCCAGGACGCTCTCGATTTGGTAGGTGCGTTGCGCCGCGTTCACCAGGTGCCCGCCCACCGCCCCATAAAATGGGAGTTTACTTTCGTGCGTCGCCTGCACCGCTGAGACGGCGCAATTTTCCGTGCGCGCCGTCTCGACGAGCTGCTGGGCGCAGGTTCTGGTCTCGCTGCTAACATAGAGGTGATCGCCTACCAGCAGTAGAAACGGGTCGCTGCCGGTGAATCGTGCCGCGCTCCGGACCGCATGGGCGTAACCCAGCGGCTGTGTTTGCTCGATAAAAGTCAGGCTCTTCGCGTGTTTTCCCGCTGCTGCCGTAAAGGGCACTTGATCGCCGGGACTGATGACGACGCCGATATTTTCAACGCCGGCACTGAGCACTTCTTCAATGATGATTGCCAGGGCCGTCTTCGTGACGCCGTCCCGGTCGACAAGCGTTTGCAGAGGGAGGGTGCGCTGGTCGCCGCCGGCCGCGGTAACAAGTACCTTTTTAACGTCCATGCCGCGCAGTCTCCCGGACGGAAACCAAACGGTCAAGCCACGGCAAAAGTCCATCTGTAGACGATTATCCCGGCTCCCTCGTAGCGTGACTCTCGGCGGAATGTGAATCGACCTTTTCAGCAGGTATTACCCGGTGGGAGAGGTGAGGAGAGGGTTTCTCTCCAAGTTTTTAACTCTGGTCCGATCCAAAAGTCGCAACCCGGCCTCCCATTAGGAGTTTACCAAGTACATCTTCGCGACGTATGGCAGTGGAAATTATCGGCTATTAATGAAACGTCTCATCATCTCGTCACCCGCCGAATACCTGCTCGGCTTGATCGTAAGCGCCATCCTTTGCGCCTCTTCGTCCGGCCAGGAAATGCCCGCTGAATTTCCGCGCGCTTTGCGGGACAAGACGCTCGTTGCATGGGTCGCCCCGGCGAACCTAATCCAGCGCCACGGCAGCGTCCTCACGGTGGATCAGCTTGGCACGTTCGACAGTGTCATCCTTGGTGAGCAAATCCCCGGAAAATGGATGGCAGGAAGCGAAGGCTGGCATCGCACACCGCCCGATCAATCAGAAAATCCTCGCGAAACGGCGGCCAGCGGCGAGTTCGTCGAGATGGCCATCGTTTATCGAGGAAACCACGTCGCGATTTTTCGGAACGCAAAGCAAATCGCCGGCTACGAAATCGAACGGCCGGCCTGGTTCCCGCTCGGTACTGCCATCGTGATGGGAAAGCATCACGTCTGGGCGGGCGACGAACCATGTTTTGCTGGCAGCATTGAGGATGCCCGCGTTTACGACTGCGCGCTGTCCCCATTGCAAATTGCCGCGTTGCAGCCAAAGCAGCTTTCCGCGCCCGCCCCATTCGCTTGGTGGACCTTCGATCACGGCCAGGCCACGGACCGCATGGGAAGGTTCACCGATGTGCAGTTGTGCAATGGCGCTCGTGTGGCGAACGGCCGCCTCCAACTCGATGGCCCACAGGCATACTTGATCGCTCATCAGCGGCTCGATCGCATCAAACTCCCGCATTCAGAGAACGATTACGTTTCACCGATCCACTTCCGTCCCCAGCATGGCGACTTTGGCGACCCAATTCCGTTTTTCTGGAAGGGCCAATATCACGTTTTCTACCTCATGGGCGGTCAGCCGCGCTGCACGTGGGAGCACATCGTCTCGACCGACCTCATTCATTGGCGCGAGCTGCCGACAGCTCTGAAACCCAGCGGTCCGCCCGACGGATTCGACGGTGGCAATATGGCCACCGGCTCCGTGATCGAGAAGGACGGCACATTTCACATCTTCTATTGCGGGCAGAACCTTAAGAACCCGCGCGGCTCCGAATCCGTTCTTCACGCCACCAGCACGGACTTGAGCCATTGGACGAAACACCCTCAGGACCGCATCGATCCCGATGGCATCCATTATTCCAACAAGCCCGTCCGCGATTTTCGCGACGCCTACGTTTTTTGGAAACCCGACGAGCAACTCTACTGGATGGTTGTCCAGGCCGATGCGCTTACCGCTCGTGGCCCGGGTCTTCTCGTATCGCGTGACCTGACGAACTGGCGGCAACTCGATGGCCTCGCCGGTGTCCGTCAGGATTGTCCCGACCTTTTCCAAATCGGCGATACCTGGTATTTGCTCGGCGCTGATACTTACCTCTGGGGCAAACAACCGCACGGGCAGTTTCTTCCTCCGCCCGTCGATAATCATATCGATTCGCCATGTGTTCGCGCCGGCAAGCGGATGTTCGACGGCAAGCGTCACGTCTGGGTCGGCTGGATTTGGGATTACAATCCGCGGTGCGATGCCGGTTGTCCCGGCTGGGGCGGCACGCAGTGTCTCCCGCGCGAAATCTATTCCGGCTCCGGCGGCCAGCTCTATTGTCGCCCGGTGGCCGAAGTCCCGGCCCAATTTACGAAAACCGTCGTTGATCTATCTCCCACTGGTGCGCTCCCGTCTTCGGTCGAGGTCCCCGATAACTACATGCTTGATTGTACCGTGCAGTTTGACACGGCGGCGGAATTTACACTCGCGATGCGCCAGACTGGCGCTCCGGAGTCAGGTTACCGTCTCATTCTCCGTCCTCGTAAACAGGAGGCGGAACTCGTATCCGCCGCTTTCTCCCATCTGCGGCACATCGAGTTGGACACCACGAAACCGATTCACATCCAGGCGTTCGTTCAAGGGTCGATTATCGAGGTATTCATCAATGACCGTTATTCGTTGAGCTGCCGCGCGTATGACTATAGCTCCGGCCGGCTCGGCCTCGCCGTAAGCACCGGCCCGGCAAAACTTCTTGGCTTGCAGGTAAAAGTTCCCGGCGCGACGTCAAGCCTCCAGGCTCGCAACTAAGCGAGGATTCCCTTCACCACATTCGCGTCGATCACGCCGACCAGGCGCTGATCCAGTCCCTGGTACTTGTACGCGAACCGATTCCCGTCGATCCCGAATTGATTAAGTATCGTCTCGTGCAAATCCCGGATATGGACCGGCCCATCCACGATGTTGTAACTAAAATCGTCCGTAGTCCCATAAGTGATGCCGCCCTTGATTCCGGCGCCCGCCATCCACATCGTGAAGCACCGCGGATGATGATCCCGCCCATAATTGTCGTGACTTAACGGTCCCTGGCAGTAGACGGTTCGGCCGAACTCGCCTCCCCAGATCACTAGCGTATCTTCCAGCAGTCCGCGCTGTTTCAGGTCGTTGATCAGCCCGTAACATCCGTGATCCACATCGGCGCATTGCATCCTCATGCTCTCCGGCAGGTCGGTATGTTGATCCCAGCCGCGATGGAATATTTGCACGAAACGCACTCCGCGCTCGACCATCCGCCTCGCGAGCAGGCAATTGGCCGCAAAGGTGCCCGGCTCCTTCGAATCCTCTCCATAGAGCGCATAAGTGGCCTCCGTCTCATTGGAGAAGTCGGTGAGTTCTGGTACCGCCGACTGCATGCGAAACGCCATCTCGTATTCCGTAATTCGCGTCTGGATCTCGGGATCGCCGACCCGCTCGCTTTCCAGCGCGTTCAGCGAATTCACCCCGTCCAGCATCGCGCGCCGCGTGGTGCGGTCGACCCCGTCCGGATCGGTGAGATAGAGGATCGGGTCGCCCGCGCCGCGCAGGCAGCAGCCTGCGTGCTCCATCGGCAGGAAGCCCGCCGACCACAGCCGCGAGGAGAGTGCCTGCGTATTTCTCTTGTTCCGAAACTTCGATGTCATGACGACGAACGTAGGCAGGTTCTCGTTCAGCGATCCGAGCCCGTACGAAAGCCAGGCTCCCAGCGATGGATGCCCGGTATTCATATTGCCCGTCTGGATGAGCGAAATTGCCGGCTCGTGGTTGATCGCGTCTGTCCACACAGTCTTGATGACTGCGATGTTATCCACGATCTGGCTCGTCCACGGTAGCAATTCACTCACCCACGTCCCGCTCTTTCCGAATTGTTTGAAGTTGAAAACCGACGGCGCCAGCGGGAACCGCGCCTGCCCGGAGGTCATGCCGGTCAGCCGCTGCCCGTTGCGCACGGAGTTTGGCATGTCCTTGTCGAACATCGCTGTGAGCCCCGGCTTGTAATCCCACAGATCCAATTGCGACGGCGCTCCGGCCATGAACAGATAGATGGCCCGTTTCGCCTTCGGCGCGAAATGTGGTAGTGCGGCGGACAACCCCGCCGTATCGCCGGTCACGGCGGCGCGGGCGAGCTGCGAGAAGAATGAGCCGCCGAGCAACGATGCGAGCGCCGCTCCGCCGAGGCCCATGGATGTTTTGCCTAGGAACTGCCGGCGTGATTGCTGGGTGAAGTGAAGGTCGAGTGGGTCCATGGCGGTGGTTCGGTTTTGTGTTCGGTAAGTGGCGCAGTTACTTGTTCAAGGTCTCATCCAGGTTCAGGAATTCGCTGGCAACCATTGTCCACGCCGCCTGCTCCGGCGCGGGAATGGCGGTATTCGGTGCC